>Ga0114951_10000006_pt1 | contig 314798 bp, 325 predicted proteins | sample AM7aDNAmetaG_FD_88677 | JGI IMG/M metagenome (GOLD analysis project Ga0114951, IMG submission 88677) | Freshwater microbial communities from Finland to study Microbial Dark Matter (Phase II) - AM7a DNA metaG | ecosystem: Environmental > Aquatic > Freshwater > Lake | place: Finland: Lake... | reverse complement strand
CTGGCCGCGTGCGAAGGCGCTGTTCTAGTTGTCGACGCGACACAAGGAATTCAAGCACAAACTGTTTCAAACGTTTACAAAGCCTTGGACGCAAACCTAACAATCATTCCAGTAATCAATAAAGTGGATTTACCTGCAGCCGATGTTGCTCGCGTAAAGCTAGACATGATAACAACCTTTGGTTTTTCGGCCGATGAAATTCTTTCGGTATCAGCAAAAACAGGCGAAGGCGTTGAAGCACTATTAGAAGAAATAATTAAAAAAGTACCAGCACCACGTGGCGACAGCCAAGCCATAACGCGAGGTTTAATTTTTGATTCCTTTTTTGACGAATACCTCGGCGTTGTAGCCGTTATAAAAATAGTCGACGGAACATTTACCCAAAAGGCGTTTATGCAACGCAAAAAAGTATTGTTTATGGCCACACACGAAACAGCATCACCGGAAGAAATTGGTGTACTAAAACCCCAGCGACAAAAAGTTACCGAACTTAAAACAGGTGAAGTTGGTTACATTGCCACAGGTTTAAAAAGCATAAGTGCCGTAAAAGTTGGTGATACAGTTTGTATCGACGGCGAAGTATGTGAACAATTACCAGGATATAAAGAAGTTAAACCTTTTGTTTTTGTTTCTATTTACCCAATCGACAACAGTAAATTTCCACAGCTAAGAGAAGCTTTGCAAAAGCTTTCACTTTCGGATTCATCTTTATCTTTTGAACCTGAAACAAACACAGCTTTAGGATTTGGGTTTAGATGCGGATTCTTAGGACTACTTCACGCTGACATCATTCAAGAAAGATTGGAGCGCGAATATAACTTGGAATTAATTTCCACAACGCCAACTGTTGAATATCACGTGTTATTAACATCAGGCGAAATGCTTTACGTACGAACGCCATCAAATCTTCCGGACCGTTCAAGAATAGAAGAAATACTTGAGCCAAGAATATTAATGAACATTATTTCGCCTTCCGAATACGTTGGTGAAATTATTAGCCTTTGCGAAGAACGTCGAGGAATCCAAAGAAAAATGGAATATCCAAATGAAAAGTCGATTGCGTTTGAATACGAAATGCCTTTAGCCGAATTGGTTTATAACTTTTTTGATGATTTAAAAAGAATCTCGTCGGGGTTTGCCAGTTTAGATTACGACTTTTTGGATTATCGCGAAGTTGACGCAGTTAAGTTAGATATTCTGGTTCACAACGAAATCGTGGATCCTTTGTCACACATTGTTATTAAGAGTAAATCTTTTGAAATCGGAAAAGCTTTGTTGAAAAAACTCAAAGATGTAATTCCACGCCAACAGTTTCAGGTTTCATTACAAGCCGCCATTGGAGGAAAGATTGTTGCCCGCGAAGATATTTCGGCATTACGTAAAGATGTTTTGGCTAAAATGTCAGGGGGACATCGTGAACGTAAAGATAAACTCTTAGGCGAACAGAAAAAAGGTAAAGAACGCATGAAACGTATTGGAAAAGTAGAAATTCCACAGGAAGCTTTTAGACAAATTTTGGGAAGTTAGCCATACGCCGGCACAGCACCGCAACATTACGCAAAAAAATAACCCTCCTACAAATTTTTATATCCGTAGAAGGGTATTACCTAAAAACAAACACAAATCACCAACCAATATGCCTGAAAATAACGCTGGCCAACGAGAATACAATCAACAAAAAGCTGGAAGGACCTAGCCAGATCTCATTGTTGAAAATCCATTTGCCAAAACCTTTGATGGGCATGCGGATCAGACACACAGTGTTGAAGACAAAGAATATCAGCCCGAAAATACCGATCGGTAAAAGAATATAGGAAGAGTAGTGCTTACCAAAGTACAAGGCACAGACAATTCCAATGGCCAAGCAAACAAGCGCCTGGGAAATAACCATCACCAGCACAAGAATCGACATCGTTCCAACATCATCTGACACACACTCATCGGGTGGAACAACGTACTGTATTGCAGTTACGTGTTTAACAGGCATTTTATTTTCTCCTCTCTCTCATTTGATTAACAGAATTCACATCATTATATAACCTTGGTCAAATAAATTATCAAAAATCTAAAAAAAATATCTTGACACACTTAGCACTCGTGGTATCATTCTGACAAGTATGCTAAGCGACAGACAAACACAGTTGCTACAGGCAATTATTAATGAATATATTCAAAGCGCCGAGCCGGTTGGTTCGATAGAAATAGTCACCAAATACAATTTAAGATGCTCAGCTGCAACTGTTAGAAATGAAATGGCTAAACTTATTGATCTTGGCTTTTTGGAAATGCTCCATACATCATCAGGCCGCGTACCTACCCGCCAAGCATATAGACTTTACCTAGAAGAAATCATGCATGAAGCAGAGGTTCCTGTTTTGCAGGAAGTCGCTTTAAAACAACGTCTTTGGACAAACAGATTTCAGTTTGAAAAGCTTTTACACGAAGCCGCACTTGCCTTAGCTGAACAAACAAAGTTATTGGCCATAATCACAACAAACGAAGGTCATATAACTTATGCAGGAGCCGTAAATGTTTTAGATCATAAAGAGTTCTGGGATATTGACGTTGCAAAAGCCGCATTGATTTTACTAGACAACTACGAACTGTTAGACAAAGTATTTCAAAATGCACCAATGGGTGGAGATATTCGCTGCTTAATAGAAGAAGAAATAGGTGTGGATAAACTAAAGCAATGCACCGTTATTTTCGCACCTTACAATACAGGCAAAAGAAGTGGAAATATTGCAGTCCTAGGCCCATCTCGCTTAGACTACTCCACCACAATACCTGTCTTAAGATACACAAAGAACTTAGTGGAAGAGCTTGGCGGTTCTTGGTAAATCTTAGTAAAAATTTCAAGCCAAACATAAATTAAAAATGGACAATAACGATAACAAAACAGATTCAAAAACTGAAGAATTAGAAACGCGCATTGTTGAACTCGAAAACTTTTGGAAGCACGCAGTCGCCGATTATAGAAATCTACAAAAACGTGTAGAAGAAGAAAAATTAGGTTGGCGAACTTTTGCCAACGAGTCTTTGCTTAGAAGCTTGCTACCTGTGCTGGATAATTTACAAAAAGCCAGTACACATATTAAGGATCCAGGCATGGATTTAACAATTAAAGATTTTAAGCAGGTTTTAAAAAACGAAGGTATTGAAGAGATTTTAAGCGACGGTGAAGAGTTTGATCCTGTGGTTATGGAGGCCGTCGATGTTGTTGAAGGTGAAAAGAATAAGGTAATAGAAACGGTATTAACCGGGTATTTGTTACAAAATAAATTATTAAGACCGGCTAGAGTTAAAGTCGGCGGCGGTACAAATCAGCCAGCTGATGAAACCGCAAAGGAAGCGTAGGAGGCTTCAAAAGTATGTCAAAAATTATATGCAAGGTCGCATGTAATTTTCGCCATAAAGAAAGAAACATATGTCAAAAATTATTGGTATAGATTTAGGAACTACTAACAGTGCAATGGCTGTTATGGAAGGCGGACAACCAAAAGTTATCCCAAACGCAGAAGGTGCTAACACAACACCATCTATAGTTGTACCAAATCAGGATATTGTAGGAGTTGCTGCAAAAAGACAACAAATTGTTAACCCAAAAAACACAATATTCTCAGTAAAAAGATTAATGGGGCGAAAGTTTACCGATCCAGAAGTACAAGAACTTAGAAAAGACTATCCTTACGCAATTGTGGAAGGCCCAAACGGACTTGCAGCTATTGAAGTAGAAGGGAAAATCTACACACCTCAAGAAGTTTCAGCCAAAATATTATCTAAACTTAAAGCTGACGCTGAAAAGTTTTTAGGTCAAACAATAACTGAAGCCGTTATTACCGTTCCAGCGTATTTTAACGATTCACAAAGAACCGCAACAAAAGAAGCCGGTCAAATTGCAGGCTTAAAAGTATTAAGAATCATTAACGAACCAACAGCTTCTGCTTTGGCTTACGGCTTAGACAAAAAAGCTAACGAAAAAATATTAGTCTACGATTTAGGCGGCGGAACTTTTGACGTTTCTGTTCTCGAAATCGGCGACGGTGTCTTTGAAGTTAAGGCTACAAACGGTGATACACACTTAGGTGGAGACGATTTTGATAGAAAAATCATTAACTGGCTTTTAGATACTTTCAAAAAAGAAACAGGAATTGATTTATTAAATGATCGCCAAGCGTTGCAAAGATTAAAAGATGCTGCTGAAAAAGCGAAAATTGAGCTCTCTTCAGTAATGGAAACTGAAATAAACATTCCATTTATAACAGCTGACCAAACCGGACCAAAGCACATGAACGTTAAGTTAACTCGTGCGCAATACGAACAGTTGGTTGATGACTTGTTACAAAGAACGCTCACACCAATGATAAACGCCTTAAAAGATGCAGGTTTAACAAAAGAACAAATTGATGAAGTTGTTATGGTAGGCGGAATGACACGAACTCCAAAAGTAAACACATTGGTTAAAGAATTCTTTGGTAAAGAACCACACAAAGGAATTAATCCTGACGAAGTTGTTGCAGTAGGTGCTTCAATTCAAGGTGGAGTTTTAGGCGGAGAAGTTAAAGACGTTTTGTTACTTGATGTAACACCACTAACCTTAGGTATCGAAACCTTAGGCGGCGTTTCAACACCATTGATAAAACGAAACACAACAATTCCAACAAACGCATCACAAGTATTTTCAACAGCTGCCGACAACCAAACCAGTGTTGAAATTAATGTTTTGCAGGGTGAACGTGAAATGGCCGGAGACAACAAATCATTGGGTCGATTTATTTTAGACGGGATTGCCCCAGCACCACGTGGATTACCTCAAGTAGAAGTTGCATTTGATATTGATGCTAACGGCATATTGCACGTAACAGCAAAAGATAAAGCAACTGGTAAGGAACAAAAGATAGCTATACAAGGTGGAACAGGCTTATCTAAGGAAGAAATTGAAAAGTTTGTAAAAGAAGCCGAAGTTCATGCAGCCGAAGATAAAAAGAGACGTGAACAAGTTGAAGCCAAAAACATAGCCGATTCTCTAACATATACCGCTGAGAAATCTCTAAAAGATGCTGAAGGAAAAATTCCTGCAGAACTTAAAACCGAAATTGAAGGCAAAGTTAAAGATATTAGAGATGTTTTACAAACAGCCTCAACCGAAGAATTGAAAACAAAAACACAAGCTTTGTCCGAAAGCATGCAAAAGATTGGTCAACACATGTACGGTAAACAAGAACAACCAGGGCAACAAGGTCCACAAGGTGGCGAACCAAACGCCGGCGGAAACGCAGGAACAGATAACAGTAACAACGGTGGAAGTAATGGCGGACAAACTCCAAACGATAAAGGACCTATCGAAGGCGATATTGTTGAGTAAGTAAATGTTTTGCACAAGCGTTGGTGCAAAAGACCACGAGTTAGTGCGGAAAAAGAAGAGACCCCTAAGTTTTAAATTTAGGGGTCTTTTTGTTTGGTAAATCTTCCTATGCGCCTTCTACATAAGAATACTTACCGTCAGCGGTGCAAGAAAAATTGCCGGTGATTGTCAACAGTTCCAAGGCGTGCGCTACAGTGGCACTAGAAAAATCCCAGCCCTGATCTTGTACCTGGCGAGTAATCTCCATTGGCGTCTGAGGACGGTAGGGTTTCTCACGCGGTAATGCAAAGATTGCGTGAAAAACATCCCCACAAGGACCGCAGTACTGATACCGCCGGGGGTCATTGCCAACCATCGAAGCAAAACCGCGAAAGGCAAGCTCCCGAAAAGCGTGCAAAACCTGCGCAGTGTTACAGATATTTTGATGACCCTTGGACAGAAGCGCAGACACATCCTCTGGAGTGAACGCTACGCTGTTCTTTTGCAAGACCTTTAGCGTAGCTGCCAAAGTATTGAACTCACCACTTTTTTGAACCATTTTTCTCTCCTTTTATATCGTCTGAATAATGTTTAGTTCGGTCAGAGCCTTTGAAAGCAACTCTTCCGAAGTATCCGCATACTTACCGACTTCCCGCAGCTTTTGCAAAATCGTTGCAAAAAGGTAGTGCGGACCGTCAGATTCGCCATGCATACGAGGATCAAATACGTTATCGTGAACAACATCACCCTCGCGTAACGAAAGTCTTGATGTTATATAGCGCTTGAGATCCTCAAACAATTGAGCGTCTTTACTTAACCTAGGCATGGGTTTCTCCTGTCCTAGCGACGGCAGCCACGGGGAGCATTATGGCAATGATAGCCATCATTGCATGCGGCGCAATCACAGGTACAATCACCACTAAAAGCGTGGTATAGACGGTGCAACAATCTAACTAACATTGACATTCTCCTTCTACATATTATAGGTTAACAATTCTAATACTTATACCACAAACCCAAGCCTACTGCCAAATTTAACCCGATTGACGCAAACCGTATAAACGCCTATCATTTAAACATAAAACCTGCCCGGTTACTGTTCAATTCCGTCACTCTCAATTGCTCGGCCGTCGGTCAGACAAAAAATTCATGTCAACATTAGAAATAATATCAATCATAGCTATAGTCGTATTAATGGGAAATATCACGGCGCTTACCGTGTATATAATTTTTATTCTCAAAGAAGTCCGAATGACAGTAAACAAGAGCAATCAAATATTAGATGACGTGCACACAACAACAAGCATCATCTCAAATCCAATGACGATATTAGCCGGAATAATAAACGGCGTAACAGGAATAATGGCCGCAAAAAAGTCAGCAAGTACTATTTTTTCAAGAAAGAAGGAAAATTAATTATGTGTGATCATTGCAATCAGTCAAAATCATTTATGCAAGGTGCTCTTTTAGGAGCAGCTCTTGGTGCAGTTTTAGGTATTTTATTTGCTCCTGATACCGGTGAAAAAACCCGCCGAAAAATTAAATCGAAATCAGAAGAATATATGGAAAAAGGAAAAGAAGCTGTAGATGACGCTCAAGAAAAGTTTGAAGAACTTAAAGATGAGATTGAGCCTTACAAAGAAGAACTTGAAGATTTAATTGCTGAAGCCGGCGACAAAGTTAGTGACACAGCAACAGAAGTTAGCGATACGGCTAAAAAGTTTAAGAAACAATTCTTCAAAAGAGCTTAGTTCTCTTAGCGACCATCGTTTAAGGTGTTAAAATAAAATCATGGATATTCTGCCTACTGCACAAATTGTTAAAGGTATTGAAGAAGTATCTCCTGTGCAACATACTCAAGAACAAATTGGTTCATTGATTACTCCCGAAGTAAATCCTGAAAACAGTCCTCAAGTAATTTTTCCACAACAAAATGATGACGATAAAAAAAACCAACCTGCCCAGCAAGTGACACAACCAGTTCAAGTAAAACCTGTAGCCCCAGTAAAGACCGTAGTAACTGCGCCAGCAAAACACCAACAACTTCATACATTAACAACCACAGATACCCTAACTTCCATAGCTGACCTAGAAGAAACACATTTTATTGAAGGAGTTGAAACTGCCCATGAACACGCTTGATATATCTTCGGTCATATTTAATACATTTTGGATAATGGCGTACGCAATAATTTTGATATCCCTTATTTTCGGTACGGTTATTGTAATTGCTAACATTAAGCGTTCGAAATTCGAAAAACTAAACGAATACAAACTTACATTTTTGCAAATTAAACTTCCTCCTGACAACGAAATCGAAATAAAAGCAGCGGAACATATGTTTTCAAATATTTCCAGTTTTAAAAAAGGATTTTGGAAGGCGTTGTTTACAGGACAATATAGAATTTCCTTTGAAATAGTTTCCAAAAGTAACGGCATTGGTTTTTATGTAGTAGTCCCAGATGAAATAGCACAACTTGTAGAAAAACAAATAAACGCTGCGTATCCTTCGGCCGAAATAGATATTGTAGATCCACAAGAGATTTGGGATCGCGGCGCCTTTACGCAAGTTGCCGAATTAAAATTAAAAGGACCAACTTATTATCCAATCAAAGGTTATGAGGATTTAAAAAACGATTCATTGAGTTCTATTACAAACTCCATGAGTAAACTTGAAGATGACGAAGTTATTGCCGTGCAATATGTTATGCAACCAGCCAGCGATAACTGGAGATTGGCCGGAAGACGTTTTATTTCTTCAATAAAAGATAAAAGTGCTAATCCTGAAAAAAAAGTGAATATTGATACCGCATTTTTGGAAGCAGTAGAAAAGAAAATTGCCCAAGCAGGTTTCAATACAAAAATTAGAGTTATCGCAATTTCCAAAGATAAAATAAGCACGCAAACACATATTCAAAGTATGCTTGCCGCTTTTGAGCAGTTCACAGATATGAATTACAACCGCCTAGTTAAACGTACGTTTGTTTCACCCAAAAAACTTATTGATGATTTTATATTTCGCAGACTTTCGGTTACTGAAATTTATATTCCAGTAATGGGAATTCAAGTTTTTTCAAACTGCGCCGTATTAAATATTATTGAAATGGCTACAGTCTTTCATTTTCCAAATAAAAATATAGAAACACCAAATATCATGTGGTTAGGCGCACGACGTTCCGCAGCACCAACCAATATACCCGATGAAGGCCTTTATTTAGGTAAAAGTGAATTCCGTGGTGTATCCAAGCAAATCTTTATGAAAGAAGAAGATCGCGCACGTCACTTTTACATTATTGGACAAACTGGTACAGGTAAATCTCAACTAATGATGTGGTTGGCCATGCAGGATATAAAAGCAGGTCGAGGATTAGCAATTATCGATCCACACGGAACTGACGTTGAAGAACTACTACAAAAGATCCCACCTGAAAGACGTGACGATATTATTTTATTTGACGCAGCCGATACTGAACGCCCAATGGGTATTAACATGCTTGAAGCTCACAGTGAAGAAGAAAAGCACATGTTAATTAATTCCTTTATTGCGCTTCTCTACAAACTTTACGATCCAAATCACCAGGGAATTATGGGACCGGTACTTGAGCGTGCAATTAGAAACGTTATGTTAACAGCAATGTCTGACCCAGATGCAACATTTGTAGATGTTATGCGTTTACTAATCGACGATAAATATCACAAGAAGTTTATGGATAAATTAACCGATCCTTTGGTTAAACGTTATTGGACAGACGAAGTGGCCAACACTTCTCAAAATCGAAAAGGTGAAACCATGGGATATATCGTTTCCAAGTTTGACCGATTCATTACAGATAAAACCATGCGTAACATTTTAGGACAACATAAATCGTCATTTAACTTGGCAGAAATAATGGCACAAAAGAAAATTTTGTTGGTAGATTTAGCAAAAGGAAAGATTGGTGAGGAAAACTCTAACTTCATTGGCTTACTTTTAGTCCCAAGAATTTTGTCGGCAGCATTAGGAAGACATAAAATGGTTGTTGCCGGACAAGACTTCCCTCACTTTTACCTATACGTTGATGAGTTCCAAAACTTTGCTACTCCAGATTTTGCCACAATATTATCTGAGGCTCGTAAATATAAACTAAACCTTACAGTTGCCCACCAATTTATTTCACAACTCGATGAACAGATTAAAGACGCTATCTTTGGAAACGTTGGAACTATGTGCGTATTCAGAATCGGCGTAGAAGATGCAGAATTTTTAGAAAATCAATTCACCCCAAGATTTACAAAAACAGACTTAATTAATTTGCCAGTAGGTAATTGTTATGTACGTTTATTAGTTAAAGGACAACCAACAGCACCATTTTCTATGCACGTTGACTGGAAAGAACTTTCAGCTGTTACCAAAAACCCACAGTTCGCACTGGAACTTAAAGAAATGTCTCGCATGAAATATGGCGTGCCAGCAGAAGAAGTAGAAAAATACGTAGAACTTAGAGCAGGAATGAACGAACCACAATTACCCCCGCTTCCTGAGTTTTCTAAAGCTAAGTTACCTTTCTAAAAAATTGCCGTAAAAGGCTAAAGGCGATAGAATTTACCTAATGAAACTTCCCTTCTTTTCAAAAAACAAAGGACCTTCAAACAAATTTTTGGCAGTCACAATTAATTCAAACGATATTAGTTGTTTAGCTTTTTATCACGACGGAACCACATACAAAATAATTGGACATGGTCGCCAGGAACTTGTACCGGACGCCGTAAGAAATGGCGTAATCATTGAAAATGAACAAGTAGAACTAGCACTATATACAGTTGTAACAGCAGCGTTAGAAAATTCTGAAGAAGACATTTTGGATATAATCTTTGGTGTTACTGGAGACTTGTGCCTGGGACAAATGACCACTGTACGACTTAGACGTGAAGAAAAAGGACCTATCACCAAAAAAGAGCTTGATGTGCTTTACAGTAAAATCGGAGACGCTGCATTAATTCAAGCACAAAACGATTATCTGGAAACAACAGGAGATGCCGAAGCTGCTCTGCAAAATGTAACTTTATCCAACGTTTACCTAAAATTGGATAACCAAGAAATAGCTGACCTAGAAGGAAAAGAAGGCTCTGTAATAGAAGCTGCAGTTTTTAATGCATTTTCACCAAGCTTTCATTTAGGTTCTCTTCAGCAGCTTTCTAAAAAAACAGGATTAAAGATTTTGGCTGTGGGTTCAGAGCTTTACGCTTTGACACAGTGGATTAAAAAAACTAACCGCATAATGATGGATTACATAATTATGGACGTTTCTTGGGACGCTACAAACGTGGCAATAGTGTTTGGTGGCGGAATTGTAGCTACAAAAAGTTTGAATATTGGATTCAATCATTTTGTAAAAGAAATAAGTGAGGAAATGGGAATAACTTTATCTGAAGCAAAACACATTTTACGCAGTTACATGGCGGGCAAACTAACCGAAAGCGAAGGATTTGTAATTCAAAACAGTTTAAAAGATGCCTTAGAAATTTGGGTTATGGGCATGGAAATTTTATATAAAGAATTTACAGGAGTTAAAACATTTCCTGAAAAAGTATATGTCACGGGAATTGGCGCGGATATCTCAGACGTAATGGATGCTATGGAAACAGAACCATGGACCAGATCAATTCCTTTTAAAGAATCTCCTAAATTTACGAAGATTAATTTTTCAGATCTGGAAATTATGGATGCAACCGGAAAAGTCTCGGGAGCAGAATGGCTAAACACAGCTGCGCTATCTGTAATTTACGGGGAAATTTTTGGATAACTATGACAAGAATAGATTTACAAATACACGACGACGTACTAACTACAATAAATAAAATAAAAGATATTAAGGATTCGGGATTAGAACTTGCCGTTCCCGAAGGTTCAGTTTTGTTTGAAAACATTTTGAATCTGAAACTCCTTGAAGAATTTGCCGAAAAAAATCAGATGTCTTTGCAATTTACAACAAACGACGAAAACGGAAGTGTCCTTTTAGAAATGTTAAAAGAAAACAGCGGTAGTTCCGGAGCGTTTATGTCGGACGACATAAAAAACGAGGATCTCGAACAAGGTGGCAGAATTAAACCTGAATCAAAGCTACAATTTCCAAAGTTTGAATTTTCATTACCAACTATTCCTGTGAAAAAAGGCGTATTGTTTGGTGTCGTTGGTGCATTAGTTTTAGCCGGAGCAGGATTTTTTATTTTAAGATCTCCTAAAGCCACTGCAAATATTATTGTTTCAGCACAACCATTAACAAGAAGTGTAACCATAAAAGTAACCTCTGCCGGAGTAACAAGTGCTGATGCAAAAACTTTACGAGGCACTAACCTAACAACAACAGCAGAAGATACAGATGTTATTGCTACAACAGGCACAAAAACCATAGGTACTTATGCAAAAGGTCCGGTAACGATTTATAACAATACTGACGCAGACATAAAGATAAAGAAAGGTACCACAATAAATTACGAAGATGACAATAGCAAAACATTTACATATACAACAGATGCCGAAGTTACAGTTTCCGCTATGACAACAGATAACAGCACTACGCCAATCACGTTAACACCTGGAGAAACAGATGTAGATATTACTGCCACTATTGTTGGAAGTGACTACAATATAGACTCAGATAAAACTCTCAGTGTTAAAGGGTACAAGTCATCACAAATTATCGCCAAAACCACAGACAAAATAAAAGGCGGTAAAAAATCAGACGTAAAAGTAGTAGCCGTTATAGACCAAACAACATTACTTCAAAACGTTACGGACAAAACAAAAGCTGATGCTGCCAAAAACTTACAATCAAAAATAGGAGCAACCCAAAAACTAGTAGACGGCTCAATTGACGAAACAGTAACAAAATCTACATACAGTAACGTTGTCGGTGATCAAGCAGATAATTTAAATCTAACTTTAGATGTTGATGCACAAGGTCTTGCCTACAATCCATCAGACTTAAATGCATTACTCGACCAATTAGTTGTAGGACTAGTTCCAGAAGGTTACAAACTATCAGATAAAGATCGTGAAACGAACGTACAAGTCTTAGGTAAATCATCAAGCAGTGTTTTAAGCTCAACGGAAGCTGACATACAAGTTACATTAAAAGCATTTATCGTTCCTGATATTAATGTTGATGATCTTAAAAACCAATTAAAAGGTAAAAATGTAACCGACGCACAAAAGATATTAGGAAGTATTAAAAACATTAAAACTTATGATTTTAAGATAACGCCAAGCTTGCCCTTGTTAAAAAGAGTTCCAGGAGATTCTAATCGAATCATAATTAATATCACAAATGAATAAAACTGAAAAAAAAGATTCAATAATCATGGGTATAGATTACGGAAGTTCCTTTATTGGTACAGCTTTAGGCAGAGGTGAAAATGTAGTTACCTTATCAATGATATCCGGAAAGAACGCTGAAACTGCTGTAGCACAAATAGCCAGAGAAGCCATTGAAAATAAAGTGAGTTATTTTGTAATTGGCTTGCCACTATCAGCGGACAATAAAGAGACAAAACAATCATTGGAAACAAGACAGTTTGCAAAACTACTTAAAGTTCGCACGCGAATGCCTGTAAAATTCTATAACGAATACGAATCTACAGCAGAATCACTTAAAGAAGCTATAGAATTGGGTGTAGGAAAAAAGAAAAGACGCCACAACGATAGTATTTCTGCGGCCTTAATACTTACACATTATTTACAGGAATTGTCTTAAACCAAGCATTTAGTTTAGAATCTAGATATGTTGATACTAAAAATACTTATTACAACAACTATAACAATATATTTATTAGCCGGTTTTGTGTATGCCTTCTATTTGGAAATAAAGGGTTCTACCAAATTAAGATATTTTTTATTAAATATGATCACCGGTCCTTTTTATGTTTACTATATTTGGCACTCTGTTAAAACAGGTAAAAGAACTTCCTTTAACGAACCACGAAGAAAAAATGTAAGAATATTGGAAGGTAAAAAAGCTGTATTTTTTGATCTCGATGGAACTTTGGCCGATACAGCACCTTTATGGAAACAGGCAATGGAAAGTGTTTTATCAAAACAAGATTTGGGAGTTTATTCAGCTACAGGATTTTTTAAATCAGGCGACTCTATGGATTCAATTTGGGAAAGTGTTTTGGCATACTCTCAAAGTGAAGATAAACCTAAAGTAAAAGATTTAGTAGATCAAACAAATGCTGAGTTTATTAAATTATTACCAAATGCAGAATTACAAATTACTGAAGGCTTTTGGGATTTAATTACGGACCTTAAAGTAGCCAAAAAATTAAAAGTGGGATTATTGTCCAACACACCGGAAAATGTAGTTTTAGAAGTAACCAAAAAACTAGAAATCCAAAGTGTATTTGATATTTTAATCACCGGGGATCAAGTTAAAAATAGAAAACCAAACCCCGAAATATATTTGAAGGCAGCTAAAAACCTAAACATTAAACCAAAAGAAGCTTTGGTATTTGAAGATTCTGTTATTGGTGCAACAGCTGCAGACAAAGCAGGCATGTCCATAATAATTGTTTGGAACAGAGAAAAAGCACAATATGAATATCCACAAAGTGTTTATGAGTTTATTGCAGACTTTGAAAGTATCTTAGGGTTTTTAGATAAAAGTTACAACGAGGTTTTAGCAGAATCACTTAAAGCAATTCGCGAAAGTCGTAAGAGTTAATCCAAAAACTGGAACTCTACTTTTTCATACTTTACAAAAAATATAGGACTTTTTGAATTTTTAATAAATTTCCAAAGGTCTACTTGTTCCCCGGAAACCAATATTTCACCTTCGTGCATAGAATGATGTTTAACACTATGTAATTTTAAACCAAGGTGTTTTGCCTGTCTCTTAAGCAAAAGCTCAGTCCATAGCTTTTGAAATTTACCTTTTATTCCTATTTTTACTTTTCTTGTTTTGTTTGTCATATTTTCACCACCTTACCGAACCCTGAATTGTACCAAAATAAACACATTTGTACAATAACATGTTTTCTAGGGTCTATGCAACTATCGTTGCTTTATCATTGTGGATAACTTATGTATATTTTTGTCAGGTAATTGCTAAACAAGATTTTTCTGCCCCAGAAACGTACTCCCTTCAACTTATGGTTATAAATGCTTTAGAAAAACCTAAAGACTTTTGGAAAGCAATACTTGGTGAAGTAGAAATGAAACTATCTCCGATGGTTTTTAAAGCCTTGGTTGGCAGAACACAAGCAGAAGTAGACACAGATAATCAAAGTTTAAAGATATTATGCGAAGACGTTTTTGTTAGAGATAATTTAGAAAAGAAATATTACAACGTTATTAATGAAGCAATCCTAAAACTATCTGGAAAACAAATAAAATTTCATGCGGTTGTAAATAAATCTGAAAAAACAACAACACCACAAACAAATGAAGATACTTTAGGGCCACTATTCCAAGCTCCTAAAGATAAAGATTTGGTTGTAAGAGAGAAGCAACAAAAAGCCAACTTATTCCCAAAATTTACATTTGAAAATTACATCATGGGTAAAAATAATAACCTTGCCTACGCCGTAGCAACTGCAGTCGCTGAGAGACCTGGAGAATTATATAACCCTGTTTTTATTTATTCAGGTGTAGGACTTGGAAAAACTCATTTATTACAAGCTATAGGAAATCAAATTTTAAATACAAAACCGGGCACAAAAGTTGTTTACACAACAGGTGAAGATTTTACAAACGAGCTAATAGATGCAATTCGTGGAAAAGGAAAATATTCAACAAATGATTTTAGAAATAAATTTAGAAAAGCGGATGTGTTTTTAATTGACGATGTACAGTTTGTTATTGGAAGAGAATCAACACAAGAAGAATTTTTCCACACGTTTAATGCCTTATATATGAACCAAAAACAAATTGTTATTACATCTGATAGACCACCAAAGGAATTTACAAACTTAGAAGAGCGCGTTACCTCCAGATTTGCCAGTGGAATTATTGTAGATATTCAAGCACCGGACTTTGAAATGAGAACGGCCATTTTACGTACAAAAAGAGATACAGCTCACGATCCTATTCCAAACAACGTTATAGATTTTATTGCGGACAGTGTGGATTCAAACGTTCGAGAATTAGAAGGAGCTTATATTCAAGTTTTAACAGATGCACGTGCAAAAGGATATGAAATTAACTTAGATTCAGCATCAGCAGCACTTGGACAATCTGTAAGACAAAAAGCGTCACCAACAGTAAACGTAAACCAAATACTTAAAGCCGTATGCACTTATTATTCTGTTAAAATGCCGGATTTAAAAGGAAAGAGACGTACAAAAGATTTAGTTCTTCCACGACAAGTAGCAATGTATTTGTTAAAAGAAATGACTTCTACACCTTTTATGGCTATTGGAGATTTGCTTGGTGGACGTGATCACACAACAATCATGCATGGCGTGGATAAAATAGGCACCGAAGTTAAGCAACGCGGAAAGATTACTCAGGATATTAGTAACGTAAAACAAATGGTCTCAGCAGAATGAAAAAGATTCGCAGAAAAACTACGGTGGATAACTAGCTGAAGCACTATAAGTTCTGTGGATAAGTAAGGTAAGTTATGCACAAAGATATCTACATAAAATCTCAGGTTATCAACAGGTTAAAAAGGTGCAACAGTAACAAATAAAAAATTAAACAGTAAAAAAGTAACGGAGCAATCATAAAAAAAGATATCTACAAAATGAAAATCGTTTATAAAGCGTCAACAAAACAAATCAAAGCTTCATCCACATATCTACATTACCTACTACAACTAAGACGTATTATATATATAAAATGTATTATGAATTATAATGTGGATAACAAATGTTTTACGAACTAAGTGTTTTAACAACTAAACTTTCTCATCTAATAATTAAACTGTTTAAGAAAAGTGCAGGATTAACTTGGCCTGGACATATAGTACTTACATTTTTCCCTAACATATTAAAAGATAGCGGTTTTGTATTAGATAAAGGTTACGTTTTTATTTCTGGGACAAATGGTAAAACAACAACGGCTAAACTGATTGTTCATATATTAGAGGCTCAAGGAATGAAAGTAAGTAGTAATAAAAGCGGTGCCAATTTATTAAACGGAATTGTTACGTCTTTGTTATTAGATAAAGATTTTTTTGGCGATCCAAAAACCGAAATAGGGGTTTTAGAAGTTGATGAGTTTGCTCTACCCACACTAATAAAATTTATTCAGCCTCACATTTTACTTTTGCTTAATGTTTCACGTGACCAGTTAGATCGCTACGGAGAGACCGATACAATTGTTGAGAAGTGGAGAGATGCACTTTCTACTTTAAAATCTAATACGACCCTAGTTTTAGACGCTACGCAGGAAAATTTAGCAGGACTCACATCTTCATTTAAAGGTAATGTTTTTTATTTTGATAATTCGGTTGCGGAAAATTTTACATATCCATTGGAAGGCGATTTTAATGTAAAGAATACAAACGCTGCCTTATTAGCTTGTAATTTGTTGCATGTTCCGGTGGATGTCTGTACACAAGCTTTAGAAAATTTCGATGCGGCTTATGGTCGTGGTGAGGCTATTAATTATAAAGGCACAAAGTTCACAACCTTTTTAGCTAAAAACCCAGCAAGTTTTAATAACAACCTTCACATGTTATTAAATATGCCTGGACATAACGTTTTTCTTTGTGTATTAAACGATAATATTCCTGATGGTCGCGATGTTTCTTGGATTTACGACATTGACCCTTCAAAAATAGCCAAAGTATTCTTTGAAAAAAAAGTTTATATTTCAGGAACACGTGCTTACGATTTAGCTTTGCGTTTAAAATACGCTGGGATTTATGTAGCACCAGAAAATATAAATATAAATTTAAAAGAAAATATTTCTAAAATTGTTTTATCAAAAGAAGAAAAAGTATTTTTATTACCCAACTATTCAGCAATGCTAGAGTCTCGTGAGATTTTAACCGGAAGGAAAATTCTTTAATATGGCTGATACATTAACAATCGGTTATTTTTATAAAAATCTTTTAAACTTATACGGCGATAATGGTAACGTTGAAGTTTTATCTTATAGAACGTCGGCACGTAACATTGGCGTAAATGTGATCGAAATAGAACCGGGCCAAAAAATAACTTCCGAAATTATGAAAAATATTAATTTACTTTTTATTGGCGGTGGACCTGATTCTAGTCAAAAACAAATGTATGCCGATTTGTCATTAGATAAGGCTCCCTTTATTAAAGAATATATTGAGAACGGTGGTGTTTCCTTAGTTGTTTGTGGTGCTTACCAACTTATGGGAAATTATTATAAAACCGCTGATGGAGAACAACTTGCCGGACTTGGGTTGTTTGATTTATATACGCAACATTTTGGAAAAGATAAACCTCGTTGTATTGGCAACACTGTGGCAAAACTTTCGGATACTATTTTGAACGATCAGGTTTTTAAAGCAGTAAACAAGCTTGGTGATTATGTGACAGGTTTTGAAAATCATGGCGGGCGTACCTTTCTTGGTCCAAACATGAAACCATTTGCAAATATCACAATGGGAAACGGAAATAACTCTACCGATGGTGGAGAAGGAATCTTATATAAAAATTCTATTGGTTCATATTTTCATGGACCAATCCTTGCAAGAAATCCACATTTAGCGGATTATCTAATTGCAAAAGCTTTAGGTTTACCAAACCTGCAAGTAATTGATGATACTTTAGCAAACTCTGTCCACACTGCCTCACTAAGTCTGAAACAATGAGTGTAAAAAAAATAATTTCTGCTTTACTGCGCCAAGTAACTGGTTTTAGTATGCTAATCTTTTTAGCTATTGTTGCTCTTATCCCTGTAAATTTAGGAAAACACTTTTTGCTTAACTCTTCATACGTTTCGGGTTTAGCTGTAGATTATCTTATTCCTACGCTTTATGTTCAGGATATTTTGGCAGCGCTACTTTTAGTTTCGTTGTTAATTTCTCAAAGAAAAAACTTTACTACAGAAAAACTTTTAACTTTTTTTAACTCAAGAGAAAATCAACTACTAGTTATTTTTATTCTTTCCGTAATGTTTTCAACATTTAATGCTCAAAGTTTTACCCAGTCATTTACCAGTTTTTTACGTTTGTTTTTGTACTCAGTAGTTTTTTTATATGCAAAGAATCTATTTGATTTTAAAAAATACTCTCAAACTTTTTTTATGGTTTTGGGAATATCTATAACATTGGTGAGTTTGTTGGGAATTCTTCAATATGCAAAACAAGGTTCTGTTTTTAATAATTATTTAGTTTTAGGTGAGCAACCTTATTCACTAGGTACGCCAGGAATTGTTGTAGAAAATGTATTTGGCTTAAGCAAAGTTGGTGCCTACGGTTTGTTTAGACATCCAAACGCTTTTGCAGGATTTTTATGTGTAACCATTTTATTGATGCTTCCGTTTATTAATAAATTTAGGTTTTTAATCGTTTCGGTTATTTTTGGAAGTATCGCTTTGGTTTTAACTTTTAGTGTTGTAGCTTATGTTGTCTTTGGCATATCTTTGTTTGCCTACGATTTACTTTACTTTGTTTCCTTGTGGCCGCTATTAAAAAGAAAACTTTTTATAGCTTTTGGAATGTTGTTTATTTTTTACTGCTCTTTCTTTTTGCCACTATTGCATAATTCTACGGTGCCTTCTATATTTCGCCGAGAGAATTTATTGAACGCTTCTTACATAATAATTAAAGATCATCCTTTGTTTGGTGTGGGTTTTAACAACTTCACAAAAGTTATAGATAGTTATTATCTTCAACAATATGATTATCGTTTTACACAACCTGTTCATAACATATTTGCGTTAATGTTTGCAGAGTCGGGTGTTTTTGCATTTGTTTCTTTTTTGGTGCTTACTTTATTTTTGGTAAGGCGACAAGTTTATTCAAAAGAAACTACTTATATGCTTTTGCCACTGTTATCCCTTATTGTTATTGGTTGTTTCGATCATTATTTCGTAACTTCGCAGCAAGGTTTATTACTTCTCATGTTAATTTACGGTCTTGCCTCTAGACAAGAAATCTAAAACGAGTCTATAATTTAAAACAATGCGTAACAAACTGCTAACCACTGCCCTGTTAGTGATACTGCCTTTAACTGTAACTGCCTGTACATTACAGGATTTACCAGTAGTGGGTAAGTATTTTGGTAAAACCACAACCGCCCCAGTACCTGTCACTCTAAATGTTTGGGGACTTTGGGAAAATCCAGATGCCTTTAAAGTCATCGCTGATAAATATCACGAAGCTCATCCAAATGTAACAATAACTTACGATGATAGAACTGTTGTTAAATCCAGTTCTTACCACGACACCGTATTTGGAAGAATTGCACAAGATGATGTTGCTGACATTGTATTAGTTCACGATTCTTGGGTTCCAACTTTGAAATCATCCCTTTCCACAGAACCTGCAACTTTAATGGATGCCGCTACATACCAATCAACATTTTATCCCGTAGCTAGTGACAGTGCCTTACTTGATGGCAAGATTTATGCTGTTCCAATGTATTACGACGGTTTGGTTTTGGTTTATAACAAAAAGCATTTTGATGCAATAAACCAGGCTACAGCTCCAACAGCTTGGGAAGAGTTTCGGCGCTTAGCTTTGCTATTAACAGTTAAATCTGACAGTGGTGCTTTAATTAGAAGTGGTGCAGCTATTGGTACCTCCAACAATATTGATTTCTTCTCTGATATCTTAGGCTTAATGATGGCTCAAGCTAAAATAACAATTCCACAGGATTTGGATTCCAAACCTGCTCAAGATGCTTTAGCTTTCTATACTATATTTAATACTCAAGATAAGATTTGGGATTCAACCTTCCCAGAAGCTGCCACAGCTTTTGCTCAAGAACGTGTATCTATGATTTTTGTACCAAGCTGGGATTTGTTAGATATCATCAAGGCCAGACCTGATTTACAAATTGGTGTAGCTCCTGTTCCTCAGGTAGATGCTCAAAATCCAATAACTTGGGGTAGTTTCTGGATGTATTCAGTACCCGCAAAAAGTAAGAATCAAGCTGTTGCCTGGGATTTCATAAACTACTTATCTCAAGCTGATCAGCAAAAGTTGTTATTCAGTACTGCTTCTCAAACAAGAACCTACGGTGCGCCATATGCGCGTGTTGATCTAAAAGACGATTCATCTTTAAGTGCTGTAAATGTTTACTTAAAACCACTATTAGATAGTGCGCCATATGCTAAGTCCGGTATTTTAGCAGGTCGCTCCGGTAATGACCTTTATGTAAATGCCTTAAAAGATGCCGTCGCCGCTGTAACCGTAGCTTCTAATGACAGAAAAACTCCTGCTGATGCATTAAAAGCTGCTAAAGCCAAAATGCTTGGTGGTCAATAATCTTTCACTCGTGATACTATAATCCCATGAAAATTTTAGGTATTGAATCTTCTTGTGATGAAACTGCTGCAGCCGTTGTAGAAGACGGAACTAAAGTTATTTGTAGTGTTGTAGCAACATCCAAGGATTTTCACGAAAAAACAGGCGGAATCGTTCCCGAAATAGCTGCAAGAAAACAAGTGGAATTTACTGTTCCTGTAATAAATGAATGTGTAAAACAGTTTGCTGAAAAAGGTGGAAATATTAACGATATTGACGCAATTGCTGTTACAGTTGGCCCGGGCTTAATTGGTTCTTTAGTAGTTGGGGTTGAAGCCGCAAAAGCTTTGGCGCTGGCGTGGAACAAACCTTTAATACCTGTTAATCATTTAGTTGGGCACATATACGCAAATTTTATAGATCGTCCAAATGAAATTGTTTTTCCAGCTGTGGCTTTATTGGTTAGCGGGGGTCACACAGACTTGGTTTTGTTGCGAGGTCACGGTGATTTTGAATATATAGGCGGAACCTTAGACGATGCTGCTGGGGAATCTTTTGATAAAACCGCACGTCTTTTGGGATTATCCAAATATTTAGGTGGCGTGTTACTTTCTCAAAAATCTGCAGCATGTACCAAAAATGAACTTGCAGGACGTTTACCTCGCCCAATGATTGACGACGGAACGTTTGATTTTTCTTTTTCGGGCTTAAAAACGGCCGTTAAAAATTTAATTGAACGCGAGCATCCTCCTGTAGAGCAGGTTGCTTGTGAATTTGAAACATCCGTTGTAGACGTTTTAGTTGCTAAAACTATTAGAGCGGTAAAAAAGTTTGGTGTTAAAACATTATTGATGGGTGGTGGTGTCGCAGCTAATACTCATTTACGAGCACGTTTAGGTAATGACGCAAAGGAACTTGGGGTTTCTTTTTTTGTTCCACCAATAAGCTTATGCACAGATAACGCAATTTATATTGCTGCCGCTGCCAATTTCATTAACAAAACAAAAGCGTTTGATGAAATAGTGGCCGATCCTTCTTTGGGTATTATGGATTTGGCTTAACTAAGGATAATTAGCAATTGGCGATAAATTCGCTGGGGGTCATTAACTTTGACTCTTTTTCTGTTCTTTTCTTAACTTCTATTTTATCGCCTGTTTTTGCGGATATAACAATTCGATAAGGGCAGCCAATTAGGTCAGCGTCAGAGAATTTTTCACCGGCTGTGGCGTTTTCTCTTTCGTCAAACAACACTTCAATGTCTTTATCGTTAAGTTCTTTATATAAACTCTCGGCACGTGCTTTAACTTCAGCGTTTTCTGTGTTTAACAAAATCAATTGAACTTTAAATGGTGCGATACTTTCCGGCCAAACAATTCCGCGTTCGTCGTTTAACAATTCAACTACTGTTCCCATTACACGACCTGGCCCAATTCCATAAGCTCCCATAATTACCGGTTTTTTACTTCCGTCGGCGTCAATATAATTTAACCCGTTTGGAATAGAGAATTTTGTACCTTGTTTAAAAATATTTCCAACTTCGATAGCACTTACTTCTTGGAGTTCTTCTTTTTTCAAACCTAAGTCAGCTATTACCTCGTCTGTGTAAACTTCACGATTTATAGCAATCTTCTTTTCTGGTGAATAATAAATGGTATCTTCTCCGGCTGGGCAAATGGTTTGAAACTCATGGCTATATTTACTAAAGCTTCCGCCACTTGCAAATGTTAAAACTGTTTTTTCGCCAATTCCTATGCGGTCAAATATTTTAACGTAGGCATCACTGGCTTTTTCATAGAAAGCATCTAATTCTTCTTGGGTTCTTGTAAAGGAATACAAATCTTTCATTAAGAATTCGCGCAATCTAATAAGGCCACTTCGTGAGCGTAGTTCGTTACGAAATTTTGTCTGAAACTGAAATGCGTAAGTTGGTAAGTCTTTGTATGAACTTATTTGTTTTGACATTAAGTCGGCTAGTGGTTCTTCGTGTGTTGGTGCAAGTCCGGCTTCGGTGCCGTTTTTAAATTTGGTTTTGAACCAAATATCAACAGCTTCGTCATCCCAGCGACCTGTATTTTGCCATGGCTCCGGGTTTTGCAATGCCGTCATGAAAAGTTCTTGTGCGCCGAGTTCAACCATTTCTTCGCGGATGATGCCGACTATTTTGTTAAGTACACGTAAGCCTAATGGTAAAAATGCGTAAACTCCGGCCATTTCTTTGTGAATAAATCCGCCTCGAATCAAAAGTTGAGCATTTAAACTATTTTCATCTTTGGGTGCGTCTTTTTTTGTTTTGCCTATAAGTGTTGAGTATCGCATGGTGTGATTTTACCAGCAAAGCTGGTCGGCCGCTACAGGCGGACAGTTCACCAACATTGCTTGGAGACTATAGAAAAAGCCACACGCTAAATTTTATACCGTGTGGCTTTTGCGAAGTTGTCCCAGTTTATTTGTAGTTGAATAGGGTTACGGGCATATCTTCACTGAAACAAGCTTCCTTTGCATTTAGCACACAGAAAGCTTCTTCCGGGGCATACTTAATCTGGGTCAGCAGAACGCGTTGTTTGTCGCAGGTGCTCTCGAAAACTGCATACCAAACATTATTTATGGCAGTAAAACCTGAGAAATTCCAACCCACGAGCCTGTTTGCATATGCAAGTTTCTCTGGGAGTGTGTCTTTTTTCGCGGGCTTTGCTGCGGTCAACCACTCGCAAACCGTTCCTGCCGAAACTACTGGTCCTAGTTTATTCGGTGTAATAATCATCTGAATCTCTCCTTTGTCTGATTATTTAACTTCTTTGACCAGTATTACCAAAGAATTGTTTTTAAAGCAAATTTGAACTATTTTCAGCTTTCAGGTATAAAAGATTTATGCAACTTAAACAATTTTTAAAGAAAAACTGGCTTTTAATTGCCGCAATCATTTACGTTTTATCCCCAATTGATATCATTCCTGATTTTTTAGGACCACTTGGTTATAGTGATGATGCTTTGGTTTTGATTTTAACTTTAATTATTAAATATATTCAGATGAAAAATGAGCATAAAAGTGGTGTTATTGAAGGGGAGATTGTTAAGTAGTGTTAAATTTGTCGATGTTTTTAACAGATTGCATAAAGTAATTAAATCTAGGACCGTATATAGCTTTAAGCATATCTCCATAAGATTTTTCATATTCGGCTATTTTTGCAGGAGTATTACCTAATTCTTCAAGGTGGTTATGTAAACTTTGCAGATTTGTTAGCATTAGTGTCATTGGATTTGGATATTTTTCTTGAATAGCTTGGATAATTTCTTCGGTAAAGTTTTCGTAATTAAACGCGTCACTATTTCGTGGGTCCCCGTATTTATCTGTTTTAATATTCCCTGTCATTATGAAATTGGCCGATCTTATAGTTTGATGGGGCCTTGGAGAATTTCTTTGCATTATACTCATCGCTTCTTGAGATGTATTTGTTGGTACCTCTAGGCCTTTATCGTATATTTGTTCTTGGGTTATTAGTCCCATCCTATATAATGCTGCAACATCTGCGAGGTCTTTTTCATAAGCACCAAAACCCGCTTTTGCATTACGTACCAATTTATCAAGCGGATTAATGTAATGTATCTCTAAAGATGTGCGCTCGTGTTCGTCCCGTCTAACTGTTCTGACTTCTAAAAGTCCTTGAGATGCAGTTTCCAAGGCACTTCGTATGTTTTCAGCAGCATTTGACGTTGCAATAACATTTGATTCTTCTGTGAATTCATCACTTCCTCGCCATGTTCTATAAATAGGCTTTTTTAGTGGATATTGTGCTTTACCTTCTAATACTTCCTTTGCTTGATCTGGAAACCTGATTTCAAAAAACGCTTGTATAGCTTTAGACGTTGCTTCAGAATCGCCACCTTGCCCTTCTAAGTGTTTAAATGCTTCCATTACATTTTCATGAATTTGTCCAAGAGGATTACTCTCTTTTTCTGCAGATGTTACGTGTTGTTGCGTGATTGGCATACAACATAAATAATACACTAATTAACGCTTAATATTGAGCTCCCCAAGCTTTTGTGATAATCTCGAGCAATACCTATGGATAAAGCATTTAATCACAAACTAGTTGAACCGGAAATGATAAAAAAGTGGGAAGATTCCGGCGCCTGCACGGCAAAAATAGACCCAAGTAAAAAGCCTTATACTATTGTTTTGCCTCCACCAAACGCTTCCGGAAAGATGCATGTTGGAAACGCCTTAATGGTCGCTATCGAAGATTTGTTGATTCGTTGGAAACGTATGCAGGGTTACTCGGCACTTTGGCTTCCGGGTACAGATCACGCAGGTTTTGAATCTCAAACAACTTTTGAGCGCGAACTTAAAAAAGAAAATAAATCCCGTTTTCAATACGATCGTAAAACTTTTTACAACATGATGATGGAGTTTGTTTTAGGCAACAAGCACGCCATTGAAACTCAACTTAAAAACATGGGAGCCAGTTTAGATTGGTCGCGTTACACTTTCACACTCGACGATCGTTCGATAAGCACTGTTCTTGATACCTTTAAAAAAATGGTTGATGACGACAAAATCTATCGTGCCGGTTACATTGTTAACTATTCTTTTAAGTACGGTACAACTTTTTCGGATGCTGAAATTACGCTAAAAGAAACCAAGCAATCACTTTATTACATTAAATATGGTCCTTTAACTGTTGCTACGGTGCGCCCTGAAACTAAGTTTGGAGATACTGCTTTGGCTGTTAATCCAGATGACGCGCGTTACCAAAAATATATTGGCACCGAAGTTGAGTTTGAAGATGCTTTAGGAAAACAAAAAATCCCAGTTATTGCTGATAGCTATGTTGATTTCAGTTTTGGTACGGGTGTTTTAAAAGTAACTCCGGCCCACGACAAAAACGATTACGAAATTGGTTTACGCCACAATCTTGAAGTTAAGTCCGTAATTGGTGTTGACGGTAAAATGAATGCTTTGTCGGGTAAATATGCAGGGATGAAAGTTTTGGATGCAAGAAAAGCCGTTGTAGAAGACTTACAAGCCGCTGGTTTGCTAGAAAAAATTGATGAAAACTACACAAGCTTGGTTCCTGTTGACTATCGTACCGAAGATTACGTGGAGCAATTGTTAATGCCCAACTGGTTTGTAAAAACAGGCCCGTTGCGAGATGCCGTAATGGAAAAGTACAAAAAACAGGATGTTAGAATTTTTCCTAAATGGCAAGAAATAACCTTTGAACGTTGGATGGAAAACATGCACGATTGGGCGATTTCCCGACAAATTGTTTGGGGTATAAGAGTTCCGGCTTGGTATAGCACAACTGAAAATCCTGATATGACCGTTACCTTTTTAGGTAGTGAGGGAAAAGGTGTCACAGGAAAAGTTGGCGACCTCCTTAAAACTTATTCTTTTGAACAAATCGAAACAGGCTTACAAAGTTTAATGGCTCCAATAAGTGCTAAATACGTTGTGAGCAAAGAAAAGCCAGGTGAAAACTTTTTACAGGAAACTGATACTTTTGATACTTGGTTTTCAAGCGGTCAGTGGCCTTTAATTACACTGGGTTATCCTGATTCAGAAGACTTTAAGTATTTTTATCCAACAAGTGTTTTAGAAACAGGTTGGGAAATTATTACCCGTTGGGTGTCCCGAATGCTTATGTTCGGCGTTTATTTAACGGGAGAAGTGCCTTTTAACGATGTTTACTTACATGGCCGCGTTATGGCTGTTGACGGTAAAAAGATGAGTAAAAGTTTGGGAAATGTAATAAACCCTGAAGAGTATCAAGATCAGTATGGTACCGACGCTTTACGTATGGGTTTGATCAGCGGTACGGCCAATGGTAAAGACTTTGCCTTCCCAAAGGATAAAGTTATCGCCTTTAGAAATTTCGCCAATAAGATTTGGAATATGGCCCGATTTATGGAAATGATGTTTGACGATGTTGCAAAAGCTGGTGGAACTGTTAAAGAGTTCTCCGCAAACATGGACGGCCTACAGGATATGGACAAAGAAATGATTTCCGGATTTAATTCCTTGGTTAAATTAGTAAATGAAAGCTTAGAAAAATATCGTTTTTCGGATGCGTCTGACGCAATTTACCATTACATGTGGGACGAACTTGCTTCCAAATATATTGAAAATGTTAAATCCCGTGAAGACAAGGAAGTGGCTCTAAGCGTGCTACGACAGCTTTTTGTGTCTTGTTTAAAGGTTCTACACCCATTTATGCCTTTTGTTACAGAAGCAGTTTGGGGTGAGATTTCTGCTATCCGAAACGATTCCGAAGATTTATTGATAATAGCCTCTTGGCCCCAAGTTGAGAATTAGTTGATAATAACCTCTATAGGTTGCGTTTCCCTTATTATTTTGGTATAAGATTGTTAGTTTTTCTAATAGCCCAATTCGGTTAGAAAGGTACAACTGAGCTCATTTTTCTTTTTCCCTTTATACTTCTGTCCCAAAAATTTAATCTTGGTACCCTCACGTTATTCTCTTAGTGAGTAAATACTACGAGGATGTTGTTTCGGTACCAAATTTGTACCGTTTAAATTACGTTATTTAGAGTCGTAATGACTTGTAACGTAAGCACTTTGATAATTGAATGAAGAACTTAAGTATATATACACTCAGGAGGTGTATCTTGCGCGCGAATTTGAGATTTTGTATTTCCGGCGTAGGAGCACTTCTTGCTCTCACGCTAGTTTATTTTGCTGTTCGGGCTGCTTTACCCGCTCCGGCAAATTGTTCCATACAAGGAACCTATTACCAGGATTATTCCAAATGGAACCCCTATGAAAAGAATCATACAGGCGTTGACTTTGGTTGTGGTTTAAAAACCCAAGTTACTTCACCAGTTGAAGGTAAGGTATACGCGATTTTTGATAACTGGTGGTCCTACGGAAAAGATCTGTGGATCCAGACAGGAAGTCATTACTTGTTTTATGCACATCTAACTTCTGTAAACGTTAAAGAGGGTGACACTGTTTCTGCAGGGCAACCCATTGCGTTATCAGGAGAATCTGGATGGGATTTATTAAAAAAGCCAACAACAACTGGACCGGTTTTACATTGGGGTTGCTCAGATAAACCGCCAGAAAAGTTTGTGAGTTTTTATGAACACAAACAGGAAGTTGGTTCCGGATGGATGGATCCTTTCACTTGTTTAACCGAAAGCGATACATCCGGAAAAGTAGTGTCCCCTCAGAAGCAGTCACCTGCTAATGGCAATATTGGTGGCGTGCCTGATGGAACGGACAAAAATGTTGGTGGTGGAATGGGTCCTGCAAAAGACGGTTCCGCGCCGATATCGTTTTCAAAGCCCGGAGATGTAGTTTGGGATTCAATTCCTGGGCAAACGTCTTCTCAAGGGGCTGTAGTTGAAAAAATGTTGAATGTGCAGTTACCTAAACCAACAGGACCAACTCCTTTTGATTACATCAGGATGTTGCCTTTGTATTGGTATTTAGGTTTATTCGCAATTTCCGTATTATTGGTTCTGGTTAACAAGAGTTGGCGACCGCTTTGGATAGCGATAAGTTTAATTACTACAATTTCTATGGTTATTGTTTTGTTCGTGCCTGCTCAAGTTGTTCCAGCTGATACTGTCGCGGGCTCATCCTTGGGTGCTGTTCCGCAACAGGTTTTGGATCCCGCAGTGGAAAAGGAGATTATCTTTCCGGATCCGCCAACACCTGCGCCTAAACCTACGTCTGTACCCCAAAACACGACAAAGGCCTCAGGTGCAGTAAACAAACAAGCCTCACAAAGTAATAATGCAAATTGTGCTGTGAGTGGTAAATACCCTCAAGACATTCTGCAATGGTGTGGCTTCATATCGACCTATGCCTCAAAAAACCATCTGGATCCAAATCTTGTAGCTGCAACTATGTTGCAAGAAAGTGGAGGAAATCCGAACGCTTATTCAGGTTCGGGAGCAGTTGGTTTGTTACAAGTAATGCCTAAAGATGGCCTTGCTGCTAGTTTTATGTGTAGCGGTGGTCCGTGTTTTGCGAATCGCCCGTCTACAGCGCAATTAAAGGATCCAGAATATAACGTTTCTTATAGCACAGGTATGTTATCTGGGCTGAAGTCTCGTTATGGAAGCGATCGTGAAGCGTTACGAAGTTATGGTCCCATGGATGTAGGTTATTCCTATGCGGATACTGTGCTTGCAATTTATCAAAGATATCAATAATCAAACGGAGGAAGAAATGTCAGACAATGTAGTAAGAAGATCGAAACGACGGCGCGTTGTTGCTTCGCCCACGATCGAGAAGACAAATCCTGTGGCAAAAATCCTTATGGTTCTTGCTTTGGTGGTTTTTTTGGCGTGGGTTGGTTTCGGAATTTACATCGCTTACAACGGAATCACCTTGATGAGCCTCGCTAATAACGCTGGCGCTAAGGGTGGCATGTTGGGTTTTATTGACAAGCTTACCAATCAAAATAACCCTGACAATTTTGCGTGTGATGGGGCAACTGCGATTAAGTTTGATGGTACAGGAATGCTTAACCCTGTGCCTGCTTTAAAGGACACTGTCCAGAATTTTTGCATTCAAAAAGCAAAATGGAAAGTGTTCCTGAACAACACTGGCGTAACCAAATCCGGCAGAAAAATTATTGGGGTAGATTGGTTGGCAGAAACTCTTGCCTATCCAGACCACCCGGAGATGTTGGATGCAGTTAAAAAGGCTGTTCAGGATGTTCATGACAGCGATAAGCCAGACATTGGTTGGTTTGCTCTTCCGGCGTATTCTCTAAATGCTACGCCTGATCCAGCAATTAATGCTAAAGATGTACAGCCGCCAGGAGATACCCAGTGGGATCCTTCACCAAACAGTGATGATTCTGCTGCTTCTGACACAACTGGCGTAACTGTTCGTGGAGGAACCCCAACGGCAACTCCTACGAACTTTTTGCCAATGCCTACAGATATACCGCCGGCAACGCCGATGCCCACTATTATTGTGGCGCATATTCCGACGCTGATCGCGGTTACACCTGATTCGGCTATCTCGACTCAACAGTCTTATGCAAAGACTTTGATGGTTGTGCCGACTGATGCGAGTGCTGCAGTTAAGACCGCAATGGTCCCTACAATGCAAGCGCGTATGACGGAGGCCGCAATTAAAACTGAGATGGCGCCGACGGTGCAAGCTCTAATTTTAGATTCAGTGGCACAGAACTGCGTGCAAGTTGTAAACGCTACAGATTTTTGGTCCCTGGGTAGCGTTTTGCAAGGACACAATTACCTCGAATTCAGACCTTCTGAATACGGGATGACCGCTTATTCTGAAAGAGTTGGCGGTAATGGCCCTGATGCTTACAAAGCATGGATTTGCGTGCGTCAGGTATTAAATTGGCCGGGGAATTCGCTTTACTGGAATCTCCCAGGTGGTGGAAGAGCAACGGGAAATTGGACCGGTGCACAGATTATGCTTAACCCAATGCATGGACGGGGTGACGGCATAAGTAACGGGATGGAATGTGCATTGAACGGCCTTTGGCTATTTCAATGCAGCGTTTTTTACCCGGTTGGTACCGCAACACCTACGCCTCAGCCGATTCCAACATCGACGCCAAAAGTAGCTGCTGCGATTCCACTCGCGCAAATGGTCAGCATCTTCGCTCAAAAAGGGTGGAGCCTTGCGGCCAGTTGTAACGTAAGTGTAAACACAGTAACGCTGGGTATCGGTGGATGTGAAAATCCCGATAGCCCTCGCTTTGTTGTCGATTTTTCGGAAGTTATGCCCTTGTATCAAGGTGGCACGATGGAGTTTGGCAAATGCTTGTGGCTTGCCGATCCGAAGATTGACTATAACTCAAGCGGCATTTGCCTTTCGCCGTTTAAGTAATTTAGGTTTTTAACAGGTCCGCGTCCACGAGATGTAATTTATTTCGTGGCGCGGATCTTCTCATAGTTAAGTGTTAAGGAGGAAGTTATGCCTCAAAGAAGAAGATATCGTAGTGGTTATTCACCGCCGACAGTAGTTGTTGTGGGTGGTATGAGTCCGTACGTAATCTTAGCTTTTATAGTGCTTATAGCAATAATTTTGGCTATGGTCGTTGGCGGTTATTTATACCTCATCGCACCAGACTCACAGGTGGCACATATAAATGGCGTAGATGCTGTTGTTGCGAATATCGGCAGGGCTACGGTAACACCCGGCCCTCAAGGTCATGATCAAGTAAGTACATGGATACCTTGGACAACAGATTTGAAAGAAGGTGATGCCGGAAAAGTTTCGCAGGCATTATCGGGAAAAGTTGCAACGGCAGGACTGGATGGCAGAATATCGTCAGAAATTGACGTTGCCGGTTTAGGTCCTTTTTGTAAGCAAGGATATTTTTCAAAGCCCGGAGTAGCGGCCAATGCCCCAGCAAAAGATAAAATTCTTATGCTTGTGCCGGGGACGCGTTATTGCGCTATGACTGCCATGCTCATGAGTTTGTATGGTGGTGTTTTACAACGTGATCTTCAAACCAACATCACCGTTACCAGCGTAGATAACACGCCCGTGACGGATTCTATTGCAAGAAAGATAACAAAGACACAAAAGGCTGACGTGGTTATTAAAGCACGTTTCGGACTTTTGACCGGAGGTATTCAACCCGGTAACGTTGTTAAGAAAACCTTGGATAGTCCGGCCGCAGTAACTCGCGCCTTTTTGGATGTTTCCAAGACAGTGTGGCAAGGAGACCCCAACTTCATCACTGGAATGATAGATGAAGCTGATAACCTTAGCTACCAACTTGCTTATTGGAACACGTTGGCGCCAATGCAGCCCGACGGTAGTCGTTCCAGAACTAATTTGGAGAAGTTGTTCCAGCTGGTGCAATACCACTTTAGCAATCCCTCTCCAGATCCCACGAACCCTTGGCCCTACGATAATTTAAAAGTCGCCGCTGAGGATGCCGCAATTAAGGGAGGTTATACAGGTTTGAATACACTATCGGTAGTAATAGAAATGCCAAATAAAGACGGTGAGTTCTATTATCTACAAGGATTGGATTCGCCAACACCACAGAAGGTAATCCCCGATGATTTAGAAAATAAATTTAGGGACAACCTTTACGTTTTAGTTGCTTCCGATCCCGACGTGGCTGCCGCAGTTACTTCAAAAGACTGGCTGCCCAAAAAATAAAGTTCTTCGTTCAATTAACCAGATTTAAACTAGCAGAATTGTGTTTGAAACATAATCCAATTCTGCTTGTACTCCGGTTGAGGAAATTAATTTTTCATCACTCGGAACTACAAGTACGTATTCACTGCTTAAGAAATTCTTTTAGGCAGATCATGCACTTTGAAAAATTCATATTCAGTCAGAAAGTGAAAGGAAGGGAAAAATGGGAATAAAGATTCCGAATCCGTTTGCGAAGAAGCCTCAAGCTGCTGCTCCTACAAAAAAGGCGCAAACGCAAAAAGGTGCTCCGCAAAAAAGGGCTGTTGCCTTGGTAGAACTTGCGGTCTATGTTTTTGACACCAGTATAAACGCGAAACCTGTCAAAGGTGCTAGGGTAACGTTTGAAGCAGTAACCAAAATCACCGATGCTAAAGGTTGCGCCGTTTTGATGGTTCCTCCAGGTAGTGGCGCATTTGTTGTAAGTGCCACGCTTGGTGGAGTGCGTACAAGTAAACGGGGTATCTGGGAAGTAACAGAAGACATGGATCAAGAAGTATATCTTAAAGATCGTCCGGATCCTCGTGCTGCTCAAGCTGCCGCAAGACGTACTCCTGTCGCGTATGTTCCGCTTGAACGTGATGACGAAGGTGTGTCCCCTGATGAGGAAGAAGAAGATTTGGATGACGCTGAGGAAGAGGGGGATGAGTTTGAAGATGACGACGAAGAAGATGGCGACGAGTTTGAGGAAGGTGATGACGAAGGGTTTGATGACGCAGATGAAACTCCTTTACCTTCTAAAGCTCGCGTCTATGCCAAACCGAGTATTTCTAAAGGTCACCAGCAACTTGTTACTTTAATTATGGTAGCAGTAGCTGTGGGGATTTTGCTGGCCTTGTTTGTTTTTGGAATGACCAAAACCGGGGTTTTACACACGGTTTCTGCGACTCCAACAGCTCAGGCAGATAGTTTTGTCCCGGCCCCGCCTCCAGTAAAACTGCAACCTATTGATGTCGCAAACTCGCCATGGTTAGGTGACTTGCACTTCTTTTTAATTGGTTGCGTCGCTATCATGGTGGCCGCATGCTATTTGGATCGTAGGCGCAACAAGCAGCGTGGCGATTGGGTGGTAGCTGTAATTGGAATAGTTTTGGTACTTCTGGTGGGTAATTGGCCGCCAATTGTTAATGCACTAACTGCTCTAAACGTGCAGGGTGTCGCGCAGACGGTATCAGTGGCAACCTTAGTAGCGGTAATAAGCTTTTGCTATCAGGGTGGCCTTGATTTTAGTCCCGGCATTTTATATTTGGCCGGCATATCTGTTGTGGGTGGAGTCTGGTTTGGAAATTTGGGTACGTTTTCCCAGGTTTTTAATCAGATGTTTGGTATGCAGTTGTCTCCGCTGTACCCCGTATGGCAGATCTTAGGCCTATGGAGCCAGAAAAGGTTTGGGGAGTCGCAGGCGTCTGTTGTGACCTACCTTGTTCTTTTCGCTGCAGTACTTCTCTCGATAGTCGAATTAGTTCGTCCAAAGTCTAAGGTAGCCTCGGGAGATGACGACAAGGAAGATGCCGCGGATAAGTCCTTAAAATGGGGAGGTGTACTTATGGTGTACTTGGGTATTGCGCTCTATGTAGGTCTTCGTCAGTTAGCGCTGATTCAGGAACCCTCTGTTGCACTTTTCGGTTCTCCGGTTGTAGCATTTCTGATTGTGATGCTCGCCGAAACATTTGTTGCCGGTTGGATGAACGATAAAACCGATGCGGTTAACAGCGATAAATGGTCAAAGATTGTGGTTGGGCGGATAGGTCTCGCTACGGCTTGGGATATATTACTTTCCCTTGCAGTAAACGGGGCTTTTCTTGTTTTGATGTTTGGAAAGTTCTAAAAGAGAGGAGGAAAAATGGGAGCACCACTCACGCTAAAATTAGCTAAACAACTGTTTACGCTATGTGGTGATTTTATCAAAGGCAATGCTGCCGCGGTAGAAGCTGCAAAGCCTCCAAAAAGCCGCCAGGTTATAGCCAATTTACAAAAGGATTTAGATTGGCATAAACACTTTCGGCAACAGCATGCGGATACTTCAACTTACCCCCCGTATGTTGCAAAAATTTTGGCAGAGCGAAATAAAGATAAAACAAGCACTGCCATCGTATTGCTCAAGAAATAGGTAACAAATAACATGTAACACAAAAGGACTCACGGAAAACAATAAAATGTTTCTGCGAGTCCTTTTTTTTGACTATTTTTAAATTAGGGAAAGCTTTGAACCTGCGCCACGCGCCTAGGTGTTACTTCTTGTCTTTTGTCTCAGCCTCTGCGTCTTCATCGTCCTTAACCTTTTCACTTGAAGCGGTTAAGCCTTCGATAGCGGCGGATTCATCAACAACAGCTTCTTCGACTTCGGCGGTTGTATCAATGGCATCGATTCTTACGACAACGTCTGTAAGTTCCATATCAACGATTTCAACCTTTTCACGATCAAAGTCTAAGTCTGCAATTGTAACTGATTGGCCAACTTCGGTTAATTTACTGGCATCAATTTCAAATTTGTGAGGTAAGTCAGCTGGTAAAGCACTAACTGTGATTTCGTTAACAAGTGCCAAAATAACTGCTGCAGTGCTTTTAACAAGTGGATTTTCATCACTGTTAATGATCTCAACAGGAACTTGAGCTTCTGTTCTAATGGTTAAGTCTGGTTTATAGAAGTTAGCGTGAATGATGTTACCTTTAACTGGATCATATTGAACTTCTTTAAAAAGGGTTTTGTAGGAGTCTTTTCCGACTTTAACGTCTATCAGGGTCGTTTCACCAGCGCTTTCAAACGCTTTTTTAACTGCCATATTTTCTAAAGTAATCGCTACAGTATCCATGCCTTTACCAAATATACTGGCTGGCACTTTTCCAATAGCTCTTAGGCTTTTCGATGCTTTTCCAAGCTTTTCTCTTTTTTCTGCAATAAGTTCCATAAAGGTTCCTTTTTTAAAGCCACATGCAAGTCAAGCAATTCATCGTAGCTGACGGATTTAATGCCCACGAACTTTTTGTACTCCATACCTGTAAGGTCTGATTGTACGGGCGTTATTCCGCTGCCTGCCGATGTAATTGTTACCATACTTTCTGCTTTGCAGATTGGGCAGACTGCATGTGCGATCCATGCTACTTGAGCGTTCGTAAGTGGTACGAGTTTAGCCTCTCCCAGACTTGCGCCGCATTTGTAACATAGCGTCTTTTGTAAATTTTCAACAATAAATTTCTTTTCTAACATGATGTGAGCAGACAGTATTGTACTTATAAAGCCTTATTTGGTCAAGACGGATTTAAGTACAACTGCTTATTCTAGTAATTAATACTATAAGTCAATAGTTAAAACTTTACTTCCATCTAACAAATACAAAGTTTTTTCATCCTGTGATACATCAAAGCTCTTTAGGTCAGAAAATGTGTCTGAGCTTTCTGCTTTATATTGTTTTACCACACTTCCGTCACTATCCAAAATCACGATTCTTTTATTAGCAGAATCTAGCACGTAAACATTCTTTAAATCGCTGTTAGCTATAACCTTTGTGGCACCTGCCAACGAATCGTCTAAGCCTTTAATTGCAAAGGTAACTTTGTTTCCGCTTGTGTATTTTTCTAACGTTCCGTCAGAGGTGATTACATAAATACTGTAGGCAATAGCAATTGATCTGGCATTTGCGAACGTTGTATTTTCACCCCAAGTTACGCTTTGTAGAGTTCCGTTCTTATGTGAATACCTTATCAGTGTGTCGCCGGAAACTACATATAAAAAGTCAGAGTATGTATTTGAGACTGTAGGATTTGTTAAGGGATACTTTTCTGTGACCTCGCCCGTAGCAGAATTTATTATTTTGTATCCTGAGGCATCTAAAAAGTGAAGGTTACCTTTATCTGTAGTTATGCTTCTGATTCCGGGGAATGTTCCTGTAAGCAAATCAAACTTTATAGCGTCTTTTGGTGATGTATATATTTTTCCTGATGTTTTATCGGTAACAATTATTAAACTACTTGTATTTGTTATTTCTGTTGGTTGTGTTTGTGGATCAGTGATTTTTATATCGTATAAAACTTGTGGGGCAATGCGCGTTACTTTAAATTGTTTATCTGTAGTGGTTGGTAAAAGTGTAGCTTCATTTTGTTGTTGCTTATCGTCGGTTGTCGTGGTTTGTTGCGCAGTAGTATTTTGTGTTTTTACCACAGGCTTTTTATTTGTAAGTTTTGTTATAACAATTGAACCAACAAGTGCGAGTGCGATGATTGGTAAAATAATAAGTCCTTTGTTTTTCAATGTGTTTTTATTTACTTTGTTATATAAAGCTTGTGCAGGAATAGTTGGAACTTTAACAATGCGCACACGTTTTGAGGTTTTATCAAAAGCTTTTTTTAAAACACCTCCAACTTTTATTGCTGCGGTTTTTAAAATTTTTCCTCCGGCATCTTGCACACCGTTGACTTTAGTTTTTCCCATTTCTTTTTGAAAAGTTGTATCTGTAATTTCGCTGGAAGTAAAACTGGTATCAACAAAAAGCTTAATTAGTAAACATGCGTGTGTTGGTAATAAATCTTGCTCGGTTACTCTGACCGATAACAGTTTTTGAGGAGGCATTACTTTGGCAAAATCAGCAGTGCAAAGTATTACAACGTCCTCTTCTTTAACAATTCCGGAAGCTGCTGAAAAAGTTCCTTCGGTCATTGTGCTTATTGGTTTTATAGCACCTTCACGCATTAAATAACTTTCGGCTTTATCGTATTGGACAACATACAAAACGTTTCCCCATAAAACAGCTGATGTGATTTTAAACTTTACGCTTTGTGGATCTGAACTTAATGCGTCGTTGGAAAGTTGGCTAACTTTATCGCGGGCGTCGGCAATTGCTTTTTCCATTGATTGTATTGGAGAAATATTTTCTGATTGGTAGTAGGAATTATAAATGACATCATGCAGAACTCTTTCGATAAGTGCTATGTCGAAATTTGAATCAGATGAAATTTCGTAAACGGCATAAACGCTACCTTTTTTAAGTAAAAGTTCTCGGGTTTCAGGTTCGATCACAATACACTTTGCAAAAGATGTACCGTATTGTGGTAGCGAAGGGTTTAGTTGTTGAACTTTCGCGGCGAGTTTTTTATTCATGTTTAAAGACTAAATCGCAAGTATAGCTAAGGAAAATATTAACAACGAGGCTAAGAAGTGAATCAAGGCTACAAGGCTGAATACATGTTTTACGGGCGTGGATAAACTATCATTCATTAAACGTACTTGGCGCATCAAAATAAATGCAAAAACAATGTACATGGCCATAAAGAATATTCCTACTATTTCTATAGCAATTCCTACGGTCTTAATGGGTAGCATTGTGTCCTTTCGTTTTCTCAACTAAATCTATAATCAAGTCTCTTACTTTTGAAGGATCGTCTGCACCTATAAATTCAAATTCTCTCATTTCAGCTGCGGTTTGTATAAAAACATCACCTACATTAAATATTGTTCCCACTATACCTGTGATATTAGACGTTACGTCTTCAATATTGTAAAGCATAGTTTCTGAAATGTTTTTGTATGCTAAGCCAATAAAATCCATATCGACAAGTTTTTTGTTTGTGATAACCAAAACATTAAAAAACCAATTTACGAATTTTTGAAAAAAGAAACCGAATGTGGCTAAATACCAAAATAATGTCGCTACAAAAACATAGTTTTCTTTAAATACTATTTCTCCTGAAAACTTAATACCCAGAATGTAAGGTACGCCGAATACAGGTAAAGCTATCATGATTACTGTGGCAATAAGCCAGGGGATATTTGTTATTTTACTTCGACGAAGAACGTATTTAACGTTTTCATCGGCGTCTGCACCGTCGTAAGATGTTCTTTGCGGATCCGCTATAAATGAGCTGAATACCATAACTTGATTATATCGCATACTGCGATACGTCGCTAGAGCGACCTATCATTAACGCCAACAGCGTTCTAACTTTTGCGCTGCCTCGTCGCTAGCGCTTACTTCTTTTCGATATCGAACAATCTACTCTTAATAGATAAATAGCCTGGAGCACGTAAGTTAAAGACGCTTTTAAAAGTGTCACCATCAATACTAACGGAACCATTGTTAGTTTGGAAAGTTACTTTTGACGTAATACCATTGTTTCCAACTGTAACGTCTACGCTACTTATGCTTGTGTATTTATCGCCATATTTATCGGCTTTATCTGCCATATCAGTTAATGAATATGGATTTCCTCCCCAGCAGCTTGTTGTTACAGGTGAAATTCGTCCTTTATCGCTACTTGAGCCTTTATTCCAAACAACCCATGAATTTAAAATATCGGCCATTTCTTTTTCGGTAAGCCATGGGTGATTTCGACCACAGTTGCTTGTGTCAGCATAACTTTTTATGTACCAAGCTTTATAAAACCAAGGTGATGCTGCTTTCTTTTCGTATGCGTCGCCTGGCCAATTTCCGCTTGTATCCCAGCCAATGTTGTTTATATATCCGCCAGTAGTTGAAGAATATTGTGAGGTGCTCGAATTATCTAAAACTTCATCGGCAGTATCATCGACGGCTTTTTTCCATAAAGGATATTGTCCGTTCTTTACGCCATCGGATTTACTTTTACTAAATACCTGACAACTTTGAGAAGTACAAATAGGTTTACCTGCTTTACTTGCGTATGTTCTACCTGCAACTGCTTGTGCTTTTAAGGCCTCTATTGGCCAAGTAGCTGGCATTTCAGCAAGTCCATATAAATAGTCTCGGTAAGTCATTGTGCCTGCCCCTTGTACACTGATTTTGCTTGAATCTAAACCTTTTTGTTTTGTAGTGCCTACTTTGTAATAGAACTTTAAAATCTTATCGTATTTTTGACCGGAATCTGCGCGCCCCTTTGCGCCATACTGACTCATGCCGTTGTAATGCGTGTATGCGCCGTAACTAAATGCCGCAAAAGCTGTTCCAAATCCAGATGGAGGATTTGGTGTAGTTACTTTCGGTGATTCAAAATCTCCAACCGATCCTGTGCCTTCGCCGTTTTTTGCCGACAAAATTGATTGTTGTTGTGCACTAAGTTCGGCTAGTTTTGTTTCTAGAGTAGTTTCTGTTTGAGTAACATTTGTTAATTGCGTTTGTGCCGATGTTTTTTTGTTGGCTAAATCATTTTTCATTGCTAAGAATTTTTGTTGGTTATCTTCTAATTCGCCTTTTAACTTTTCACCTTCAGCTTTGTCTGATTCATAACTGTTAATCTCTGAATTTAGTCCGCCAATTATTTTCACAGTTTGTTCTGTAACTGCTTTACTAAATTCCTGTGAAAGAGCAGAGAATTGAAATCCCGTGAGATTGACGCCTGTTTTATATGCCAAAAAAGTTTCCAAATCATTAAGTTGATGATGCATTGCGTAGTTTCGTAAAACTGTATCCCGCAAATCAATTTTGCCTTGTAGTGAGCCCTTTGTTTCTTGAAGACTTTGGTTTATCGCTGCAAGGTCGGTTTCGGTTTTACTAATTTGTGCTTCTAAATCGTTAATCTGACTTTGGGTAACTGTTAGTTGGGAGGCGTAGTCGCTTAGTTTTTTACTGATGCTATCTTTTTGAGTTCTGATGTCGTTAAGTTGTTTACTTGTGGAATCATATTGTGCTTGAAGGTATGCGTAGCAGTCGTCGCTATTCTTGTCGCTATCGCAGGGATTTTTTGCAAATACCAAGGGTTTGATACCGAATAACACTGCTGACAGCATTATTGTGCCTATAAAAATCTGATAGATCTTTGAGGGAGTATGGGTTTTGTCGGGCATGGGTTTATTATACCAGTCTGGTTATTGTTTAAATTTTTATTGTTTATTGTTATACTTTGACTATGGGTAAGCTCAAAACTTTTTCATTTTGTTTTTTCATATTGTTATTGTCCCAATTTGCTTTTTCAAAAGTATCTTTTGCGCAAACGGATTGCACTTATAAAGGTGCTACATGTTGCGGTGGGCCTAACCCAATAACAGGCACAGCCGAATATACATGTGATGACCGAATATATCCTGGTTTAATTTGTGATTCCACAACAGATCCAAATTTTCCAAAATGTTATGTCCCCGCACCACCTTCACCAAATACATGTACAAGTCCTGGTAGTGCTTGTTGTAAAGATAAAGATCCTCATTATTGTACCGGGACCACCCTTGTCTGTGGTACGTCCGATACATGTGCTACTTGCGGCGTAACCAATGGGCCTTGTTGTGCAGGGGATAAATGTGGTGCGGGTACTTATTGTACTGGAGGTACTTGTAAACTTAACTCAACAGACATTAATTGTGATGCCGAGGGTAAGAGTTGTTGTCGCGCTGGAGATTCCGCAGCGACTACTTTTTGTAAAAACGGTTTTGTATGTGCTGATCGCACTAATTGTTGTGACCCCAATAAAGTTGGTTCCGCGTGCTATGGTAACAGGTGTGGTAGTGTTTCAGGCCCTTGTTGTTTTGAGCGTGGTTCTCCCTACTGTAATAATAATTTACAGTGTGTTGCGGGAGCTTGTGCGGCTCCAACACCTATAGACACTTCTTGTGGATATATGAATAAAGTTTGTTGTCCAGGTATTGAAGTGGGTCAACCCTGCTATGATGGCCTTGTCTGTTTAGCAAACTTGCACTGTGGTGACGGCAATGCGCCTTCTGTTGTTACACCCACTTATACTCCTTACAACAGTCATACTATAAAGGATTTGTCTCAGCTACTGGGCCCAATAGTTAAGATATTGTTTTACGTAGGTTTAACTCTGGGCGGAATATTTATTGTTTATGCCGGATATTTGCTCATGACAAGTGAAGGAGATCCCCAAAAGGTAAAAGAAGGCCAAGAACACTTAACTTCCGCAATATTAGGAACAATATTCATTTTATTGTCCTTATACATTCTAAAGGTTATAATTAGCATGGTAACTGGTTCGGGTCCAAATTTTTAAAGGAGGTGTAGTTTTTTAATAACATGAATTTATTACTTTCATTTGTCACACCATTGTTCGCACAAGCACAACAAGGAGTGGGAACTACCGAGATTCAAGGAATGAATATCACCTCTTTGAATGAGTTAGTTACGTTAATTACTAATGTCATCATCGTTGTAGGTATTGCAGTAGTTATAGTTATGTTAGCGCTAGGTTTTGTTAAATACGTCACATCTCAAGGAGATAAGACTGCTGTAGAAAGTGCTCAAAAAACACTTACTTATGCCGTAATTGGCGCTGTTGGTTTGTTGTTAGTTTACGCATTAAGAAGAATACTTTTGTCATTAATCGGTGCTAACGCGAACTTAACAACCGCGTACTAGTTAGGTTTTTTATTTGTATTTAGGAAAGGCCCGGTAACCCCGGGCCTGGTTGGTGTTTTGTTATGCATCCTTTTGATAATTTACAATTAGTAATAGGCAATTCAGGAATAGGCGGCGTATCTCCTTTTATTGGAGACAGCTACTCCTTATATTCAGTTATATATTTAGGTGTAAACGTAGTCATTGTTTTGGCTATAGGTATTTCACTTATTGCAATTGCGTATTCATTTCTAAAATTTATAATGTCTCAGGGGGATCCTAAAGCTGTGCAAGAGGCCAAAACATCTCTCACATGGGCAGTGATAGCCTTTCTAATAGGCGTTTTTACATTTACAATAAAGACCATTGTTATGAAATTATTTGGAATTAATAGCGCTATACTATAAACATATGGATTTTAATAACCCAACATTATTTGATCTTACAGCTTCACTATTTAGAATAGTTAATTTTTTAGTTATTGCTGCAGGTCTGGTTTTTGCCGGAGTTGTTGCTTATGGCGCTATAAAGGCCGCAATGGCTTTAGGAAATCCTCGGGGATTGGATGCAGCAAAGCAAACATGGACTTACGGACTTTACGGTTTTTTGATTGTTGTTGGCTACATTTCTATTTACACGATTATAACAAGACTACTTGGTAATGGCCCGCTCCACGGTGGTTTTCTAGGTGCAATAAATGATGGCCTTAATGCGCTGGTCGGTGTAATGAATCCATAAACGGGCCAGTGATTAATATCCTGCTTCGGCAGGTTCTGCTAAGTACTTCTTCCCAATTATATTTTTAAAGATATCGTTTGTAGTAGGTTCGAATAGTAATATTTGATGTATGTCTCTAGTAATTGGATCTAACTCGTAGGCAACACCTTTTGTGGCATATACAAAGAGTTGTGGGCTATTTACATCCGCAGTATACATAATCAAAGATGGCATACCCAAAGAATATATTTGCTCTTGTTTTTCTAATGTACGTTCTGAGTCTTGTGTAGGCGAGGCAATATACATTGCTATTTTTCCGTGCATATCCGTAATAACCGAGGCAACAATATTTGGGTCTTTTAGAATTACAGATTTTTCTACATAGTCGCCATTTAGCTGTTTTGTATCTATCACGCTTGCAATGTTTTGTTCGAAAGCGCTTACCACATCACTTTCTTTTTTACCATTCCACGTTACGTCCGCGGGTTTTGTCGCAACTTTGTACGGAGCTTGTGTGATTGTAATATTTCTGCGTGCTAAAAAGTCTATTAGCAGAGCAACAACCATAAGAACGCCTATGCCTATAAAAATATACTTTCTAAATTATTTTGGTAATTTCATATACTCTTTATGGTGCAAATAAAACTTGTTCTACATAGCGTTTGTGTTCAGGATATAGTGCCCAGAATGCATTGTAATCGTAGGGATTTTCTGCACCACGTGACTCATGGCATTTCGATGCTGGATTATTTTGCACGTAGTCTCCTACCGAATCGGCAAAATCTTCCCATTCTGGTTGTTTTCCACAGTCTCCGTAACCTGTGTAGGCAATATCGTATGTTGGTAATTGTCTTCCCCCGTCTAATGCTTTTACATTATCAAACCCTTGTGGCCAGTGGAGTGCATCCCCACCATCTGCTGGATTTGAGTAATTTAGAACATTGTAGTTGTAAATATGTCCTGTTTCATGCGCGAATAAGTAATTAAGTAATTTATGACCTTGTGGTGTATTTGCATAATAACCACCAGAAGCGCAACCTCCATCTCCGAAGTTAATAAAATTTGGTCTCGTAGACAGTCCGCATGCGGGTTCAGAATTTCGTGTAACTATTATTTTCCCCACTTTTGCACACAACCTTGGCAAATAACCACCACTTACATTGCCTAGCGCTGTAGCTGCAGATATAAAGCTATCTTCCTCACCGGATCTAACATGGAATTCAAAACAGTTTATATCAAACGGAGGTTTACCAACACTAAAGCTTCTAAAAGCCGAGGCCGAGTTATTTGATGCCGCAAATTCTGCTGGTAGGGTTGCGGTAAAAGTATTGTATATTGCACTATCTTTGTCGCTTGCGGTCAAATTAATATCAGGAATTCCGGTTACTTCGTAAGACTCGCCGGCGAGTATAGCCGGTATAGAAATGTTATTCATATTTATTAAGGTTCTTGCACTTGCGCCAGCTTGTAGGATCTTCGCTATATCGGTACCAGTCATTGCCGGTAAATCTTGTTTTGCGGTTATTGTAATTGTGTAATGTGCTGTCAATGGCAATGCATCGTTAGACAAAGGCTCTCGTGGATTAGTTTGCCCTCCTACCGTCACATCCTTTGTTACGGTCATGTAAGGGTTTTCCATGGTGGTTAAACCGTCATACCCCACATTACTTTTAGTAGGATCGATAGGGGATAAAACTGATAAAACTGATCCCCATAATATAGCGGCTGGTAATACTGTTACTACGATAAATATCGCGAATCCGCGTAATATAAACTTTAATACGCCCTCTATTTCCTTTTCCATTTGCTTTATAACGGCATCCCAGTTTCCATGTAAAAGCATTTCAACAAAGAAAGTTTTAAAGTATGAGGTTGCTTTGTCGAAGACGGCGCGGATTAGTGGAGCGAGAATCTTTTCAATAAGTGGTCCAATAAATTCTAAAGCACCTCCAGTGGCAGCTGCGCCCAGTAGTACTAATATTTTAGTAATGCCTGCCACCAAGGCTTTTGATATCATTGCCGAAATTTGTTGGGATATGTATGTTTTTAATTGGAACAGCGGCTTAAGTGCTATTCCAAATCTGTCGTAAATTTGGTCTTGTAGTTTGCCTAGGAAAACGCCCCATTTTTGAATGAAGCCTGCATACCTTGCAGTTATACCAAAAGTTGCGGAGTGTGAATTTTCTTTTTGAAGTGCGCGCATTAAACTCACTAAATCGTTTATGTTGTCGGTAGATTTAATGCCGAATTTATTGTCTGCGCTATCTAGCCATGCCCTAAAATTAGTTATATTGGCTTGTAATAATTTTGCACTTGCACTTGCGGGGAGTTTATCCAAAATTGCTTTTGCAGCGGCGCTTCCTGATGTTAAATTAACCGATCCGTTTAAAAGGCTTTGGATATCTGTAATATCCAACTTCTTCATGTCTAAATATTCCATTAGGGTTAACGCGCCTGTTAGTTCGTTAGCGCCATATATTTTATTAGTTACACCGTTTACCTTTAGGTTAAAGTGATTTTTAAATACATCGTTGTTGTATAGGTTTCTTGTAAAATTACTGCTTGGATCGTAGTTTTCATCGATAACAAAGCCAAAGTAATTCACTTTTTTCATAACCGCTTCCGTTATAGCGGCAGGGGTATATCCTGTTATTTTTGTGGAGATTGTGTTCCAAACGTAGCGTTCCATGAATTTTCCATCGGACATTGCGCCTACAACCTCGGTAATTCTATTTGCGTTTTGCTCCGTTACCATACGGGAAAGTAGTATGCGTGTTCTATTTGCATACAAATCGGGCATTGCCGAAATGCTTCCATTTTTTAGCACAGTTCCAATTTGAAGCTCTCTTGGCACGGCAGTGTTAAGCCCAGGGCGTAATATTTGCTGTTGTATGCCTTCAACGTATGTTCTTTGGATGTTTCCTGTTAATACGTTTCCTCCACTTAGTGTGCGCATACGTGCGTCACCGCTGGTAGTATTTTTTATTTTATAAAGCATGACTGCTTTTGAGTCTTTATTCGCTATAGAAGTTTGTAGGGTGTTTTCTAGATTTGTAAGATATTTTTTATATTCCGCAACGGAGTTTTCCATGGCTTTGCCCGCTGCGGGACTTATTGCGTGCGCTTGTGCGATAAATTGATCTAGGCCACCTTCCATTGCTCCCGTTGTGGTGTTCAATGTTCCGTGAAGGTTACCTCTTATTGCATCTAAAGCTTTTGCAGGATCGGCTGTAACTTTTACATATGCTGGTCCCGACGGATTTGTAGCATCCCATCTACTTGCTCCGGCCATTTCTTTTTCTAGATGTGTTGTTATTCCCAGGGCACCTGCATAGGTTCGTTTTGTGGATTCCATGTTGTCTACAACCGATCTTTGGAGTTTAAAGTATTTAAGGGCATCTTCCGTTGCGGCTCTATCCGCAGGCGCGACTGCTGCTAAAACATCATTGTGTCTGTGGGAAACAACACTAGTTGTGTTGTCGCGGGCCGTGGTGGTATATCCGTTAAGTTCATCATCCATTGCCTTTACGGTATTTACCAACATACTATCGTGCTTGCTATCTCTTTTTTGATTTTCCGCGCCGTTGTATCTTTCAAAATCCACCATGCTACTAGCAACAGCTGCGTATGAATCTGTTTTACTAAAGTCACTAATAATTCCTGAGTCTGTGAGTTTAAAAGGTTGTGGTCCTGTGTTTTTAAAATCGCTGTGCCAAGCGCGGGTATTTTCAGCGGTTGCTTTAGACGCTTCTCTTAATAAATATCCACCTGAAGTTTCATCTGTAATACCTAAAACATTTCCCCAAATAGCTGTTTGTACACGGTTCTCATAATCTTCAGTATTAAAGCCGTTTGGCATCCACGAGTATTTATCGAATTTAACGCCCGTCACAGACGTTACCCAAGTTTTTACAGTCTTTTCGGCTTGCTCCCCTGGGTTTTTCCAATCTTCAGGATTTAAGGAGATTTGCGCGCTGGCCACTCCGGGCAAAGCATCGGCGTCATAATCATTTAATTGCTCAACAGAAATATCATCAGGTTTATAACTTGCTTTAAAATTATCTTTCCAGTCCTTAATGATTTTATCTTTAATCCATTCAGGGCCTCCTGTAACGTGTTCAGCTGCGTCATCAATGTATTTAAAAGCTATATCCGCATCATAGGTTAATGGTGTAAGTACGGGATATATTGGTTTTTTTTGAATAGGCGCACCTGGAAAATAACCCGGGAACATTGGGTTAATTTGTTGCTTGTCTGGTTTGTCGCTTACATATCCCGGAAATAGGGGGTTGTTTGCCATATACTATTCATTCTATAATTAGGTAGACAAAAAGGGAATAATCTGGTCTAATTTATTTATCATTATGATGTTTATAAAAAGAATTAATTTTGCGCTACGAACATTTATTGTTGCAGTGGTAACGGTTGGTTCTTTTTTTGTTATTTTTTCGCATTTACCTAATTCAAAAGTTTATGCTGCGGATTGTGGTACTATCAGTGATCCTCATACTTGTGATACTACTTCAGGTTGTTATTATGATTATCCAACTGGCCCCTGTATGGTTAGTTCTGTTACACCCCCGGTAGTACCAGTACCAATAGTTATCCCCGCTTCTCAGTGCGATGTTGACCGTAACCTTTACAATGCGAATCTATTAACTGAACCTCAAGGAATTCCTTTAACAGTTAAAGATTTCACTACAGCTTTAATTACATCCCTCTATACTCTTGTAACTGGGCATAGCCTTTCTGAAACGGCAGGTTGTGGTCAGTATTTTATGAGTAAAATCGGCGCAGCTGGTTCTGGTTGTGCACAAACACCAAACACTACCTGCGATAAAATGACTAATAATATCAGCAATAATACTGCGTCCGCAGGATATATCGAAACACCGGGGGCTGCTATTTATTCTGCTGACTTTTTAAATGACACCACTGGAGGTTCTTTGTTAGGTTTAGCCTATACTCTAGATTCTTACGCTACAAAGCAAGAAATACCTGTAAGTTTAGCCTATTACACAAACACGACTCTTTCTAAAGTTCCATTTCTTGGTACGGCCATGGCACAGTCTACTGTAACAGGAAACTATAGTTCCTTTATGATAAGTATTTTCGGTGCTTGGCAGGCCATGAGAAATCTAGCATATGCCGCAATTGCTGTAGTGCTTTTATACACAGGTATTTTAATTATTTTAAGAAAACGTGTTAGTCAACAATTAGTTGTATCGGTTCAGTACGCATTGCCCCGTTTAGTTTTAGGTGTTGTATTAATCACTTTCAGTTACCCAATAGGTGCCTCTTTGGGTACGCTCGGATGGATTTTGTTTAATAGTGGCCATGATATAGCGAACAGCCTCCTGAGTACAATGCCTGATGCTGGAGTAATTATCATGGGTATTGTAGGTCTTATGTTGAGTGGCCTTGTAACTGGGGGTATAACAATACTTTTAGCCGTTATATTTGCAATAGTAATTTTTATAATGTGGATTTTCACACTTATAAAAGCATTTTCGATTTATATAAAGATTGTGTTTTCCGTTATCACATCGCCATTAGAATTTGCCTTAGGTGTTGTACCTGGTAGTGAGGATAAGATCAAAGATTGGTTTATGCGCATGGCTAAATATATACTTACGCTCTTTGGTATGGGCATAGTTACTTGGTTTGGTTTCTACCTATCCTTACAAATTCTTAAAGGCACCGTAACTGAAGGTAACATTGGTGGCGTGCTTTTAGGTACCTTTTTACCACTATTAGTTATCTTGTACACTTTTGGTCTTGCCGTGGGTATGGAAGGTCATATCGAAAGCTTTTTAGGTACCGGTGTTAAGAAGAAGAAGTAAACACTAGGTACTATTTATTTCCCAAATTTCTAAGGTTTATCAGCTAAATTCTATGGAACGTTATTAGTTTCGTTTTATATAATACCTGTTACATTTGGTGAGGCATTTGTCCGTGCTGCATGAGTTTCCTGCGCATGGTGGTACCGTTCCGGGTAATCTATTATGTTTACAATAGGGGAAGTTGTTGTTAACAATAGCAGTATCGTTTTTGGTGTTGCATTATTTGCATGCGTCCCAGATTTTTGGACCTGGAGCATTCTCGTACCAAGGATCGTTTGCAAACCCAACTTTTCTATCTGATCCCCATGTTAACGTGTATAAAGCTGCCTTTGCTTGAGCATATGTCCACCCGCAACCGCCACTTTGTGGTCCCATTGTTTTTAATATCGCTGCTACAACATACGTCGAGTCTAAGAAATTACACCTACTTGCTGTTTTGCATCTACCTTGACTTAATTCCTCAAGCGCGGCGCAGGCACCTGTGGCATCGCCTGGTCCTTTTAATCCGCCATTAAATCCGGTTTGGAATAAGTCGTATGCGCCTTGTTCGGCAGCATTAACGTCATCGCATTCGGCAATAGTGCCATACCAAGGAGAACTGGCATCAATTAAGCTCTTTGCTCCGCCTTGGCTCCAAAAATATCTGTAAGATCCTATTTTTCCTATTCTTCCTAAGTATTCTGCAAGTACTACGGCGGGTATGCTAAATTTCTGCGCTGCTGCATCCATTATATGTAACATAGGACTTGATAACTCTGCTTTTAAATCTGCTTCAGGTATACCTAATGCGCGTTTACAATCGTCACTTGGGTTAAGTGAACAATAACCCCCAGCAGCAAGTGCAGGTATTTGTGCATTGCTTTTAATAAATGGGAATGATGCGGCGGCATTTAACCAAAAGGTTAAATACGAAGTATGGCTTGGGGTATATGCTGTTTGGTCTGCGCCAAGCACGTTTTCCGCAGAAGAATATCCGTTTCTACCATCGGTTAATAAGGCATTAATATCGATGAACTCTGGGTTTGGTACTGGTAATATTGGGCAGCTCCAAGCTCCTGCGCCTAACTCGCTAGTGCACCAAAACTGTACAGAGTTACTTATCGGCATTGATGGTGCAAAATCTATTGGATGTGCCGCTATTTGTTTGTATTCAGCCGCCGCGCCGGATCCGAACCCCGTTATGTCTTTATGTAATGCCTCATTCATATTGACTTGAGGTTCTTGTTCTTTTGGTACTATGGAAGTTTTAGCACTTACATTAGCTCCGGGAATGTAGAATTTGGATGTCATAAATGGTGGAATTAACTGTTGGTACATGTTGTCCACAGTTTTCATAGGGTCTAGATATAGTTTATTATCTTCATTTATGTTCTGGTTTTGTACTTTGAAGTCCGTTGATTTTAGGACCATGCCCGGGCATGTAAATGGCCCTGCTATGCCGTCAGTGCATGCGGGTGTTCTATGTGGCGCTGGTGCTCTTATTTTACATCCTTCACAAGAATATTTTGTTTCTATTGTTACTTCACCTGTAGCTGGATTTGTTACTTCTACATCTTCAGTTTTATTCCATCCTCCTGGAGGGTTAGTGCAACATGAGGGATACGTTTGGTCCTCGCATTTTGGTTTTGCCGAATCCACTATATTGCCGAGAGGACTTTCGATTCCGAAGGTCAATTTTAGACAGTCTTCGTCTACTTTACCTTTGTCATCCATACATGTTGTCTGTGTTTGTGCACATCTTAATCTGTCGTTGTATGGATCTAACCACGCATGTGCACACGCGCCACCTCCGTCAACGTCTACAACATCTTTATCGTCGCAGTTATCTGGGCCACTCACGCTTCCATCGCTATGTTTCTCGCAGTCGCAACGAACTATTGTTTGTTTTTTATTACACGCTTCAACGCGGCATGTACGGGATATTGCTTGTGGATCCTGGGTTTCTACACCAGGATTGCTCGGATCTTCTTTTGCTGTTCCACAGGAGGCTTTTGTAGGAAGTACAGTTTTCCAAGGATAGCATTGATTGTCTTTTCCCCAATCATCTGTTTCGAGCCAATTACTATCAAAGCGCGTTGGTAATGGGAACAGGGACATGAAGTTTTCTTCTGAAAGCGTAAAATCGGCTTTTATATCGTCCATCAGTTGTTCTGGTGCTGTGGACTTTCTGTCTATAAATGTTTTATTCTCGGTTTTATCCAGGAATTTCTGGACAACTGATAATATAGCGGCAAGGATACTGTCTGAGGTGACTGTTATTTTTCCTGGGCCATATGTTGTTGTTAATACACTATCCACAAAATCTCGGTTCATTATTGCCCATGAGGAATAGTCTATAAAGCCAAATTTTTGGGTTACCCCTAGGGTAAATAAATTTGGTGCCCATCTATTTAATTCTATAGCTCTATTTTTCGCGGGAGTTGTAAAATATCTTCCAGATGTTGCTGTTTTTTTACTTTGAGCGGTTCCTGATATATCTACAAGCTCAGCTCCCGATAGCGATAGATCCTTAAACCAATGATCTAAAACACCTTGAAACATGCTATTTCGATAAATGTTTCCATTACGTGTTTCTGTTAATACATTGGTAATTAAATCCTTTGCCCCGGTAATAAGATCTTTGTTTACGTTTGATTTTATACAATGTGCCACTCCCGGGTCTAAATCCATAAGCATTTCTCCTGATGTATACCTCATTTTGTCATCGGGCGATTCAAATGGTCTATCTAATACGTAACTTAAGGCAATTTTTCCTCCTCCAAGTGAATTTGAAACTAAACCTCCCATTGGAGCGAATAAACTATTGTTACTGTTTCCCAATGGATTTGTTCCCGTGATAAAAGTACCTCCTTGCGCTGGGACGCCTTGTGCTTCTTTTGTTGGTTGCCAGGGAACCTCGTTAGTAAATGTATTCCCTAGTCCTGCACCTTGGGAGGATCCATATGAGTCATTTGTAGTTTCGAAACCTAAAGGATATTTACTCGGAGTTCCTGCTAGTCCGTGGAAATACATGATTTCAGGATTAAAGTAAGTTTTATCGTATTTGTAGTTGCATCCACCTTCTCCAAGGTGACAAAGACTCCATGATGGTTGAATTTGCCCTAATTTTATACAGTCGCCTTCGTACCAGCATTTAGTTGGATTTGTTGGACTGTCACATTTGAGTGTACAAGTTCCTCCATCTACCTTACAAACAACGGCATTTAAATCGGCGTCTGCCTCGAATTTTGTTTGGAAAATTGATGGGTTGGCCAAGCCTTTCATTGGCCCGCTTGAATATTGTCGATTTCTATCACCGTCTCCAATTGCCGCGTTACATGACTTAAATGCAGAGCAGTCAACAATGTTTTCCTGTGTTTTTTCTCCGAATTTTCGTAAATAAACTTGGCCAACACAGTTACCAAATTGTGTTTGCAGGAACTGCGCCGGTTTTGTTGGGCTTTGAGAATACTCTGTTATATCTTGTCTAGGTGTAAGTTCCTTATAAAATAAGATACTATTAGAAGGAGGAATATTTGGTAGTTTATTTTGAACGAGATATGCCGGATTAGCGTATAAAGCATCTTCATATTTTTGTCTGGTACCATTTACGTCAGGCTGTCCTCCCATACAAAGTTGTCTACTAACACCTGAGTATTTTTTCATACAATCTAAATGCCACCAGGCACCGTCCACATTTCCATCATTTCCCGCAACAGCTAAAATAGGGGCCTGAGGATCTGTCGCTAATGTTGCAAACCTAGGATCACCATCCTTGACCGTAATATCTAAATTTAACAAAGTACTTGGCTTTGTTTCTCCGTAAGATACTTCCATTGCGACAGGTCCTCCACTAAAAGCAGGTTGCATATCGCAACTAAGAGGACTTTTGTCTATATAGTTTAGTTTTTTTGGAGGAGGTATATACGAATTGTAAGGTGGGCAGTTTAAAATTGGATTAAGTTCCAAAGATTGATACGAACGTATCTTTTGTATTCCTGCTACAGTACCATTGCACGCAAATACAATATATCTTAGTTGATATGCTCCTACTTTTCTCATTGGTATCTCGTACCAACCTGTTTCATCCGTTGTATATGTGGAAGAAAAAGCGTTATTAAGCAAAGTTAGGTTTCCCTCTACTTTACATGTTGGGGAAGTAGGGTCGCATTCGTATAGATAAACAGAAACTCCGCCTAAGCCCCGTCCAGGACCTGTAGCAGTTTGGCCATCGCTCAATGCATAATCTTCGGATAGAGCGCTTCGTGCGTTACCACAAACGTTTGAAATTCTGTTATCACTTGATAAATCGCAACGAGTGCCGGGTGCTAAAAGCCGCGCAGCAAAAGCATGTTGAATACTCGCAGTTTGAGATAAAAGTAACAGAAAAAATATAATAGAAAATACGGCGCTGAATTTTCTTAGCATAGACTCATAAATTATATAGCATTAACGACTTAACTCCAATGGAGAACAACCATTTTATAGCCGACAAAATAGGTATATATTGCACATATGGCACTACTTTTAGCAAAAAACAAAAAAGCACTTTGGGATAACGCACTAATAGATAAATATAGCGCGGGTATTTCTTTGCACGGTTACGAAGTAAAAGCCATTCGGGAAGGTAACGCCAACTTTGAGGGTTCTTATGTACAAATTATTGGAGGAGTTCCTGAAGTTATTAATATGTATATTGGTAAGTATTCAAAGCAATCAAAAGAGTTCAGCGAAGTTGATTCTCGCCGCACGCGCCAGTTATTGTTAAACCAAAAGGAAATTGACGAAATTACCCGGGAAATTGCGGAACGTGGTAAAACAGCTGTGCCTTTGGCCTTGGTGCTAGAACATAATCTAATAAAACTAGAATTTGGCATAGTTAAAGGCCGTAAAGATTTTGAAAAGAAAACTGTGGCAAAAGAACGTCAAATTCGTAAAGACTTAGAGGTAGAAACCAAAGAGTTTAAGCGCACCAACAACCTTTAATTTCCCTTTAACAGCTTGATAAAACCCTACTTTTATGGTATAAATTCCTTGTACTTTTACATGGGGATGCTCAGGATTTGATTGAGCTTATATTTGCACGGTTGCATGCAGGACCGCGGGTTCCTTAAACCAGCAAAACAATAAATGCTGAAGAATCATCTTTAGTCGATGTGCCAGCAATGGCCTTCGTTGCAGCCTAATTAAAAACTAGCTTGCAGATCCAAAGTTTTGTGTCCGGATGAGACTCTTTGGGTCATATAAAACCGGAATGAGGCCTGACTATTTATAGCCAACTTTGTCCGCCTAGGGCTTAGAGCTCAAAGCTATTGGCTTGCGGTATAACTTAGGTTTTTCAAGCGCCTTATTATACTTAAGTTAAGTTTGAATAAGCTTGTAGACGCTGTGTGAATTAGGTTTAAGACGTGGGTTCGATTCCCGCCATCTCCACCAAAGAGCCTTTTGAGCTTTCAAGAGACTTGATTACATTGTAACCATCTGAAAATTTGGGAGTTCCAAACCCATTTTTCATGTCGTATGGAAGTTTGCCCTCAAAGAACATACCAAGAACGGTTCTTTTGTCTTCTATGCTGTCGGTTTTCCACATACCTAAGGGGTTTTCTATCGCTTTAAAAACTTTGTTAGTAGCAGTTCCAAGACTTTTTTCGGTATACGGATTAACGCCAATTTTTCCCGATAGGTCTTTTTTCGCTTTAACCAAATTGGTAAGTGTCTCCTCATACATTGTTACTAAGTCTTCATTTTGAGTGTTTCCAAGTCTCGCCATGTATCCATCAATTTGTTTGCTAACTTGTGCCAATTCTTTTATCGTTGAGGCATGTGTGAGTTCGTGAGCCTTAATTTTATTATTCCAACAGCGCTGTAATACCTCGTGTGTTAATTCCAATACTGTTTTTTTAGGCTTTGCTTTTGTCAAAATGTTTTCAAACGAGGTGTCAATATCGCCATTTCTGATGGTCGTATATCTTAGTGGACAACCCTCGGTTTTGCACCAATAGTGTGGATATAGTTTTCCATGCTCGCCTTTGCTAAAACTCCCTGTAAGGAACTCACCACATTGTGAGCAGGTTGCGAAGCGTCTTAATGCAAAATCCAAGCTATAATCCTTGCGAGCTTTTGCTTTAGCCCTACCTTTCATTTTCAATTGGACACGCTCAAACATCTCTACGGATATAAAGCCTTTATGTTTGCCCTTCCGTCGTTCTACTCCCCAAGGTTTATACGCAATATCCCCGCAGTAAAGCACATTAGATAGCATATAAATTGCGCCGTTGCGCCCAAACAGTTTATTCACACCTTGCTTTTTATACTCACTCCTAACATAATCTCTTACTTCGTCATAGGTATTAAGTATATCGGCATCGTATTGCTCAAAGGCAGATTTATGGATTTTTGTAATGGGTTCATTGTAGACAAGAATTTTTCCACGCCCTTTTTCACGGTCTTTCACGAATTTAAAAGCGGGTGGGTTGCAAAAAGGCCAATACCCGTCTTCTAACCTTGATTTTTGTTTCTGTATTACTTGGCGTTTGTTTTGCTTTCTAAACAGTTGATTAGAACTTGCCATAATAAGTTCTGCATATTCCCCCTCGGGGCTATCGTCAAAGTTAAAATTTAGGCACTCAATGGTCACACCCCTTGATTTAAGGGCTTTTGTCAGTTGAATATAAACAGCAACGTCTCTTGCTAACCTGCTTAAATCATCAAATATAACAACAATATCCTCTAATGGGTGGTCATCTATGTAATCTATAAGCTCTGCTATTGCAGGACGGTCTGCTTTCCCGCCCGATATGCCCTCGTCTCTAAAAACTTCACTAATTACGTAGCCTTTTTGCGTGGCATAATCTCGGCAACGCTTCTCTTGGCTGTCCAAACCGTTACCGTCTTTGACTTGTCTTTCCGAAGAAACTCGGCAATAAATTAAGGCGATTTTCTTTTTAACGGTGTTAATTATGTTTTGCATTTTACTGTTTTGTTGCTTCTTCAATAAATTTATTACAAAGTTTCTCAATAAACATTATAAGCTTTTCAATTTCTTGGTCGCTCATACTTGTAGCCACTTCGCCCAATATCGTTTTGGCTTCTTCTAAGGTCATAGCGTTCATAAGCCAATGACCCTCTCAAATTCTTGCAGAACAGTGGTTTCAATGAAGTCAGCAAAGCTTTTGTTTATCGGATAAAAGATATTTAGGTTCTTAGACCCGCTTGTTTTTGTGGGGTAAGTGAGCCTGTAACCGCCTTGTGGGCGAGTAATAACCCCTATTGAGCCAAGATACAGAAACCCGTCTAGCACAAAGCTTACAAAGCCAACTAAACCATTTACAGGCTTAATAGGTGTGACTTGTATTTCGGATATGTTGTGTTTCCCGACCATGGAAACACTTTAAAACGACTTAATTTTTCTGTCGTTTCGGTAGGCATAGAACAGAACAAATGGGAATGGATAGGAATGATTAAAATGTTATTCTTAATATACCTAATTGTTCCATATCGCTTTTGGTTACAGGGTTTCTAAACAGAATTGCATCTTTGGATACTACAAAAAATAACTTTTTAATATCACCGCTAAATCCAAGGTTTTCCACTATTTTGTGAAATGACTTATTTATTTTCGTTGATATTCTTGTTTCCAAATCTCGTTTCGTGAAGTTTTCGTTTGGGTGGTGAAAAAGGTAATCAAAAACCATATCGTTTTCAGTAGCAAAAGAGGTCTTATGAAGCAGGAACAACTGATTTATCAAAATTTCACGTGCAGGTGTGTAGTAAATTTGTAGTTCCGCCTGTGCAATCGCATCGGTTCTTTGTTCTTGTTTCAGTTTCTGTATTCCTTCTATTGTTAAGTATTTCTTAACCCAACCGTCAAAGGTTTCGTTCACACTAACGATAAAGTGCACGTCAGTTGTAAGCGGTGGTTTGGGTAGCTTCTTAATGCGTAAAACGCCCTCTCTTTCAATTTGTTGAAGAATTTTAGTAATATCGTCCACTGAAACATTCCACAAACCAACGTTGCCATTTACAGGCACATCAACGTTATTAACATCAGTTGAAAACTTTTTAGCGTCGTTTACCGCTTTCACTATTAAGCTGTATTTTTCATCGTAGGTCATTACATTTTCCTCAACGCTATTTTAACAGCAAAGTTGGTAAAGGTTTAGGCTGTATTATCGGCGTCCAAAGTATTGGACACGGGTATTTTATTCACTTTTTCGTAGGCAGTTATTGAAGCTTTGAGATATGAAATTAGCTCATTGCCGTTTTGATGGGGCATGTTTGGCAATTCAAATCCTTGAATAATCCCTGTTGCCAATAGAACTTTTAGAGCGACATTTTCGTTTTTCTTTTCAACAACTGCCTTGCGGATTAAAGCCATAGAAGCTATAACCGTTTCGTCCAAGCTGTCTTTTAAGTTATCAAGGTGCTGTTTAATTTCTTCGCAACGTTGTTTTCTAAGTTCTTCGTAATAATCGTGGCACTCGCCACCCTGTGAAAACCAACTCCTAACCGTTTGTTCTTTGCGGTGCAATTCGTCAGCAATTTCTTTATAACTTAACCCCCAAAGCTTTAAGTTAACGGCTCTAAAATGCACGTCATTTACTAAAACAATGTCACTTATTGTTGACGATAGTTGATTTTCGTTGATAGCACTCACTATTTAATTATATCTAAAAAGGGTAACAAATTAGTGTAAGGATAAGAAAAAAAGTGAAGCCCTCTAATCCGCAGTTGGTTTGGTAACCAAAAGTAGACGAGAGAGCTTCTCAAAATGTCCCTACGTTTTTTACTTGATGTAGGGTTTGGTGATGCGGGCGATGCGGTCTTTTTCTGCTTTGGACAGGTCGGGATTGTATTCTTGAACATTCTCGACCCATTCAGCGATAGAGACGCGACTTTTCCATGCATCCAGCAGTTTCTTGATGTCAGCGTCGGTAGCCTTGCGAAATTCAATCAGCATGCCCGAACCTGAACGGTCGCCGTTCTGTGAGGTATCAACCCAACCGCCAAAACTCGGCTCGCCTGCTTCCCAATGGATACGGGCGATGTGTTGGCAGTGGAAGTTGGAGTATCCCGCAGGAACTTCCTCATCAGGGTAGAAAAAGTCAGCAACCTCGCCATCGTGAATACGCACATACAGGACGCCTTTATTGAAAGACTTGCACATGATTTTTCTCCTTATTTGGATTATTAGTGCTTGTTGTAAACTAGTCTAATTATACAATACTATAGGACATTGGTCAAACTCGTTTCAGTGCCTCTTTTAGGCTTGTTGTTGGCACTATGCTAACAAACCAACCCACTATTGTCAAAAAACTATTTACTTCTTTTCGTTTTTCCACTCGTAACCACATGATACGCACTTGTAGTCAAACCTAATAACTATTAAATACACTACTGCAACAACCATAACAATAAGCCCAATGCCAAATAAGAGTATTGTGAATAAACCACCAAGGAATATAAATCCTGCGGTCTCCTTTTTGCTAATTATTTTGAATTTACCACAATGAGGGCATTGCCTTTGAACTTTACCAACCTTTTTTACCGCGCTCACTTCATTTGCAAAATCAGCCATTTTGAACTCCTTAAAATAATTACTTGAAAACTTTTTAAGAAAGTCCAAAAGCATCGTTAACGAAAACAAAGGGACTACTCTTGTAGTAATCCGCCGACTAAGCGTAAAACCCGAAAGAGTAGCCCCTTTATGAGTTTTACGCACCACACCAATATGGCGTGGATTTTTGTTTAGTCGGCGGATTTAGTTTTCTGAAATCAATTATACATTAAGAAGTAGTGACGGCATAAAGGAGTATTATTCAATCATGGAAATCGGTAGAAACGACAAATGCCCTTGTGGAAGTGGCAAGAAATATAAGAAATGTTGCTTAGGAAAACAAGACATAAAAATGCAAAATTCCTACGGTAGCCAAAATCAACTCACAGTCAAATATAAGAAGCTATTTGATTTCAACTATGCCTTACGCCATGTTATAGGAGCCATTATAGATAAAGAATATCGCATTGATGACGATAAAAAAATGTTTACAGCATTTTGCGTTGGAAAGGCATATAAAACACAAGGTGCTATTTTATTACTTTGCCAACAGGGGTATGGTCAAGACGCTTCCATACTGCTACGTTCAATAGTAGACCTACTCATAACATTACTTTACATTCTAAAAGAGCCAACAAACGGGCGTATGCAACGTTATTTTGATTACGATTGGATACTTAGAAAGAAAATGTTTGATTATGGAAAAACTAAACCCGATATCCTACAACAACTTGAAGAAAGAAGTGTGCTGCAAAATACCCAAGACGACAGTATTGAAAAAATTGAAGAAATGGCTAAAAAGGCACAAGAACTACACAAGTATAGCAATAACAGGTGGTCGGAACAATCCGTTGCAGAAATGGCAGAGGAAGTCGGTAGAGTTGACCTGTATCGCACGGTTTATAAACTTCAATCACAGCTTATACACACCGCCCCAAGAACTATGAACGAATACGTAAAGCAAGAGGGTAACGGTTTCATAATTGAAGTTGGCCAGAACGAAAAATGGGTTGAAGAAACATTAGTGGCAACCTTTGATTGTATTTATAACCTTATTGGGGAGTTTGATAAATTGTTGCAATTAGGTTTCGCTAAAAGATTAGATGAAATTGCCCAAGATTATTTAAAAGTAGTCGGTGAAATAAACGAGGAAAAGAACAAATGAAAAAACCACCAAAAGGCGCTATTTTTGAAAAAATGCCAATGAGGAAATGTGATTTCTTAGAAAGTGCATTGCATAGATTAAATGATGATGTGGGCAGTTATTTTGAAATGTTAGAGGAATTCAATCAGAAGTCCGACAGGAAAGTTGGGTTTTGGGCAAGCCTGCGAATTATCATGCCCATTATAGAAGCTATATCGCATGTTGTAGGGGAAACACCACAAGAATTTATGGCAAAACACTTAAACATGGAAGTGCCTTACGTAACATGGGACTTATTTAGACACTCACTTATACATGGCGACTACATGCACCACGCTACCTACAATGGAAAAACAGTTGGGTGGGGAATAGCTTTTATTGGTGTTGGGCATGTTGTAGGCCAAGGACATATAGGAGTAGACCCAGTATACTTATACAAAAGTCTCAAAACCTATCTTGAGGAGGAAGTAAAGAAAAACGACCAAACCATCGTTGAAATAGAAATTGGAGTAATCTATCAAAATCCTAAGTCTGAAATTATTAACGATTTTCTAAAACTCTAATCACTTATTTACACTAGTTCTATTACCTATATGTGATTATTCAACAGCAAGATTTTTCCCGTATTCTGCACTAAAAGTGTTGTCCTTAATATAAGGTGCCCACTTAAAAATCCAATCAATAAGGGAGTTCCAATTATTCTCCACTATGTCCACCAATAAGAAAAGTAATAAATTAACCACGAAATGTATCGTGGTTTTTTTATGCTTATTTTTTAATTTGTAGCATTTTTAACGAAATTATCTATTAATAGTGCTGTCCAGCCCTCGGGGACGTAATTTCCTGTGGTTACTAAGGTTTCATATTCCTCCACGGTTGTCATCCAGCCTTCAACATTTTCGTCGCCCTTTATAGCTATTTTTACATTTGGTTCAACCTTTACAACACATACCAACCCCAAATGTACTTTGCCTACTTCATCTTTTTCATCTTTTATTACGCCAAGGATTTCAATATTTTGAGGTACTGCAACAGGTGTACCATTTAAAGTGAATTCCAGTTCTTCGTCTAGCTCTCTGGGCAATGAATCAATTGGGTTAGCGTCGTGGGGTTCGATATGTCCACCGACACCTGCAGACAGTTTATCTTTAAGTCGTTGTTCGCCAAAGTTTGGGCCATGATTTCTTTTATAAACGAAAAACTTGTCGGCTTGTGTTACTAATGCATAAAAAATTATTTGTTGCCATTCGGGTTTTGTTTCAACTCCGTCGTCACCTTTTCTTTCCATGTATTTTTGTTCTCGCTCTATTGTGGATAGGAGTTCTGTAATTTCTAAAGAGGGAAGTTTTATGCCTGCACTATATTTACCTTCAACTTTATTAAGTCTTGCCCAAAAGGGAAGTTTTTCTAATATATTTCTGGAAACTACGAGGCATTGTGACATGTTATAGATTGTACTATGTAAAAACTAAAGAACACACTCTAGTTTTTAGGAAAAAAAACTAGCAACGCACCTTAGTTTTTCAAGTAAAAACTAAGGCCCTTATAGGGCCCAGTTTCGAGTAAACTCTCTCTCTATTAAATTTTCGTCGCTCCCCTCACGAACTGTAAAGTCTATTTTGTTTCGGCAATTTTGTCCAGAACTTTTTGGCTACTTTTACCAGATTTTTATCTGTTGAACTTTTTCACAAGGTCTTTAGTATATAGGTTAACAATGTAGTAATACTACGGGTTGCATACGCGTATTGTGTTGCGGTTGTAACATTTAATCGGTTGTGGATAACCTATGGATAACTTACTAAATCTAATTTTTCCACCAAAATGTTTGTTTTGTAACCGAATTGGCGACATATTTTGCGATTATTGTTTAGCGGAATGTTTACTACTTAATCCACAATATTGTGTGGTTTGTGATCGAAAAGCTACAGACGGATATACCCATACAGATTGTAAGCGCGAATTACTTCCTTCTCAGTGTGTGTCGGTATATTTGTATTCAGGAAAAATTAGGGATTGCATAAAGTTTTCGAAATATGGTCCCAAACAATTTTCTGCAATGAAAAAATTAAGTACTGAAGCTACAGCTATTGCATACGAATGGGATTTTATAAACCTTGAAGGTTATACGTGTGTACCTATTCCTATATCTATTAGAAAAGAGGCTTATCGAGGATTTAATCAGGCGGAACTAATTGCAAAAACGCTAAGCTGGAAGTTTGGTTTGCGGTACGAAATATCTATTTTAAATAGGGTAAAGGATACAAGATCTCAATTTTCATTAAGTCGCAAAGAACGTTTTCAAAACCTTAATGCATCGTTTACATGTTTGGAGGAAAAAGTACGTGGCCGAAAATTTTTGTTGGTAGATGATGTTTGCACTACCGGCGCTACTTTTTTGGAGGCAGCAAAAACTTTGTATTTGGCAGGGGCACTAGATGTGAAATGTTTTTCTTTAAGCAAAAAGGTGCTTTAAATGCGGTTCAGTTATAGCGGGGTATTACTGTAAATGATAAAATAGCGGTGCTTTGGAGGGTTGGCAGAGTGGTAATGCAACGGTTTGCTAAGCCGCGACGGTTAATTGCCGTCCACAGGTTCGAATCCTGTACCCTCCGCCAAACGAAAGTGGCGGTGCAATTTTCGCCATGTAATTTGTCTTATTTAACTTAACTTTCTGCAGAAGCAAATTTAGAACGTACAAAGTTAACGCAATCTCTTTCCAAGTTTGGCTTATCTTCTCCAGTTATTAGTTTATCTGCAAATTTACTGCCATCGTCGGCCAAGTCTGAAAAAACTCCTAAGGCTATGCGTAATTCTTGTGGCGTATCTTTATCTTTTGCAATGTTTTTTGCCACGGATACTGCAACTTTTGTTCCGACTTTAATAGAAATTCTAAGTAATAGTCTCATTGTTTCGCTGTCATCTTCGTCTTCAGCAACAGCTTTTAGCGCATCTACTGAATCCATTTCACCTTCTGGTTGTTTTCCAGATCTTTGTTCTGCTTCGGCTGTCATTTTTTCCGAGAACTTGCGCGCGGTCTCTTGCTCGCTTGTGCTGAATTCGCTGGCTACATCCGCATTCTCGCTACTATTAAGCCATTCCTTTGTGTCATCTTTAATATCTTCTTCAATCCACGTGTCTTTAGGGTTTATAGCTTCAGCATTGGGTAGCGTTGACGTCTCAGCAGAGGCATCTTCCCACACTTCTTTGGGGTTTATAACATCTGCTTTTGGTGTAGTTTCCGGTGGCTTTATTCCAGTAAAATCTCGATTAACGCCATTTTCTATAGCTTTACCGAATTCAGGATTTATTTGAAGTTCGGCCATACCTTGTCCTCGCATAAGTGTGTGTAAGTCCCTTAATTTAGTAATATCTACGGGACCTTCTATTTTTCCGCCCAATTCTTGTGCCATTTCTCCCACAAATTTGGATGTGGTAGCAGTAGTTGTTAATCCAATTGCTCCAGGCCTTTGATGCATCATATTGTTTAATTCTTTTTGAAATTCTTTTTGGGCATCCTCGCGTGAAAGGTAGGAGCGTGTTGATAATTCTTCCAACTTTGCCATTTCAGTTTCATTTGGTGTAAATGGAATATCGTAGGGTTCGTTTTCTATACCTATTAGGCCTTTTAACTTGTCTGAAACACTACCTTCTTTTGTAAGTTCATTTGCATAATATTCCGAGGCTCTTTGCGCTGTTTTGTCTATATGTGTATCTAGCTTGTATTTTAACGAATTTGTTGCGCCTAAAAAATCTGCGCGAGCTTCAGTTGTAAGTACCGCTTGGTTGTTCGCAATCATTTCTGGAGTTGTTTGTTGGATGTCAATCATTAATGGCAATCCGGCACTCTCGATTTTTTGTAGGTCAAGCCCACCTGCTTCTATTAATCCTGCCTCTTTATCTAGCACAGCAGATTTGGAATATAATCCCATATATTCGGCAGAACCGGGTTTACCGTTTTCTACAAGATGTTCGGTGATTTTATCGGTGATCTCTGGTGTTTTAAGATCTTTTACGGCTTCCAATATTTCGGCATCTTTTTTAAATAGGTCTACACCTAGTTTTGTAGTCTGATCAGATTTCTCAAGTGCATTTCCTGCCGCTATTATTAAATCCGTTATTGCCATTGTTTTATTATAGGCGAAAATTCTTTATTTGTGTGATCTAGTCTTAAACCTTTTTTTATATCCCGATTGCACAACCACATGTTTATCAAAACTATTTTTTACTATTAACTTTTTTTCTTCACTAACTCCCGTTTGAAAATACTTAAATAGTCCAAGCCAATGTTCAAAACTTAAATCCAAAGGCTTAGCTTCTTTATTAAAGCCTAAATTTTGTGAAAGCCTGAAAAACTGCTCACCTGTAAAGATTTTATTTAAATTTTGTTTAAGAGTTAACTTACTTTGACCTGTGCCATAGACAATAAAGTTTTTATAATCCGCATATTCAAAATCAGACATTGTTTCTTCGGCGCGTTTTTGAATTTCAAGCATTTCAATATCTACGCGTGGTATTGGATAAAAGTCGCTTTTACTAAATTTGTGAAAGACACTGAGCTCAAACAATGGTTTTAATAACAAAGATTTCTGTGTTTCTCTTGGTTTTCCTAAGTAAATATCGGCGGCTTCGTTTTGCATTATTAAATATGCGGCTTCGGGAAAGCGTGTTTCAAAAAACAATTTGTTCATTATTCTGGACGTGAAGTTAAACGGAATATTCGAAAAAACTTTAAATTCGTTGGCGGGTAATTCCATGGTCAGAAAGTCGTTGTTAATCAGTTTTACGTTTGGGCATTCTCTTAGGTTAGTATTGAGTTGTTGAATCAGCACTGGATCAATTTCTACGGCAATAACATCTTTGCATTTTTTGGCCAATTCCTTTGTGATAATGCCTTTTCCCGCACCAATCTCAAGAACAGTGTCTGTACCATTAATAGCGGTTTGATTTAGAAGCTTCTGAACAAGCGTTTTATCGGTTATGAAGTTTTGGGAAACGGACATGTCATCCATGGCGCTATTTTAGCACTATTATCGGTGTATAATGCCTTCAGTTTTACAATCCCAATCTAACAAAAAGGAGGAGACTATGGAAGGTGGCGGAGGACCCAGATTACCCGGAGAGCCTTCACTTTACGGTGACGTATCGTGGGAAACTTTTCCCTGGTGGTTAAAGTGCGTGTGTGTAATAGGCTCGATCATTCTTCTCGTGGGCACTGTCGTAATGTTTTTTTATGCTGTAACACTGCAAGATTTGAAAAGCCGGAAGTATCGTAAACTAACACGACTTCCGGCTCCTTTTTTTGCACATTTTAAGCCCAAATTTTTGGCCAGCTTTCCCTTTACGAAAAAAAAATATATACTACAAATATGCAACTACCAAAACTAACTGACCTTGTAGGTATTACAAATCCTACGAAAACTGCACAGAAACTTGCTCAACACGTAGATACTGATAACCTCCCGCAGAAAGAAGTTTATTTTGCTTGGGAATCTACTCCAGCCATAGAACGTAAGGAAATGAACAAAAAGCTTGTCAGGACGTTAACAATAATTGGTGTTGTTGTGGCCTTATTACTAGTTATCATGCAGGAATTTTTAATGATTGTTGTTATCGCAAGTTTGATCTTTTTTGTTCAAGCAGTAACGCGATTTAATCCTGAAAAAATTAAATTTGAGCTTAGTAATCACGGACTTATGTACAACGATACAATGTATTATTGGCAACAGCTTAAGCATTTCTTTTTTACAACCACAAATGGCGTTGAGGTTTTAGCTGTAGATACTTACGCAGTCTTACCAGGACGGGTTTTTATTCCATTCTCTCCGGAAGACAAAGTAAAAATAAACGGTATTTTGAAGGATCATTTACACTTTTTGGAAGTTGCCCCACATACCGCTTTTGATACAGCATATACAAAGGTTATGGATAAGTTCGATTTTACTTCGAATACGGATACACCCGCCGAAGAACCTAAGCCTCAGGCCTAACTTATTAAAATGCCTTTGGTACTACCGTTTAAATGATATAATCTCCCTGTAAACTACTTGCACTCGTAGTTCAGAGGATAGAACGCAGCGTTGCGGACGCTGAGGTCGGGGGTTCGAGTCCCTCCGGGTGCACCAGTAATTCCTTAATTGCCCAAGTTGTTTCCGCACACCCGTTTTGCCTTAATTACAAAACCTATTTCCTAAACAAATTCAATAGCTGTATACTTTTTAAAAATCCTAACCCATGCAGAAAAGGAGAAGTATATGGGAAGTTATGAAGAAGAATTGGCGGAAACGCAATACGCGCAAGAGCTAGCTTGGCGCGAAATCCAACAAGAGTACTCTGGAAATCCACTTGCCGGAAAAGTTAAAAAAGTTTCGTTTGTGAGCACTTCTAACGGCAAGGGTCGCAAGAAACGTAAAAAGTATCGGGAAGTAGAATTGGTTGGCTATGCGGGACGTTTTCATACGTTAAAAGATCACCCTACAGGTAGGCTCGATCGTTTAGCAGAAGAAGTAATTTCGCAAGAGAGTGTGCCTTCAGATTCCACGCCCTACCGCTATTTTGTAGATTGTTTTCGCCAGTTAAATGTTTCACGTAGGGGATAGATAGTTTTTATAATTATTTATCCCCTAATATACTTTCAAATACATAAAAAAAACCTTAAACTAAACGTACATGAACCTGTTCGTAATGCTTAGCATTATTCTTGTTGTCGCAACTGCCCTTGCGGGGCTCATGCGATTGTTGAAGCAGCCAATTGTTATTGGTTATATACTCACTGGTCTACTTTTAGGTCCCCAAGCTTTTGGTTTGTTACGATCTACTGCTGAGGTGGCAATTTTCTCTCAAATGGGAATTGCAATTTTGTTGTTTATTGTTGGCTTGCACTTAAGTCCCCATGAAGTTAAAAGTTTAGGTAAAAATGTTTTCCTAATGGGAATTTTGCAGGTTGTTATAACAAGTGGCCTCGGATTTTTATTAGCAAGTTCTTTTGGTTTTTCCCCAGTAGAGGGAGTTTATTTTGGTTTGGCACTTTCGTTTAGTAGTACGATTGTTGTTTTAAAGTATCTGGCAGATAAGAAAGATTTGGAAAAGTTATACGGACGTATTGCGATTGGCGTTTTGTTATTCCAAGATATTGTTGCTGCATTTGCTTTAGTCTTTTCGTCGGCCTTTTCTAATGGTTATTTAGGCATAGCACCATTTTTGCTTTTACTTATCAAAAACATTTCACTAATCCTTGTGGTTTCGTTGCTTAGCTATTATGTTTTACCTTTGCTTAGTAGCTTTTTTGCACGATCCTCCGAATTTTTATTTATATTTTCTTTAGCTTGGGGATTTGGTTTGGCGTCACTCTTTGGCTATTTGGGTTTTTCTATAGAAATGGGTGCACTCATCGCTGGCGTGGCGCTTTCTACAACACCGTATTGCCAAGAAATAAGTTCCCGATTAAAACCTTTGCGTGACTTTTTTGTTGTTATATTTTTTATTGTCTTGGGATCACAAATAGATTTCGCAAGTTTTTCAAAAGTAATTAATCCGCTTATATTTACGATTATTTTTGTAGTTGTGGCGAAACCTTTTGTGCTTACACTCTTGGCGCAGTTGTTTGGCTATAATACTAAAACAGCCTTTTTATCGGGAGTTAGTTTATCGCAGACCTCTGAGTTTTCGTTAATACTTGTAATGCTGGGTGTTAAGGTTGGGCATGTTCGTGGCGATGTCTTGTCGCTGATCACGATGGTTGGTTTTATAAGTATTGCTTCGTCTACCTACTTAATTAAGTATTCCGAAAGAATATATCCAATCTTTTTGCCGTTTTTAAAAATATTTGGTCGCAGAGTACCTGTTGTTGAAACCATTGGTAAAACGGTTTACGACGTGGTTTTATTTGGCTGTAATAGATCAGGTTATGACTTTTTACATATGTTTAAGGAATTTGGCGACAAATTTTTGGCTGTCGACTTTGATCCGGACATTATTAAAGAACTTCAGAGTAACGGGTTTAATTGTGTTTACGGAGATGCCGAGGATGCTGAATTTTTGGAAGATATTGAAATTGGTCGTGCCAAAATAGTTATTTCAACGATTCCTGATTATGAAGCAAACAGCTTTTTGGTTAGCAAAATTCGTAACTTTAACCCAGACACCATAGTTATTTTAATTTCCTATAGCATTGATGACGCCATTTCCCTTTACGAGAATGGCGCTACTTACGTAATTTTGCCTCACTTTATTTCAGGGGAATTTGCCGCACGATTGACCTTGGAGTCTGGTTTTGATATTAATAAGCTGCACCAAAAGCGTGATGAACACATGATGTACTTAAAACAGCGAAGAGCTTTGGGTTATGCCCACCCGGTTTTGTTTCATCATTAAAATTTGGCGATAGGTTTTGTTAATAGTCTTTCGTGGGCCGTTAGCTCAGTTGGTAGAGCGCTGCATTCGCATTGCAGAGATCACCGGTTCGATTCCGGTACGGTCCACCAAGAAAAAAAATTTGCCTTTTTGGGCAAACGTTTTTTTTGACGACTGTGCAACGAAATAGAAACTACGAAGTGGGTTCGCTTTTGCGAAGCAAAATATGAGGAAGCGCAACGAACGAAGTGAGTGAGCAAGCTCTTATTCCGGTACGGTCCACCAGATATCTATTTACAATATATTCCACATTATTTCCTGATATTTACTGTCGAACACTCAGTTTTACTTTTAAGGATATTCTTGCTAGAATTTCGGTAGCTTATCAAACAGAGTGAGCGAAAGCTCCATTATCTAAAGAAAACCTCCGCAAGGGGGTTTTCTCGTTTAACGCTTTACTCTATCCTATAAAAATCTATAAAAGCATCATTCAGATAATAAAAATTAAAAGCTTCAATAAACTCTTCGTCAGTCACTTCTTCCTTTTGAAGTCGCGCATTTACAACCACATCTTGAGCTTGGGAAACGTTCATAATAAAGTTTAACTTTGGATCGGCATCTTCTTCTTCATCCGGGTCGAAAATTGCGCACAAAGTATCTTCCTTAAAAGGTTGTTTGTCTTCGCTATATATAGCATCATGCCATTCTAAATCTTCAATTTGTTTTAATATTTCAATTAGTTTTTGCATATCGCCATTATACATTTTGGCTATCATAAAAACATATGTAGTCTATAATTAACCAAGATATGCCCAATCTAATTTCAGACTCAGAAATATTATCAATTATCAGTAACTTTGATGCCTCAATAGCCGAATACGAAATTATTGATATGGAAAAATATCAGGGTTGGAGCTCTAAATATCTTTATTTGTTGGTTTCGGCAGACGACAATTTTATTTTAAAAGCAAAAACTGCGGATCAAATTGATGGTTATGATAATGAAGTTAAGGTTTGCAATGCTCTACTAGAAATAGGAATTCCGGGTCGCCGTCCGATTTTAACAAAAAGTGGTGGGATTTTTTATGAACAAAATGGACTCCATTGGTGTTTGATGACATACATTCCAGGAGCACCTTCACATGTTAACGAATACACGGAAAATACGGTAAGTTCATTGGCAGCACACATTGATCAATATGTAGTAGCCTCAACTTCTCAAAAAAAATTAAAAAATTTAGGTATCCGCCAAACGTCAAAGCAAGATGGTTTAAAAATATTGGGTCAATTTGTTTCCGAAAAATCTTTTCTTGAATCTGTAGGAGTTTTAAAAGGTTCAGATCTGGACACTTTATATCCGCTTATAAACGAAGGCTACGAAAAATTTCTTAAAAACCTACGTATTGAATCGATTTTGCACAACGATATGAATCCTCGAAATATTTTAATTGATCACAAATCAAAAAACGTTATTTCATTAATTGATTGGGATCATGTTGGTTATGGTAATCCCTTAAAAGACGTAAGCGATGCTGTGGCTATTTTCTATGACTTTTTGTCCTTGCAAGACGCTTTAAAGTACAAGAAATTGTTTTATAAAAGTTTTACATCTCCTTGGTTTACAGAAATAAATCCGATGGCCATAGAGTATGCTTTTTTATTTTATTTTACGGTTGCTAAGTGGCAAGCTGTATTGTTTTATCTGAACTTACTTCGTGAATATGACAACAAATATGGTGAGCGTGACAGGTTCATTTCAGAAATGAAACAGATTTATGCCAAGTGGAAAAGTGTTATTGTGGCTCTTTCTTCTGCTACAAATTGACGTTAATTCCCAAGATTTTCATAAGATATAAAGCCTGCTCCAAACTTACCTTACTTCCGCGCAACGCTAAAGGATCCACGCGCATTCCCTCAAAATTCGAACCGTCCCAAGTAACATCATAAAATTTTGTGTTTGAAAAATCGGCAGCGGTAAGCTCGCAATTTTCAAAAGTTACATTCATCAGCGAAGCGCCATCAAAAAAAGCTTGTGAAAGATTACATTTAATAAACGTTACATTTTTAAATTTAGTATGTTGAAATTGTGCATAATCGGCTTTGCATTCTTCAAACGTTACGTCTTTTATTACGGAATCGTTTAGTTCCCATCCTGTTAATTTTGCGGTTTTAAAATGAACTCCATTTAAGTAAGCATCGTTTGAACTCGTATTTGAAATTTGGCATTTCTCAAACTTGCAATTAATCAAACTCCACTTTTTAAGTTTGCTGTTATCTAGGATTACTTTATTTAAAACACAATCTTTAAAGGAGATATCTTCTTCGTGTGTTTGTTGTAGGTTGGAATCTTGAAATAATATTTCGTTATAAGCGGTTTCATTGGTTAAAGTGGACCCTGTAAATGCAGTTAAGTTTTTAGAAATGTTGGGTAATAGGGGAGAACTTTGTTTCTTCATAATATTGAAGAATACACCAAATTTAGCTGTATAATATAGATTATGAAAAAAGGAATAATTGCCCCAGTCATAATATTGCTTGGTTTACTTTTATTAATCGGTCTAGGAATTGGTTCATATTATTATTTCAAATCTCAGCAAATAAAACCTAGTACTCCTGTTGTTCAACAAAACCCTTCTAACACGGCTTCCCAAAATTTACAGGTTCCAGTAAAACAATCCACTTCCGATAAAAACACTACGGCTTATATAAACATTTATATGATTGATGTTAACAATATGCGGGGTAGTACAGATGTTATAGGTTGTGGAGATAGTGTCGTTGCAGCCAGTACAAGCAGTATTGTTACCAATGATGTCGAAGCCAATATAAAAATGGCCTTAAATGATTTGTTTTCTATAACAGATAGTGAATTTGGTAAAGGTGGTATGTACGATTCTTTGTATCAATCAAAGCTTGCAGTAGCTAGTGTTACTGTTACCGACGGTGTTGCCGTTGTTAAAATAACAGGTCAAAAGCTTTTAGGCGGCGAGTGTGACGACCTAAGATTTGTAGCTCAAATAGAAAGAACTGTAACGCAGTTTCCAGAAGTAAAAAGCTCGCAAATACTTGTAAATGATGGGCCTCTAAATACCTCGCTAAAGTAATATTAATTTATCCCATAATTGTTTAACGAGATAGCGTTAGTGCAGTGAAGCTGTTAAAATAGGGCTTGAAATCGGTATTTTCGTAACACTATGGAGGGATACCGAAGTGGTCATACCGGGCTGGTCTCGAAAACCATGCGTGGCGCAAGTCACCCGAGGGTTCGAATCCCTCTCCCTCCGCCATGGAATTTGGCCAACACTTTTGTGATGGACAAATTTTATAGTTGAAGTATGTGGGATGAGAAAGGCGTAGGCACGACGGTGCCGAGCCGGGGTCGACGGTCGCGCTAGCAAGCGAGAACCGGTGACCGAATCCCTCTCCCTCCGCCAATTTTTTTAAAATTGGTGGTGTGGCCAAAACGCCAACGCAACGAGCTTTCATGATAAAAGACTTTGCAAAAAAATACATCTTACCCACAATACTAATTGTCTATTTCTCGTTGTTTTTCATGCAAAAGATTAACTTTCAATATGCTGATCTTGGCAGGCATATAAAAAACGGAGAAAATATTGTACTCGGTAGCTGGAATCAAAAACTTGCGGTGCTTAGTACAAATTATTATTCATATACAGATCCAGCTTATAATTTTATAAATCATCACTGGCTTACCGGCGTAGTTTTTTTCTTAATTTACAAACTTGGTTCTTTTCCGGCGTTATCTATTTTTTATGCTGTTGTGAGTGGGATTTTCGTGTATATTCTTTTCCAATTTGGCCGCGAAAGATTAAAAACGCCTTTAGCTTTATTTTTGCTGATGTTACTTTTGCCGGTGATATCTTTGCGTACCGAAGTTCGTCCTGAGCTTTTTACCAATCTTTTTTTCGTCATTTACATATTTATGTTGAGTAAAGTTTCAAAAAAAATGGAGTGTTATCACTACGTTTTGTTTGGCGTTATGCAATTGTTTTGGGTTAATCTCCACAACTATTTTGTTTTTTCTTTTCTAATCGCGGGAGCGTTTGCGGTTGAGGCATATTTAAATAAAGATAAAGAAACTGCTAAAAAACTATTACTCTTGATTGGAATTTTGTTTGCTATTTCCTTTATAAATCCTAACGGTTACAAAACTTTAGTTGTCCCGTTAAATGTAGTTCGGGAAAGATATGCAATAAAGCCCGACGAAAATAATCCACTCAGGCTTAATAGTTTTGAAAATTGTCTTTTATTTGGATTTTTTGTTTCGGGAGTTTTGTCTTTTTTCTTAAAGTTTTTTTCTAAAAATAAGTTTAAAGATATTTCATACCAATTTTTATTGATAATATTTTCGTTGTTTTCCCTTGTAATGTCCCGAATGATCCCGCTTTTCGGTATTATCCTTTACTTCAACGTGGTTTTGTACATGGGAGCTTTGCCAAAAAAGCTAGGAGAATATGTTAAAAATACTGCACCGTTTTTGCTAGTGCTTTCTTTGTTGGTTATGCTTCCACTTAAGAAAGATTTTGGCATTGGCTTAATGCCAAACGTTGAGGATGCCGGACACTTTTACGTTGATAACAATATCCAAGGTCCCTTGTTTAACGACTACAATGTTGGTAGTTATCTAATTTACTACATAAGTGATTTCCAAAAAGTTTATACCGACAATCGTCCTGAGGCATATTCTTTGGAGTTTTATCGTGACAATTACTTGCCACTTATAGATGGAAATACAGCCAACTGGAATGCCCTCGATGCTAAATTTAAGTTTAACGTAATAGTAATTAATGCCGATACTTCCATGAAGAAGTTTGTTTTAACCAGATTGTTGGATACAAATTGGACTTTAGTTTTTGCAGATAACTACGCCTACATATTTTTGAAGAATAATGACCAAAACCGTGCGTTGATTGAAAAGTATAGGCAGCCCGCGGATAAAATTGCAGGTTTAGTTCAAGAGTACCAGGGTTTTGTGCTAAAATAGCGGTGTTGCACGTGCATGGAGAAGTCGCATAGTGGCCGAGTGCAGCGGTTTACTAAACCGCCATACCGCAAGGTATCGAGGGTTCGAATCCCTCCTTCTCCGCCAAAACCATTGACCCTACAGGTATACAGAATAATATTTAAGTATGCTTAAAAAATTAACAAAAAACATATTAGCGATATTGCCTTTAGCCTTAGTTGTAGTTCCAACGTTTGCTCAATGTACTGTTAACGGTGAAGACATCCCTTGCGATCAAATGTGGGCGCAAGCCGGTCCTATCTTTATCTTTGCTGGAATTATCGGACTTATTTGTTTTGCCTACGGAATCTTTTGGCTATGGATGTTTATTGACTGTTTAAAAAGAGATTTTAAAGATAAAGTTCTTTGGATAGTTTTGTTGCTTGTTGTGAATTTTCCTTGCGCGATACTTTACCTATTTATGGTTAAAAATAAAAAAATGCCTGTTGTAGCCACTCCAGTAGCTCCAGCAACACCAAGCATGCCCCAAACGCCGCAAGCCTAAAATAAACTATGAAATTAATCATCACTGCTGGTGGTCAAGGAACAAAACTTTGGCCATTAAGTAGAGAAAAATCTCCTAAGCAGTTTCAGCCGGTACTGCCCGGTAACGAAACTCCTTTTCAATACAATGTTAAGACATTGCTTCAAGCTTTTCCTGCGACGGATATTTATATTTCCACTAAAAAACAATATGTTGATATGGCGCGTGAACAATGTCCTCAAATACCACTCGATCAGTATTTCATAGAGCCGGACTTAAAAAAAGGTCGTGGCCCGGCGGAAGGTTATATCTTTGTAAAATTACTTGCTAAATTTCCTAATGAACCATTTATGTTGGTGCAGGTCGACGACTTACGCAAACCAGAATCTGCATTTTTGAGCATGATTATTGAAATGGAAAGAGTTGTTAAACGAGATAAGCTTTTTATTACCGGAGGCAACAAGCCAAGTTATCCGGTTTTAGGTGTGGATTATTTACAACTGGGTCCGCGTATAGAAACGTCTTCTTCAATGGAGCTTTTTAAAGTCGAAAAGTTTGTCGCACGTCTAAAAGATTATCAAAAAACAAAAGAACTAATTGAAAATAACCAAGTAGTTATTCACTGTAACCATATGTGTTGGTATCCGGAACTGATTATGGAGGATTACAAAAAATATGCGCCCGATTGGTACGACTGTTTAATGAAAATAAAAGAATCTTTTGGCACTTCCGAAGAAGAAAAAACTACAACTGAAATTTATTCTCAAATGCGTGAGGGAACCACCGAAGAAGTTACGCTGCATTCTATGGAAAGTGGTTACGCCGTTGCTTTGCCGTTTAAATGGCTAGACTTAGGAACGTGGGATTCTATCTTTGAAATATTTGGTGAAGAAGGTGAAAACTATGTTGATGGTGCCGCACTGGTTTTAGATTCAGAAAATAGTTTAATAAAAAATAATAACAAGGGTAAATTAATTGCGGTTTATGGCGTTAAAGACTTAGCTATAGTTGATACCAAAGATGTTTTGTTGGTTATGCCCCGAAGTAAGGCCGAAAAGTTAAAAGAAGTTTTGGATAGTATCAAGGCGGCAGGGGAAACTGAATTTTTGTAACCGTATTTTTCTTTGCTTATTGTCGTGCTACGTCTTCGGACCTTACGTATTTTCCGTCAGTTATTGTTACTTTAATTAATGTCGAATCTACGCGGGTATCTATGTAAACAAAATAGGTGTTTGGTGTTGGACCTGTTTCCACTTTTGTTACTACATTTCCGTTTGATGCTAATTGGCCCTTAACGCTATCTATTGCAATTTTGGCAATTTTTTCATTGTCCGCGCTTAATCCAAAAGTTTTTACACAGGCGCCTATTGCGGCATCATATTTTGTGCCTGTATTTATACTGCAACCACTTTTATCTGCGCCACTGCCAATAACATGGGAAAGTGCTATTTGGACTTGTTCTTTTTTTGTAAACCCTATATATCCCAAGGTGCCAAGTATACCCAAAGAAAGTACTGCTATAACAACAAATATGATTATAAATTTTTTCGTGAACATCTGTATTAAATTTAACAGTATGGTGGGTTTATATCAAGCACGGGCATTTTTCGTGATAAAATAGCTGGTGCACGGTTTACTCGTTCGTGGAGGGATCGCATAGTTGGTCTAGTGCGCAGTCCTGGAAAGACTGTATGGGTGAAAGCTCATCGCGGGTTCGAATCCCGCTCCCTCCGCCATGAAGAAATTTAAGGTCACCATTTTGGTGGCCGTAATTTTTTTATAGGTGGCACGGGATGAGAATAATCGGGGTCGAGAAACGTACAGAACCTTTGCGCGTTAGCGAAATAGGTGATGTAGTTTGGTGACCGAATCCCGCTCCCTCCGCCAAAAGCCCTGAAAAAATGCTAACATTAACCTATGCGCAAAATACTTGGTGTACTAGCTCTCGTAATAATTCAATGGATCATAATGATTGTTCTACTAGGACTTAAACTTCCGGATCTAATCATTTATTTGCTAAGTTATGCAAAATTTTCACACGCACTAGGTTTAGTCTCGTGCTTTATATTTTTTGTTGTCTTAACCGGCGCAATAGTGTATGGAATTAATCAAAACATATTAAAGATTGCCACAAGGTTACTATTAATTTCCGAACTTTTGTTTTTGACAACCGCTTTACTCGGCCTGTATCCGTTAGCTAAGGATTCAATCAAATCATTGTTATGTCCTGGCTGTAGTACCATTGAAACTACAGCAATAAGTTGTGGTGGTGATTGGAATTATCTAAATAGGTGTCCTCGTGGTATGCATTGTGCTTCGCTGAACGCAGGTCCGTATGCAGGTGGGTTTTGTGTTTCGGATTAGGGTTTAATGTTATAAAGAAAATTGCACACATCTTAAAGGATGCTAAGGTTTTCGCCTTTAGTGCTAGTTTTTTTTTATTAAAGCGGTTGAATAAATCGACACACTTCTCGGTAGCATAGCTGGTAGGTTTTTTCTGCAGCAGCAAAGAGATAATTAACGCCTTCTGCTCCCGCCATGGTGTATTTTTCTGTTCCTTTGTACACCACATTTTCCAGAATATTTCTTTCTTTGAAGATATACGTTTTTCCTATTTCTAAGTCTCGTGGTTCCATTTTCGTCTCCCATTTACCTTTCCCGACTCGTTTATTTTTAATAATTATCGACAGTATAAGCTTTCTTAGGAATTACGTCAAACGCTATGGGTCTTGGGGTTGCTCACTAAATACGCATAAACCTGCTAAAATGGGGAGCAGACTTATTTAAATATATCTATGAAAATGAACAAATACATAAAATCATTACTATTCAGTGCCACACTTTGGTATTTTGGCGAAGGAATGATGGGTCCTTTGTTGGCTTTTTTCGCTCAAAAAGTTGGTGGTAACTTGCTCGAGATTACTTGGGCATGGGCGAGCTTTTTAATTGTATCCGGAGTCTTTTACATTATCGTAGGGAAGTTTGTAGATTTAAAGGGTAACAAAGAATTGGTTATGGTTATAGGATATGGCTTAAATGCTGTATTCACTTTTTGTTATTTATTTGTGTCATCTCCTTGGCATTTAATTGCTGTTGAAGCAGGCTTAGGTTTTGCTACTGCTTTGGCAACTCCAACGTGGAATGCCTTATTCTCAAAATATACCGACAAGGATAATGACGGTTTTCAGTGGGGTATTTATGGTGGTTTAGAAAAAATTACCACTGCTGCCTCTATTTTAATTGGCGGAATTGTTGTAAATTATCTTTCCTTCAACTTATTATTTATAATAATGGGAACAATTCAGTTACTCGCGACAGTTGTTCAAATTCCGTTTTTGCTCGAGAAAAAAACTAAGTAATTAATATTTAGCGTTGTTTCAATCCGCCCCACTCAACTAATGTAAATCCGTTTCTAATCAATTTATTTAAGACTTGTGGTTCCGGCATAATTGTTGGCTTTGATGTTAAAGGCGTGTAGTCCATAAATATTCTAAAAGTTGTGTCAGGAGTTGGTGTTACATTCATTGGGAATAAAGTATTTAGTTGAGGTGTTTGCAAGAAACTGATTTTATAATATGGCGCATTCTTTGATAGCATCTCGGATATCCAGTAACTGGTGAAGTCGTTTTTTTCATTTTCGTTAAAGCCGATTTCGGTGAGTTTTGAGTTTATGAACTCGCTTAAATTATTTTTTTCAACAATCCAGCCTGCATTTGTAACCGGATATGTTTCGGAGTTTACGTTTCCTGCCCAATACAAATAAGGATAAGTGTTTTTTTCGCAGGCTGCTTTTGCATATTCAGCACCTTTGTTACTCGTATCTATTTTAGAACAGTCGGTGAGTTCTGGTTTGAGATTAACCAAAGATCCATTTGGATAAGCCATTACTTTCCACGAATCTGCATAAGTTGGTATGTCCGTTGTAAATTGAATTGGCGTTTGAAATTGTACGGTTACTTGTGTGGGCTTTGTTGGATATAAATAAACAACGGGTTTACCACAACCGCCGGGCAATTTAATATCGTACTCGCCAAGTGCAACCCAACGATTCCAATAATCTTTTACAAATAACAATGGATTCATACTTACATATTCGTCGAGATTTGGTTGCTTGATACCTTTATTTACGTCATCCCACTTAAATCCCATGGCATTATTGTAAAAACTGAATTTGTTATTGAACGCTAAAGTATAAAACGAGCTTTTTGTATCTTTTAAATGATACAAAGGCATACTAAATACAGTACCAACTTGCTCAAGATCAGTATCCGTAACATTAACCACACGGCTGTTCAATGTGAATGCACATGCATCGGGTACTGCAGATTCGTAATCGTTATAAAACTTAAGTCCGCTAGTACTATTTATTGTTGAGCCTTTAAATCCCATGTTTGGTAAATATACATACTCAGGTGATGTGGGATATGTTGATATTTTTTTAGCATCATAAAGTTTTACTTGCGCGTCGTAGTTTTTGGAATCGATTAAATACTGAGCTTGTCTAATATTGTAGGTTTTTATACCTAATGGCGTTGTTAACGCATATGTAACTGGCAAACCAACTGAATCTACAACGACAACTTCAGTATCACCCAGGAAATACTTTTGTTTTAGTTGAGCTTGCGCCTTGTCCGCAGCGCTCATTTGGTTGGCGTAGGTATTATTTGGTGTGTAAGGTTTAAAATAAATTGTTAAGTCTTTAAGTGGAGAAGTTAGTTTTTGATATGAAGAAAAATCTGTTGTTAATAGAGCTTTATCGGCTGATTCTATGGGTAGTTTTTCAAAATATAATGCAAAGTTTTTATCTAAATCTAGTTCTTTTGGTTGCTCTGTCTCAAAGGTTTTTGTTGCTGTGATTTTAGTTTTGTCCAAAACGTTGTAAGGGTTATTCCAGTCATCTTGTGGGTAGTTTACGGTGGCATTGTCAGGATCGTTTAAAATGTATGTTTGGAAATCTTTTGTAGCTAATATGTAAACGGATGGATCACCCGGTCCTTCTGCTGGTCTTATTGCTATAACACGAGTGTAATCCTTTAATTCTCCACGTGTGAATATTCCGGCATCGTAATAAATGAAATCACTTGATGTCAGACCATTTGCTTTATCTGAATCTGTTAATTTATATATTTGTAGATCTTGAATATGGCGGGTTAGTGTTCCTGTAAAAAGAGGTGTGTCTTGTGGTGCTACCGTAGGGTTTGGTGTATTTGTAACTTGTTCCTGACCATTTTTTTGATTGGAAGTTACCGAAAACCGTATGCCTTTAACACCAATATAATAGGCAGCTGCGCTAAACGCTGCGATCAAAACAATTACTCCGATCACAGTTATAGCCACTGGAAATTGTTTAACTTTTGGTGCCGGATTAACTACCGGTTGTTCTTCGTTAGGCATGTCTACTATTATTATAACCAAAACTGTGCTATATACAAACCAATGGACTCAATTTCACAAATCAAGCAGGTATTAAATATTGTTGATGTTGTCGGCAGCTATGTATCTTTAAAAAAGTCAGGACGTAACTACAAAGGCTTATGCCCATTTCATACCGATCACAACCCTTCTTTTATGGTTTCCCAAGAATTGCAGATTTACAAATGTTTTGTATGCAATGACGGTGGTGACATTTTTAAGTTTGTTCAAAAAATCGAAGGAATTGATTTTAGTACCGCTTTGGAACAGTTGGCTGAACGCGCCGGTGTTAAATTAGAAAAAACTGATTTTGACCCACTTACACAGACAAAAAAGAAAATTGTTTTAATTAACGAACTCACCGCAAAGTTTTATCACTACTTATTGGTTGAACACGCTTCAGGTAAAGTTGGTTTGGAATATTTAAAAAACCAACGTGGTTTAAAGGACGAAACTATAAAAGACTGGCAGCTTGGGTTTGCTCCGGATACTTTTGATACTTTAAAAAGGTTTTTGTTGAAACATGGTTACACCGAACAAGAATTACTTGAATCCGGTGTTATATCTCAATCTTATAACGGTACTATCGATAAGTTTCGCGGAAGAATAATATTTCCCTTTACGGGAATCGACGGGAAGATTTTAGGATTCAATGGTCGAACAATTTTTAATAAGGATCCAAAATATTTAAACACTGCGGAAACGCCTGTTTTCCATAAAAGTTCTTTTATATATGGTTTGGATAAAGCGCGTGTAAATATAAAAAAGGAAGGTGTGGTTTTGGTTGAAGGTCAGATGGATGTTATATCCGCCCATCAAGGTGGTATTTGTAATGTCGTAGCGGCTACCGGAACCGCGCTAACCGAAGGTCAACTTACTTTATTATCACGCTATACAACCGAAATAACTTTTTGCTTTGATTCAGACTCCGCGGGAAGTGCTGCTGTTTATCGTGCTGTAGATATGGCCGAAAAGATGAACTTCAATATTAAAGTTTCAATTATTCCAAAACCTTACAAAGATTTGGACGAATTAGTTAAAAACGATTTAGTTCACGCAAAAGATACTTTTAATAATGCCATGCCAGCTTACGATTTTTTCTTGTTGGATGCTCTAAAAAAGAACGATAAACATACCGCTTTAGGTAAAAAGGTGATAATAGACGAACTAACCCCATTATTTTCTAAGTTAAGTAATGTGGTTCTGCTTGAGCATTATGCCAAAAAAGTGGCTAACGAGTTGGACTTAGCCGAAGAAACCGTTCTTTCCTTGTTCAAAAAGACCACAACAACCCCTCCATCGTTTGAAAGTAGATCTGACGATAGATTTAAGGAAGAAGCCCATAATATTGCCAAAATAGACTATAAAACACATCCCGAAGGGTATCTAATTGCCTTGTTATTTAAGGCAAACATTGACATACAGCGGGATATTGCGTATAAACTACACGCAGAAGACTTTGAGAATTCTGTGCTTTTAAGCATATATAACTCTTACCTAGAGTATTTACAGAAGGATACAAAGTCGTTTAATATTAAGTCCGTAGAGAAAAGCCTTTCTGACGAAGAAAAAGAGTTAGTTGAAGAGTTGTACCTTTGGGATCTAGATGGTCGTTTTGACCTTGAGAATACAGAAAAACTGGCAAGTGAACTAGAAAGTACTTTAAAACGTATAAAGAAGGATGCAGCTAAAACTACCTTAAAGGAGTTAACCGAAAAAATTAAGCTCGCTGAGCTCGGTAATGACTTTGAACAAGTCGAAAAACTCTCTAAGAAGGTGGAAAGGCTGAAGAAATTGCTCATTTAAAGCGTTAAAAATACGCTTCCGCTTTTTAAAATTTAATATGTGGCTACGTCTACCTTGTTTTAGGCGCAACCAAAATAAGTATATATTTCCGAAAAATATAATATGCCAAGAAAATCTACAAAAACTGAGACAAAAGAAAAGGGTAAACTAAGTATCTCTGATACTTTGGTAACTAAGCTTGTTTCTAGAGGAAAAAAGCAAGGTTATTTAACTCTTAACGATATTTTGGAATTATTTCCTAATGCTGAGGAAGATTTAGAAACTCTCGATTTCTTATATGAGAAATTATTAGACGCCAGTGTTGACGTTTATGATGTTGAAACTGCTCAAGAAGCCGAAAAGTTAACAAAGTTTGAAGATATAGATTTATCGTCTATAAAACTGGACAAAACAGTTACTTCAGATCCGGTAAGAATGTATTTGAGAGAAATCGGAAACTACAACTTACTAACAGCCGTAGAAGAAGTTGATTTGGCTAAACGTGCTGAAAAAGGTGAAGTTGTTGCGCAAGAAACATTGGCTCGTGCAAACTTAAGACTTGTTGTTTCTATTGCTAAAAAATACATGGGTCGTGGTTTACAATTTTTGGATTTAATCCAAGAAGGTAACATTGGTTTGATGCGTGCCGTTGATAAATTTGACTGGCGCCGTGGTTTTAAATTTTCCACATACGCTACATGGTGGATTCGCCAAGCCATTACACGTGCAATAGCAGACCAAGCTAAAACAATCCGAATCCCAGTTCACATGGTAGAGACAATTAACAAGTACAAAAAGATTGAACGTGAGCTCGAACAAAAGTTTGAACGCACACCAACACCAGAAGAAGTTGCAAAAGTAATGGGTATTGAACCAGAAAAAGCCCACGAAATTGTAAAAATATCACAAGATACAACTTCACTTGAAACTCCGGTAGGAAAAGAAGAAGACACACGTCTTAAAGAATTTATTGAAGATGAAACCACATTGTCTCCATTTGAGGCAGCCAGTAGGGAATTATTAAAAGGTCATATTGATGAAGTCTTACAAACCTTAAATCCAAGAGAAAGAAAAGTTTTGGAACTAAGATTTGGTTTAAAAGATGGTAGATCAAGAACACTTGAGGAAGTAGGACGTGAGTTTGGAGTTACAAGAGAACGTATTAGACAAATCGAAGCTAAGGCTTTGAGAAAATTGCGCCATCCATCTAGAAGTAAACGTTTAAGAGATTACTTATAGGGTTTGGTTTTATCACGCGAGACGACAAAAAGACCGCCGGCGAAAGTCGGTGGTTTTTTTTATCCGCACTTATCGCGGGATGTTATAGTGTGGGATTTGCGGCGTTTGGTGCTAAATATATCGGTTTCAAATTCTTATATATGTAAACATTGGAAAGAGGTATTAAGTTTGGTGTTGGCAGTACAAAGCTTTTTACTTGCACAAAGTTGGCAGGGTTACCCAAAATATTTTCGAATGTATTCCATTTTTGAGTCCAGGTTGGATATTTTTTTACAACAGGAAGCCTTTTAAAGTTATCCATAGGTCGCGAAGATATTACAACGTAATCAAAATATCGCGGATCTAGCGGGGGAATTAATTGGGCGTTTTCACTTTCGTACACAACCATTTTAACTGTGTTACTGCCCGGCAATTTGCTAAATGGATCCAAACCTTCTTCTGTATAAACCAGTGTTGAAGGTTGTGAAGTTGATTTTGCAATTGTTATGTTTTGTTGTGCCCAAACGTACGCTGCTGATTTTGGAGTTTGTCGCTGGAACTCTGACAACAAAAGTGTTGGATAATATAAATAGACGCCAAGGCATACGCACAAAATGGCAGCTGCCAAAATTTTATTTGTTTTTTTGCAAAAAGAATAAATTCCTTGAGCACTGAAAACTATTAATATTGGCAATATAGGCAACAACCAGCGATCTACGCGACGAGATTGAATTGAATAAAAAACAAAATATATTAAGACATTAGAAATCAAAAAAATAGTAAAACTTTTATCTTTTGTTTCCTTGAATGTTTTGTACATGCCGTAAATGGAAAACAACAAAATCGGAGCTGTTAACATTGCATTTAAACCAAACACATATTTAAAATGCCCGTAATCTACTGAATCAAAAACCAAACCGCCTTCCTTAAATAACATTTGAAAAATTCTAAATGTAAAATCATCCGCAAAAATTATTGAAAACGGGTTTGTAACAATATAAGCGGCAAACGCAATGAAAGAAAAAACCACTAAATGTCGATATTCTTTTTTGGCCATAAAAACATAAAATATTAATGGTACCGATATAAGCGCTGTAATCTTGGTTCCTACCGCGAGACCAAAAAATATTCCCGCGAGAATTGTAAATAGGCGCGCCGAAGCAGGAATTACTGTCGTTTTTGCTGACAGTTCCCGTGACGAAAATTTATATAAAAATATAAAGCAACCTATTAATAACAAAGTTAAAAAAATGTCTTGGTTCAGGTAATGCGCGTGAACGATAAATTTCCAATTTAAACTTAGTAACACAAAAGAGATAAGTGCTATAAATTTATTCTTAAACATTAGATAGGCCAGCCACGTACCGCCTGCAACAACTAAAAAAGAAACTAGTGCATTTATTGAGCGCAGCCATACATATAAGTCAGCCTTTGAAAAAGCGAAATTTACAACGTTAGCACCTTTACTAAATAGCATCGTGGCGGCTGTAAAAAGGTACGCCGGGAATGTTCCGTAAACATAAGACACAGGAATTAATTTGTACCAATTTCCATTGCTAACAATATCTTTAAACGCGTATGTGTATTTTATTGCTGGCTCTGCTATCTCCGGTTCGTCCGCGTAAAAACTGTGGGGAAGTCCAAAATCAATGTGATAAAACCTTAAAAACAGCCCAACAATTCCCGCCAAAATAAAACCGCCGATTAATAACTTGTTAATGGTTTTTGTTGACATTACGTATAGTATACAATAGTCCTATTATGACAGAGTTTTCTACACCAATGATGCAACAATATACGGAACTTAAAAATAAGTATTCCGATTGTATTTTACTTTTTAGGCTTGGTGATTTTTACGAAATGTTTATGGACGACGCAAAGTTGGGCTCTGATATTCTAGATATCACTTTAACCAGTAGAGATCGCGGAAAAGATGGTCGCGTGCCGATGTGTGGTGTTCCGTTTCATGCACTGGACGCTTATTTGTTTAAGTTAGTTCGTGCGGGTTACAAAGTTGCAATTTGCGAGCAATTAACAGCTCCTATTAAAGGTGAAAAACTCGTTGAGCGCGATGTTGTGAGAATAGTAACTCCGGGAACAATTCTGGACGAATCTTCACTTGAAAAAAAAGAAAACAATTTTATTGTTGGTATAAATGTTTTTGGAGATATTGTTGGTGTTGCAGTTGCCGATGTATCTACCGGAGTTTTTGAAGTTTCACAATTTCCGTTGTCTCATATTTCCCAGGTTATTGTAAATGAATTGGCGAAATTCAACCCAACCGAATGTGTTTTGCCGGTAAATTTATATAATGACGCAGGTATTTTAAAAGGATTAAAGGTTCATAGAAACCTAAATATTTTTCCATTTATTGACTGGGAGAAGTTTTCAAATGATTCCAATAGTTTTTTAGTAAAACACTTTGGGGTTAAATCTCTGGATTCTTTTGGAATCGAAAAAATGCTTGTGGCACAAAAAGCTGCAGCTGGTTTACTAGGTTATTTAAAATATACACAAAAGGATAGGGTTTCACATATTAAAAAGATCTCGGTTTCTTCTGATATCGATCACTTATCTTTAGATCGTTCTACAATAATGAACCTTGAACTTTTTTCTACAATCCGTGAAGGTAACAAAAATGGTTCGGTCATTAACTTTTTGGATAATACACATACATCAATGGGTGGGCGGTTGCTTAGAAATTGGTTACTGAAGCCTTTAAATAACAAAGAATTATTGGAACAACGCTATGACGCCCTTGAGGTTTTAATAAAAGATTTCTCTTCACGGGAAACTTTAAAAAATATTCTTACCGAAATCTCTGACATCGAAAGAATAACTTCACGACTTGCCACAGGTATTGGCAGTCCTAAGGATGTTATGGGATTAAAAAGTTCTTTGGGAAAAACCGAAGAAATTTTGGAGGAGTTACAAAAGTTTGACGATGTTTTATTACAAAATTTACAAAAGTCTATTTCAAAAGAATGTTTAAATTTGTCAAAATATATTTCAACTGTTTTAGTTGAAGATCCCCCATTTGATCCCAAGTCCGGAAATTTAGTAAATGCAGGTGTAGATAAAGAAATAGATAATTTAAAAGCCAAAATAAAAAGCAGCAAAGACTTTATTGCCACATTAGAAATCCAAGAAAAAAATAGAACAGGAATTAATTCCTTAAAAGTTAAGTTTAACCAGGTTTTTGGTTACTATATTGAAATAAGTAAATCCAATTTGCATTTGGCGCCAAAGGATTACATTCGTAAACAAACACTCGTAAACGCCGAACGTTTTATTACACCAGATTTAAAAGTGCATGAAGAAATAATATTAACTGCAGAGGAAACAATGAAAGAAATGGAGTATAAAAAATTTCTAGAAGTTGTTTCCTATATTTTGGATTTCACGCGGGAAATTCAAGTTACCGCACATGCCGTTGCCGAACTGGATTGTTTGATAAATTTCTCGGAGATTTCTCTTAACGGGAATTATGTTAGACCGGAAATAATCGATACCGGTGAAATAAAAATAGTTAATGGTAAGCATCCAGTAGTTGAAAAAAACGTTGAATCGGGAACTTACATACCCAACGACACTTACTTAAATTCTACAGATCATCAGTTGTTAATAATTACTGGACCAAATATGGCAGGAAAGTCAGTTTATATTAGGCAGGTTGCCTTGTTGGTTTTGTTAGCTCAAATGGGTTGTTTTATACCGGCGACTTCTGCGCAAATAAGTTTAGTAGATAAAATATTCGTTAGAAGTGGTGCCTCCGATGTTATAACCATGGGATTATCTACGTTTATGGTTGAAATGATTGAGACCGCAAATATTTTAAACAACGCTACAAGTGAAAGTTTAATAGTTATGGACGAAATAGGGCGCGGAACAAGTACGTATGATGGTATAAGTATTGCCTGGTCAGTCGCTGAACATTTGGTTAATAACGGAAAAATAAGCCCAAAAACTTTATTTGCTACGCATTATCACGAGCTTCAGGATTTAGAAGAAGAGTATCCTGATAAAATAAAAAATTACCAAGTAGCTGTTGAAGAAAACGAAGGCGATCCCGTATTTTTACATAAAGTAAAACCCGGGGCAGCGGCACACAGTTTCGGAATTGCCGTAGCAAAACTTGCTGGTGTTCCGCCGGAAGTTTGTGCAAGAGCTACAAAAATATTATCCGAACTTCAAGAGCGTTCTCATCTGGTAGCCCAAGAAAATGAAACTTCTAAAAAATCAGAAGCGCCAAAGGTATCCTCAGAAATCGTACAACTCTTAAACTCCTTAGACATTACAAATACCACACCTATCGAAGCTCTAAATATATTGGATGGACTTAAAAGGAAAATAAATGTCTAAAATAATTCAGCTTGGTGCAGATGTGATTCCAAAAATAGCCGCTGGGGAAGTTATTGAAAACCCCGCTTCAGTTATAAAAGAATTAATTGAAAACTCGCTGGATGCTTCTGCGCAATCTATTTTTATTGATATAGAAAATTTCGGTTTTAGAAAAATTAAGGTTATTGATGACGGAGAAGGCATGGATAAAGAGGATTTACTAAAATGTTTTGACATTCACAGCACCAGCAAAATATCTTCTATAGATGATTTAAGCTCAATAAAATCTTTTGGGTTTAGAGGCGAAGCTTTATCAAGTATATCCGCGGTATCCAATGTAAAAATAAAAAGTAAAACTCAGGTGTCTGATTTTGGATATTCCATAGAGATTGAAGACAATAAACTTAAAAATGTAGAACCAATTGGTATTTATCAAGGAACTGTTGTTGAGGTCGATTCAATTTTTTCTAAAATTCCCGCGAGAAAAAAGTTTTTAAAAAACCCACAAACTGAATATCGTAATATTTTAAAATTACTTACTAATTACATTTTAGGTCATCCGCATGTGTCTTTTAGATTTTCTCATGACGGAAATTTGATATTAAATTTCACTTCAAAACACACTTTGGATTATAGAATTACGCAATTGTTAGGCCAGGATTTTTTCTCAAGCCTTTTGTCTGTAACCGCTGAAAATGAATACATAAAACTAGATGGCTATATAACTAAACCCCATGCTTCTTCCTTTAACAAAGACACTCAGTTTTTATATGTAAATGGTCGCGCTGTTACGAACAACACTGTTTCAGGTGCTGTAAAAGATGCTTACGGGAAAATGATAGATGCCAAATCTTTTCCAGGATTTTTGCTAAACATTAATCTTGGCCATGATCTTGTTGATGTTAACGTACACCCTCGAAAAGAAACGGTATCTTTTTGGAACGACTCCAGCGTTTACGATTTTGTTCTTGAAAGTATAAAAAAAGTTTTGGAATCAAACGATCTTACATATGTGCAAGGTTACGATACTGATATTTTGGAAGCTAGTAAAAAGGCGGCACCTTTTCAATATCAAACGCTTAAAGATTCTTTTACATCATGGCGTCCCGAAGAATCCCAACGAGAGAACACAGAACAATCTATTTTCCAAATAAATAAAACCTATATTGCCACGCCAACAAAAGAAGGTTTGGTTTTAATAGATCAGCACGCCGCTCACGAAAGTATTTTGTACACTCAGTATATAAAGGCGTACGAAAGTAATTTCGACAGAAGTGAAAAATACATTCCTGAATCACCAGTTTTTGTCGATCTCACCGTGATGCAAATGGAAACGTATAAAGAGAATTTTCAAACTATTTTGGATTTAGGTTTTGATATCGATGTTTTTGGGAGCACTTCTTTAAAAGTTATTTCATACCCGCAAATATTGTGTGATCACAACATAAAGGTTTTATTAGCCGAAGTTTTAAGTGACCTTGAATCAGGTAAAAAAATAAAAGATGTTGATTTTAAAACTAAACAAACAATAGCTTTCTTATCTTGTAGAAGTGCCGTTAAGGCGGGGGATTACTTAACATATGCAGAGCAAAAAAATATCGTAAAAAAGTTAGACGATACTCCCGATACCTACACTTGTCCGCACGGTCGTCCTGTAAAAATCATAATAAAAGGTTCGGAGTTGGCACGCATGTTTAAGCGCATAAAATAGTTATATACTTTATATATATATGAAAAAAGATCAACCACTAGAACAATTAGAACAACCCGCTACAGCTGAAATTAATATGTTACCTCAGAAACCTATAAAGGAACACAAAAAAAGCGGTGGTTTTATTTCTTTTATGGTTTGGTTTTTTTGCTTTTTGTTACTAGTTGGCGCGGCTGGTGGTACTTTCTACTTTTATCTTGAAACCACAAAAAATAATCCTAACGATATTTCAAAGAATCCCTCTGTTACACCAACTCCTACTGAAATTACGCCAACAGTTTTGCCTCCGCCAACTGTAGCTTCTCTGATTGGAATTTGGCAAGCCGGACCAACTTTAGAGTCGGGTTGGAACGAACGTTATCAATTTTATAAATCAGGTAAATATCGCCATATGGCTTCGAGTGTTAACTGCGCTGAACGTAACAAAGAAGACGCCGGTTTTTGGATGCTTTCAAATGGAAAACTAACTTTGGTTCCTATTATTGATACGCGTTTAGTTGGTGGAAGTGAAGCAACGGCTACGGGTTCTTGCTCCTCTGCAGTTATGATTAAGGGTGGATCGTTAGCTGTGTTTCGCGCTGATTATAATCCACTAAACTTTGATTTAGTTACGGTTTCCCTTGCCGATCCAATTACGGACGAGTCCACAAGTTCAACAAGTTCACAAAGTTCTTTAAATTCACATGACAGCGTTAAATTTTCCAGTGATTATTTTTGGAAATACTTTTCTGATAGCCCAAATCTTTATAACACCAAAAAATCTGCCGCTGATTACGAAGAGCCTGTATTTTCTCGCTATTTAAAAGATGACATTTTTTATACCTACAAAGGTACATGGAAACGCACGGATCCGGCCCAATCAGATTTTGAGTTAATGCTAAATACCGACGGAGCCTATGTTTATGGAGGTTATTGTGTAAAAAGCTTGAACGTTGATACTCAAGAATGTGTTTACGATTATTCACTTGATCTTGGCGTTGGTATTGTTGGTTTCATTCACGATGGGGAAGCATACATGCACTATAAAACTTTAAATGGAAGTACTGGCGAGGCGATAATGTCTTACGATACAACCACACGCTCTATGACTTGGCGAGTTAACGAGGGAAATGATTCTAGTGTTGTTCCTGCGGTTGCAGTTTTAACGTTTGTTAAGTAATTTTTATTGTTTGTGAAAAGAGAAAAGGCACCTTATGTTTTTTCATAGGGTGCCTTTTGTGTTACTTTGACTGGACTTTCGTTGCCATGAGCAAATTTAACTTCATGCGAAAGTCACTTTCATACCCCATACGCACTCTGAAATCTTTGAAGCCCTGCGTTACACATACTTTTCCATCGCAGTTATATGTGGCCTCAGAAATTTTGTAGACGATATTTGCTTGACGTGCTGCTTCGGCCATCATTAAGATATCGCCATTTGTAAATATACCCAAATCGCTCGTGCAATCATCGTCAAGATCCAGCATTGGATCCGTTCTGAAAATATCTGGGCATTTTTTCAATAAATCCTCTGCCACGCGCGTTGGGTCAGGCATCAGGTTTTCCAGCGCCGGAGTTGCTGTTGTGGCTGTAGGTGTAAACGTTACAGTTGCTGTGCAGGCCGAGGCAATGCACAGTACAAAAATGACACCCAAAACAACAGTCAAAAACACTTCGTTTCTGTTTTTCATCTCTTCCTCTTTTCCTTTTTGGTATCTTTCCTATTTGATACTGTCATTTTAACCTAAATCGCTTGTTCGGTCAACCTATAGCACGCTCGGCAACCCCAAAAAAAGAGCCTCCCAAATAACAACTTGAGAAGCTCTGACGTACCAAATTCCTTCATCATGTCTGGACAAGCCTGAAATATATTTCGGCCACAAGAGTGTAAATTAGATACAGGAAAAATATCACAATCAACGTAGTTCTTACCATTGATAGGATACTTATTTCATTGCCAATTTCCCACAGCTTGACCTTGTATTTTCCCAGCGGTCCTTTTAAAATTTCAAAAAGTGCCTGGCCACCATCAAGCAAAGGTATCGGGAATAGATTAATCCCTGCGACACCCAGGCTGATTATCCCAATTAGTCCCAATGTCTGTGCCGGGGAACTAACTAGTAAATTGGCCAAGTGCATGGTGGCGGAGATATTGTTCATGTCTTTGGTTAAGAGCAATATCGAAGGTTTGGCCATGATCATAAATGGTATGGCTATGGGGAGTTGTGCGCTCGTCACTGCCGCAACTTCAATTCCCACCCCAGAAAAAACCAGGAATATGAATCCCATTATGGCCGAAGCAAAAGGTCCAGCTAAGATGATGATCAGTTTTTTGTATAACTGCAGATTCTTCACATCTTTCGAATTTTGCTCTACATATCCAACCACAGGCAGGATGCCAAATTCAAATGTGGTGCCAATATATTTGAAACTTAAAACTTTTATGGCACCAATACCAAACTTGCTGATTCTTACCTTTAAAAGTCTTGAGGCTGTAAAGTGTCCAAGCTCGTGTCCCAGGATTAAAACGTAAACAGCGACAACATATATACCAAGTCCGAGTAACATTTTCGTCTCCTTTTTTTGACTATCGGTTTGTGATTATTTTTAGTATTGTACTATATCGTGGTGTTTGGGTAAACTATGGGGTCTTTATCGTGCTATATCGCACTTGAAGAAAGTTTCGTGTAATTCCAAAATCCGTTGTCTTAGAACTTAGCCTTAGTGTAGACTATTATAAGTAACTACCTACATATATTATGGCATCTACCTATAACCTTAAAAAACAAATTGATTTGCCAACATGGGAATGGTTGAGATTTGCTCCTGCGGCTGCATCAGCTACATCCACTATGTGTGGTGGTGAGGGAAGAAACGATCGTTATTTATATTATTTAAACAGTACTTTTTGGAGATACGATACATGGGCGGATGGTTGGCAACAATTAGCATCACCTAATACCGCCGCAGTTACAACAGTAAGTTTAAGGTACTCCACTTATGAAGGTTTTCGTGGAAACGTTTTGGGTTCTACATCTACATCATTAACAATAGCGGGCTTACGCAAAGATTTACTAAACGATTATTACATTAGAATTACTGCAGGTGCAGGTTCTGGGCAGAGGCGACAAATACTTTCTACAGCCGACGCAGTAATTATGGAGCATGGAGTTGCCACTGCAACAACAAATGCAAACCAAATTCAGGATACCACCAAAAAATGGACAATTAATCAGCATATTGGGCATCAAGTACGCGTTGTATTTGGTACAGGTTTATCTCAGCTACGAAAAGTTTTATATAACGATGCAAATACTTTATATTTTTACGATATAAACTATCAACAGTTAGAGCCTTGGAATAATAATCCGTTTTCAGCAGTTGCTCCTTATGCCATACCTGCCTCAACGGCCGGTGCGCAATCTCATTACTATATTGAATCTTCGGATATAACTGTAGATACTTGGGATACCCTTCCTGATGCAACTTCCAGTTTCGTAATTGAAAGTGGAGCAATTTGGATGCTCTCTGCTGTGGCTACGGCACCATGGTCTTCATTACAATATTACGATGTGTTAAATGATAACTGGGTTACAAAAACAGCCTTAGGCGGCATGTTAGCTGCTGCCTTGGGTACAGACTTTTCTCTCGAGGCAATAGGAGAGCGTGGAGGAACGTTTCTTACTGGGGCATCGTCAACCGATGGTACGCTTCGTACATTAATAGATAGTTCAAAATCAAAGGCTATCGATAGATGGGCAGGGTATCAATTACGCCTGACTGACGGAACCGGAGATGGTCAAAGACGTCGTATCGTCGGAAATAATGCTACAACTTACACAATAGAACGTAATTGGGACATAGTCCCAAATAACACCACGACTTATTCTATATATGGCGAAACAGAAAAAATGTACGTGGTCGGCAATGGCGCTTCCACAATGTTCCAATATCAAATAGAACCAGACGTTTGGACTAATGGCCCATATTACGACTATGGGCAAACTATTAACATGAGTTGTAAGTATGGAGGTCAAGAACCTTATGCAATAAACACTGCGGTCAGATCTACTGGTGGTATTTCTTCAGTAGATGTTGTACCAACTTTTGGTGGAACTAACTACGTTGTTGGAGATATATTAACAGTAAGTGTAGGTAGTAATGGTGCCGTACGTGTGGATAACGTTACTCCCGGTGGAGTTGTATCTGCGATTTCTATTTATAGAGCAGGTTCCGGATATTCAACTGGAACAGGAATCGGTACGTCAGCCGGTTCTGGATCTGGTTGTACCATTAAAATCATAACTACATCTGTAGTTGCGCGTGTTACCTTGGTTCAAAATCACAACTTTGCTATGGGGGATGCTATAACAATTGCTGGTTGTACTGAAGCCGCGTGGAATACTGCTTATACTGTATTGGCAACGAATGCAATTAACGCGTTTGATATTGTTATTAGTGCAACGGCTGATGCTGCAGCCTCAAATTCTCAGTCAGTAAGTGTCATGGTTGATGCTAGTAAAACTTGGACGCCTCATGAACACATTGGACGAATTGTTGAAATAAATGTTGCGGGTACAGCACCTACTTCGCAGTTAAGAAGAATCACAGATAATACTGCTACAACGTTAACTCTTCAATCTAATATTACTCAGGCTTCAAACGGTACATCTCGTTACACCATAGAAGATCCCGAAGGATTTGGACGAGACGAACAATGGAAAGCCCCGGCACTTCAGGGGCATGGTTATGCAACAGGAGGTTCGGATGTATCTCTGGCAGACACCACTAAAACATGGTATGCAAATCAATGGCTTGGCTATAAATTTAGAATTATTGCAGGTACGGGTGTTGGAAGTGAGATAACTATTACTTCAAACACATTTAATACATTATCGTATGCGTCACAATCATTTACACCGGATGCTACAACAAAATATATATTAATGGATACCTTTGGATTGCTCACAGGTGCAACTAACACTACAAATGCAACATTAACTGATTCCACGAAAAATTGGACGGCTAACCAATGGTCAGGTAAACGTGTACGTTTAACGTCGGGGGCAGGCACTGGTCAAGAAGGACTAATAACTGGAAATACCAATAATACCTTAACTATTTCTGGTGTATTCGGCACAGCAGCTGGAACGGATACAACCTTTACAATTTTAGGTGTTCCACCAAAAGGTGCTGGTATTTCATTATCGTGGATTTATGGTGGAAGTGATACTACAAAGAATGGAAGATATTTATGGTGTAGTAGAGGTGGTGGTTCCAACGCATTTGATAGATATGACGTAACTACTACAATGTGGGATTATACTGTATTTATCACTCCACAAACCGAAGTATTAACTACAGGCGCTATGTTTGCTTACGATGGTTATGACACGCTATATTTCACTGCAGCATTGGCTACTAATCCTAGAATTTATGCTTTAAACGTAAATAAGCTAGTGGTAAATGGAGGAAGTACGATACCTTATGGTAATGGTGCGGCTACTTTGGGAAATCGTATGGAAGTAATTTCAACTACTGATGGCGCTAAGTATTTATATATAATGCGCCAGTCAGGTCAGGAATGGTTTAGAACCTTATTGTTTTGGTAAAAAATAAGCCACCTTTAATAAAAATAAAAGTGGCTTTTGTGTAGTCGTCTGGCGTTTGTGGACTACAGATGTAGCAATTGATCAATTTTAACGAACTTAAGCAAATCTCCCTTTTTAATCCCGCGAGCTTCGTTGTTCTCGAGAGATCTTACTGTGTACGCTCTAGCCCTGGCAATTTGGCCTTCGCGCGCGCTATCTCCAAAAGTTATTTCTGCTTCAAGAAACTCTTGGTCCAAATCGCGTTTTTTGTCCGGCCTTAAGGACACACAGACATGGTCACCTTGAACAAAAGCTGGAGCGCTGTCTATTTGGGCTTTTCGCTCAGCGAGGTCTTGCAGTTTTTTTTCTGCCATTAACTATCTCCTTTTTTTCAGATTTAGGCGCTAGTGTACATATAACTTGCCTTAGCGTCAACTTGTAGCAAAAAAATAAGCATCCGTATGGTTTTGATTCCATAGGGATGCTTAAGCATTGCCGAAGTTTCTTAATTTTCGGGTTGCGTTTCAGGTGCTTTGTTGCCCAGTTTGCCTGTAAGCCAATGATAGTAATACTTATGGGGATCACCACTGAGCTGCGCAAGTGATACCTTAGTCGAATCGTCCAGGATCTTCACCGTTTTAACGCTATCGTAAAGCACAGGTGCAAATTTGGGTGCGTGATCGATTTTTACCTTGAAAATTTTCCCGGTTTCACCTTCACGAAATAACATGAATCTTCTATTGTTTGTTTCTCCGAGAAAAACGTAGGCTGTCCCCAGAAGGCCGCTATCCAAACGAAACACGTTTCCGTTTATCGTTTTTGCTTCACAAGGCACCATTGCACGCACTAAAATATTTGGTGTTAAGTTACCTAAAGTCACTATTCGCATTGCAACTCTCCCTTTATAGTTAAGACTTGATGATTATTAATGTGGAGTATACCAAGTTAATCACGACTAATCAAACCTATAGCAGTGTTAGAGGGATTTTATAGCGCCTTTGCAGTTCCGTCTTGTGCGTTTCTAAAGTAATCCCATTCATCATATTTTTTGTCGTGAATAACACAAACGCCAGCTTGGCCTTCCGGTTTCTCTATTATTTCTGTGGATCCGCCCATACAAACACAAAAAGATGCTGCAGGGTTGGTCATACAGGCCTGTCCATTGTTACACTTAACATGAGTTACTGCATATTGGCAGTCAGCGTATGATTTTGCTTTTTGGTTAATTATTGTTGCGTCCGGTTTAATTGGAATGTTGGGTTTTCCCTGAAGATAGGTTTTTAAAACTACCAAACCTGTAACACTTACTATACTAAAGAATAATCCTGCCAACATAATTGCGGGCATTTTGTCTGGTTTTTTAGTTTGTTTGGACATATATAAATATTATCACGCCGTTGTAAAAAATAACCCTCTTCGTTTGTTTTACGTAGAGGGTTTGTTCTAACTTTATCGCCGGTGTTGGTTTATTCGTTGGCAAACCAAAGATACCGGGCCATTAGTTCGTTGGTATCTTCCATGCGAATTTCCAGATACCAAAGTTTTGCAAACGAGGTTTTGAACCACTGCCGCACGCTTCCATCGAGTTCAGGGTTTGGTTCAGTGTGGTCAATGTTTGGGAATACCCCAGTATTTCTTTTTGATTCCTGCCAGTTAATTAATCTTTCTGGTTTCCACGTGGAACCTGGGCGTTTTGTTTGCACAAAAGAGTCTAATGTTTCTTCGTCGTTTAACATACAATCCTCCATCCATATTTATTTTGATTGTGAAGATATTAGCTTAACCCTATGTTTCTGTCAACCTATAGTCGATACTGACGCAGTTCCTCTGCATTTTTCCAACTCTTTTTTCAATTCCACCATTTTCATTTCCCGGTCGACCATCAGCTTGTTTACAGATCTTAGCTCCTCGTTCATTTTTTCCATTTCTTCTTGGGCATGTTTACTTTCGGTTTGATCAATCATTACTGTTAAAAAGTAAGATTTCCCTTGATTTTCAATGATTTCGCCGGAGAACAAGCCTTCAATAATTGCTCCTGTTTTTGTTTTTATTTGTAGAGGGATATCGTGGATATTTCCTCTATTTTTCAATTCCTCTGACACATTTTTTTGTTCGCTCTCATTCATAAAAAGATGTAGATCGTGGGATGTCTTACCAATGACTTCGTCTTTTGCATAACCGATTTTTGTTAGGAATGCTTCGTTTACGTCTGTAAACTTTTGGTCAGGTAACGAACTGATTGCCATTAACGACGGATTATTATTAAATATTTTATTAAACTTTTCTAATAGCTCCTGCTCTTCGCCCAAATCTTTTGATACGGCAAACACACAATTTTGACCATTCCACTTTCCAAACCATACTTGTGTTTCAGCAGGTATCAAAGATCCGTCTTTTCTTTCCAAGGGTAAAGGACATGTTTTTGTTTTACCTGTTAACATGTCGCCAAATATTCGCTCGGCTTCTTTTCTTTTATTCTTTGGATTTAGTTCTAAAACATGCATTTGTTTAATCTCTTTTTCCGAATAGCCGAGTTTCTTAGTTAAGGAACTATTTGTGTAAAGTATTTTTCCATCTTTACTGGCCACAATGATACTATCGTCAATCGATTCAAAAAATGTTCTGTAGTTTCTTTCGTTTTCTATTGTTTGCATGTTGCTGGTAGATACTCTGTAAAAAGCAAAAAGTAATCCAATAAAGCCGAAGGCTATTACCCCAGCTTGCGCTGTACTTGCAACAGCTACATCGTTCCAATCACTTGCGGGGTAGTCTAAACCGAAAACGCCGATAACCTTATTTGTTGTAGGATCCTCTATAGGTACTAATACGCTTACCCATGTTCCCCAGCGATCTGCTGCAGGTTTTGTAACAATAGCTTGTCTTGTTGTAAAAGGTAGTACGTCCTCAGCATCTGCTTCGGGATATTCTTGTCCTGGTGGTGAGTAATCGGAAGAACTTACAGATTCAGAATCGGCGGCAAAATATATTTTACCTGCTCTTTGTGCATAGATGTATGCAAAACGAATTTTGGTATTTATGTTTTTAATAGCCATTAAGCTGGATTTAATATATTGATATTCCTTTTTATCTGTGTCTGAAGATTCTATAGTAAGTTGGTTTAGAGCATCCTCTGAAAGTGTTGCCGCTGCTATTCTACCTGTGGTCAATGCTTGATCAGAAGTGGTTTTTATACTCGTATCCCAAGTATATTTCATGTATAACCCGCTCAATGTTAATAATATAAGTGTTACAAAAGCTAATATGATTTTTTTATTTTTTTCGAAGATATTTGCCATGTATAAATGGTATCACTTATAGGTCTTTTTGTTTAGAAAAAAAACCTCGTACGTATGTTGGGCGGTACAAGGTTTAGGTTATGTTTATGTGTGATCCAAAGCGCAGTTTCCAGCGTTTGTTTCGTACAAACTCGGATAACTCTAGTTTCGCGTTTTGGCGAGCTTCAGGAGAATTTGTATAAAATCTAAGTTCCTGATTTGTACTTTTTTGAGTTGTTTTTACAAGCACACAATTTTGTTCGTCGATTATTTTTACAGTCCAAATAGAACCGCTCGCTTCAGCTGAGTTAATTAAAACCCCGATTGAAATTTTTGAAACAGTTTCGCATTTTTCAAGAAAGCCAACAACTTCTCCTGAAAGTTCTGTAACTGTTGTATGCGAGGAAGTTATTTTTCCTCCTTGTTTATGGGTCATCTTTGTTCTCCTTTTTTCATTTTGTATATATTACCTAACTTAAGTCTACTTTCAAAAAAATGGATTTGAGTTAGGGGGCAAGCAGTAATTTAAATTTGCTGCTTGTCCCATTTGAGATTAGCCGGTGATACCCATATAGTACGCGTGATTTTCCAGCAGATTTAAGACCCGGATTATTTTTTGGATATCTGGGTGTGCTGATGTCGAGAGAAGTTGCACGACTTTTCGTAAAGTTGGCCCGTAAGAATCGCTATTTTCCCTGAAGGTGTAAAAAGCGTCCTTATCCGTTGGGTTAACGCTCAGCACAACGAGGCTTTTTCCAAGCTTACTTGCAGCTTGTCTTCCAGATTCGCCGCCGGGGATCATCGTTGAGGCGCCATTTTTGCTAACGAACACAAAGAGATCGCCCACAATTTTACGCATACTACGTCGTGCACTGTTTGCCAATATAACGGCTACGTCGTCTTGCATTTTTGCATTGTCGATAACCTGCAATGTCAGCAAAACGCTGGGATGCCCGAGCTTTTGTAGTTCTTTAAACATTGAACTGTCTGTCATTTCCAACTCCTTATTTATGGATTAATTGTTCGGATTATAACTTTTCCCAGATAAAATATCAACCTATAGCTCATTGAGAGTTAGCGTTGATTAGGGCAAAGCGGAAAAAAGAATACCTAAATTACTTTTCTTACAAACTTCAGCCATACCCACTAACTGTTCTTTAAACTCTAACAAATATCCCTTGTCGATATCAGATGGAAGTTTTTCTAAAATATTTTGTAATTCTTTTAACTCTGCAGGCGTTAAGTATCCAAAAAACATTGGGTCATCGCGACCAAACTCTTTTGTAAATCGGCCATTATATTCAGAAAGATATGAAAGGGTTTTTATTAATGTACCTCTAATTATTTCGTGCTCGGGATTTTCAACGGGTTCTTGAAGATCATACAAAATAGCATCGACCCATCCCCATGTACCGTTTTCTAAACTCATTCCTTCTTCTAACCCTTGTGTAAAGTCATCAATAATATGTCCAACGATGTGATTGGATATCGTATCCACCGATTTTATAGTTTCACGTTCAAAATTTTCGGCATCAAATGCTTCTGTTATATATATTGTCGCCATAAAAACAGTATACAGTAACTCTTATGGAAAAAGAAAAGGCGCATGGTTCTAATGAATCCAAACGCCTTTTTGTAATAGACTTTTTATGGCTGGGTTTCTTCAAAAAGCATAGCCCAATCGCTAGTAGAGATTTCCACGGTGGCATCCACTTTTTTGACCCCGACAAATTTTTGAATATTCTGCAAATACTGCCAGGTATTAATCAATGCAGTTAATGTGCTTAACTGTCTTAATTTTCGCTGTGAAGCCGATTCTTTGCTGCTTGTGCGTACTTCTATATGCACGTCTGCCACGGTTGGTCCTGCTTGTACCGAAATAATGCGCGTTTTAATCTGCGCGTGCTTTTTTCCTAAAGGCTCAGATATACTGACCGCAATGACATCAGAGATGTCTGCTAATCGCCTTTCCACCTGCAGATATACAATTCCTTCTTTGGCGTAAATGAATACGTCCGGCATTTTGTTTCTCCTTTTTTTAGCGGTTATTTGTCTATTGTGTTGGATTTTAGCATATTTTATGCTGTATGTAACCTAGAGTATAGTCTTTCCCAACTGTGTCTTTATGGTTTCAACAAAAAGTCTTTATTGACTCACACATTATGCTATATTTTATATAGCTTATATGCATCGAAGCTCTTGAAGCTCCCTAATTTTTTTTTATATATCTATTTATGAGAATAATATTAGAGAATGAATATCGTTGCAAATGTGGCAAGCTATTGTTTAAGGGCATTCTATTTGATGGCTCTTTGGAAATTAAGTGTAGGCGTTGTGGTGAGTTAAGTAGAATAGGTCAAATTAAACATGCGGACGATTTAAGGCATTACCTTTTATTAATTAATGATAAGGGTGTCGTCATCAATGCGAGCGAATCGGCTTGTATCATTCTTGGTTATTCAACTGATGAATTGGTTGGTAAGTTTTTCACCCAAATTTATCCTGTAATTCCTAAGGAATTAGGTGAAAAGTTTTTGACTTCGGAGTTTCCTTTAACGGAATCTAGTTATTTTCAGCTTGATACATTTCATCAAACTAAAGAAGGCAAAAAGATACCTATACTAGTATTAATTAAACTATTTAATGACAATACTGGTGAAAAACTTCTTTGGGTTTCGGCTATTTTGAAGAACAATACTAGTGATGAAAAGCTTGTGGCTGAGAAAATTCCTAAATTTGTAGATAACGTTTGTGATTATTATATTGATTTAGATAAAAATGGCATTAACGTATATACCAGTCCTTCTGTTGAACAAATATTTGGGTTTAAGCCAAAGGATGTTTTGGGTAAAAACTATTTTGATTATTTACCCGCAACTACTCGTGATGTTTCTAAAGAAACTTTCAAGCATTTTTCTTCTCTAGCACAACCTTATCGCGTGGAACAAGATTGTGGTAACAATTCTAAGGGCACGCTTACTTATAATGATTTATATTTTACACCACGTTTTGATGATTTTGGTGAATTTATCGGTTATAGAGTCATGGGGTGGGTAGTTAAAAAACCTAATGTTTGAGGTTGACAAAGAAAAATAGTACTCCTAGACTTACGTTAACTTAATATTTAGTAAAAAACTGAGAGGCTCCTGAAGCTCGAACGAATTTCGTTTGAGCTTTTTTTATTGGTAATAAATTTAATTGAAAGGTGGTGAAAAGATATGATTAAAAAAATAGAAACTAGATCCGTTTTCTCCGTGGTAATAGCCTTATGTGTAGGTATATTGAGTCTTAGTTTCCTGGCAAAACCTGTGCAAGCAGCAGCTGATCCATTGTTTCTTTCCAACGTTGGTTGGGTAAATACTGCAGGTACTGCTTACAAAGTTTGGGGTGATGGCACTAATGTCTATTTGGCAGATTACGGTGAATTACGTGCATATACCTTTAACGGCACAACATTTACAGCAGGTGGTCATCTTGACCCTGGGGCCGAGGTTTACGATGTTTGGGGGGATGGTACAAATATATACGTTGCTAATAACACGGATGGCTTACGTGCTTATTCATATGCCGCTTCGACTTTCACGCTTAAGGATACTGTTCACGAGGGTGGAAGTGATGGCAATGCTACTGCAGTTTGGGGTGACGGCACTTACATATATCTGGCCAACGATACTGATGGTTTGAGAGCATATACCTTTAATGGAACAACGTTTACCGCTAAGGGAAATGTTGCTCCTGTTGGTACTAATGTCGTAGGAGTTTGGGGTGCAAATGGTTACATTTACACGGCCGATTATTCTGGTGCTTTAACGGCATATACCTTTAATGGAACAACGTTTACTCAAAAAGCTACTATTACAGACGCAGAAGATGGCCAAGGAAACAGCATATGGGGTGATGGTGCGTACATTTATTATGCCAAAGCGGAAGCGGGGCTTATTGCCTATACGTTTAACGGTTCTGCATTTACCAAAGTCGGAAGTGTTACTACGGGTGGTAACAGTGCCACTACAGTTTGGGGAGATGGTTCTTACATCTACCTGTCGGTTGATTGGGATAGTTTGAGAACTTATACCTTTAATGGAACTTCCTTTAACTATGTTGGTGTGAATCGTGAGGGTAACGATTCTAATTATTCACACACTTTTGACCAAGGGGTTTGGGGTTACGGTGGGTATATTTATCTAGCAAACGGTATGGATGGTTTAAGAGCTTATGTGCACGGTTCAACAGATACAGTTACAGCAACAGCAAATGTTAGTAATGTAGCTCCTATCTCAAGTAATGTAAGCATAAACAATGGCGATGCCACAGTAACTTTAGCGGAAAACACTCCTACTACTGTAACTGTTAGTGCTTCAGTTTTTGATGCTAATGGTTGCGCTGATATTGATGAGGTTGACGTTAAGTTATTCAGGACAGCGGTAACTGCTTCTTGTTCTAGTAATGCAAATAACTGTTATACAGCTACGGCAACTTTAGTTGCAGGAACTTGTACTGATTCCTCTGATCTATCGGCTGACTATACAGCAAGTATTCCTGTTCAGTATTATGCGGATCCAACGGATGTAGGTGCAGTTTACGCCGCCGACAACTGGTCTGCTCAAGTGATTCCACATGATGAGGGGGTCGGAACAGCAGGTACTAACGATACTATTGAAATGGCAACATTGATTGCACTTAATGTAACTTCAACGATTGCATATGGAACAATACCTTTAGGTGGAAACACCGCAGGGGTGAATCAAACCACAGTAGTAACCAATACCGGAAATGCTCAAATTGGTCCTCAGGTTAATAGTGGAGCAGCAACAACCGCAATGACTTGTACTACCGGAAGTATTCCTGTTGCAAACGAAATGTATGACGTGGACAGCATGACTTATGGTTCCATGACACATGCTTTAACGGGTACAGCAGTTTCGGTTGGGAATGGTTTTGTTCTTCCAAAGACAACAACTGGTACTGCTTCTACTGATTCGCTTTATTGGGGCCTAGCAATGCCTTCTTCTAGTGTTACGGGAACTTGTTCAGGAACGGTTGTGTTTACGCCGATCCAGATATAGTTTTGTGATGCTCGCGTAGTAATTTATTTTTGGGCGGGGAGTAACTATAACTCTCCGCCGAGGAAGTTCTGTTATAAGAAAATAATAATATTCTATGAAAGTGTTTTTGAGGGTTTCGGCATGATTTTTAAAAAATATGTATCAGTGGTGTTTATTTTATTTGTGTTGTTATATTCACATTTAGTTTATGCTGAAGATAATTTTCCAAAAGCTAGTAATGTAAGTATAAATTCAGGTGAGTCAGCAATATCTCTTACAGAAGGAACAACTACTGATGTAGTTGTGACGGCGGTTGTTACCGCGGACACTGCAGAAGCTTGCGAAAACATTTCTGGGGTAACTGTTGTATTTTATAACACAACTGTTGGTGACGACGCCGGGGATAATAATAATGACCACTACACTGTGGATACGCAACACGTGATAGTTCAAAATCCCTGTATTGGAATGACAGCAACATACACCGCAACGATACCGGTTTGGTATTATGCTGATCCATCTGAGTGGACAGCCGAAGTAATTCCTACAGGGGGAACTGCTGATTCGACCACAATTAAGATAAATAAGCTTCGAGCTCTTGAGGTAAACGATACTTTAAATTTTGGTGAGATGGCTTTGAACACCGATACAGGTGATTGGGAGACTTCTACAACAATTACCAATACTGGAAATACTTCAATTGGTGTTCAGATTTATGGATTTGGGTTAATTGGTAATGACGGTATGTCCATGGCTTGTACACATGGGGATATTGGAATTGCATATGAGAAATACAATACAACCGCGGAAACACCTTACGCAGATAAAATTTCCATTTCTAATATGGCTTCAGTAATAGAAGGTTTCACCATTGATAAACGCACAGACCTTGCAACTGAAAAGGATCTTTATTGGGGTTTTGGTTTGCCTATAAATGGTGTTGGTGGTTCTTGTAAAGGAACAATTGTTTTTACGGCAATATAATTTATGAAAATAAAAAACTCTAAAATTATTACAATAATAATTACATATGCGTTCCTTATTTTTACTGCAAAGACCGTGTTTGCCGGACTGGGAATTAGTCCGTCACAAATGATTTCGTCTAACTTATCAAAAGGATCACATGTGGAAAGCACTTTTGTTCTAAGTAGAAGTGATCCTACACAAGACTTTTATTTTAAAGTAACTCTGGAAGGTCCTGCAAAGGATTGGGTAACATTAGATAAGGGTATGGAATTTACTATGCCCGCGGGACAGCAAAGATTTCCAATAACCGTTCTGGTAGATGTTCCAAAAGATGCTGCAACCGGTGAATATAAAGGAGGAATACGCATGGTATCCTCTTCCAAAGCTTCAAACGCAACGAGTGGCAATGGTGCCTCAACTGCTTTATCTTCGTTAATCCAAACAGATTTTACTGTGACCGGAGACCAAATATTGGCGTATGACGTTTCCTCAATTGGAATTCATAACATTGAAGAAGGATCTCCTCTAGATGTTTCGCTAACTATAAACAATACGGGCAATGTTGCAGCGCGTCCCACAAAAGTTCACGTTGAAGTTCTTGATAAATTAGATTTAAAACTGTTGGAATCTAGTGATATTACTGAAATGGGTTCTGTAGCGTCGTTTAAGACAGGAGATATCTCGCTTGCGGTTCCTACTAAATTGAGCAAGGATCAGTATTGGGCTAAAATTTCGGCATATCGTGACGATACCCTCTTAAAAGAACAAAATTTGGTTTTTGAAATAGTTAAGGTTGGAGATTTAAATAAAAGCGGAGATCTAAAAGAGCTTATATGTAATAAAAATGCATCAGTTGGTGAAATTGTAAAAATTACAGGCGTTTTGGAAAATAATGGTAAATCGAATTACTCTGCAAAATTAGCTGTGGAAATTCTGAAAAATGGAAAACTTATTAAATTGCTAGAAAGCGATCCGTTAAATGTACCTGTAGGCAAAACCGAGAATTTGTTCGTTTATTTTACGCCAGAAGATTCTGGAAATTACACTGTAAAAGCGCACGTTTCTTTTTCTGGGGGATCGTCGCAGGAAAAAGACGCAACGATTTCGGTAAGAACACCAGGTGTTTTAGGGCTTTCTACGAGCAGAGCGGTAATGCTTCCGACTGCCATTATTGCAGCATTATTACTTGTTGGATCGTTTTTATTGGTAGTGTATTTCAAAAAAAGAAAAGGATCAAAATGATCGCAAGTAAAATAGTTTTCACCTTTTGTTGCCTTATTGTTTCTTTTACTTTTTTTAATATATCTGTTTTTGCAAATTCAGCTGTAAATACATCGGCTGCAGTATCCGGATATACGTTTCCCGATGAAACCGGTTCTACAAATTTGACCAAAGAAATTCCTCAAGTAATTGTTACCTCCCAAACACAACCTGTAACTGTTACTGTTGCGGAAGAAACAACAAATCCTACCATCAACTTAAATTCACTTTGTTTAGGTGGTACAGTAACGCCACCAACTATCACTGTAATTTCTGCTAACGCTCTTAATGTTCAATTAACTATTCCTCCTGACGATTTAATATCTAGTACAAATCTTAGTTGGAATTGTGTTTTACCCTTGCCAATAATTTCAACAGTTGTATTACCAGTTAATGCAGGAGAGACCAAAACACTCGGAACAGTCATAGAAATCGGGTTTGCCGATTCTAAACTGTTTTTTGGTAAAGCAGTGAGGTTAGTTTTTCCGAATGAGTTAGGAAATAGAGTTGGTTATTCACGGGGAGGTGTTTTTACCGAAATTACTTCTTTCTGTAGTGCGGATACACAAGTTGCAGGAGATGCTTTAGGAATTGAAGGCAATTGCAAAATAAATTCTGGTAATGATTTGGTAGTTTGGACAAAGCATTTTACTGTATTTGCAACCTTTAGTTCTACCATGGATGCCGTTTCTCATTCGACGCATCATTCAACAAGCGGTACGATTCCTACCCCTACCCCTACGCCTATTTCTACTTCTACTTCACGGGTGCCTAGCTACAACGCGTATCTTGCAACAACTCCCACACCAACCATATCAGGACTTAAATTGTTCGATATAGTTTTATTAATTGAAAATGTTTCTCTGAAAAAATCCAATGATCTAATTGCAACTACGCAATTTACCAGTTTTGGTATAGTTCCTACACTTGTAAATTTGGCTTATAGAATTGAAAACGCTTCCGGTGCGGTTGTTTATACTTCGCAAGATTCTACTACTGTTGAAACGGAGAAATTTATTACCAAAGATTTCACCGATTTGAATATTGGTGCAGGTAAGTACACCTTGTTCTTGGTGACCACATACGGAAATAATGTTCGAGACGAATTCCACCAACCTTTTGAAGTAGCGAGTAGCTCTTTTTTTAGTGGAACTCAAATAACGTTTATTTGGATATTTGTTTTTGTACTGGTTGTATTTGTTGTTGTAGATGTGTGTTATTTAATTAGAAGGCGTAAAATTAGGGAGTACTAATAAATATGTTTCATATTATGCATTGTACGAAAAAGAAACTCGCATTTTGTTTTTCTATCGCAATTATTACTATCTTTGCAGCTCTTATAGTTTGTATGATTCTTGCACAAAGGGATTTGCTCGTTGAGTCGCGTAAACAAAGTTTACAGATTTATGCAAACGAGAAAGCTTTTCTGGTAAATTCTTTTTTGGAAAATCAAAAAGAAAAATTAGCAACAATAGCGGCACTAGATGATTTTCAAGAGGTAGCTTTGAATCCTAATGATTCTATAAAAATCGAGGCTGCGAAAAGAAAAATACTTGAATTAAAGAGAGTGCTTCCCGGTATTGCCGTGCTCACTAAAGAGGGAATTATTATTGTTTCAGAAACTAATCCTGCTGGTACTGATTATAGTTTTCTTCCTCAATTTCCTGTCACCGATAGTTCTGTTGTTACTTTTGTACGCTATTACGATCAGGTCAAAAAAAGGGATTTTTATGCTATTGGGGGGCCACTTCACGACCCAGCTGATTCATCTAAGGTTATAGGGGTTATTACATTCGATGTGGCGTTAGATAACGTGGGAGATTTAATGACTGCAGCAGAGGCAGGTGATACAAACGAAGTTTATCTTATAGATTCTACGGGATTACTTTTGAGTAAGTCTGCATATGTCGGAAAAAACGACAAAAGTGGTGTATTGCTTCAAGAAGTAACCAGCGATGGTGCTAAGGCATGTTTGGAGGACTTAAAAAAATATGGTGAAGATACTTTCATTGAAAAGCATGAAGAAATCGTTCCCAGGTATTTAAATTATATGGGTACAGATGTCTTTGGGGCACATGCCTATGTTCCTGAAATAATGGGTTGTGTTCTTGCTGAGGAAAGTGTCGAAGAAGTTTCGAAAGTTTCTATGTTTAGTTATATTAAAGATATTTTTACAAAGGAGATACAAAATGAAAATTAGTACTAAGGTTTTATTTTTGTTTGGGTTTACCATACTTGTACTTTGCGTGCGCATGTTTCTTGGTTATAAATTTCAAAATGAAATTCTAGCTAATACTGTTCAGATAAAAGACGTAGAAGCTCCTTTGGGAACTATGTCGGAACAGGTAATAGGTTACGATGGCATTTTAACCGAGCAGGTTTTATACGCGGTAATGGCCGCTAAACGTGAGGACTACGTTGCCGTAAGTGTCTATAGGGAAAAGTACAATGTTATAGGAGGCATGCTTGATGCTTTGTTGAAAAGAGATGCAAAAAATCTTCTAGCGCAAAGTAGCCGTTCACAAGCATTGAAAGCAGAAGTGATATCTGACCTTAATAAGTTGGATCAAGATAACATGAAACTCGTAGCGATAGAAAAAAACGCATTTGCCGCAATCGATAATAAAGACTCTACAACTGCTTACAATCTAGTTATGGGTGAAGAATATTCTAAAAATAAGCAAGAACTTTATCAAAACTATAGAGATTGGGCTGCAATGGAACATGCTGTAGACTTAACTATTCGGGAGGATATTTATAACAAGACACTTGCACTAATCTATTTGGATTTGGTTCTTTCGTTGATTATTTCTGTATTACTTGTAATACTTGCGTTGCTACTTCGTTCATCAATGTCTAGTTGTATGGCTACGGTTAAGCGCAAGTAAATTAATGTAAGAGTTATGTATATAAAATATTTCGTAATCGCACTAATAATATTTCTTTTTGGATTGGTAATTTTGCCCAAATCTGTTTCTGCCATGACGGCTACACTTAGTATTCCCGAAAAATTTTCAGACGTGAAACCGGGGGATAAAGTGTATTTTGAAACCGAGGTAAAATGGCCCGAAAATAATGGTAGAAAAGATTTAAGAATCGAATACTCCATTAAGAATAAGGAAGGCACCGAGGTTTCTTACCTGAAGGTGCTAAAAGCTATTGAGACACAAGCTTCCTTTATGGATTCCATGCCTATTCCTGCGAGTGCTGCACAGGGAATGTATAAGATCGATATGAAAATTAATGATTATGCTGATTTAAATCAGTCAGCTGCAGCCAGTTTTAATGTTACAAAAGGAGACACTGCTACACAGACATATTTATTTATTATCATAGGTGCGCTTAACGTTATAATATTTTTTCTTATTTTCGAGATGTTTTTTTTGGGGAAAAGAAAAATCGCTTGAAGCTTATGCTAAGATTTTATTATGAATGCTTTAAGACCAACTATTGAATCAGAACAACCTTTACCTCAAACTTATCTTGACGAAGGGACATATTCTGTAGTTTCGGATGAATCCACGGAAGTATTGTCAGGTACTTATCGATTGCACACAAGTGCGGTAGCCCAATCTGGTAAAGATGTTTGGTGGGAAACTATGCTTTCACTTAATCCAGAAAATGTTTTAGTTACTGTTAACGAGGATGATCCGGATACTCCAGTAGATGATATTTATGACCCATCAGGAAAAGTTTGGCGACTATGGGAATTATCTGAGGACCCAAATGGTAGAAAAGCTGCAGAATTCCATGAAAAGATGCTTGAGCTAGTAAAACACGGGATTTCTGCGCCAGAAATTAATGCTGCTGCTCCTCAACTTATAAGCTATTTAAATTTAAATTCGTAGAAAGTTTCTGCTTCAATGCCTCATCTATCAAAAATACCTGGTTCTGTCGCAAAAGCGGAAACGTATCTTGAGTAAAAAAGCCATACTCAGAAACTTCGTGAGTTGGTACAAAGTCGTCGCCAATCAAAACTCCCGTATAACACATGTCCAAGCGCGCCGAGTCTCTATCTGTACGGGTTTTAAGAGAATCATCAACACTAACGACTAATCCTGACTCTTCCTTTATTTCGCGTTCAAGCGCTTCTCTTGGGTGCTCTCCGGCTTTTAAATAACCTCCTGGCAAACTCCATGAATGAGCGCGATACGTGTGTTTAAATAAAAGAATTTCATTCTTGTCATTAAATATTATTCCGGTGACTCCAACTAAAAATTGGTCTTGGAATATACGCATAATACGTAACTGAAGGGTTTTAGGAAGATGTAGGGCTTTATATATTTTTGCTAAAAGGTTTTTCACAGTGCGTTTTGGTCCGTTGGTGGTGTGATGTCAGAACCGTTTCGTATTTTTTCGTTTTCTAATTCCAGCTGATGAATACGCTTTGTTAATTCAAGTACTTCTTCTTTTTCCTTTTTAATTTCATCATCTTTGCCCCGAATAGTAATGGATGTGGTAATGGCGTGACCTAGATATACCAAATAGGAAATTATTAAGCCTACAAGCATAGCTCCTGCGATTACGTAAAACAGGGGTATCTCAGAAATAGTGTAGAACCCTAAATTAACCGAAACTAACATGAAGTTATATTTGGAGATATATACAAGTCCTGATCCTGCAATCAAAAGTAAGATTAAACCTAACATAACGTCATTGTACTCTTATTCTACTAAGTTATTTGTGATTATTACGCCAAAAAAGAAACCCTCTGCGTTTTTGTTCGTAGGGGGTTTTTGGTTCAAGTTCTTTAAGCAAAGAAGGTGCTATATATTAGGAAGCTCACACCTATAAATCCAGTAACTAATAATATTGTTACTGTGCCCTCTTTCAGTAAAAGCCTTCGAAACTTTCCATAATGTTTTGCCACCCAGATTTCTGCTTCGCCGTAGGTGCCACATTCGTAGGTGTCTACTTCCATGCGCGCGTATAAATACAAGCTGAGCATAAGTCCTGTACCCGAAAGTACTAACATAAAAAACGCCAAACCTGACAAGATCAATATCATATTTTTCTCCGATTGACACTTTATTGCCGTATTAATGCCATAAAGATTACTAACGGCACCAGAACAAGCATGGGAATCGCTGCAAGGCTAAGAACGGTATTTCTCACTGCACTCACCCATTCTCTTTCGATGTAGCCTAGCCCTGCTTTTCGGATTGTCCAAAACTCTAATGCAAGAAGGCCGCAGTATGCCATCACAGGGCGCAGGGTATCCCAAAGTCCCATAATAATTACTGTGCACATAAATCCAACGTATATAAGTAACATGGTTGAATTATATGGCGGAGTGACTCCTTTTGCATATTCTTGGTAAAACATTTTCATGTTAAATGCCATTATCCATAAAGGAATACCAAGAATTCCTGTTACCACAAAAGAGTAGTACAACATATCACCCATGGGTTTTAAGTATGGGTTCATCCAGGTAAATACAATATCCTTTTTCTCTCCTATCGGTTAGATTTTCTCGCAATTTATTGATTGCGGTTGATTAAATTTTGCTAACTTAAACCTACTTTAGTATTTTCAAAATAGACTTAAGTTAGGAGGCAAGCAGTGGTTTATCTACTGATTGCCTCGTTTATCCTTTACGCTGAAATCTTGGTTAAAACTTACATGATTCCGAAATTCAGTGCGATCAGCCCTACCAAAAATAGCAAGGTAAGTGTGCTGCGCAGTTTGGATACCATATTCCAAATCCAATAGCTCACTGGACCTTTGTCTTCTGGAGTCTGATCTGCGTGCTTAAACACGTAGAAAACCTTCCTTGTCATGAATATGACGCGTAGAAAGTTCCAGATCACCAGGGCGAAGCCTAAATATCCGATGTATCCGATATGGCTGCTGCCAAAGGTGATGAACAATATACCGGTAATTGTGTAGTGAGCCAGCATCACCAGTATTGTGATGAGCATAACCCCCCACAGTAATACCGCGTATCCTTTGGTGGTAGTTTCATCGGTTTCGATATCATTTTCTTTGGCTACCGCCGTTGCTTTTTCTACCCCGTTATCAATCACGCTTTTCAGTGAGGCCGGGACTGCTGGTACGTATTTCCACCCAGTAAACAGGTTTTTGAGTTCCACGATGGCGATGATAACCAGGTACAAAATTGCCAAAATCGGCAAAATTTTTCCAATGAGGAACCACACGCAGTAAGCAACGCCTGCAACTATCACAAGGCTGAGAAGTGTGCCCATAGTCGCGTATAACGAGCTCTTTTCCGGGCTTTCTTCATGGATTTCACGTACTATTATTTTATTCATTTCTGTCTCCTTGATTTGGATATAATTCGCAACAAATTGTTTGCGATTGATTAATGACTGTGGCGTGATTATAAAGTAAAACACACCTCAAGTCAAACTATAGGGTACAGGTTTCCTGCCAATAATTTTTGGATCTGGGAAGCACTTGAAGGTAGAGTTTTTTCATAAAAAAGAACCCCAAACGATTTTTGTCGGTTGGGGTTTTGCTTGTTGCCTTTACGTTAAAAGCAATAAAGCAGATTGGGTATAGCGAAGACTAAACCTAATGCTGCAAGTATCCAGTAAATGCTCGCTTTGTCTTTGCGCATCCATATAATACCCAAAACGATCATTCCTATGTTCACGAAAAGCATGATGCCAACATGTACTTTTGAATAATCTTTTACTCCGGACAGAATAAAAACCAGAAAATTTGATATCGTTGCTAAACCAACAAGCAACTCTCCTGCGGAAATATCTAATTTACTTAACATTGTTCCTCCAATCTAGGTTTACTTAATTATCTCAGTTGTAAAAACTCGGATGTAGGGAGGTTCCCCGTTCCACACCTGCCCCTGCACTCGTATGGGTATTCCGGTTGGGATTTCATTCGCAGTAGGTAGGCCACAATCATTTATTGCGTCTACAACAAGGAACTTTACTCCGTCTTCACCCTTGAGCGTGTACCACCTGTATTCTGCTGTCATTAGCACTGCGCCTCTCCCGGTTGGACAGAGTTTTGTTTCTCTTACTGTTCCTGAGGGTTCGGCGATACCTTCGGTTTCAACATCCCAGCTAAAGTACAAACTAGGGTTTGAAGCCAAGGTTTTGGTTGTAACCTTTATATTTTCCTGTGAAATTCTATAAGCTATGTAGCCTAGAAGTAAAAGACTCAGGATAGATAAAAGGATAATAACCAGTTTGACTTTGCGATTGTTCATGTAAATCTCTCCTAATCTGGGAAAAAGAATGGTTTATGAATAGTGATTATGAGGATTATATGCGTAAGTGTCAGAACAGTCAACCTATAGCCTGTGCCAGTTATGGCTCCCCATACAGAACTTTATTCGAGGTTTATTATCAGTTTTTTAAGAAAAAAAGAACCCCAAGCGATTTTTGTCGATTGGGGTTTGTGCGTACATGAACTCCTTACCGTTTGAGACATAATACAAAATCAGAATCTTGATAGGGAAATTCGGTAGTCGGGAAATCTCCGGGCATGTGTATGGACCAATTGTTATATACATACCTCATTGCGAGCCCGTCGATTTTGTTATTTACCCAGCCCACGATTTTGTCTATATGCTGGTCGTGCTGATCGAAGTGCGAGATGCAATATCCAGCTGTCAGATTTTCTTCTTTCATCTGATCGGCATATTGGGATACTGCAGGCACGAAGATCAGGCCAAACATGCTTAGAAGAACCAGGACGTCAAATACTACAAATCCAACTAAAGCTTTTTTCATTTGCCACTTCCTTCTTGTGTATGGTTTTGATTTTACTTGCAGATGGCGGCAATCAGGCGTTTCCCAAAAATTAGCATTCCACTAGAAAGGGCCGTTAGTACTATTACTATTATTAAGATATTTAAATCAAATTTGTTCCGTGTAATAGCTGTTAATAAATTAGGAAGCGTAACGCCCAACATTCCCATGAAAAATCCTGTAAACAAGCCAATCATATAGTTTGCTACAGCCGCATTTTCATTATCGTTTTCCATTTTTCTCTCCTCATATTTTGGATTGATTCGCATAATTTGTGCGATTAATATAGCTAACTTAAACCTACTTTGGTTAAATAGACTTAAGTTAGGGGACAAGCAGTAATTTTATTTTGCTGTTTGTCCCTTTTTAAAGAAAGACTTAATGCAGTTTAAGAATTTGGTTCAGCCCCTCCGTAACGTTATGTATGGCGGCTCGAAGCTCAGGAGGAGTCTGAGAGCTGTTTAAAAGAAAATCCACCATGTATTTTGTGTGAATTTTCTCATTCGTCCTCCAGGTATCCTTGTTGCCGCGGGATATGGTTCCTGAAAGTCCGTATCTTTTTGGATCGCTCCCGTCAGCGTCGAACCCACAAGCTGCTTCGTTGTGAGGTTCCATCGAGGAAACAATCCAGAGGTTGGGATTTTCTTCAGATTTGTAGGCAAAAATCATTCCTTTCGGGGAAATAACTTTTACCACTTCTGGTGACCCCATCAAATATGCCACCGCGGCGTCAATTGATTTTTGCAACTTTGCAGTTTCAAAAGAATGCAACCAATCACTCGTATTCATTTTTTCCTCCAGATCAAGAGATTATATCCGCAGATATTACGCGGTTTGCTGACATTTATGCTGTTATTATAGCTTAAAAAGGAAATTAAAGCAACCTATAGTTTATGGCTCTATACCGTGAAAGAAGTGAGAACTGCAATCATTGTATGCTAACCTACAATAATTCCACGAGACCACTGACACCAATTTACAGTGCCATTAATACCCATTGTTGATCCGCATTGATATGTTGGAATTATGTTTAACGCTACCAGAATAAAATACATAAGCACCAATATAGCCATTATTAATAAGCCTATGCCTAATTTTTTCATAACTGAATTATAGCCACTAATTCTGATTTCTACTATGGGTGAGTTATTTTATGTCGTTACTATAAGGAATTTTCAATGGCTCCTCCGGCTGGATTCGAACCAGCAACCTACCGCTTAACAGGCGGTTGCTCTACCCTTGAGCTACAGAGGAATACTTAAAGCAATGCTGCAAGCCATACTAACATAATGCATTTAGCTGTTCAACGAATTACTGTTGTTGTTTGTCTTTATCTTCGGTTACTGTAGCTACTTCTTCTGGTTTTGGTGTAATTGGTTTAGGTTCGGCGGCTTCGACTGCAGTTTCTTTTTTTATTGCTTGTATTGCTAAAAATGCGGATCCGATGTTAATTAAGAAAAACCACATAGGTACTGGTATGTTGAGACCCGATATTGTTAGTATTGCTGATAATACCAAAGGTAAGGTCATGTTATGCAAAGCCAATTTATAGGAGTTTGCATAACTCAACTTTGAGTTCATTAGCGAAGCTATAAAATAAACAACTAGTGCCGCGATTAACAAATAGATCATTCTTACGATCACGAAGTAAGCCAGCATTCCAAGTAATACCGCGCCAAAAATTATGAGTGGTACGTATTTTTCTAGTCCTACAATTGAATCAACCATTGTGGTGAACTGTGATTTATCAAATTGTCCATTTGGGATATCTTTTAGAGGATAAGCTTTAATAGCACCATTTGAACTGTCTTTTGAAATCATATTTACGCTGTTAACAAGGATTGCGGTTTGGTATTTATCAAGGTCATTTATTGTGCCGCTTTTATCGAACACTATGGCGTTTACTGGTGCTGATGCGTCGGATGAGGATTTAATACTATCAGGCATTGGAACTATAAAAGGTTGTGGTCTGTTAACATCCCAAGTGCCATCTTGCATTGTGAATATGAGGTCATCCGGATATATCGTTTTAGCTTGAGTAGCGATGTCGGAAACTGTACTGTTTACCTGTGGAACTAATCGGATAGTAACTCCTGTAGCTATAAGCAAAGACAATATTGCTATCAAGGAAAGGTAATATTTAATCGAAAAGGCAAAACCGGTTTTTATGACATCATTGTAATAATTGGGCGATGTCAGACTCTTTGTGAATACGTATATAAATGCTTTTATTTTTTTCATAAGCCAATTCTAACACCTGCGGTGGCTCTGTACTAGCAAATTAAGGCTTGAGAGCAACCATAATTGTTGTTTGACAAGTGTAGACACATAGATTATCATCTATGCACTATGGTAGCAACCCCTAAGGTTCCATGCACGCATTGTTTCAGTACATTGGGCGTTGGATCAAGAATGAAAATTTATAAATATTTAAGAGAAAAAGGCCGAAATACGGTTAGTTCTCTTGTAAGTGTTGTTGGTTTAACACAGCCCACAGTTTCTTATCACCTAAAGGAAATGCGCGATGCCGGTTTATTGGAAAGTGAAAAATTAGGAAAAGAAGTTTATTACGATGTTTCTAAGAAGTGTCCTGCACACAGTAATGCCTGTATTTTAAGCACCATAACTATTCCCTCAATGTAATATGTTAAAAGTTAAAGAACTCCAAGTTAAGATTGATACTAAAGAGATACTTCACGGTGTTGATTTAAGTGTAAACGACGGAAAAGTAGTGGCTTTAATGGGTCAAAACGGTTCCGGTAAAAGCACTTTAGCTAATGTTTTAATGGGAAACCCAACTTACGAAGTAACAGCAGGTTCCGTGACTTTTAACGATGAAGACTTGTTATCAATGGATCCTACGGATCGAGCATTAAAAGGCGTGTTTTTATCCTTTCAATATCCAAGCGAAATACCAGGTGTTAATGTTGCGAGTTATTTACGTATGCTTTACAACAAAAGTCATAACCAAACCCTTTCACCAATAAAATTCAGAGAAATCCTAAAAGAAAAAATGTCTGTTTTAGACATGAAGGAAGATTTTATGCATAGATCTTTAAACGAAGGATTTTCTGGCGGTGAAAAAAAGAGAATGGAAATGTTGCAACTTTTAGTCTTAGAACCAAAGCTAGCTATTTTAGACGAAGTTGACAGTGGTTTAGATGTAGACGCTATTAAAATTGTATCTAACGCTGTTAACTATTTACGAAAATTAAACGGTTGTTCCATTTTGATTATTACTCATTACTCCCGAATTTTAAAAAATATAGAACCTGATTCTGTTTATGTTATGCATGACGGTAAAATTGTTGATGAAGGTGATAAAGAGTTAGCTCATAAACTTGAGGAGCAGGGATATGAAACAGCCGACAAAATTTAAAGATATTCGTGGTGGTTACGAACAGAAGTTTGGGTTTAACATGCCTGACACTTCAGTTGTAAAAACGCTTAAAGGTTTAAGTTCCGAAGTTGTAAAACAAATTTCCCAAAATAAAAATGAACCTACTTGGATGCTAGATTATCGCTTAAAGGCACTAGAAACTTTTTTGGGTAAAACAATGCCAACTTGGGGTGTTGATTTAAGCGGCATAAATTTCGACGATATTTATTACTATCTAAAACCTGTAGATTTTGAAAAGAAAAGTTGGGACGATGTTCCAGAAGAAATTAAAACGACATTTGAAAGATTGGGCGTTCCCCAAGCCGAGCGTGAGTTTTTAGCAGGTGTAAAAGCACAATATGATTCTGAAGTGGCTTATTCCTCACTGGTTTCAGAACTTGCCGACGAGGGCGTTATATTTTTATCTACCGACGAGGCTTTAAAAAAATACCCGGAGCTTTTTGAAGAATATTTCGGAAAAGTTGTTCCTGCTGGAGACAACAAATTTTCTGCTTTAAATAGTGCTGTTTGGTCGGGCGGTTCCTTTGTTTATATTCCAAAAGGTGTACATGTTAAAAGGCCATTACAAGCATATTTTAGAATTAATGGTTTGAAAATGGGTCAGTTTGAACGAACCTTAATTATTGCTGACGAAGGCAGTTACGCACATTACGTTGAAGGTTGTACTTCACCTGTGTATGCCGTCGATTCCCTTCACGCTGCTGTTGTGGAGGTTATCGTAAAAAAGGGCGCGCGCTTTAGATATACAACAATCCAAAACTGGTCTAACAATGTTTATAACTTGGTTACAAAACGTGCGCGTGTTGAAGAAAACGGCGTTATGGAATGGGTTGACGGGAACTTAGGTTCGCTTAAAACAATGAAATATCCAAGCTGTTATTTGGTCGGAGATAATTCTCACGGAGAAGTTTTGTCGATAGCTTATGCAAGTGGAAACATGCACCAAGATGCGGGAGCAAAAATGTACCACATTGGAAAAAATACCAGTTCTACTATTATTTCTAAATCAATAAGTGCCAATGGCGGACGTACTTCTTATAGAGGAACGGTTGATGTTTCTCCGGCTTCAAAAAACGCAAAAATTAGAGTTGAGTGTGATGCTTTAATTCTCGACGAGAAATCTGCTTCCGACACTTTTCCCGTTATGAGAATTAACGAAAGTAGCGCCAACGTAGAACACGAAGCCTCTGTAAGTAAAATAGGTGAAGAAAAATTATTCTACTTAATGTCTCGGGGCTTAACTGAGGCCGAGGCAATGAGCTTAATAGTGTCGGGTTTCATTGAGCCGATTGTAAAAGAGCTACCGATGGAATATGCCGTTGAACTAAATCGCTTGATAGAACTTGAGATGGAAGGAAGTGTGGCTTAAATGAAAACAGAATTAATTAACTTAAATGAAAATATGACTATTTCTGTTGCGGAGGATACTCAATTTGTGCTTGATGTTGTTGATGGTGTTGAAGAAAAAGCATTAACATTCGAACTACTCTTCGAAAAAGAAGGCGTTAGCGCTGAAATTATTTCGTTAAACAATATAGGCGCCGGACACTCCATTAATTTAACAACAATTACAAAACATTTAGTACCAAACACCGCATGTATTACTACTGTTAAATCTGTTTTAAACGATAATTCCAAAAGCACTTTTATTGGTAAAATTATTATTAATAGTAAAGCATCTCAAACTTCGTCTTTTTTATATGATCACGTTTTAGTGGTTGGTGAAAATACAAAGAATAATTCTCAACCTATTTTGCAAATTGATACCGATGACGTAAAGGCCTCTCATGGTGCTACAACGGGACGTGTAGATAAAGATCAATTATTTTATTTAACTTCTCGCGGTCTCTCGTTACGGGAAGCCGAACAATTACTTGTTGAAGGATTTTTTGAGAGTTTATTAAACAAAATTATTGATGATAAAGTTAGGGCAAAAATTGCAGAAAGGGTAAAATTATAAAATGAATATTTCAGAAATAAAAAAAGATTTCCCAATATTAGCTCGAAAAATTAATGGAAGTGATTTGGTTTATTTAGATAATGCTGCTACTTCACAAAAACCAACTGCGGTTATTGAGGCATTGGTAGATTATTACACTAATCACAACGCTAACGTGCATCGCGGAGTTCATACTTTAAGTGAAGAAGCCACCGAAATGTATGAGCATGCCCGAAAAACTGTTGCTGATTTTATTGGTGCAGGACATGTTGAAGAAGTTATTTTTACAAAAGGTGCAACTGAATCTTTAAATCGCGTGGCTTTTGAATGGGCTTTGGAAAATGTAAAAGCTGGCGACGAAATTTTGGTTTCACGTGCGGAACATCACAGCAATTTAGTTCCTTGGCAAATAGTTTGTAAAAGAAATAACGCTGAGCTTAAATTTTTAGAATTAACTGAATCTGGTGAACTTACCTTAGAAGAAATAAAAGAAAAAATTAATTCAAAAACAAAAATGGTTGGTATCACACATGCTTCAAACGTTTTGGGAACAATTATGCCAATTAAAGAAATTAGTAAAATTGCTCACGAAGTAGGCGCTGTGGTGTGTGTTGACGGCGCGCAAGCTATTCCTCATTTAAAAATTAACGTCCAAAGTTTAGGTTGTGACTTTTATTGCTTTTCAGGCCACAAAATGTTAGGTCCAACAGGCATTGGTGTTTTATGGGGTCGCAAAGACTTGTTAGAAAAAATGGAACCTTATGAATATGGCGGAGGAATGATTGACGTAGTAACTTATCAAGAATCTACATGGGCAGCACTTCCTGAAAAGTTTGAAGCCGGAACGCCAAACGTTGCAGGTGCTATTGGTTTAGCTGCAGCCTGTGATTATCTAAAAAAGATTGGCATGGACGAAATACGCGAGCATGAGGTTGAACTTAATAAATATGCCTTGCAAAAATTGAGCGAAATTCCAAACCTTAAAATAATGGGACCTTTGGATCCTGAAAAACGCACGGGGTTAGTTTCTTTTTACCTCGATAAAATTCATTCTCACGACATTGCTGCGGTTCTAAACAATACAGGAGTTGCTGTACGATCTGGGCATCATTGCAATATGCCCTTACACAAACAAATGAATGTAGCTGCTTCAACCCGCGCAAGTTATTACCTTTATAATTCCACAGAAGATATAGATAAAATGGTTGAAGGTATTAAATCTGCAGTAAAGATTTTAGGTTAATAATATGGACGAACTATATAGAGAAGAATTAATGGAAGTTTATAAGCACCCTGCACATCGCGGAAAAGTTATTGATCCGACGGTAGAGGTGTACGAAAAAAATCCAATGTGTGGTGACGATCTTATTCTTCAACTAAAAATCGAGGATGGAAAAATTACTGATGCAAAATTTTCTGGCATAGCTTGTTCGGTTAGTGTGATTTCGTCCGATTTGTTATTGGAACATTTGCGTGGTAAAACGTTAGACGAAGCAAAGAGCATTTCAAAAGAAGATTTGCTGGCAATAGTTGGTTTAAACCTAACAACAAGCCGTGTGGCATGCGCTACGTTATCTTTAACCGCTTTGCACAAAGCACTAAAAAACTATGAACACAAAAACGCCTAAAACTACAAAAGAAAAAAAAATACTCAAGGCAACCAAAGATACTAATTTAGCGAAATTAGTTTGGGAACATCCTGATACTGCCGAAGTTCTTACTGATTATGGACTACATTGCGTTGGTTGTTTTGCCAGTACTTTTGATACGATTGAAGCCGGTTGCAAAGTTCACGGAATGAGCGATGATGATATTACAGAACTTATTGATAGAATAAATGAAGTTATAGAGTTTAAGGAATAACTAATGTCTGATACTACAATTGATACGAAACGAAAAATTCATAAAATAGTTATAGTCCGAGAAGCTTGTATTAGTGCAGCAACTTGCGTTGTTATTGCACCTGTAGCATTTGAGCTCGACAAAGATTCAATCGCGATTTTAAGACCACAAGCTATGGAAATGGATGATGCAACACTACTCATGGCCGCACAATCTTGTCCAACACAAGCTATTTTGCTTTTTGATGAAAACGATAAACAAATATTTCCAGCGCTTTAAAATTTTAAACTAAAGTCTCAGCAAAACCATTAGCATCCTCGTGATAAAATACTCCTATGCAATATCAAATAACTTCAGATAATATAGACATTTCTCCAAGTATGACCGCGTTAGCCAAAGAAAAATTTGAAAGAGTTGAGCGCCGAGTTATTGGTTATGTTCCAGAAGATGCTCGTTTTGCCCGAATAGTTTTAAATTCCGCTCCAAACGAAATGTTTACCGTAAAGGCAAACGTTAATTTTGGGGGAAAAGAATTCTTTTCGGATAAAACCGATTACACTCTTGAAAGTGCCATCGTTAGAACTGTAGAAGAGCTTTTACAAATGATGGAAAAGGAAAAAGAAATTAAACTGGATAAGAACAAAACCATTACAGACGAGTTGTTGCAAGAAGCCGATTCTGCGGTAGAATAGCTCCTATTGCTTTGGTAAAACGCGGGTGATTAGCTCAATTGGTTAGAGCTCTCGTCTTATACACGAGTGGTTCCTGGTTCGAGTCCAGGATCACCCACCAAGGGCTTAAAAAGTGCGTAAAACGCGAAGATTATCATTATTAGGCCCGATATACCCTGAACTCCTTTTAACATTACACACATAGGTAGTAGCAATATAAAGCCAATAAGTAGGTTTATGTATTTGGTTGGTTGGTTGCGTTGGTTATGCAAATTAAAACCCGCGGAAATAACAACTAAAAGCATTATTAGGTCGGCCTGAAGTGAATGTACGTTGAGAGATATTGAAAGTAGCACAATATCTATAAAGGCTTGTTGGAGTTCGATATTTTTTCGTTTTGTGTATAAAGCTACAAGTGCGATTAAATATAAAATGCTTTGTGTTATTAACACGGCGTAGCCAGGAATGGTTAGTCCTATAACCTGGTTTAGCAAAGCTTTTAACCCGAACAAATTGTAGTTAATTATTTCAACTGTGCCAAAACCTAAACTTTCGCTTTGTATCATAAACAATGTGTAATCTTTTAAAAAGCTTGGACCGTAAAGCAAAAAGCTTGTTCCGAGCATAAATCCAATACTGGCAAGAGCCCCAAGAAAAAAGCTCTTTTTGAATCCGCTAAAAACTATAAGTAGCGGAATAAATATTCCGTATTGAGTTTTAATAAGCAGTAATCCCGCAATTAGTCCTGCGCAAAAATATTTGTTTTTTGAATAGCACGCATAAACTCCCAAAATAATAAACGGCAAAAAAAACGATGATTGATTGTAAAAATAAACAGCGCTAATGAATATAAACAAAATTATTGCTGAAATCTGAGCCAAACTTAGTTTAAAAACTTTTGCAAAAGCAAACACCAAAAAAGGCGTTAACATTAGCAACATAATTAGGTGAATTGTGAAGGCACTTATCACATCAAAATATGAGAGTGGAATATAAATTAAGGCAATGATAGGCAAACTCCTAAAAGCTAAAAACGAAGTATCGTACTTAATACCGGTTATTTGTTCTTGGGTTGCTTTTTGAATACTTGGTTGATAAATTTCGTGCACTCCATATTTTTTAGCTACAGTTGCTCCTGTTAACAAGTTAACAAAATCAGAGTTTTTTATTTTTGAATAATCCGCTTGTGGAGAAAGTAGTTTTGTATAAGCGTAGTTGCCATATATGAAGGCTATAGATAACAACGCAACAATAACAGCTACCTGTCTATAAAATTGGAATTCATTATTTTTTACTTTGTGAAGTAATTCCCGAAACCTAGCCATTACGATATTTTATACCAAATGCTCTAGTTTATAGGATACCTAATTCGGTTTTGTCTTGACCTTCAACTCTGTCGATATATTGTAGATATCTTTCAGTTGTTGAAATTCTTTTGTGTCCAGCTATCTTAGACAAGTGCAAAATACTTACACCTGCTTGTAAATGATGGGCTACAAAAGTATGTCTTAAGTCGTTAACCTTAGCTTTTTCAACACCTGCAAGTTTAAAATATCGATCGATAGTTGAGCGAATGTTTCTTACAAGTAATGGTTTACCTGTTTTGGTAACGAATAAATGCTTAGCATTTTCAAGTTTTGATCTGTCTTCTTTTGAATACTTGTTCATAGCTTCAACAACAGCTTTGTTTAAAGGAATAGTTCTGGATTCTCTGTTATTTTTCTTAGGGACGAACATAGTTCCTGTATCGCCTTTAATTTCGATGTTTTCCATTTTGATATCGGCTAATTCTGAGATTGTGACACCTGTTTGAAGCAATACTTCAAGCATTGCGTATGTTCTTAAATCATCTCGTGCCGCGTCTCTTAAGGCTCTGTATTCCATTTTTGACAAAATTCTTGGTGCTTTTACTTCCAATTTAGGATGTTTAAGCATATCTGCGATGTTTTCTTGGATATGACCAAGTTTGTGTAAGTATTTAAGGAATGTTCTTGTAGCGTTAGTTTTACGAGAAATAGACTTTGGTGTGTAGTTCTTTTCGGCTAAACCGGTCATAAACTCTTCTAAATGAGTAATTTCAATTTCTGAAGTAAGTTGGACACCTTTGTTTCCAAGGTGTTCTGTTAACTGTTCTATGTCTTTTTTGTAAGCAACTAAAGTAGATTCAGATTTACCTTCTTCTTTTAGTTGTTCTATAAACTTTTTGTTAGCAATATCAAGTTTTATCATATTTACGTATTTGGTGGACAGTTGCGGGAAGTTTTAAAGGTTACCGCAGCACAAAAATAACTACTTTTAAATTCTATGGGGTAGAATAACACCTGGCTTGAAAGATGTCAATTAATCGAATATGATCAACACAATGCTCAAAAAATCAAATTTGAAGTATTTAGCTATATCCGTGGTACTGTTGTTGATATCTGGCAGCTTTGTCACCTCTACCTTGGATATCTTAAGAAACAACCAACGTTTACAGGAAGAACAAGCGTCTGTAAAGGCCTTGGAACAACAAAAAAGTGCCCTTGAACAACAAGTAGCATATAAGAAAACTCAGGATTTTGTTGAGGAATCAGCTAGAAACGACTTAAATATGATCAAACCTGGGGAACGCGTGTACGTGGTAGCAGGCTCACAAGTAGCTGCTGCACCAACACCTGCGGTTAAAAGTGCTTCTACAGACTCTAACGAGGGTTTTGCATCGGTTGAAGAAGTGAAAAATCACCCATATTTGGACCAAAACTGGTATTATTGGTATAGGCTGTTCTTTTGACAGCATCAGCCATATCTGGTATTGTTGTGACGAACTTATCGCGGGGTGGAGGAATGGCACCTCACCGGGCTCATAATCCGGGGGTCCTGGTTCGAGTCCAGGCCCCGCAACCAAATTAGCAACCAGAAAAATAATCCCATGCATCTGTCGCTAGGTTTGTCCTTGCGCTAGTTGCCTGGGATTTTTTGTTTACGAGCTGGTGGTGCCGGAGGTTGATTTGACCTCATTTTGGCTGGGCGTTTTTGGTGTTAACAATGAAAGCGGGTCCGTTGCCTGGATTGAATGTGGGCCGGGCTGTTGAATCGATCCTGATGCGGTGTGTTTCACTTGTGCTGTCTTGCTAGAAGTATCACCTTTTTTCGCCATTTATTCCTCTCTTTCTATGCGCGCTCTCTTTATTATAGGTTACCGATTTCCGAGAAATCTGATACACACTTATAGAACTAAACCTTCACCATTGTCAACAAACACCTATATTGTATAATTCGTACATCTTGTCAACGTAGCTCAGCGGTAGAGCGGGCGTTTCATAAGCGCTAGGTCGGTGGTCCAACTCCACCCGTTGACACCAGAAGTTTATGCTAATTTATTCAAAACGTTACTGGCGATACCAGTTATAAGCCTAATAATCATCCACAATTCAGTAATTTATGTTAAATTTATTTAAGGAATAATTATATGGAAACTAAAAAAAGAATTTTAACAGGCGATAACACTACCGGGCGTTTACATGTAGGTCATTATGTTGGAGCACTCGAAAACCGTGTTGCTTTGCAGGACGCCTACGATACGTTTGTAATTTTGGCGGACATGCATGCTTTCGCTTATCCAAAATATGTTGGCTCTCCAGAAATTGTGTCTGACTCGATTATTCAGGTAACAATGGATAACTTGGCCGTAGGAATCGATCCTAAAAAGTCGAAAATATTTGCTGAAAGTACAGTACCTGAAATTTACGAACTCGGCATGATATTTTCAATGTTAGTAACTCACAATCGTGCTTTGCGAAACCCTACAATAAAAGAAGAAATTCGCGAAAAAAGCTTGGGAGATAATTACTCACTTGGTTTTATAAATTTTCCAATATTGCAGGCGGCCGACATCCTAAGTGTTAACGCCGATTTAGTTCCGGTTGGCGAAGATCAATTACCCCACATTGAACAAACAAACGAAATTGTCCGAAAATTCAATCAACTTTACGGAGAAGGTTCTTTAAAAGAAGTTGAAGGAAAAGTTGGGCGCATAAAACGACTTGTTGGAATCGACGGCAACGCAAAAATGACAAAGTCTTTGGACAACGCAATTTACTTAAGTGACACCGAGCAAATGATAAAAGATAAAGTTAAAAAAATGTACACCGACCCAAATCGTTTGCATCCAACTGATCCGGGAAAAGTTGAGGGAAATCCGGTATTCATTTACCACGACGCTTTTAATCCAAACAAAGAAGAAATTGAGGATTTAAAACAAAGATATTTGCTTGGAAAAGTTGGTGACGTAGAAGTTAAAGAAAAACTTTATATAGCATTAAACAACTTTATTGCGCCTATCCGTGAGAAAAGAAAATATTACGAAGAACATTTAGACGAAGTAGTAGAAATACTCGCTGAAGGTTCTCGCGCGGTAAGAGGTGAAGCAAAACTTACATTGAATAAGGTTAAAGAAAAAATGAAGCTGCCGAATTTTTAGCTTATATTTGTTCCGCTGTACTGGCGGTTGAGCTATAGAGATGATAAAATCTTTCCGCTAAATGTTAAATGAGTAAATATCTATTTATAGGAGAAATTTAGATGGCAGTAACCGAAACTAACAAAGAAAATAAAAAGACAAAATCAAAGAAAACTAATTTTCCATACGACATGCAAAAGATGATGAAGGGGGTAAAAAAGAGAAGTATTTTCAGTAATATTTTCTTTTACATTTTTTTGGTATTCACAATTTATTTGGTTATTGGCTTTATAGGCAGTTTTAACTCCGATTCAAAACAAGTTCCTATTAGCGATGTCGTCACGATGATTCAAAATGATAAAGTTCAGGACGTTACTGTATCAGGGGACAAAATTGATGTTGTCTTAAAAGATGGTTCAAAAGTTAACACTCAAAAAGAAAGTGGTATTAGTTTTGACCAAGTTTTAACTAACAACAATATAGATAGATCCAAAGTTGCCGGAAAAATTAATGTTGTGCACAACTTAACTTTTGACCAAGTAATTTCACCAATATTAATGTTTGTACTTCCGCTGGTAATAATATTTTTCATCTTTAGACAAATGAAAGGTGCTAACGGCGACATATTATCTTTTGGTCGTTCCCGTGCAAAGGTATTTAACAAAGATCAATCCAAAACAACTTTTGTAGATGTTGCAGGAATTGATGAAGCAAAATCGGAGATGATGGAAATTGTGGACTTTTTAAAGAATCCTCAAAAATATCGAAAGCTTGGTGCGCGCATTCCAAAAGGTGTGTTGTTGATTGGTGCGGCAGGAGTTGGTAAAACTTTATTGGCAAAAGCTATTGCTGGTGAAGCAAACGTTCCATTTTTTAGTGTGGCCGGAAGTGAATTTATGGAAATGTTGGTAGGAGTTGGTTCTTCACGTGTTAGAGATTTGTTTAGAATGGCCAGAGAAGGGCAACCAAGTCTAATTTTTATAGATGAAATTGACGCGATTGGGCGACAAAGAGGAATGGGAATTGGTGGCGGTCACGATGAACGTGAGCAAACACTAAACCAAATATTAATTGAAATGGACGGTTTTGATCCAAGAACTGACGTTATTGTTTTAGCAGCTACCAACAGACCAGATATGTTAGATCCAGCATTGGTGCGCCCCGGACGATTCGATCGTCGTATCAGTATTCCTATGCCGGACTTAAAAGCTCGTGAGGAAATCATAAGAATTCACATGAGAGGTAAGCCTGTTAGTGAAGCCATAAATATAGAACTTGTTGCTCGAAAAACAGTAGGCTTCAGTGGTGCTGATATTGAAAACATGTTAAACGAAGCTGCTATTTTGGCTGCCCGACAAAACAAAGACATCATTGAGGAAGCCGATATCGAAGAAGCAGCCTTAAAAGTTACAATCGGTGCCGAACGAAAAACTCTTCAAACCGAGGAAGAACGAAAAGTTACTGCCTATCATGAAGCAGGACATGCCTTGGTTTCAGCATACGTTCCAGATATGGATCCTTTATATCGAGTTTCTATTGTTGCTCGTGGTGGAACATTGGGACATACAAGTATTCAGCCTGAAAGAGATCGTTACAACGAAACACAAACAAGATTGAACTCCATAATTTCTACAATGCTTGGTGGTAGATCTGCAGAAGCAATTGTTTATAACGAATTTACTGTTGGTGCTTCCGATGATATTAATAAGGCCACAGGTATCGCCAGAAAAATGGTAACAGAATACGGCATGAGTTCTTTGGGGCCGATAGCCTACGAAGCAAAAGAAACTTCATTTTGGTTGGCTAAAGGTTTTGAAGAGAATAATCAATTAAGTGACGAAATGGCAGCAAAAATAGATGCAGAGGTTCATAAAATTATTACTACAGCTTATGAAACAGCAAAAGACATTTTGGTTACACACCGTGATGCCTTAGACAGAATTTCCCAGCAGTTAATGGAAAAGGAAACGTTAACAGCTGATGAATTTAAAGCATTGCTTTAAGAGCTGAGTATATAATAGCGATATGCTTATTGATGCTCATTGTCACGTACCTCACGCTGGTTACAAAAAAGATGTTGATTCAATTATTGAGGATGCGTCCAGTGTTGGTGTCTCCAAACTTATTGTTATAGGCACTTCTATTTCCGAAAATGAAAAGGTTATAAAGTTTGTAGTTGAACCTAAACACGCAAACATTTTTTGTTCTATAGGGATTTATCCTCATGAAGATATGGACAAAAGCGTTGAGGAGTTACGCGAAGCTTTGGAAAGTGCTTTGGCGTTATCGGAAAAAATTGTAGCAATAGGTGAATGTGGGATCGATGTTTCCAATTGGCAGGGCGGTCGTAGTATTGAAGATCAAATAAAAATATTTGAAATGCAAATTCAGGTCGCCCTAGATCACGATTTACCAATTATTATTCACAACCGCAACGGCGATGCGCAAGTTATGGCGCTATTTAATAAGTACCATGGTTCTAAGTTGCGCGGCGTTGCTCACTCTTTTTCTCAAAGTTGGGAGGTCGCGCAGCAATACTTAGATTTAGGTTTTTACATTTCTTTTTCAGGCATGATCACTTATCCCGCACGAAAACCTTTACTAGAAACTGTCGCCAAAGTGCCGCTGGATCGTTTCCTTGTGGAGACCGATTCGCCTTATTTACCTCCACAGGGCCACAGAGGCGAGCCAAACTATCCTGAATATGTTAAAATTGTTGCTGAAAAAGTCGCGCAGGTAAAAGAAAAACCTTTCGATGAAATAGCCGATTGGTCTTACAAAAATACTTGCACGGTCTTTAATAAGCTCTCTTAAACTTATGATCGCTACTTTTGTAGAACAACATGACAGGTTGGTGCACCGAGTCCTAGAAATGTCTCTCGGATTAATGACCTGGTCGCTACTTACATCGCCAATTTGGCTTGGTATTTTATATCCCCGAGCAATTGTGTACATGCTTACTTTCTTTACCGTTTATTGGTCCTATTTGGCTGCTAAACACACTTTCGGATTAATGGTTGGGTATAATAACTACGCTCGTGAAATGAAGATAGATTGGACAGAGGAATATCACAAACTTGATTTTTGTACCTTGCCTGATTCGGCTACCTTGCCAACGAGAAAAGAAGATCTTCGACACTTTTTATTGATACCAGCGGTTAACGAACCTTACAACGTTTTAAAAGATTCCATGGACGCACTTTTCAGACAAACATTTCCTTTAAATCAAATAGTTTTGGTGTATACCGTCGAGGAAAAATATGCAGCCGAAACTGAAAAGAAAATTCGAGAAATTCTTGGTGATCGCGTGAACCAGCTAAACAGATTTATGCTCTTTGTTCATCCTCGCGGAATTGTTGGTGAAGCAATGGGCGTTGGTGGTGCTAACAGATCATGGGGAGCGCGCCATGCCGTTGCCGAGTTACAAAACTCAGGAGAAAACATTAGGAATTACATTTTCAGCACAATTGACGCTGATCACGTGATGAATTCTCAGTACATAACTCGATTGTCCCATTTATATTTATCGACATCTCGCCGAGATAACCACTATTATTCCACGGCTGTTCATTTGTTTAACAATAATTTGTGGCGTGTGCCAATGATGATGCGCATCGAAGCCAACGCAGTCACAATGGGAAGTTTGTCTGACTGGAGTGCTACAAAAGGTGCTTTAAAAGATAGTTTTTCTGCTTACTCTGCATCTTTGCAAACATTAATTGATGCAAATTATTGGGATGTTACTTTAGGTATTGATGACACCATTTTTTATTGGAGATCTTTTTTCGTGCGCAACGGAGATTTTGACGGTGTGTGTCACTATATTCCTTATTCTGCAGATGCCGTTGAAGGTAAGAATTTTATAGATTCACATATTAGTATGTATCGCCAGTTGTTGCGCTGGGGTTGGGGAGCAATTGATTTTCCATTATCCATGAAAGAATTCTTGAAAAACAACAAACTTCCTCTTTCAAAAAAGCTTGGATGGTTAGCCAAACTTTTAGAAAGACGCGTTATTTTGGTGAACATGGTTTTTTTGATTACCTTTGGATTTAGTCTTGTTACATTGGTAAATCCCTACGTTAAACAATCTAACTTTGCATACTCTTTGCCCAACATTATGAGCCAAATTCTAACCGTAACTTTGGTATTCATTATTCCAGCTACGTATTACAGAATGAAGTTAGTCAGTCCTATGCCAAAGAATTGGCACTTTTGGCAAAAAATTCCGGTGTATTTAGAAGGTCCGTTAATAATGCTTAACTTATTAACATACTCTTTCTTCCCATGGGTCGACGCTCAAACAAGAATGCTTTTCGGTAAAAAGATGAAGGACTTGTATTACATGCCGAAAGTCAGGTAAAAAATGAAACTGACCCAAACCATACATTTAAATTTTTATGCGGCTTCTGCCCAAATAAAAAAGAAGGTTTCTTCGTTTTATGTTATTAATGGTTTAATTATTCTGTTTCAATTTTTGTATATATATCTGCGCTTCACGTATATCAACGACGTAATTCCATTTTGGTTAAATAAACCTTGGGGTGATTTACAACTTGCACCAAAAACTCTGATTTATTTAATTCCTCTTGTAGCTAGTTTCATTTTTGTTCTCGGTGCGCTTTTAGTTTTATTTGATAAATTTTATATACGCTATCTTTCCAGTATTATTTGGGCTAGTGTTACTTTTTGTAATTTATTTCTAACTTATTCCCTAATCAGAATTGTGCACGTAGCTTCCATTCCTTTTCCACCACTGATTAACCCACTTTACCTAAATATGCTTTCACCATTTTTAGCCGCTTTTTTTACTGTTTACTTTGTTTTGCCTTATTTTATTGATTATGCTCATCGTAAAAAACTTGTTACAAACCCTTTTGTTCATAGTCATCCTGCTATGGTATTACGTGAACCGTCTGCTAGAGGTGGTGGATTTATTTACGCCATTGTTTTTTTGTTTATTTCTATTTTGTATGTGGGTTTTCAAAAATACTTTTTAGGAATTTATTTGTCAGTTTTCATGTTAGCTCTTTTGGGTTTAATGGATGATTTCCAGAATACTCATCCGACATCAGATTTTAGATTATTGGAAAATCCGCTTGTGCGTCTAATTCTTTTAGTTATTTCGGTTACGCCTGTGGTTTTATCCGGAATAATTTTTGACTTCATAAATAATCCACTTGGCGGTTTATTGTTTTTAAAGGGATTTGTTTTTTCATTTGGAAGTTATTCTGTACCTGTTATTGCTGCAGTTGTTACCATAATTTGGATCGTTTGGTTGATGAATGTTTTATCTTGGTCTAATGGAATTGATGGACAATATGGTGGAATTGTTGGCATTGCGTCTTTGTTTATTGTTGTCCTGGCCTTGAGATTTAATCCTTTAGAGTTAGTTCAAACACAAACAGCTATTTTAGCGGCTATAAGTGCAGGTGCTGCGTTTGGTTTTACAAAATACACTTGGCATCCTTCTAAGATTATGTGGGGGTTTGGTGCGATGACCGCGGGGTTAATTTTGGGTGTGCTTTCTATTTCGGTGCAGGCTAAAATTGTGGTTTCTATTTTAATAATACTAATTCCATTTATGGATGCTTTTGTAACGGTTATTCGCAGAATTTTCCAACGTAAAAATCCATTGGTAGGAGATCGTGGCCATTTGCATCACTTATTGTTAGACCACGGATGGAGTCCAAAAAAGATCGCCACATTTTATTGGTTAACTACTGTTGTTTTTGGAATGATTGGACTTTTATCGCCAGAAAAATATATGTTACAGGTAGCACTAATCGTATCCGGAATCGTTGCGTTCTTTATAATCCTCCTAAACTTGCGATCAGTAACAAGCAAAGACCCATCACAGCAAACTGTGAAATAACTCCCCAAGGAAGTGGTGCCTGAAATTGCAGTTTGTGTTGTAGTTTGTGTACGAAATCAAAAATACTATCAATTCCCTTAATATAAATTGAAGGTCCTGTAATAACATCTGGTAATACCGATGCAATTCCACACAAGAAGATGTTTAAACTTAAAGCCGGATTATGCATTACCCAAAGCGCATGTAAAGTAAAATAAACTCCTACGGCAACTCCAATTGCCATTTCTCCCATAACAGCCATAGGACGCCAACCTTCTAAGCGTTCTTCGCGTTTAGTATTTGAATAAAAATCCCAGTGAGGAACTAAATCTCCCAAAAAATGAAAGACGAAAGCTACCGGTACTGCTATTAAAGGGTTTGGTATTGCCATGGCAATTGCTACGCCCACTACTGTATGAGGTGTGAGAAGCATAAGTGTACAAAAATTTTATGACATATAGACAATAAACGCAAATCCTGGTTAATTCTGATTTCATCTTTTATTCATAATCGGACTATTATATTTACTATGTTGTAGTTTTTTGCGGTTCATTTAGATGCGTGTTTTATTAGCCAAGAACGATGACATCTGTTTGAATTTAGTGCTTCACGAAGTGAAAAAAGACTTCGTCGTTGACCTAGCAAATGCTTATAAAGACGTTAATTATTGTTGTGATGTGGTTGATTACGACGCTTTAATTATTTTTGGAAATGTAACTGATACAACGAGTTTAGAAATTTGTAAAATCGTTAGGTTACAAAGTGAATCTATCCCGATACTTTTTATTTCAGACAGACATTGTGTTTATCATAAAGTTAAAGTTCTTGAATCGGGGGCCGACGCTTACATATCACGTCCTGTGGATACCTTGGAAATGCGCGCATGTTTAAAAGCTTTAATTCGTAGAAAATGTTTATCACCAAGTTCAAAGGAAATTTCATATAATGGAATTACACTGGATTTAAAGAAGCGGAAAGTTTTTTTAGATGGCTGCGAAGTTTATATGTGCCGAAAAGAGTTTGATTTGGTGGAATATTTACTTTTGAATATAAATCAGGTGGTTTCGGTAGAAAGAATACTGGAACATGTTTGGGATATTGGCTTGGACGTTGCCTCAAATACTGTTGAAGTGCACATACGGCGTATTCGTGAAAAGCTGGGAAAAGACGTAATTAAGACTCGTCACGGGTATGGCTATATTATTGAAAGTTGAGAAATTAGCAAAAAACACATATTATACTAATGATGTTCTTTACTATATATCAAATCATACGTACCGCTCGTCCCAGACAATGGCTTAAAAACCTAAGTTTATTTGCGGCACCTTTGTTTACCGGCATGATTCTATCGGGACACACGCTAGACCTTGCTATAAAGGCTTTTGTCGCGTTCTGTGCGCTTTCTTCAGGTGCATACCTTGTTAATGACATCATTGACGCGCCAAAGGATCGTTTGCACCCAATCAAGAAAAATCGTCCTATTGCTTCAGGAACGCTTTCCGCTGGTTTGGCTTTTAGTGTGGCCATGGTTTTGGTTTTTGGCGCTCTTATTGGCTCAACAGTTTATATAGGCACTTTCTACACTTTAGCTTTGATTGCGTATGTGTTAATTCAGCTTTCGTATTCCTTATATTTTAGAAATGTAATTATCCTTGATTCTTTGGTCGTGGCTTCGGGTTTTGTATTGAGAGTTTTCGCTGGTGGTTTAGCTACTAATACCTCGGTTTCGTCCTGGCTTGGATTAACAACAATCGGCGTTTCGTTATTGTTAGCTTTCGGAAAAAGACGATCTGAAAAAACCATTATGTCAAAATATGCGTTGGAACAAAAACAAGGTGAAACCAGAAGTACATTGCGCCATTATCCAGACAATCTTTTAGACAGCATGATGTCTATTTCGGCGGCATACACAATAATTAGCTATTCTATGTTTGTTTTCCAAATTGCTCCCCAAAGAATTAGCGTGGAATTATCAAACTATCTGCCATCTATTTTAAAAAGCCCACGTTGGATGATGTTAACAATTCCTTTTGTTATTTACGGAGTTGCTCGTTATTTGTATGTTGTTTACGAAAAAGGTGAGGGCGAGTCTCCGGAAAGAATTTTGTTATCAGATAGACCTTTATTACTTGCTGTTGTTTTGTGGGGATTAGTAACTTTTGGAATAATGTTTTTCTTACCTTACGTCGGTTGATGTTTCAGATGTTTGTGCTGCTTCCGAAGCCTGTTTCAGTTCTTGATCTTGCATTTCCTTTTTAAATTTCTCAATTAGTTTTCTTGTTTCTATATCTTCGTTGGTTTTTGTATCGGATGCCGATAGAACATCATTATTTACTTGTACAGAATGAGAAGAAATAAATCCTAAAGACACCAAAGGAATTCCGAACAACACAAAAAGTCCGGAAACCAGTAAAGAGTTTGCAAATAATTTGTGCAAGTTTTTCATCATTCTACGTCTACCTCCAAATCTATAAATCTAGTGTCATTATCGAGAGTAGGTCCCTTAGTTTTTGAAATATCAAGTTCTTGTTCTATATCCAATACCAGTAAAACTGTAGAAACAACGGTAAGTCCGCCGGCTATTATAAATATCATCGGGTAAACCAGCTGAAAGATAGTCATAACCCCTGTAACAAACAGTAATAAATATGAATATGAAAGCCAAATGGCGCCTTGTGTGTATAAGTCGTAGGAAGATTGAATAAACGACGGCATACCAAGCGAAAATAATTTTGCCGTTAAAGTTGGTGTTATATGAGTTTCATGGAAAACAAGTGTTTTAAAAATAATGTAAAAAAGTCCGGACGCCAAAACTACGACCATAAACAATAAAGAATATGAATTTACTAAAATATAATCGCTTAAATTGGAATAGTTGAGACTTGTTCGTTCGATTGAAAAGTTTATTCCTGCGTATTTTGATATCATTATCACCGACAATATTCTGACAACCAAGAGTACAATGGCAGGTAGAATAGCTTGATCAATAAGTTTTATTAGTACTCTTGAAAACATATATAATTAAACCTACTAATATAATACAGTTATGCGCTTAAATGAGTCAATAAAAGTAATAAAAAATAATAAATATTTAATTCTGTTTGCGCTATTGCTTGTATTACCGCCACTCATTTTTGTAACAAATACAAATGAACTTTTTGAATTTCCTAAAATGTTTTTTGTTTACATTGTTGGAACGTTTACTTTGGCAGTTTTTTTAACGGAACTTGTAAATAAACCACGTAAACTGATTTTACCCTCAAAGCCCGTTTTGTTATTTGTTTTGGCTTTTATTATTTCAACAATTTTCTCAACACACGTTTATACTTCTGTTTGGGGCTATTACACCAGGTTTAATGACGCTCTTATTTCAACTTTAATCTACGCAGCACTTTATTTTATTTCTCTAAATGTTTTGACCGCAAAAGATTTTAAAATATTGCTGAGGCTTGCTGTGCTTACAATATTACCCATTGGTTTTTACGGAGTTTCTCAACATTATTCTGGTTCAGGCTCAGACTTTGTTGCCGAGACCGATCGAGTATTTTCAACATTTGGACAACCCAACTGGCTGGCGCAGTATTTGGTGATGTTAATTCCATTTTCTTTGATCTTGGCTTTTAGAGAAAAGTTTATATTTTGGGTTTCTGTGTATTTTGCAGGTTTTTCTTGTTTGTGGTTAACGTATTCTTTATCCGGATATTTAGGTTTTGCAGCAAGCATGTTGTTTTTGGTTGCTTTGTTTGTTCGAAAGACGCACGTTACACGGGGCAACTTAGCGAAAGTTTTTGTCCTCGTACTTATTACAGGACTTATTTCTATTACCAACCTAGGAATATTTTCATCACGTGTCCACGACGCTTGGACGGACTTAAGGAGAATTGTATGGGCATCAGTGGAAGTTTATGCTCAAGAGAATCCTGCAGATTACAAAGTTTCTGATGCTGGCTATATTCGTGAAGGACTTGGCGCGGGACATGGTTTTTGGTGACTTCAAGTCCAAAGACCTTTTTATTAGGCACAGGTCCAGAAACTTTTCCTTACCAGTTTCAAAAATATCGACCTTTAATATTAAATTATTCTTCCGAATGGGATTTTGTGTTTAATAAACCTCATAACTATTATTTAGAGTTGTTGTCTGAGCAAGGAATAATTGGTTTGATTGCATATTTGATATTGTCCGTAAATTTCTTAAAAAAGAAATCAAAAATATTAATTCCCGGATTTGTGGGATTTTTAGTTTCTTGTTTTTTTGGTTGGCCGGTAGTTTCAACAGCAATTCTTTTTTGGCTTTTTCTGGCGTTGGCCGAAAGGAATGCTGAATTATGAATTTTATAAAAGAATTTAGAAAACCAATTTTATTAACTGTTATTTGGGTAAGCTTTTTTGTGAGTACGTGGGTTTATTTGCGCTTATATAGTGCAGATGGTTACTTAGGTAGTGCCGATGAAGAATTGTCGACCGGTTATTATAGTGAAGGGTTAAAGGATGCTAAAGAAGCTGCTTTCTTAAATCCTTTTGAAGCAAACTATCAGCGGGTTTTGGCTAAAGCTTATATTTTAAGTTCTCTTGGAAAAGATAAGGAAACTGTTGATGCAAATAAAATTAAAGTTATTCAATACCTTGAAGACGCTTATACATTGAATCCAAATAATTTAGTTACGATCCGAAACGAAGTTCCTTTGTATTATTTTTTGGCTTTGGATCTTTCTGCTTCAGGTGGTGCCGGAACTAAAACAGATGAAACATATCTGCCTACAACGAAAAACTTTTTAGATATGGCCAAGTTACGTTACAAAAATGATGCAGGAGTTTTAGTGTTAGTAGCAAAGTACGAAAAAAAGCTGGGATTAATTGATGACTTTAACGATACGGTAGCACAAGTTAAAGTGTTAAGACCTGATTTGTTAGATTGGAATGCTTCTTTAAAGTAGCTGAGTTATTTTATTGTTACGTAGTCGGATGAAACCCAGCCTTCAACAGTATCTGATATTTTAATTTTAACCCAACCTGTTTTCTCTTCTTCAACGAGGTAGGAACCCCCTGTATCGACTCTGGTTACTTCAACACCGGATAATGTGGGATTGTCTCTAACACGTAGCCAGCCGGTCGGTGTGGCTTTAATTGTGGCTTGTTTACCCCCGATGGCTGCTGCTGATCCTAAAAGTGTTGTTAAGGCATCTTTAGCTTGTGAACTTAAACCACCGTCAGCTTTTTTTCCGAGATACGCGCCCTTTTTATAGTTTTTAAGTGCTGCCATATCCGCGGTTGTTGTAACAGGATTTCCGTCGGCATTGAACATATTTCCTTTGTAATCAAGGTAGAAATCAAAAATTAAACCTTTGTTGTCGCCGACGTTATCAACATTAATTCCACGAGTTTTATTCCAGTAAATAATAGCTTTAACCCAACTCTGTGTGTCGGACGCAACAACATCGTTATCGGTGGATAGATCGTAAAAGTTTCCTGCGCTTGTAAGTGCAGAAACTGGCTGAGGAATTGGCATTGGAAATAATTTAGTTGATGCGTTCAATACATATCCTTTTTTAATGTTGATTCTGGTGGTTTGAGTTTCATATCCGGGTAAGGTCACTTTTAATTCATAATCGCCTTCACTAACATTTCCTTTTAAGAATGGAGAAGTGCCTATCTCAGCGCCGTCCAAAAAAACTTTAGCCTGAGGAGGTTCTGTAATAACTCTTAAAACATTTCCGGAGTCATCTTTTTCAAACCAAAAGTCTTGGCCTGAGGAAAAATTATCGGAAACACCAAGATCTCTTACTATGCCTACTACATGTAAAAGGTTGTTACTGTTTGATAAAAAGTCAATTGTTGTTTGATATTCTCTGTCGGCAGTTTTTACCGCGACCTTATTTTGACCCGGTTTTATATTTGTAGCTTCGTAAGGTGTTTTACCAACAAATTTATCGTTAATATAAATATCGGCATCAGCATTTGTTGCCTGAATACTAACACCTGCTTTTCCCTTGAGATTATCTATGTTTTTTATGACTTCGCCGCCGAAAAAAACAACCAAGCCTATGCCGATTATTCCAAGGCCATAAGTAATAAAAGTAGGTATAGAATTTTGCTTTGTAGCTATAGTAGATACTGACATGAGATTATATTTAAGTTAGCACGGAGATGGTAAAATGGCAACAATAGCTGGGGTATACGCGGTTTTTCTGGTCGTATTTTTGACATTATTTGCTAAAATAGTTGCACACGGTCTGGTCGCCAAGTGGTAAGGCAAGGGTCTGCAAAACCCTTATCGTGGGTTCGATTCCCACCCAGACCTCCAAAGATTTATTAAAAACATGACCACAAAGGAACTACTCGAAAAATATTTAAGCTTTTATAAGGAACGTGGGCATAAACAAATACCCAACGTATCACTTGTGCCTGAAGGCGATTCAACTTTACTATTCGTAAATTCAGGAATGTTTCCGCTTGTTCCTTATTTAACTGGAGAATCTCATCCATTAGGCAGTAGACTTGTAAATGTTCAAAGAGCTTTAAGGCTCGAGGATGTTGAAGAAATCGGTGATGCTGTTCACACTTTAGCTTTTCACATGATTGGTAACTGGTCTTTGAATGACTACTTTAAGCAAGAACAGTTGCCTTGGGTTTACGAATTTTTAATAGACGTATTAGGTTTAGATCCTGCAAAGATGTTTCCAACTGTTTTTGTCGGAGATGAATTTGCACCAAAGGATACCGAATCAATTGAACTTATTAAGGGGATTTTTGCAAAGCGTGGAATTGATGCCAAAGAAGACGAAAAAATATTTGCATGTGGTCGCGATAAAAACTGGTGGCAAAGAGGTGACGCCGTTGGTGAACTTGGCGGGCCAGACTCGGAAATTCACTACTATATAGGTGATGAACCTCGTGGTGAAAAGAACCTTATTGATAACGAAGATCAATTTTTGGAACTAGGTAACTCGGTTTTTATGCAATACAAAAAAACTGAGAATGGTTGGGAACCTTTAGCCCAAAAGAATGTTGATTTTGGTGGCGGTATGGAACGCATGGCCATGATTGAGCAAGGTAAGCAAGATATTTTTGAAACAGACACATTTTGGCCGATTATAGAAAAAATAGTTGAAATTACCGGTTTAAATTACAGACATTCTCCTGAAACAACTAGAGCCATGAGAATAATTGCTGATCATATGCGCGCATCGACACTTTTAGCGATGGACGGAGTTATGCCAAGCAACAAAGATCAAGGTTACTTATTGCGAAGAATCTTGCGCCGAATGATTAGATCAGGACGAAAGCTTGGAATCACCGAAAACATTTCTGTAGCCTTGGTTGGTGTCGTTATAAATACAATCTCTTGGCTATATCCAGAACTTGTTACAAAACAAGCACAAATAGAACAAATATTTGCAGGTGAAGAAGAGAAGTTTAGAAAAACTCTTGAAAACGGAAGTAGAGAAGTTGAACGAGTTTTACAAAAAGTAGATATTAATAGTGTTGAAGCTTTGGCGACTGCCGCATTTACCGCTTACCAATCATTAGGTTATCCTCTGGAAATCTTTTTAGAAGATTTACGCGATAAAAAACTAAGTGTAAATATAAAAGACGTTGAAGCTACTTTTAATAATATTCAAAAAGAACATCAAGAAAAATCACGAGCCGGCGCAGAACAAAAGTTTAAAGGTGGCCTTGCTGATCAAAGTGAGGAAGTTGTTAAATATCACACAACAACTCATTTGTTACAGCGCGCTTTAAAAACTGTGGTAGGTGATCACGTGCGACAATTGGGAAGCAACATTACAGGGGAACGTTTACGCTTTGACTTTCCTAACTCTACAAAAATGACTGAAGAACAAATTGCACAAGTTGAAAATATTGTTAACGAAAAAATCTCTGAAAAGTTACCTGTAAAATTTGTAGTTCTTCCTCAAGCGGAAGCAAAGGCAAAGGGCGCATTATTTATTCCAACCGAAACTTATCCTGAAGATGTAAAGGTATATTTTGTAGGTGATACAATTGAGAACGCTTACAGCAAGGAACTTTGTGGAGGTCCTCATGTTGAAAACACATCACAATTACGTCCGATTAAGATTTATAAACAAGAAAATATAGGTGACGGTAAGTTACGAATTTACGCAAAATTTAATTAATTATTTTTAGCCAGCAAGTACTGGCACGAGCACAAGCTCGAAGGAGGATTATATGGCAGCATTAGGAAAAATAAAACCATTATCCGACAACGTATTGGTTGAACCAGTACAAAAAGAAACTACCCTCCCATCGGGAATAGTTATTCCGGATATGGCCAAAGAAAAGCCTCAAGAAGGTAAAGTTGTAGCAGTTGGTTCCGGTAAACGCGATGACAAAGGAAATCGTATCCCTTTAGAAATTAAAGTTGGGGATATTGTTATGTATAAAAAATGGGGCGGAACTGAAATTAAAGTTGAAGGCAAAGATATGCTTCTTGTAAAAGAAGAGGATATTATTGCCGTCGTGGAAAATTAAGGAGGATTTTTATGTCAGCTAAAAAAATAATATACGGTGATGCCGCAAGAACAAAATTAAAAGCCGGAGTTGATATCTTGGCTCGTGCAGTTGCTACAACATTAGGTCCAAAAGGTGGAAATGTTGCTTTGGCAAAAAGTTATGGAACACCAAGTGTTGTCCACGATGGTGTAACTGTTGCAAAAGAAATAGAACTTGAAGACGTATTCGAAAACATGGGCGCTCAAATTGTAAAAGAAGCTTCATCAAAAACAAACGATGTCGCAGGTGACGGAACTACTACCGCAACAATTTTGGCTCAGGCTATGGTCGACGCAGGTTTGAGAAATATTTCAGCCGGTGCAAACGCCATGATGATCCGTAAAGGATTAGAAAAAGCTGTTGATGCCGCTGTTGCCGAAGTTAAAAACTTATCAAAGAAAATTTCCAGTAAAGAAGAAAAGACACAAGTTGCAACTATTTCTGCACAAAATGAAGCTATTGGTAAATTAATTGCCGATGCTATGGAAAAAGTTGGAGATGCGGGTGTTATCACAATTGACGAGTCAAAAGGTTTTGACATTGAACTGGAATACAAAGAAGGAATGCAATTTGATAAAGGTTATTCTTCACCTTACTTTGTTACAAACTCTGAACGTATGGAAGCAATAATCGAAGATCCTTATTTGTTAATAACGGATTCTAAGATTTCCAGCATGTCTGAATTGTTACCAATGCTCGAAGGTTTGGTTAAAGTTTCAAAGAACTTAGTAATCATTGCCGATGACGTTGACGGTGAAGCACAAGCTACTTTAGTAGTTAACAAACTTCGTGGTGTTTTAAACGTTTTAGCAGTTAAAGCTCCAGGATTTGGTGATAGACGAAAATCTATGTTAGAAGATATCGCCATCCTTAGTGGTGCTACATTTGTGAGTTCAGATACAGGTCGTAAATTGGATTCTGTAACAATCGATGACTTAGGTCGCGCTGAAAGAGTTGTTTCAGATAAAGACAGCACAACAATTATTGGCGGAAAAGGTGACGAAAAAGGAATTAAGGATCGTGTAAAACAAATTCAGGCTCAACTTGATACTACAACATCCAGTTACGATAAAGAAAAATTGGCTGAACGCTTGGCTAAGTTATCAGGCGGTGTTGCCGTAATAAAAGTTGGTGCTGCCACCGAAGCTGAGTTAAAAGAACTTAAGCTTAGGGTTGAAGATGCTGTTAACGCTACAAAAGCTGCAGTCGAAGAAGGAATTGTTGCAGGTGGTGGTGTTACCTATCTTAAATTGGCTAAAGCCATTGATGCCTTAAAACTTGAAGGCGATGAAGGTACGGGTGCTTCAATCTTAAAATCCGCACTTGAAAAACCAATCAGAACTCTTATTCAAAATAGTGGTGCTGATGCCGGAAGAGTCCTTGCCGAAGTCGAACGCAAAGCCGAAGAACAAAAGAACTCAAACATTGGTTTTAATGTTGTAAAAATGACTTACGTTGATATGGTTGCTGACGGAATAATTGATCCGGCCAAAGTTATCAGAAGTGCTTTGGAAAATTCAGCTTCCGCCGCGATTATGATTTTAACAACCGAATGTTTGGTTGCTGATGCTCCAAAGAAAGAATCACCAATGCCAGGCGCTGGTGCAGGTATGGGTGGAATGGGCGGCATGGAAGATATGATGTAGCCTTTGGTTTTTTGAGAATGTTTTTAAAAAGGAACGGGACCCTGCGGGGTCCTTTTCTTTTAGTTCTTTAGGAAATCTTCAGCTGAGCCAAAACCTTTTTATAATTATTCAAAACCTTACCTGTACTATCGTGCTTATTAAAATGAATTAAATGCTTTGTGGTAATTTCTACTGTTTTTTTCTTTTTCATGTACATCAACTGAATTTCCCTTGCGGTATCTTCCAATCTGTTTATCAAGTGGCTTGGACGCCTATTTCGTGTTGGGGTTTCCGCGATATCTACGACGAAGTTCTTATAAAACTTAAATATCCATTTATTTTCTCTAATAAATTCAAAATAAGTATTTCCTTTGTTAATTACTGGCTGCATTAAAACAATATCTGTTGCTGTGTATACATTTTGTTTTTTTTCTTCCCACTCAAGTTGTGACTCTTCCATAAAAATGTTGGTGCAAATGCTTCCCGGAACTTCTTCGCCTCCAAAAGGCTGTTTATTTAAAATAGTAAGTATTAGTGCTGTAAAACCTCGAGTTAACCATAACCTATTTTTACTTGCCACAATCAAGACATCTATATCTGTTTCTTTTTCAGCATTGCAAGCGGCAACTGAACCGGTAACGCAAATCATTTTTATCCAAGGTATTTTTGCCAAGATATCAAAGTACTTTTGATTTTTTTTGATAACTTCTATGGAGTGTTGATATTTATGTTGCCAGTTTACGTAATTATTTTTGCACAAGATGTATTTTTTATATTTTCTTTTAATAATGCTTTCTTGAATAAGTTTGTTTGCGGATTCCTTAATTTCTTGTGTTGAAAATTCCCTTGGAGACATCAAAAACGTTGCCATTTGGTAAAAGCTAAGAGGGTATTTAAATACTGATCGATAGGCGAGTGTTTTTAAAATAGCTTCTTTGCACTCGTTCTCGTATTTGTGTTCATCCATTTTATTTTAGTGTGTTGAATCTAGTACTTGGTTTACTATAGCATCTGCTTCTTTATTCTTTTCTCTTCTAACGTGGGTATATTCAATTTTTTCCAGTTTCTTTTCCAAAATTTTGATTTGATCCCAAAACTTTTTGAGTTCCATATTTTTGACTTTATATTTGCCCGTAAGTTGATTTACAACAAGTTCACTGTCTAAATAGCACTGTAAATCTTTTTCACCTTTTTCAATAACTGTTTCTATGCCAAGAACTAAAGCTTTGTATTCGGCTTCATTGTTTGTTCCTACACCAATGTATTTTCCTATTTCTTTAACAACAGTACCTGTGTTGTCTCTTATTACAATTCCAATAGCTGATGGTCCGGGATTTCCTCTGGATCCACCGTCGGTATTTATTATCATTTTGAATATTCCTTTAAAGTAATATAAAACGCGCCTAAAAGTAGTCCGAAGCATAACCCGCCAAGTAAATATAATGCTAGTGGGTTATATGGTTCTTTTACGACTGGTTGATCAAGTATTTTAGAAACACTTAAGTTTGGATCGCCCTTTGCATTTACGTCATTTGTAGTTTTATTTAACACATTGGCCATTTCGTTCCATAAAGCTTGTCCGGAGGTGGGATTTTTGTCTTTTACCGTTAAGGTAATAACTTGTGGTCCAGCTTTTTTTACGTCAATATTTTTACTAAACTTTCTTAAGGTGGTTTCCGTTACGGGAATTTGCAAATTTGTTAAGGTTTCTTTTAGTAAATCCGTACTTTCGAGTAAAGCAATTACGCTATTTGTGTACGCAAGCGCTGTCTGTTGGCTATAGTAGCCCTCGTATGTGAAAACTTGTGTGTTTGGAGCTTCCGCCGTTCTTTTTACAAAAAATGAGCCTTCTATCGAATAATTATGAGGTAAGACATTAAGTAGAAATCCCAGCAATAAGCCGATAAATGCTGCTATGCATAGGGTTTTTTTATTAGCTATAAGTTTTTTAGTAATTTCCTTGAGTTCCATGTATTAATTATATTACAACACGGGCAAAAAGTAGTTGTAATTGAGTATACCTTTTGTCTATACTTATTGATAGGAATTAATTACCGAAACTGCCCTAATGCTTAAAAGACAATCTATAAAAAAATCTGCGCTGACCCCAACTGTACTTATTTCAGGTGGTGCCGGGTTTATTGGCTCTCATATTGTCGAAGCATTACTTGCAAATAAGGCACGCGTTATCGTTTTAGACAACTTCAACACAGGAAAAAAGATTTACGTTAACCAATTTTTAAATAATCCAGATTTTGCTTTATACGATGTGGATATTAATCAAGGTATTCCTGAAGAAATAGAATCTGTTGATTATGTTATGCACTTGGCGGGACTTGAAGAATATTCATTTAGCAAAGAATTAATTAACCTAGACTCACTTTTAACTAACTCACTTGGAACCAAAAATTTATTGGATCTTGTTAATAAATCTAACGGAAAATTTCTACTTGTTTCCACAATGGATGTATATCAAGGACGTATGTCTCAGCAGGATATGGAAAAGTATTTTGGACATTCGGGTATGGAGGACAATAAGTTTAGCCTAACCGAAGCTAAAAGGTTTGCTGAAGCTGTTGCTTGGGAATATTTTAAAAAGAATGATACAGACGTGCGTATTGTGAGATTGCCTGAAGTTTATGGTCCACGTATGAGTTTGGATTCAAGCGGAAACTTAGGTTCCTTTTTAAAAGATCTTATTGAGGGTCACAACGTTACAATTTATGGCGAAGGTTTTGAGAGGGAATATTATCTTTATGTTGCTGATGCCGTTTCGGGTTTATTCAAAGCGCTATTTAACCAGGATACAAAGGGTGGTATCTACTCGCTAGTTCCAGGGGAGCAGTTATCCGTGTTGGAATTAGCGTATGTTGTAAAAAGCTTAGCTGATGGTGGCGTGGATGTCCAATTTAAACCCCGTCTAACAGATGCCATGCCTCAAGCAGCCTTACCAAATACAGCAAGTCTTAAAGAACTAAATTGGTTTTCAAAAGTAACTCTAAAAGAAGGAATAATTAAAACCTTGCAATGGTTTGGCTATACGCCAAATGAAAACACTTTTAAACCAGGTAAATATATTCAACAAAAACAAGAATCCAAGCAAAAGGCTTCGGCGGCAGAATTGTTCACTTTGCAAAATGCTAAAGCCTCCGAAATTTTTACAGCGCAACCCGTGCCAAGTAACGCACCAACATGGCCTGCAGCGGTTCCGCCTATTGCACCAAAATTGGAGTCTAAGCAACCTATCAATAAATTTAAGTTCAGCCTGTCATCTTTGTTTAGCATATTTAAACGAACTAATGCTCCTATATTTACAAAAAAAGTTTCATTAGTGCAAAAGATACTAATGTATTTTTTGTATGGTTTTTCCATAACATTTGCAGCCTTTGTGGTTTTTGTTGCAGCGCCATCTTTTTTGGCGTATCGAAGTGCTACCAGCGGTATTGCGTCATTACAAAAACTTCAGGATTCGGCACTTGGATTAAAGGCCGACGATATATCCAAAGCTTCCTTGGGTGCTGCCGAAGACTTTACGTCCGCTCGTAGATATCTTCACAGTTTACAGTGGCTTTTTAACGTTGCAGGAAAGCAAAAAACATTTAGTACTTATGATAAAAGTTTAAGTTCTTTAGCATATTTTTCTAAATCTGCTCAAAGTATTTCCACCGCAGTTAAGCCTTTGCAAGCTCTATGGGAAGTAGTGAGGCCTGATTCCACGGCCACGCTTGATCCTTTGACATTTGAAAACGCTCAATTGGAAATTGCCAATGCCAAAAATTATATAAATCTCGCGCAAGCCGATGCCCAGTACATTGATGCCAACGATGTTCCGGTAAAATATCGCGACAAGGTTGAATTTTACAAAAACAGTTTAGGCGGTATGGGAACAAACTTGAATTTATTAAATTCTTTGGTTGCAGAATTACCCCAGCTTTTGGGTTCCGATACACAAAAGAAATATTTAGTCTGGTTTCAAAATTCTAATGAACTTAGACCAACAGGAGGCTTTATTGGTTCATATGGAATCTTAACTTTTGATAAAGGTAAACTTAAAGATTTAGTTATTGACGACATTTATAATCCCGACGGACAAATTACGTTGCGTGGCGTAAACGTTAAATCTCCTGAGCCTATCGCTAAGTTTTTGGGAGAAAAGCAGTTGTTCCTGAGAAATTCAAATTGGGATCCTGACTTTACCAAATCCGCCCAAACATTTGATGATTTATATTACAAAGTAACCGGCGTAAAAATGGATGGTTACGTTTCATTGGATTTGAGCTTTGTTCAAAATATTCTTAAAGTTACCGGACCTGTATTTTTAGCAGCTTACAACGAAGAAATTAATGCGGATAACCTTTATGAACGTGCCCAATTACACAGTGATTTTAACTATAAAGATGGTTCAGACCAAAAACGTTCATTCTTAACTGTTTTAGGAAGCAAACTTTTGGAAAAGTTATTTGCTTTAAAACAAGATGCTACACCAAACTTATTAACTGCGATTAATACTTCATTAACCGAGCGTCATTTAGCAGTTTACTTAACCAATAATCCTTTAAGCCTGGTTTTAAAAGATAAAAAATGGGATGGGTCTTTGGTTCAAACTGATGGAGATTATTTAAATGTCGTGAATGCAAATGTTGGTGGCACAAAAGCTAACTACTATGTTAAGAACAAACTTTTATACGAAGTAAATTCTTTAACACGCGACGGTTTATTGCGCGCTAACTTATATTTGGATTATCAACACACAGGTACAAGTGATGCCTGGCCAGCAGGACCATACACAGATTACGTAAGAGTTATAGTACAAAACGGATCAAAAATTACGGGTGCAAAATTAATATTTGATGGCACAACCGAAACCGATATATTTAAAGATGTTGTAGTTTCAACTGAAGGTAATTACACCGTTTTCGAAACTTCGTTTAAGTTGCTAACCGGAAAGAGCGCACGTTTAATCTTTAGTTACGATTTGCCTACAAACTTTTCAATAACATCTACGCAAAAGGACTACAAACTTTATTGGCAAAAACAGCCAGGTACAAACGGTGATGAATTCCAGTTTGTATTCAATCCACCATTTGGTATGCATGTAATGTCTTCAAGTTCTAATTTATCTGTAGACAAAGATACAGTTTACAAAAGTGGAATTTTACAAGAAGACTCCCTTTATAATGTAAGTCTGTATTAGTTTCCTGCGTAGCTTTGTAAGTTACTAGCTGATAGAATTATATAAATGCCATTAGCAGAAATGCCTCTATCAAATAAACAGCATGCCGTTCCACAAAATATTATGGATGTGGAATTTAAACTTGTTGGTGATTTGACGATGCGCCAATTTGCTTATTTGTTGGTATTTGGAATTTTATCTTACCTTAGTACTGTTACAGTTGTGGGATTGTTTAAGTGGCCAATAACAGTTTTCTTGGCACTACTAGCACTGGGTTTGGCATTTATTCCTTTCCAAGAGCGCGGTCTTGATGAATGGATTGTTAATTTTATTCGCTCGGTTTATTTTCCTACACAACGTGTGTGGCATAAAGAACCCACTATTCCAACAGCATTTCTACAAGATAATTTAAATGTTGTTAAACAAGAGTTAATTACACTTGCGCCAACTTCAAGTCGTCGACGTTTGGAAGAATATTTGAAATACCAAGAAACCGCGACTGACGACGATCCGTTAGATATTCCTGAGAGAAAATATGCTATGAAAGTACACGAGGCATACGCGGGTGTAGTGTCTGTACCTTCTCAAGGTGTACCAACATCGGTTTCGGTTACTTATGAGGAACCGGCTATTGTATTCCCACCATTACCTCAGCAAGATATGCAATTACCTGCGGAAGAACCACAGGAGCAAGTTCCAGAGAAAAAGCCTGAAATGCCAAAGGTGGAAGTTGCAGAAGTTAAAAATGCGTCGACAGACGCAACTGTACAGAACAATTCTGTTGTGGAAAGTATTGTACCTACAGCAACTGTTTCGGCGATGGCGGTACAACAACCAACGCAACAACCTGTTGTTGCAGCTGTAAAACCAGTTCAAGCGTCACCTGCGCCAGTTACACCTACCGTTGCCACCACTTCTGCAGTAACTCCTGTCGTACCGGTTGTTTCGGCACCGGCTGCTCCTAAGAATAGACCATTACGCATTGAAAGTACTCCAAATTATGAAAACTACCAAAAACCAATTGAAGGGTATGTCCCAATTACTCCTGACATGCATTCTGGTCGTAAATTTACAAACTTATTACCTGAAAGTGGTGAATTGATATTGCCAATCCGCGGAGAGCGCGTGATTAGAAGTGTTGATGAAGTTGACGTTGAGAACGATATAAAAGCTAAGGCAGAAAGACTTCAAGAACTTTTAAAAAGCATTAAAGAAAAAGAAGGAATTCATTTGACCACTGTACCAAGAGTTGCGCCACAACAGCGTACTGCACAAGTAGTTACCTCACCAGTTGAGACTCCTGAAAAAGATGTTAGTACGGAGGCGACCGATGTTGAAGAGAAATTAAAAGCCCAAAACGAGGATTTAAATAATGAAATTCAAAAACTAAAAGATGAAATTACTGCAGGTAAGACTGCTTCAAAAGAAACAAGTAGTCAGGAAAGCTTATTGAAGCGCTTAGAGATTCAAAGGAATTCTATTACCGATGCCTCCGCGCAACTTAGTAAACAGATTCAAGATTTGCAGTCAAAGATCGATGAAAAAGTTTCAAGTGTCGCATCGCCACAGGTGGGTTCAACACCATCATTCGCACGCATGCAACCTTTGACTAACAATCCAAATACTTTGTCGGGAGTAGTACGTAGTAAAGAAGGAAAGGGTATGGAAAATGTTTTGCTTATTATAAAAAATGATAGACGTGATCCAGTACGCGCTATTAAAACAAATGCAATTGGTCAATTTATTCTCACGTCGCCTTTGGTAAATGGTTCATATACAATAGAAGTAAGTCCAATTGAAGGAAAGGACTTAACCTTTGATATAATTTCTGTACAATTAAAAGGAGAATTAGTTCCACCAATGGAATTTATTAGTAAATAAAATGCCCGCAACTATAGTATCTACAACTCAAGAACATTTAGACATCTTAGATGTTAAGGATAATCACGTTATTTTAAAAACCGGCGTTGTTTGTGCCGTTTTGCAAACTACATCAGTTAACTTTGATTTATTGTCAGAAATTGAGCAGGATGCCATTATCGCCGCATTTTCAATGTTATTAAACTCAATCACTTTTCACGTACAAATTGTTATACGTTCCAAAAAATTGGATATTACTAAGTACATAGAAAAAATATTGCGTGTTGAACAAAAAATAACCGATCCACTTTTAAAACATCAGGCAGAAGCGTATAGAAAATTTGTACAGGACGTTATTAGAAAAAATGAAGTTTTAGACAAGAAGTTTTACGTTGTTATTCCATCGGGTGCTCCGGCAGCAGGTCAGGGAGGTTCAGGACCATTTGAATGGGTTAACAAACTTTTGGGTACTTATAATAAAAGAGTAAACGTTAATGTTGATCGTGTTTTAAAAGAGGGAACTTTAGAGATTGCACCAAAGGTTGATCATATTGTTAAAGAGTTCAATCGTTTAGGTATTAAAGTAAAACAGTTGTCAACGCAAGAGTTAGTCGAATTATATTTTGATATTTACAATCCAAGTACTGTACATGGTCAGAGAATTAGAACAAATATTGGGGATTACAAAACAGCTATTGTAAATCCGGCAATTTTGGAAGAGTGAGGTTAATATAATATGTCAATAAATCTATTTACAATGTTTAACAAAAAAAAGCCATCGCATGAGGGACAAATCCCAGGATCGGCTATTGATAAAGCACCTGCTGAAATTCTGGCTGAGGGAATGCTTAACGTTAGAGATATTATTGCTCCTTCCGCTATTGAGGTTGATTTTACCTATGTTCGTATAGGAAACATGTATTATCGAACTTTATTTGTTGCAGGTTATCCTCGATTTGTCGGGGCTAACTGGCTTTCTCCAATCATTAACTTTGAACATACCCTAGACATTTCCATGTTTTATTATCCGGTTAAGTCAAAAACAATTTTGGATGACCTTCGCCGAAAAATTACAGAACTAGAAGCAACAACAATTACAAACGTAGAAAAAGGTAAAATTAGTGATCCAGTTGTTACTGCAGCCCTTGAAGATGCAAAATCTTTACAAGAGCAATTGGTTAAGGGTGTTGAAAAATATTTCCAGTTCTCTTTTTACATAACAATTCCTGCAGCTTCACTTGAAGAGTTGGAAAATGTTACTGCAAAATTAGAATCAACCCTTGGTTCTTTGTTGTTAATCTCAAAGGCAGCAGCTTTACAAATGGAAGATGCTTTTCAATCAACGGTTCCGGCTGGTTTAGATAAACTTCTCATAACGAGAAACATGGACACAACAAGTTTGGCTACAACTTTCCCATTCACAACTTCCGATTTAACGATGGAAGAGGGAATTATGTATGGTATTAACAGACACAATGGTTCTCTTATTATCTTTGACCGTTTCTCTATGGAAAATGCTAACTCCGTTGTTTTTGCAAAGTCTGGTTCAGGTAAATCATATTTTGTTAAGTTAGAAGCACTTCGATTAATGGTATTCGGTGCAGACCTAATGATTATCGATCCTGAAAAAGAGTATCAAACACTATGCGAAGCTGTTGGCGGAAACTATATCGACTTTTCTGCAAATTCTAAATTTAAAATAAACCCATTTGATTTAGCAGGAATAGCTACCGAAGGTGAAAACGAACTTGGTCAAAAATTAATTTCACTTGTAACTTTACTTAAACTTATGCTTGGCGGAATGTCTCCAGCTGAGGAAGCTATTTTGGATCGTGCCTTAATTGAAACTTATCGTATCAAAGGAATTACCACAGATCCAGATACTCAAATGAACAGAGAGCCGCCAGTTATGGAAGATTTATACAAAGTTTTACTTGGTGCAGCCGAACCTGAAGCTCACGGAATGGCTGATAGATTAGAAAAGTTTATTAAGGGTTCAATGACAGGTATTTTCGACTCTCAATCAAACATTAATCTTGAAAGTCGCATGACCGTTTTTTCAACTCAAAATCTTGAGGAAGCATTACGCCCAATTGCATTTTACATGATCCTGGATTTTGTTTGGACACGTATTAAAAAAGAATTACGCAAAAGAATATTAATCGTTGAAGAAGCATGGTATTTGATGCAAAACGAAGATTCGGCGCGCTTTATGTATGGTATTGCTAAACGTGCACGAAAATATTACCTAGGTTTAACAACAATTTCTCAAGATGTTGATGACTTTTTAACTTCTGAGTATGGAAAAGCAATTGTTACAAACTCGTCAATTCAAATTTTGCTTAAACAGCACCCCGCAGGAATTGATAAAGTTGCCGAAACCTTTTACTTGTCCGAAGGAGAAAAAAGATTGTTACTCTCAGCCGGTGTAGGAGAAGGATTGTTCTTTGCCGGTTCCAACCACGTCGCTATTAAAATTATGGCTTCGGAAGCTGAGCATAAATTAATCACTACAAACCCAGAAGAATTATTAAAACTTCGTGCGGAAGGTTTAATCGGAAAAGTTGCACCAACAGCTTCACCACGACAAACTTATAAACCAATGGATTCCATGTCTAATACTTTAAATCACGACAAGTATGAAACCTTTGACGCGCAAGGAAAAGTAAAACCAGAGTATGCTCAAAAACCATTTAGTAGCGCCCCGGCTGCTCCAAGTATTAAGACATCAACGATTATGGATACAACATCTTCTTTGTCGCAAGTGCAATCACAGCCTGTTCAACCAGCGTCTGCTCCAAAACCTGTGGAAAAGCCTGCAGAAGAACCAAAAGATATAAATAGAATGCCTTCGAGTGAGGAAATATTAAACTCCGTAGCCGCGAGTATGCCTACTAACACAGGAAGTATTCCACCACGCCCTGCTACACCTTTACCTATGAACCAAACGCTAACAAGTGGTACACAAAACGACGGTACTGAAGATTTGAGATAATAGCAAATAAAATAGTTATGGTGAATTTATAAGTTACGCGGTTTTCTACTACTATTCTAAATCTGAATGGGCATTATTATATGCAAAAATCCTTCGTGCTCTACTTGGTTTTGTGGTCTCAATAAACATGCTGACTTATTTCCGCTAGTTTCAAATACCAGAATAGGACATTTAACATTATTTAAAAAGTCCAATAAATATTTGGCGCTAAATGCAACTTCCAACATTTCACCTTCAATTTCAGCGGCCAATTCACTTTCGTGGGATCCTTGTTCGTCGGCCAAGGAAGCTACTCTAATAACACCTTTAGGATCAAATCTTATCTTTAAAGTATTGTTATCGCCTTCTTTTAAAAATATGTTTGTTAATTTAACAGCTTCCGAAAATTCTTCTTCGTTAAACTGTGCTTTTAAAGTGGCATTTGCTGGAATGATTCTTTTGTAGTCAGGATATTGTCCGTCCAAAATCCTGGTATATATTGTTGTGTCGTCAGCTTGGAATACTGCCGTATTTGCATCTTCACTAATGATTATTTTTAATGGTTCGGTTGCGTTTGAAAATATCTTTGTAACTTCACTTAATGTTTTAGCAGGTATTATTGTGGTGAACTCTTTGCTTACGGTTTTTAAAATTAAGGCTTTTTCAGAAAGTCTAAATCCATCAGTTGAAGCGATGGTAAGTATGTTATCAGCAAAACTTAAGAATATTCCTGTAAAGACCGGTTTGCTTTCGTCGGTGGCTGAGGCAAATGCTACAACAGCTACGGCGCGCGCAAATTCTTTTGCATCTACTTCAATAGCGTCAACCGAAGTATCAATTGTGGGTAGTTCCGGAAAGTCAGCAGAACTTGTTCCATTAAATTTAGATTTAGTTTTTTGTGATGTTAAATGCAAAATATCTCGGTCTAATTTAGCTTCTATTGTTGAGGGGGATAGGTTAGTCACAAATTCCTTTAATATTCTTGCAGGAACCGTTACAGAGCCTTCTTCGTCTACTGAAGCGTTGACGTAGGTGATGATGGTAGTTTCTAAATCTGTGGCGACAAGTTTTAAGCGACCTTGTTCCGCTGAGATTAATATGTTCGATAAAATAGGAAGCGGTCCCTTTGTTGGTACTGCTTTAGATACGACTTGAAGCCCTTTAGATAGATTTTCTTGTAGACAGCTAAATTTCATAATTATCGTACGTTGCGTTTAGGCAATATTACTTGTGCTTTGGTTTTAATACAACTCGTCTTGTTGGACCTTCTCCGGTACTTTCTGATTCAACGTCATCGTATTCAGCGACTAGTACATGAACTTGGCGTCTTTCCCAAGGATTCATTGGTGGCATTTCCACATCTTTTTCAAAAAATCTGACTTTATCTATAAATGTTTTTGTTAGACTTACTATTCTTTCGGCTTTTTGATCTCGGTATCCATTAATATCTAATATTATTGATACTGGTTCGCCAAGTTTTCTTAGCATCATCATACTAATTATTGATTGCAATGCCTCTAAAGATTCGCCTCTAAATCCAATTAAGAAACTTAAGTCGTTTCCTTCAATTGTAATTTTGTAGGCTTTATCGTCTAATTCTTCAATTTGCACATCTGGCTTAATGCCTAAGTGCTTAAATATTTCGTCTAAAAAAGATTTTATAGTTTTTATATTCATATATTTACCTTTTCACGGGGCTTAAATTTAATTTACTGCGCAATTTGTTAATCCAAGGTTTTAATCCACCCCAGCCAGTGAAGAAGTAGCTTTGTCCGACCTGGAATAGGGTTGACACTATAATATACAACATAACGCCAGATGGCAATGTTAACCCGAATATTAGGTACATAAATGGCATTACGTATAGGTTCTGTTTTTGCATCGCTTGCATAATATCGTCAGTTTTTTCCGGTGTTTTTTTAGCGGCTTTTTCACCAAGTTCTGCAAATGGCATCATCATTTTTGTGGCTAAAAATTGCAGTACAACAGTAATAACAGGTATTACAAAGAACTTATCGGGCTTAGCTAAGTTTAAATATAAAAAGGTAGTTTTGATATCTTCAAGTGAGCCGAGTTGAAATTCTGGAAACCAGATATGCTTGTTGATATCCATAATATTGGTGCTGATAGTAAATATCGAGACCGCGCGGTAGATGGCGATCATCAAAACTAAGGTGATTATTGTTGTTAAACAACCAGCTCCTGGGTTTATACCGTGCTGTTTCATTAACTCCATTTGCATTTGTGCCAACTTTTGCTTGTCGTGCTTGTATTTTTCCTTTAATTTGTCTAGCTCCGGCTGCATTTCGCGTTGTTTACTGGCCATTTTAATTTGTGGAAGGGTAATTGGAATAAGCGCAAATTTTAGTAAAAACGTAAACAATATAATGGCTACACCTAAGTTTTGACTTACGTGATAAAGAACTGCCAATATATTAAATATTGGATTTAAAATTATAGTGTCCCAAACAAGCGAAAACGACATAGATTACTATTTTACCTTACCGGGTCAAATCCTCCTTTAGAAAATGGATTACATCTTAATATTCTAGCAAATCCTAGCAAGCTTCCTTTAAAAACACCATACTTTTCAATAGCTTGGCTGGTATAGTCGGCACAACTGGGCGTAAATCTACAAGTGTTTATTCCAAAGTTAATTGGTGAAAAGGTTTTTTTGTATAACTTTATTAAAGTCAGTGTTAATTTCTTCATATCCTTTTTCTAAACTAGATACCTTTGGATAAATTACAACCCAGTATCCGGGGACTATTTTATCAAAGTTTTTACCTATAACTTCTCTAAATACTCTTTTAATTCTGTTTCTATCTACGGCTTTTTTACTGGATTTATTTGAAACGACAAAACCTACTTTTGCAGGTCCTTCATAATTTCTGGGTTTTAAGACGTAAATGTGGAAAAAGTAGCCTTCAGCATACTGACCATACTTTTTGGTTATGTTGAATTCAAAGTTGGAGGAAAGTCTGTTTTGTTTAGGAAGCATGCTTTATGGTCACTTAGTGCGCATGGCGCAACGAATGCTAATGTTATTACTTACCGTTGTACTTAACAGCAAGCTTCTTTCGACCTTTTAAAAGTCTTCTTTTAAGCACGGCTCTTCCGCCGACACTGGCTTTACGTTCCATATATCCATGTTTTCTTACTCTTTTTAGTTTTTTAGGTTGCCAAACTCTTTTAGGCATAATGTATATGTATTCTATCAGCTCTGCTGATACTTTGCTACGATAAAACAGCTTAAAACAAAGCTGTGAACATGTGGATATTATAGGAAATTTGTTATATAGTCAACATTATGCGGGAAACCAGACCTACCATTAATTATGATGATTTTTCAAAAATTGATGTCCGAGTTGGCACTATTATTGTAGCAGAGCGAATTGAAGGCTCTGAAAAGCTGTTAAAACTCGACGTAGACTTTGGAGAAATGGGTAAAAGACAGATTTTATCAGGTATCGCCAAATGGTATACACCAGAGGAATTAGTTGGTTTACAGACGACATTTGTTGTAAATCTCGAACCACGCAAAATGATGGGAATGGAATCTCAAGGTATGTTATTTGCTCTAGGTATAGAGGACGGTACAAAACCGGTGTTTTTAAAGCCTTCAGAAACACTTGAAAACGGAGAAGGCGCTAGATAAATTCGATAAATATATCCAAATAAAACAGAAAGGGAGAAAAAAATGACAGATAAGACTGTTAGTCTTAAACGTAGGGTAACAGCTGTACCTATGCCTGCAGATTTTGCTGACTGGCCGCTATACCTGCAGGTCGCGTACACCAAACGATTGGGTATGACGCGAGTTCGTCCGATAAAGATGCAAGTTTGCCTCTGTTACAATCTTAAATGCGACGAGGTAAGTATCCCAAGCCCCAGGCTGTGTTCTTCTGAACAAGGTTGGTTCTCACCCGGCGGAAAGGTGCAAATTGGCAAGAATCCGCAAATTTTTGATGTGTCGTGGGGGTGGTGTCCAAAGTGTATTCCGGATTCAGAACTGCAAGGTTAACCTCACACCTCCGTGTCTAAATATTTAGGGACGGAGGCTATTCACTTGATATAATCCCTCCATGGCGAAATATTCTATAAAAACATTTGGATGTCAGGCAAACATTGCTGACTCTAATTCTATTTCCGGTGTTCTAGAAGCACTTGGTTACGAAGAGCTTATTTTACCAAAATTTGACACTGAAACCGAAGAATTTTCTTTTATCTTAAATAACGCCGATTTGTTTATTGTTAACACTTGTTCCGTACGTCAAAAAAGTGAGGATAAGGTTTATGGCATGGGAAAAGTTATAAAAATGGTAAAGGACGAAACCGGAAAGAAGCCCTTTATGGTTTTAGCCGGTTGTATGGTTGGAAGTGTCACAGGAGAAAGGCAGCGTTGGGAATTTGAGAAACTTCACAAAAAAACTCCATGGGTAGATTTGTTTATAAATCCTCACCAAATATTTGAACTTCCTGTGATTTTACAAAAGCAGGGCGTTTTAAATGAAGCAGCCTTGGCTAAATTCGATCCTAAAAATGTAAACGCAAAGTTGGATAGTCCGCTACACGCGTTTGTAAATATTTCTTATGGCTGTGATAACTTTTGTACATATTGCGTTGTTCCTTACGCTCGAGGTAAGGAGATTTCTCGCGGTGAAGAAGAAATTCTAAAAGAAATTAAGCATCGTATTGGTCAAGGAGTTAAACAAATTACTTTGTGTGGTCAAAACGTAAATTCGTGGGGACTTGGTACTACCGAAAAATTTGAAATTCGATCGGGAAGTGATCAAAAGTTACCTTTTGCAGATTTGCTTCGTAAAATTCATGATATTCCAGAGTTGGAAAAAATAAGTTTTTTGTCTTCAAATCCATTTGATTTTACCCAAGACTTAGTAGATGCAGTGAGTTTGCCAAAAATTTCTAACTATATTCATATTGCTATTCAAAGTGGCAACAACGAAGTACTTAAAAGGATGAATCGTCGGCATACGGTTGAAGATTTTGTTGCCATTGTAGAAAAGTTGAAGAAAGTAAAACCTGATTTAGAAATAGGTACAGATATTATCGTGGGTTTCCCGGGAGAAACTCGGGAGCAGTTTATGGATACAGTTGAGTTGTTTAAAAAAGTATATTTTGCAGTAGCGTACATTGCTATGTACTCTCCGAGAAAAGGAACTCCCGCGGAGAAATTCTTTACAGATGATGTTTCCCGTGACGAGAAAAAGTATCGTCATGCTTATCTCACCAAGTTTTGGAAAGGTTTAAAGAAAAAATGAAAAAAGTTTTTGTAATCTTAGGTCCAACATCCTCCGGAAAAACTTCATTGGCTTTAAAGCTGGCTAAAAAAATGAATGGGGAAATAATATCCGCGGATTCACGCCAAATATATAAAACCATGGACATAGGTACAGGCAAGTTACCTATAAATGCTAACGTAAAGATTGTGCGTGACGTTGATAAATGGATCATAGATGGCATCAACGTGTGGGGTTACGACTTAGTTACGCCCGACGCCTTTTTCTCGGCTTACGATTTTGCAAAATTTGCGTTACCCAAGATTTCCCGCGGGAATCCTGAAAACAAGACTATGTTTGTTGTTGGGGGAACGGGGTTTTACATAGACATCTTAACTGGTCGAGTAAAACCTTCTAATGTAATGCCTGATCTTGAACTTAGAGCAACTCTAGAAACACTTTCTACTGAGGAATTACAAAAAAAGCTTGAATCTCTTAATCCACAGGAATACACCAAGATTGATCAGAAAAACCCTGTTCGATTACTACGTGCGCTCGAAAAAAATCTTAACAAATCAGTAAACACAGTCGAATTGCCTTATTTAAATGACGTTGAATTTGTATTTATTGGCTTAACAGCATCCCGCGAAATACTTTATGCTCGCGCCGATCTTTGGGTGGAAAATATTTGGCAAACTGGCTTAATTTCAGAAACCGAAAGCCTTCTACAACTGGGCTATAAGGATTCCCCAAAAATGTCAGGATTAGTTTATAAAAGTGCCGTTGCCTTTATAAACAAAGAACTTTCAGAACAACAGGCTAAAGAACGCATTAAATTTGATATTCATGCGTATATTCGTCGTCAACAAACTTATTTTAAAAAGATGCCAAATGTAAACTGGTTTGATATTTCTACAGACGATTTCTCTGATTTAATATATAATTTCATCAATGGATAGACACATTATTATTAGTTTAAAGACAATATTTTTGACATTGTTGCTTTTGGTTGGTTTTTATGTGGTTTATCGCTTGGGTACAATTTTTGGAATCTTGGCCTTAGCTTTTTTGATTGTTTTATCTATTGAGCCTTTAGTAAGATCTTTTTCCAGTATAACAGTGTTCAATAAGACATTAGCTATGCCGAGAAGTCTTGCAGTTTTGTTGGCGTATTTATTGCTAACTCTTGTTTTAGTCTTGGTTTTTGTCGTTGGTATACCTCCTGTTGTAAGTGAAGTTCAAACTATGGTTGCCAGTTTAACTGTCATGGCACATGATTTTAGCTTGTACTATAACGCCAACATTTCCTTAGCCGACTTCATACCCCAGGCCACAGCGTTACCAAGTAAGTTTTTAACAATTACTGTTTCGCTTTTTTCTAACATCACTTCGATACTAAGTTTATTTATATTTGCAATTTATTTATCTCTTGATTGGCTGAACATAAAAGAAAAGTTTATTGGTCTTTTTCACAAAAAAACTGCTGATGACTTAGAAGAAACAATTAACGAAGTTGAAGCCACAGTTGGAAGCTGGGTTAAGGGTGAACTGATTTTGGTAATTACAATCGCGATGTTTATTTTTATCGGACTTTTGTTGCTAGACGTTAAATATGCGCTGGCTTTGGCGTTAATAGCTGGAATTTTAGAAATAGTTCCGTTTATTGGTCCGGTAATCTCGGGTTCACTTGCATGTATAATCGCTTTTGCCGATGCACCAATTAAAGTTGTTGGTGTAATAGCTTTGTATGTAATTGTGCATACATTAGAAAATAATTTAGTGGTTCCAAAGGTTATGGAAAAGGTTTCTGGTTTTAGTCCTGTTATTATTTTGCTGGCGATGTTAATTGGTGGTGAGTTCTTTGGTGTCTTTGGGGCTATCGTTTCTGTTCCAATGACTATGGTTTTGGCTATTATTTTGCAAAAAGTTTTACGCGGACAAAATCTTTAACTTATACATTATTGCTTTACTTCCTTTTTGTAATATCACACTTAGAATAATTAATGCCAGTATATATAAAGCTGTTCCAATTCCTGCAGGTAGGTACTTATAAATAAAATCGTATCTGTACATTAATGGCCACTGAAGTAAATATATTTCGTATGAATAAATTCCTACTAGGACAAGAAAATCTGATTTTATATTTTTTAACAGGAAAATTACTATTAGTGAAAACACGGCAATTATGCTGGTTAATCGTTCCTGCTGTATTCCATCTCCGACTCCTGAATGAAGTGTTACATGGCAGAACAAATAAAAGGCCATACCAATTGCTCCGTATTTAGCAAAACGCATTAATTTCCCGTGGTTAATATTTATGTTTTGAAGTTTAATCTTTAACGCTACATAAAGCTTAGATTTTAATATGTATGCAAATAACATTCCTAAAGGAAATCCAATAGCGTGAAGTTCGTAAAGTTTCTGAACGTCGGGGTTTACAGGTAGTTTGAAATTCAGTATTAGCATGCTTATTACATAAATGGCTATGGCCGAGAGGTATGGTCTTTTTGTATAAAAAAACAAAGGGAAAACCATGTAATAAAAGATAATGAATGAAAAATACCAGAGTGGGGAATTTAGATCACTATAAAGGTCTGCGTGTGGAAAGAATCCAAAATAATCTTTGATAACCGTTGCTAGTGGGTAATTTATGTGAAGTACCACGTAATCTAAAAGCAAAAATACTGATATAACCAGCCACATGGGAATATATAAGGTACTAAGTCTTTTTTTATAGAAATCAATAATACCCAATTTTTTCTTTAAAGCTGATGTTGTAAGCCCAAATCCCGAAAGAACTAAAAAGACATCTACGCCAACACCGCCCGCAATAGAAAGTGGAAATAAAAAATTATGGTCGTTAAATAGAAAATAACCGATATGGCAGAACAACACCATAAGTATGGCGATTCCCTTAAGTTCATTTGCGTGACTTGGCAACATTTCGTGACCACTTTTATCTTCCTTAACAGAAACAATAACTAAAGATAAAAGAATCAGTGAAAAGATAGTTGTTTGATCTATTGGATTTGCAATATTAATATTCATTTATCGTCTTTGCCCAAAGTAAATAACCTTGTGCAGACGGATGAAATAAGTCTTTTGCGTAATTTGCATTATCTGTGTTCAAACTTTTTTTACTACTGGAATACAAATCTATTAGCCTTATTCTACTGTTGTTCTGCACTAAGGACGCAATAATAGCATTAAATTGTTTGGTTCTAAAGTCCAAAATTGTGCTAAATGGGAATGTAATTAAGTTGTTAGCACCTAGGTAGGGTAAATTTATAACGGTGATTTGCGCGTCTGTTTTTGACATTAACTCATTTAAAATAGTTTGATAATTCTGCTTAAATTCTGCTGTCGAACGTTTTTCGTGAATATCGTTTATACCGATAAATAATGTCACATAATCAGGTTTCATTTTTATTGTTTCAGGTACTTGGTTGTTTAGTACATCTATAGTTTCATCTCCGGGCCAAGCAATATTAACAACATCTATAGCCGTATTTTTATCTCCAAGATTTACAGCGTACAAATAAACAAGTGTGGTTTTAGCACTATCACTCCCCACGCCTGCACTTAAACTGTCTCCCAAAGCAACATATTTTTTGTGTACGAACGAAGATGGATTTCCTACTGTAAATATATTATTAACGGCATAGGGACTTTTCAAACCGGCAGATCCCATAAAATCGTAAATGTGTCGATATGACAACGCAAGATACACAAGTATGCCCAAAATTATAAGTAATATTATTGCAGGTTTGGTTAGTTTCATTGATAAATTATATCGTAGTTTGTAGACTGATTATATGTCGATTGAAACAACTCAAGGTTATGGCTCGGCTGAATGGCAAAAGGATGAAGTTACTTCCGAAAAAGCATTACAGGACTTAGATAATTTTACTTCTGAAGATATCTTAAAAATTAAGAACGCTTTGTCTGAAGATATGGAGGTTGATGGTATTTCCGCCGGCGCTCAGGAAGGACACATCAGGCAGGTTTTAGCTATTGGCCATGTTTTGGCAAATGGTTCAGGTAAATTTGATTCAGCAAAGGAACAGGAGTTAGTTGATTTATGCATTATGCTTCACGATCCTGAAAAAACTCCAGCTAGTTTTGAAAATCTTTTTACGCATGCAGCTCAGGCGGCGGGTAATATTCCAATATATTTAAAAAACCTTGATATTTATGGAAGTGGTCACAAACCTTTACGAGAACTTGTGCCCGCCGATTTGCAACAAAAACTTGCAAACGCTCCCAACTTAGCACTTTTTATATCAAAAGTTGTAGAAACTCATTCAGCAATTCCTTATATAGATAATGCTTTTAGATATGAAAGTCTCGCAGATGCGCGCGAAAAAGGGGGTGACTATGTTTTACCTTATTTAGTGGAACGAACAACGCCTACCGGTGAAAGATATTGGGGATTGCCAGAGCCAACTGAAGACTATGGAAAGTTATTAAGGGCAGCTGATACTCTTTCGAATTACGGATTAATTCCTGAGCTGCAGGTTGAAGTAAAAAAAGGTGAAGATCCAACTTTAGCTAAATATAGTGGCTTTATAAAACTGTTAAAGCTTGAGAAAACCGGAAGTACCTCAGAAAAAATATTACGTATAAAAACTTCGAGTATTGCCGCTATAGACGCGGGTATTTATGATGACTTTCCAGTTGCCAAAAATGCTGCAGAACAATCGGTGGTGCGTGCGGATTGGTTAGCCACATATTTTAAAATGCACGATAACGCTACTTACGAGGAAGCATTTTCTGAAATGGAAAAAGCAACAAAAGAGTCTATTACTACCATTGGTTAATTACTTACTCACAGGAAGAGAATAAGCCAGATTCTGTTCGCCCTCGGATTACTCCAAAGGTTGCCAATCATCTATCTTTTCCCCATCTTTGTACCTCGCCAGGTAACTGATAACGGTACGGTCGTGGGTTTCTGCGGGGTGGGATTGCCCGTTTCAGCCTAAATCGTAGCTTGCGCTTTAGATCTAGGGCCGTTTCTGTTGCTCTCGGAAGATGTTAATTCACCCTCCGTTCACGCCACTTTTCAATGACGGGACACCAGAGATTTCGCTTCGGAGATTACCCTCCGTCCCCCTACCTGATGCAGTCTGGACTTTCCTCCCATTATTAGTGGGCGATTAGCCTTCTTCCTGTAATGCCGCTATTCTATCAGCTTTGTCTGCATACGTCCATGTCGCTAACACCGTCCTAAATGTGTTATCATACTGTCATTATGTCTGATCAGCTTGATCCAAATAAGTACCATGTTTTGTCACCCGAAAGTAAAAAGAAGCTATCAATTATAATTGGACTCTTATTGTTGGTTATTATTCCAATTTTTTCGTATAAATATTATCAATTTGCTATTAACAGACCTAACCAAACAGATAAAGAATTAACTTTTGAAGTGAAAAAAGGACAAGGCACTATAGAAGTTTCCAGAAATTTGTATGCAATTGGTGCAATTAACTCGGAATTTCTTTTTGATTTATATGTTTATATGCATAGATCAGAAAGTATTATTCAGGCGGGAACATATAAAATATCAGCAGGTACAAATCTTGTTAACTTAATTAAGTTATTCCAACACGGTAAAAATGATCAAACTGTAACTTTTTTAGAAGGTTGGCGTACGGAGGAGTATATAAAGGCTTTAACACCTGGTTTTAGTAATATTGATCCTGAAAAATTCTTTGCTTTGGCTAAACCAGAAGAAGGTTATTTATTTCCCGACACTTATTTTTTTAGTAAGGACGCCCAAGAAGAAGATGTTGTAACTGCACTTAAAACCACATTTGATACCAAAACGGCAGATATTTTAACTGAAGCTAATTTGAAACGTGCGGGATTAACCAAAAGTGAAGCTGTGATACTTGCGTCTATAGTTGAGCGTGAAGTTCGTACTAATGAAGATAAAGCTATAGTTGCTGGTATATTAATAAAGCGCTGGCGAGAGGGTATGAAACTTGATGTTGATGCTACTACCCAGTACGCTGCCGCTTCTAGAACTATTTGTAATATTTTAGATGCTTCATATGCCAATTCAAATGTGTGTATTCCGACTACACAGGAAATTAGTAACACCGTTTGGTGGTCTACAGATTTAAGTGCCGCAGATCTAAATATCGACAGTCCTTATAACACCAGAAAAAACGTTGGATTACCTCCAACTCCAATTTCAAATCCGGGTTTAAGTTCTATTGGGGCTGTTATTAACTATGTACAAACTCCTTACTTTTACTACTTAACTGATTCGGAAGGTAAGACTCATTTTGCCAAAACTTTAGAAGAGCATAATCAAAATGTTGCCACATACTTAACTAACTAAATTTTTCTCTATCATTTCTTTTGTTATTTTGATTCCACAATAGTTTAATATTTGATCGCTTGCGTAAATTGGTGCATCAAATAATTTTCCGATTTTTAAGGCGTCACTAAAATTAGAATTAATATCGTACTCATTTTCGTTAACATGCAAAGTTATGTATGTGTAATATAGCCCGTCTCGATATAAATAAAGTTTTATTCCAGCAACATTTATGTTTAAAAGAGAAAAAATGCGTTGAATTGTGTTGTAAATATTTGGTGTAACCCCAGCAGAGTAATTATTATTTTTAATTTCTACAGGTAACACGGTACTGGAAGGTTTATGGAAGAAGTAGCTAGTTAAAAATTTATCGTTATTTATAGTTGTAAGATATTTTATTTTTTGTAACATCTGTAAGCTTTTTGTTGTATCGCGAATGCGATATAATACAGTTACAATGTCCTTGCCCAATGATTTAAGTACTACTAAAAGTTCAAAGTTTTACGCGTGGCTCATATCAATCTCCGTAATTGTTCTGTGTGTTGTGCTTGCTATTGCCTATTTTAAAATTGCTTCATTAAATAATAATGAATTAAATTCTGGTAATCCCACACCAACCCAGGGCGCTACTGTGCCTTCTGGACCCTACCAAGGTCGAGTTACTTATGTAAACCCAGCATTCTATCCAAACGAGAAAATATCATATGTTTTAACCGGAGCCGATGGAAAAGATATCATTTTGTTGCGCGCGACAGATCAAAGACTATCAATTGCAGAGGGTTTAACTGTAAAATTAACAGGTATTGTCGTTAAGACTTCTGACGGCAAACATGCAGTACTTCAGGTTGATAAGGTGGAAATCTTAAATGGCTCAAATTAGTTTTATAAACGTGATAAAAGAATATGAAGCAGGTTTTAAAGTTTTGGACGATGTTTCTTTTGACATTGATCAAGGAGAATTTGTGTTTATTGTAGGTCCTTCGGGTGCCGGAAAATCCACTATTGTTAGACTCTTAACCAAAGAGGAACAGCCAAATAGTGGTGATATTTTATTTAACGGTGAAAGCATCTTAAATGTTGACAACACAACGGTTCCGGAGCTTCGTCGCAAAATTGGCGTTGTCTTTCAAGACTTTAAGCTTTTAGATTCCAAAAATGTTTTTGAAAACGTTGCTATAGCTTTGGAAGTTGCAGAAGCCTCCGAAGAAGAAATAAAGAGCATTGTTCCAAATGTTTTAAGCATGGTTAATTTAACAGACAAAATGTTTAAGTATCCAAAACAGCTTTCAGGTGGAGAAAAACAGCGCGTTTCTATAGCCCGAGCCTTGGCACATGAACCCGATGTTTTAATTGCAGACGAACCTACCGGAATGATAGATCCAGATTCGGCCGACGATGTGGTGGCTATACTTGAAAAAATAAACTCACTCGGCACAACTATTGTAATGGCAACACATGATCAGGCGATTGTTAACAAACTAAAAAAGAGAGTTATTCGTATTGAAGAGGGAAAATTAGTTTCAGACAAAGTTGGAGGTAAATACCGTGGCTAAAGAATGGTCTAATCTTATTCAAAATCTAAAACGTGAAAAATTAATGAGTTTATCAAATATCACTGTAATGACGATTACGTTTTTACTTTTAGGCATATTTATTAACGTTATTGTATTTTCCCAGACAGCTCTTAAATACTTAGAACAGCAAGCGCAAATAACAGTCTTCTTTAAACTTGATTTGCCCGAAGAAAATATTCAGTCGATACGCGCTAACATTGCAAAGGATTCGCGTGTTTCCAATGTTAGCTACATATCAAAAGAAGATGCTATTAATATTTTTAAAGAACTTAACAAAGATCAGCCGGTATTACTTGAATCCATTACACCGGGAATTTTGCCCGCAAGTTTAGAAGTTTCTGCAAAAAACATTTCTGATCTAAAAGCTATGTCGGCGGAATATTCCAAAATTGATGGTGTGGGAGAAGTTAGATTTTTTGAAGACGTTATCAGCAGGTTTAAGCTTTGGAGTACGGTTGTTTATCTTGTAGGGTTTTTATTTGTCGTTGCCTTTTTCGTGATCTCGTACTCTGTTGTTATCGCCGCGTTGCGTACAACAATAAATTCTAAAGGTATGGAACTGGAAATTATGAAGTTGGTTGGTGCTTCTGATTCTTATGTTAAAACACCGTTAATTTATCAAGGTGTATTTTTTGGAGTTATCTCAGCAACGATATCGGCCTTAATTATTTTAATTATGGACATACTCTTGTATTCCTTTGGAATATTTAAGCAAGGTGTGACCTTGGGATTTTTGCCGGGAATAATGATTAACCTGATTGTATTTGCCGCTATTCTTGTGGTTATACTCATTGCCTCGGGATTTTTACTCGGTTATTTCGGCAGCAATTCGGCGATTAAAAAGTATTTAAAATACTAGTCACTCTAATCTTATGCGCACGAAAAAACTTTTAATATTTTCTTTAATATTTACGCTTGTTGCCTTTTCTCTGGGTTTGTTTATTCGGGTTTACGCAATTTCCGCTGATGATGCTATTCAAGCTTGTAAAGATAAAGACAAACCTGCCGACCAACAATCTTGTTTGGAGGATTTGCAAAGTCAGTGGCAGTCAAAAATAGACACTCTAAATGGGACAGAAGATAATCTTACAAATGAAATTGCTAACACCACTTCTCAAATTCAACTTACCGAATTAAAAATACAAAATGCTCTTAATAGTATTCAAAATACCGAAAGTGAAATAGATCGCCTTGCCGGAAGCATAGATGAAGTAAAAGCGAGGGTAACAAAATTACAAGCTTCTATGGATTATCAAAAACAGGTTTTAACGGCACGCATGCAAGAAAGATACAAATCCAAGAGTGATAATCCAATTATGGTTTTGTTTGGTGCTGGAACCTTGTCCAATTTGGTTAGTAAAGCCGAATATCTTCAAAAGATGGAAATTTATGACAACAAGCTTTTAGCTGAGATGGCGAGTACAAAAGATGCCTACAATACTCAACAAAAATTATATGAAGACAAAAAAACTGAACAAGAAACTTTACGTTCTAAGCTTCAAAATCAAAAATCGAGTTTAGATAATTATAAAGGTGACTTGGCAGATCAAAAATCTCAGAAGCAGGATTTGTTAACAAGTACGCAGAATGATGAACAAAAATATCAGGACATGTTAAAAAAAGCTGAAGAAGAACTTGCTGCATATGGCAATTTTACTAAAGCAGCTGGTGGTGGTCAGATTAGCGCTAATGGTTTCGGCTCTGGTAAAGAAGGTTGGTATTTTTCACAAAGAGACGCTCGTTGGGCAGGTACAACTATTGGTAGATCCAATGACGATATTATGGACGTAGGCTGTTTAGTAACAAGCGTTGCAATGGTTTATAAAAGCCACGGTTCTAGTGTTACGCCGGCAACTATTGCAAGGAGAAATATTTTTTATGGAAACACTGCATACATGACGATTCCGGGGGAATTTAAAGCAAACTGGGGATCGTACTCGGCAATATCTTCAACTATTGATGCTCAACTCAAAAAAGGCAATGCTGTTATAGTTGGTATACATGCGGGTCCTTACGGAACGCACTTTATTGTTTTATCCGCAAAGAGTGGAAGCGATTACATAATGTATGATCCATGGTATGGTCCTGATCTTAAGTTGTCTAGCCATTATGCAAAAACTTCAATGTTTGAAGCTTTTGTTTACGATTAAGTAAGTTTTGTGCAATTTTCCTATTCTCAATAGACCCTAACCCATTTAATTTTTTCATAAATTTCTTAAACTCTCTTTATTGAAGTTAGTTATCGCAGCTATTTTAATATTTATATTTTTGCTGAGAGGAGGTGAGGTGCATGCTGATTCTCAAGTATATTTTGCTTTTGCTTCTGAAAGCTATTTTGTCTGGACTCTAAAACCTGTAAAAGTTGAGTTTGATTACAACCTTATAAATTTAAAAACAGAAGATTTTGTTGTACGGCCATATATTCAAAATGGTTACGTGGAAATATATGATGATGCCAAAAAGGAATGGTTAGAATCAAGCTCATCTATAAATAAACTGCCCCACTTAAAAAGTGAAATGCAAGTTAGGGCTAATTACGGATCGGTTCAAAAACTTAATATTTGGTTTGAAGTTATATCCTTAAAAAACGAAAAAGTTTATACCACGCCAAAGCGTTTGTATTGGACAGAAAAGTCTTTGAATTACTATTTACCTGCAGTTTTTAGAAACGTAGCTGAAAGTACGCAGTCCTCGGAAACAACTCCAGCAGTTGATTACACCCAGCTTCAAAATTTAGCGAAAACTTCGTTATTACCGCGGCGAAGATTGATTGTACTAAGTATGTTTTGCTTTTTAGCATTTGCCTACGTTGGTTTTAGCTACAGCTTTTTGCATGGTAAAATGGGTGAATGTCAAAACTAAAACCATGGATTCCAGCCATACTCTGGATGATCGCTATATTTATACTTTCTGCAACAACGGCCCAAACCTTGGATAATGCAGGTTTTGCGAGTGAACGTATACATATTGATGGTCACTTCATGCTGTTTTTAATACTATTTGTTTTCTATTACAAAGCCACTAAAGATATTGTTAAATCAATGTTATTCACCATACTTTTTGCAATTTCCGACGAATATCACCAAAGATTCACGCTGGGACGCGATAGTAGTGTGTTTGATATTTGTGTTGATACCCTGGGTGCATTTATTTCTGCAGGATTATTATGGAAACTACAGTCCTATCTACCGAAGAGACTAAGAAACTGGCTCAACAATTAGCTCAAACCTTAAATGGAGGCGACATTGTAGCTTTGTATGGCGATTTAGGCGCCGGTAAAACTACGTTCACCAGATTTTTGGTTGAAGCGTTGGGTTTTGATAACCGTGTTCAAAGTCCTACCTTTGTTATTTCCAGAAAATACCAAGGAAAAGGTAACGAAAAAATCAATAAAATTAACCATATAGATTTGTACAGGTTAACCTCAAAGGAAGAAGCTGCAGAATTAGGACTTTCAGAATATTTTAGTGAACCAACATCGGTAACTTTAATTGAATGGCCCGAAATATTAGAAGAAACACTTCCTGCTAAAACAATAAAAATGCATTTTGAGGTAACAGGAGAAAACGAAAGAAAAATTTTAATAAAGAGATAGTATGTTCAAAATATTTATAGACACAACCGAACGCGAAAATCGACAAGTAATATTATATAAAGATGCGGAAATATTGGATAAAGTCACTGGTCCTATTGATATTGTCACCGAAATCAAAAAACTTTTAGAAAAACACAATTTAACTGTTAAAGATATCAGCGAATTTAAAGCAAATCCCGGCCCCGGTTCATTTACAGGAATTAAAATTGGAATCACAATTTCTAATGTTTTAAACTGGGCTTTGGGTAAAAAAACAATCTCCGAATTACAACAGCCCGAATATGGCGGAGAACCAAACATTACACAGCCCAAGAATTGATATATAATAAAAAAATATGAAAATCATTGTCACAGGAGCCGCAGGCTTTATAGGTTCTCATCTGTCAGAAAGATTAGTTAGTTTAGGACATTCTGTATCCGGTATAGATAATTTTAATTCGTATTATTTGCCCCGACTAAAAGAACAAAACGCAAGAGATCTCTATGATAAGGGCGTTGAAATTTCACGTTTAGATTTATCCAAGGATAATTTAGATGATGCCCTAAATGGTGCTGATGTTATTTTCCATTTGGCAGCGCAGCCAGGAATTTCTGCCACAACTCCATTTGATAACTATTTAACTAATAATTTTATTGCTACACATAACTTGTTGGAGGCCGCAAAAAAACAAACTGGTCTACAGCTTTTTGTTAACATCGCCACATCTTCGGTTTATGGTGCACATGCAATGGACGACGAAACCACAGCTCCAAAACCAACTTCTAATTACGGAGTCACAAAGTTGGCAGCAGAACAGTTGGCGTTATCGTATTATAGAGATCAGCAATTTCCAGCGTGTTCAACCAGATTATTCTCAGTTTATGGTGAACGTGAGCGTCCTGAAAAACTATATCCAAAATTAATTAACTCAATACTTGATCCAAACTATCGATTACCTTTTTATGAAGGTAGTGAAGAGCATCTTAGAAGTTATTCATATGTTGGAGATATTGTTGACGGTTTAATTTTAGTTTTAAATAACAAAGACAAAGTTTTGGGTGAAATATTTAACTTGGGAACTGATCAAGCAATAACAACAGGTGAAGGAATAAAGATTGTCGAAGAAATTATGGGAGCGAAAGCAAAAATAGATATAAAACCAAAGAGGCCGGGGGATCAAAAGGAAACCCATGCCAACATTACTAAAGCGCGTAATATTTTAGGTTATAACCCAACTACAACACCCCAAATCGGGCTTGCCAAAGAAGTAGCTTGGTACAAGGAGAAAATATGGCAAAAGATACCCTTATATCAATAGTAATTCCTTGCTACAACGAGGAAAAGAATATTGATCGTACATTTGATGGCCTATTGGAGTTAGCTAAAAACAAAGGCTATCGTTTTGAAATCATTGCAGTCAATGATGGTAGTAAAGATCACACGTGGCACGTCATAAAAGACTATGCCGAAAAGTTTCACGAAATTAAAGGCGTAAACATGATGACCAACTTTGGTCAAAGTGCCGCATACATGGCCGGTTTTGATAAATCAACAGGCGAATATGTGATAACAGTTTCCGCCGATTTGGAAATTCCTTTGGAAAACTTAGTTAAAGTTATAGATTTGTTAGACGAAGGTTACGATTTTGTTAATACAAATCGTGTTGGTAGATGGGGCGCAGAAAAAGCAAGTCGCCAAGCTAAAAGCGGTATGGCCAATAAAATTATTACAAAAGTTTCAGGCATCGATATGAAAGATCGTGGATCCGGAATGAAAGGATTCAGTCGCGTAATTATAGATAACCTTAGACTCTACGGGGAAATGCACAGATTTATTCCTGATTACGTTAGTACATACGGTGCTCGCATGATTGAGGTTGATGTTGAATTTAAAGATCGCGACTTTGGTGTTTCAGCTTACCGTGGAAATAAAAGAACAATAAAAGTGTTATTGGATTTAGTCACGTTGGCATTTTTAATTTATTTTGCAAAAAAACCTTTTTACGCAATGCCCGGAAGATTATTTGGTTTCACCGGATTTGTTATTACAAGTTTAGGCGGAATAAGTGTTTTTTATTTGCTTGTCCTAAAAATTTTAGGTGAAGATATTGCAAACAGACCTTTGTTAATACTATCCATCTTGTTAATCATCGTTGGTGTACAGTCAATGATGACCGGACTCTTGGGAGAATTAACAATGAGAACCTACTTTGAGTCGTCAAAGCGTAAAACTTACACGGTTCGTGAGGTTGCCTAATAATTACTATCGGGGTTGGTTGCTTTGCTTTTAGTATTCATGTAGCATATTTTCTACGTTGTAGAGTTTAAATTTTAAAGGAGGAAATTAATGAAAGAAATGAAAAAATCCAATGTAGTGCAATACGTACTTATTGGTCTTTTAATCGTCGCTGCCTTTTTAATTGGTTCTCTTTGGACCAAAGTAGGTGTTCTTGAAACTAAAGGTGGTACAGGTTCAGGAATTGCTGTAAAAGATACAGGTACTCCAGCTGCAGCCGGTGAAACAGCCGCTGTTGTAGATGTTGCTGCCATGGCAAAGGATGCAGGACTCAATGCTGATGATTTTCAAACTTGTACAAAATCAAAAGAGGCCGCTGATTTGGTTGCCGCTGATGAGGCTACAGGTGCCACTGCAGGAGTTCAAGGTACTCCAGGAGCATTTATAGTTGATACTCAAACAGGTAAAGGTGTAGAGGTTCCAGGAGCTGTTCCTTATACCAATCTTAAGACCTTAATGGATCAAGTAATTGCCGGAACAAACTTAACTGCATTAAAAGTTACTGCAATTACACCATCTGACCATGTAAGAGGCGATAAACTTGCTAGATATGCGCTAATCGAGTACTCAGATTATGATTGTCCCTATTGCAAACAATTTAGTACCACAATTACAAAACTGTTGACTGATTACAGTGGAAAAGTTAAATGGGCTTACAGACAAATGCCTTTGGATCAATTGCATCCAACCACTAGGGTTAAGTCTATTGCTGCTATGTGTGCTGCCAAACTTGGTGGTGACGACGCATTTTGGAAGTTTACTGATACTTTCTTGAAGAACTAACACGGTTAGTTCTTTAGCCTTGGTTTTAGAGCGGGGAGCCACAAGCTTCCCGCTTTTTGTTGTTTTCACCAAAGGCTTTCTATTATACTATTTATTAGTATGTCAAAAAGAATAGACCTATTAAAAATATTCCTAGTTGGTTTGCTTTTATTTGCACTAATATTTCCGCTTTCCTACAAGATTAACTTTTTTCAAAATGACGATTGGGTTTATTACAAACAAGTTACTAACTTTCTAAACAAAGATTTTGTTTTAGATAAATCACTTGAGGCGGCCTTTTACACTCAAGGATTTATGGCCATGGGTTTTGCACGAATGTTTTCGTTAGTACGTCTGCCTATATTAACGCTACTTGTTTCTGTTTTGAATTTTATTATTTTTACGATCATTGTCTACAGATTCTATGTTAAAAAACTTATAGATTCACTTTTAATTGGACTAACTTTTTTCTTCGCACCATTGCATATTTATTCCGCCTTAGGATTTATGACGGACAACTATTTTCTGTTGTTTTTATTGTTAACTCTGCTTTTTTCAGAATATTATTTAAATACCAATAAAAAAATATACTTTGTCTTAGTAAATATGTCAGCCTTAGCAGGATTTTTTGTTCGTCAGTTGTCTGTTATATCTTTGCTGGCTTTGATCACTCAGTTAGTAATAAAGAAAAAATATGTTTCAGCATGTATTCAAACGTTATTAACTAGTGCTCTTTTGGTTTACTACTTTAAATATTTTCCGACAACATCTGAAATGAACAAATACCAAGGTTTTCGATATACAAATTTAACAAATTTTGGTCAACTATTTACTTTAAATTACGTGTTTGTGTTTTACGCTTTGTGTTTTGTTCTCCCAATACTTGTAGTTCCAATGATTTCATATGTGAAAAGTATTGGTACAAAAAAAGCATTACTATTTGTCGCGCTTAGTGTTTTGATTTTTTGCACATATTATTCGGTGTTTAGTCCAAAGTTGTTGAGAAGTGCCGATATGTATTTTATTGCGGAGTGTTTAGGACGAAGTGGATTCTTTTATGGGGACACAATGGGACTTAAATATCACATTATTAACGAACATGTACTATTTACTCATTGGCAGCTTATTACCGAAATGATGGTGGCTATGTTTTTATCTTTTTTGGTATTTAAATTCAAGAAAGTATTTAATATATATTTTGTGTATGCACTGTTTTATATGGGAGTAATGTCTATTATGCTTAGACTTTACGACAGATACATGTTGCCGTTGATTCCGATATTTTTATTGGGTTTTTTGTCGTTGTTTGATCATTTAACATTTAGCAAGATTGCTAGGGTATTTATGTCGATTGGTTTATTCGTGCTAATATTTTACGTATATAACTTGGCTATGGATTTTGTATTGCTCAATGGAACAATATATGCCAATGCTTCCACTATTCATGAAACTTTAGGTGTTAAAAACAGAGATATATCCGCCGGATATGCGTGGCAACAAAACTACTGCAATCGTGATGAGAATTATAAATATATGTTTTATTTTCAGCCATTATATACACGAAAGGATTGGAAAAACGTTTATGAAGAGGTTGGTAGTTTTGAAGTGAAGTACCCGTTAAACTTTTTCGATGGTCCTAAGGTTTATCTATTTAAGAGGTTATAACTTATTTACTCACGGGTTACTGTTAATTTAGCTTCTTCTGCCACACCGCTGTAGGACATGTAAAAATCAGTTGGTGTGTTTAAAGGAAGCATGTTGGTAGGCACATAAAATCCCACATATCCAGAGGCCGCAGTGTTAGGTGTGATGTTGTAGATTGGAAGCAGCTCCCCTAGGTTTTCAGAAATATAGGGTGTGTACAATGTTTGTCCCATTAAGTTCTTGGTTAGCATACTTCCATCCTTTGTTTTTAGGTCTATATAGTTTAAAAAGAATGGACAGTTGTTTTTGTCTATATTTGTACATACCAAGTCAATATGTATTACTAACAAATAATATGAGCTAATTTCGGCAACTTCTTTTAATTTGGCGTCTGGTCCAATGCGTATCAATAAATTATCCGGAGTTGTAATTAAGCCGCCATAACTTGCAACATTATTTTTATCAAAATACTGCACTAATACATTTTCATCTACTGCTGTTGTAGCTGTTGGTTGAACCGTGGGTGTAATTTCAGTAACTTTTGGTGTCACGTGATATTGTAAACAGTCATACCCTTTTTTATGATTGGAGTCTTGTCCCATCCCATAATTGGACATGCCATATTTTTTTGCTACCTCTGCTGCGTTTGTGGCAAAATCCGAACATAAAGTATAGTTTACGGAGTCAATTTTATTATAAACAAAAGGTTTCTGTGTTGAACTGTTTTTCAGACTTTGTTCCGGTAGCGCCAAATCGTTTAATGTGGTTGGTAGTTTGGAGTTTCTATCGTAATAGCTGTAAATAGAAGATTCTATTGATGAAAAAGAATTCACTGTGTTTGCATCGTTGGTTATGGCCTTTAAGTCAGAAGGATTACCCCCAGTTATGAAGCCGGCAAGCAAAGCCGCTGTTACAACTAAGCCAAGTATAACGATGAAGATATAGTACTTACGCACTTTTTATACGATCTCCCTTTACCTGACCAAGATAATAAATAAATATAATACTGCTTAATCCAACAGTATTTAAAAAGTGCAATACAAAATTAAAAGTTACATTTCCTTCTAAAAATCCGTACACAGCTTGGACAACGTTTACTAAGACAACAATAAATGTCACGACAAGTGTTCCGTATGTTAAAAGTTTTCTGGCAACCATGTTTTTAATATTTGGATTTTCTTTAGTGTGTTTTGTGATCTTTATAAAGAAGAAGGAGAATAACGGAAAAGAAACTATTAGTGCAGCCATATAAATTCTTAATAATATGGTGTTATAGCTGTCATATGCAAAAGACGCGTATGGGTTGTTTGTAACCCCAGGAGCCCATTTATCAATATATTGATGAATCATTAACGCTAAGGAAATGTATAAAACGTACATACTTATAAACATTAATATATGCTGAAAGCTATCCCACATGGTTCCTGTTTGTGCTGGTGGTGTTGGAATCTTTGGTAGAGGTATATCTGAGGTTTTTACCTCACCTGCTAGAGCTTCTGTTATCTGATTTTCTGGCCAACCTACGGATAATAGATTAGCTTTTATTACCTCATCAGAAATACCTTCTGCCTTTTTCTTGGTAACATAATCTTGGATTTCAGGGGTAATCATATACAACAATACTAACTTTTATTTGTGGTTTGTGTAAAGGATTAAAAAATCTGACAGCTATGCTTATGGTCGGGGTAGCCCGGCTCGAACGGGCGATCTCCAGACCCCCAGCCTGGCGCTTTAGCCAACTAAGCTATACCCCGCGATTACCGAAATATTCTAACACCTTTATTGAATTGGTGTTACTGGTTCTTGCGTAGTTGTTACGGGCGCTGGTACAGGTGTTGGCGCTGCTAGAGGCGCTACCGGATTTATTACTGGTGCCTGATCCACTGCTTGTGGTTGTATGCCTTTGATTTTTTTGAGCTCAAAATAATAAGTTACCCAGATAAATGGAAATGCAGAACCGATAACCACTTCAACGGGTAATTGTATCAGCGTTGCAATTAATCTCATTATCAATGGCGCTTTCTCATTTTCAAACGCTCCGAAGAAAATTGAAATGGCCATACTTATAGCGAACACTACTGCACCTTTTTTAAATAATTCCAATTTGTAGCCATTTACCAAAGAAGCTCCTTTTTGGAAGGCTTCAATGACGCCAACGTTTTCTTCATATGCGATATACAAAGTGTAAGAGAACATTATGCCTAATATAATGGCCGGTATTATAAAGAACATAAAGCCAAACATAAGCATTAAGTACAAAATAAAGGTGATACCCAAAAACTTGTAATTCTTTTTATAGGCTTTTTTTGCAAATTCCAGCATGCTTATTTGCGTGTTGTGATATGCCTCAATGTAAATACCTGTGCTCATTGCCATAACAAATCCAAAAAATAATACAGAAAAAACCAAGCAAAGTAGTGAAATCAACATTGTGCCTACAACGGATACGGATTCATTGCCATTTTTAGTAGCAACTGCTGCGAATGCTGTGACCATGGCAATAGGAAGCACTTGTATAAAGATCACAAAAAATATTACGGTTTGTGCCTTTAGAATAAAGAGCCAACGATTGTTCTTTGTCCAAAGTTGAACACTAGATTTTATTACGGAAATAATGTCTGATAGCTTTTGTGTATTTGTATTTTGTTCCATTATCCAAGTTTGCGTTGTTTATAGGGCTTTGTCAATCTTAAACAATATTCTGTTGCGTGTTGCCTTAATTCTTTTTCCCCATGTGGAGTCCAAATCTGCTAGTTCGCTTTTATTTAGTATGCCTGCCTGTGCGTCACTAAAGCCCAAAACTTGTAATTGAGGTATAAGCTGGGTTTTAATATAAACTTCGTTTAATTCTGGAAGTTGCAGTCTTTTGGTTTCTCCTTTTTCAAGTTCTTCCGAATAACCGAGAATAAATGTAAATCCGGCGTCTGGTTTCATTAACGATCTTAGGTTATTAACCTTAGTTATATTTACGTTAGCTATAGCTTCCAATAGAGAACCCCAGGGTAAAATAACGGTTAAATAGTCAGCCGCGCCTATTAGTTCTTGTGGCAATATCTCAACGCTTCCAATAACGTAAATCACATTATCAACATGGTTTTTCACAGCTTTCTTAGAGAATTCCTCCATTTGCTTAGCTGCAGGATCCACTCCTATATATAATGTTGTTGGCATGGCAAGAGCGCGCTTATATACAAATCTGCCGTCTCCTGTGCCCAAATCCAGCTCTACGCGTGCGTATTTGGATTTTAGCTGGTCTAATTCCTCTTTAGTTATTTCCAATAGTTTGTTGCCTTTTACTGTCTTCATTTGTACATAATATAAAAAGTACTTGGAATAAGCAAAACATATATGATAAACTACTTCGATGGGACTCGAAATGATCACAAAAAGATTAAAGATTTTAAACGATCTCCAAGATGAATTGGATAAGATTAAAGTTGTAATGGTAGATTCATTAGAGAACGATCCAGCATATCAAGCCCTACAGGCAGAAGCTCAAAAGTTTAAAGATGAAGTAAAAGAAAAGAAAGCAAAAGTTTCTTCAAACGAAACAATGCAAGCCATGGAAAAACAAATGAAAGAGCTTCGAGAAGATATTAAGGAAAATAAAGAAGTTTTAGCCCAGGAGTTAGCCGATTATTATAAAGATAGTGGTTCACTTCAAATTATAGATGACGAAGGCAATCAAAAGAGAATTATATTCTCAGCTAACTTGTAAATAGTTAAGATTGTGTCAGAATTTAAATATGAGTATTAATAAAAAGAAAAAAGACGCTCAAAAGAATAAAATGATCCGCAAGACTAAAAAGAAGTTTAAGCGTATTTCTTAAATTCTTCAGCTGTCATAAATTTAGGAGTAGGTAAGTCGCCATAGTTTTGATTAAGCGCTATTTTTGCGATATTCTCACCCTTTAACAAAAAACATGCCATTCCGCTAACCTTTTTAATAGGGTCGTAATCTGCCTGTGTATGACCGCTGTTCCAATTATCAAAGGTTACAAGTGGTGTTTCGCCTATGTTAGATAAAGCGTGTCCCCATTCGGGAGTTATTGTAACTTCATCTCCAGGCTTAAGCGTAACAAGTACTATATCGGTAACCTCAGGATATCCTTTTTGCATTAATAAAATTCCCTGACCTTCAATCACGTGGTAAATTTCGTTAACGTTGGTGTTATGGTAATGCCCGTATGTTTTTGGAAATTCTTCGCCGTACATGCCCGAGGTTATTACGGTCATGTTTATCCATTTGCCTTGAGTAATATCCGTAAAAACCCAGTAAACTGATTCTGGACCAGTACTACCGGGTTTGTACAAAACTTCGTCTTGTTCTTTAAGAGTTCTAATAGACTTTAGGTACACTAATAGTTCACAAAGTAAGTAACTTTAGCTTTGGCTTTTAGTTCAGTTACGTATGTTTGATATTCAGAAGACAACTTTTGTTGGGCAAGTTGCTGTTTAACTATACTTTTTACCTGATCTGGATTGTCTGTTGGCAATGAAGCTTTATTGTCGGTCATGTAGGTGTTAACTTCTGCGTCTGTTACGGCAACTTTATCACCCAATAATTGCTCAACTGTCTTTTGATATTTGATTTGTTCGTTTAATTCGGCGCGTGTCATTCCTTGAGCTTGTAAAACATTATCAAGATTTTGATTTTGGCTCTTTAAGTTATCTGAAATTGAGGCTACTTCTTTGTTTACTTCATCAGCTGAAATTTTAACGCCTTTTTTGTTAGCTTCTTGCTGAACCAAAGCTCTGGTTACCAAAGAATCAAGTGCTGCTTTACCATTAGCTTTTTCCAGCTGACTTACAACTTCCATTCTGGATACAGGAACGCCGTTAACTAAAGCGGCAACAAAAAATCCTTTAACAAAATAAAGAACTCCTCCTAGCAAAACTACTACGATGGCTACAAGAATCATTTTATTCTTAAGCACTTCATTTTTTAAAGCAGAAAATTTTACTTTTAAATCAACTAACATTTTATTATTTGTGTTTGTATTTGTTTCCATTGGTAGAGTATAACATACAGTTATTTGTTGTGAATATTTATTGTTTTGTCCAAATGGAAGAGAGGGCGATTTTTAGATTCCAAATATATTGTGGATATATACTTTCCTACAAGACCTATCATTATGCTGTTAAAGCTACCAAAAAAGACAATTGCTAAAACTAAAGATGTGTATCCTATGGGCGTAGCAAAAAACAAATACATTATTAAATAATATATTCCCAAAAAAAATGATGACGTGAAAATTATTCCTGAAATTAACAATAAAAGGTCCAATGGTTTGGCTGTAAGAGAAATAATTAAATCAATCATCAAGCTGATTTTCATAAATAAGTTATAGTGGCTTTTACCGCTTAATCTTTTTCTGTTAGTTACTTTAATTATGGAATAGTTTGAACTTATGTCTCTTAGTAACCCTTCGATTGTTCTATTAAGTTCGTTATATTTGTTGAACTTATCTACAAAATCACGGGTCATTATTTTTAACATTAATTGGTTTGGGACAATATCTACTTTAAATACTGTTGTGACTAAAAACCAAAAAGCTTTTGATGTTAATTGATCGAAAAAGTTATTTCTTATTTCCGAAGTTGTATAAACTATGTCGTAACCTTTTTTTATTTCGTTGTACAGGTTTGGTATTTCTGCTGGCGGATTTTGAAGGTCACCGTCCATAATTACAACATAATTTCCTGTTGCTAAATTTATTCCTGCACTCATGGCTATTTGTTGGCCGTGATTTTTAGATAAAAAGACTCCTTTAACTTCAGGATTTTGTTCACATACGTTTTCAATAGCTTTTCTGCTGCCGTCTTTACTAAAGTCGTCTACTAATAGAATCTCGTATGAAACCCCTAAAGTATTAACGTGCTTTTGTATTTCAGCGACAAGAGGTGCCACGTTTCCTTCGTCATTATATATTGTAGCTACAACAGATAGATCCATTTATTAGTACATTTTAGCAGAACGAGTCAATTTGAAGAAACTTAGTTAAATTGGTAGTATCACGTGATGTTACCTGTAGAACTAGCATTTGTTGATATTGAAACAACTGGGTCTAACCTAACCAACGATCGGGTTCTTGAAGTAGCAATTATCAGAACCAACGGGCATCAAGTTACAGACGTGTTTAGTTCGGTTATTAATCCAAAAATTCAGGTATCGCCCTACATATTAAATTTCACAAGTATTAAAAAAAAAGAAATAAATAAAGCCCCAAGCTTTGAGGAATTAAAAGATGAAATGTTAGGTTTGCTTGAAGGCGCAGTTTTTGTGGCGCATAACGTAGAATTTGATTACAACTTTTTAAAAAACGAATTTCTTAGAAATGGTATTGATCTAAATTTGGATCGACTTTGCACTGTTAAGCTATCTAAAGCATTGTACCCGGATTATCGCCGTCACAACTTAGATGAAATTATTAGGCGTCATTCTATTGAGTGTTTATCAAGACATAGAGCATTGGGTGATGCAAAAGTAATTTTCGAGTTTTATCACAAAATGCTTACGGAGTTTCCAGAGGAAAAATTGGATAAGGTAATTAAGCGTTTGCTTCAGTTAGCGATTATTCCTTTAACAGGCATTAAGCAGTAAAAAGACCAGTTGTGATCGCCGGAGCATTGGCTTCTTCTAAACATAACGGCGGTGAACTGAATATAAAGTGAGTACACTACCAGAATAGAAAATATAATCATTCCAACCTTTTTAAATTTAGCCGCTATTAAATATGCAAATATTGCTATGTAAGGAATATGTTCTGTGAAAAATCCGTAACCAAATCTATCTGCTCCGTACCAGCACCACCAGTTCGAAAATAGTATTAGAGTTCCAATGTATGAAAGTGCCATAAAGAATAGTATTTTGTCCAGGTAATCCATTTGGGTTTTTGGGTCGGCTGTGTGCTTACTTTTGTAACCATATCTAAGCCAAGCTTTTTTGATAATCTTGTACATTCCAAAATATGACAACAAAAAAGGTGGCGTAATAAATAAAAAGCTTCGTGTGGGACTTATTGCGTAGCCAACTAATCCCACCCACATTGGTGTTGAAAAGCTTGTGTCCTCGCGGGCGCCATACTCGTTTGTAAAAGGTGATTTAAAAACCATCCAATTGTAAGTAAGCATTAATATAGCCGGCCCTGCAGCCATTAAACAAAATTTAAATATTTCTTTTCGGTGATTCAGAAAAACGTAAAAAGCTACCACGGCGGCAAAAACTATATTGGTTGGTCGCGCAACTACGGCGAGTCCGCAAACCAATCCAGTCCATTTAATAAGCCCGGGGTTTTTTTGTCCTTTTACTAAAAGCAGTATTGCGATTGTTATAAATAGTAGCGACGATGTGTGCTGCCACAGAGTTCTACTGGATATAACCCAGGCTTCAGTTCCAAAAGCGTAGAAAAACAAAAAGAAGTAGGTGAACCAATTGGTTTTAATATTTCTTAGCTCATTAATTTTTTTAAGTATTATGTAAAACAGCGCTACCGAAATGGCGGTATAAAAGGAAGCTGTAATTCTACCCAGCAATAAAATTTTTAAGACATTATCGTAGTATCTAAAGCTTGGCATTTTGTTAAGCATTAAAGGAATAATATAAATCGGCATGGCCATTAAGCCGGTTAATATTGGATACGCCGGATAATTTTTGTCTCCTACTGCTACCATTGAATGGGGAAGCGGCATCTTCGGATCTATTATCTTAATAAGCCTCATGGACTTTGGACCAAAATATAAGGTGTGTTCTGTGTAAAGAGCGTAGGGTAAAACGGTATTTGCAGTGGTATCTAAGGATGTTAACAAAGATTGATATGTATGTTTACGCATACCTGTATCAAAGTCTATTTTTGCGTTGGCCATATATCCAACAAATGTGACAAGAAATATTAAGGCGGGAATTTTTAAGGTTTGTAATAAATTTTTAAGCTTGGACACTAGGTTTATTATAACAGCGTAGGGGAGTTACGTCCTGACGGTTAGTTTAACTGCGCAATTATATTTGTCTCCTTACTTACATTTGCAGGCACACGACTTTGTTTTTTAAAGAATACTTTTATTAATTGCTGAAGCTGGTCGCAATCCAAACTGGAAATATCTATGTGTTTTTTTGCAGCATATTTTGCAATGTTATCAAAATCTTTTATTGTAAATCCGCCCAAGGCTTTTCCTGAAAATGCCAAAATAGTTTCAAAGTACGACATGTCTCCTGTTTTTGAGTTTTTAAAATCACTATATCTATGGAGCAAAAATTCAAATCTATCCGTTTTTTTATTTATCTCTTGCAAAATATCCGCGAACTTAAACATGGTATCAATAACTAACTTTTTTCTTATTTCACGTTGCTCGGGGTTTGGCGTTTCAACGGTTAAAGCGGTAAGCTCGATTTTGTTAAATAGTTTTGGTCGTATTTTAGCTAATTTAAATAACAAGTTTTTAGTTTCACTCAAATCTGTAATTCCTGCGTTAAACCTAATTCTTTCAGGTAAATATGTTTGTTTGGATGTAGGCGCTGCTGGAACCGGACCTTTCTTTATTGATTCACCTTCTATTTCATCGGCAATGTTTGTAGCTTGTTCCGCGTTTACGTTTGATACAAAGGTGAACTCGTCGCCACCCGAACGGCAAACTTCTACCTCTAAATTACGCTTTAAACAGTTTTGTTTTACCAAATCTACAATGTACGCAGCTTTTTTGATTGCCAGATCTCCAACAGTTTTTCTTCCTCCGTGGACGTTAAAGTATTTTAAGTACGCTAAATCAATGTTTATTATGCTGAAATTTATATTTTGATCGTAAAATTTACCAACTTCTTTTTTGGCTTGTTCTTTGTTTTTAAGACCGGTTAAATCGTCGTAATTAATTAGTGCGCGTCGGTAACCTGTTTCTATTGTTTTTAAAATTATCTTTTTGTCTAAATCTTTTACTGATTCTACATATTTTTCTAGAAGGGGACCGTAGTCAGCACATAACTTGGGTTCGCTAATAAAAACTTTTACTAATTCTTTGCATATTTTGCAATCGTTATCTTCAGTACTAGTTGCTTGATAAAACAATTGGGATACATTTTCGAACCATTTACTTTTTTGTGTACGATAATTTTTAACCTGCTCGTTAAAGTTTTCATAGGTTTCAGGTTTGTTTTCAGGAATTTTTTCAAGTTGGGTACGAGTTTTTTCTATTTTATTAAGTGCTTCTTCGGGATTTTTATATAAATATTTTATTTGAGTTTTCAGAACACCTGCGTATGAAGGTTCGTCATCGTGCGTTTTTTCGTACGCGGTTTGGATGCATAATGTTTCTATGTCGGTAGACGACATTTCAAGTAGTTTTTTTATAGTTGGTACGGGATCAAATAGATATTTAATGTACATGTCATAAAAATCCTTTTGGCCTTTTTTGCATGACTTAAAATCTGCAATCGTATCAATAAGTTTGTTGTATTCAATACCGTAGTTGATTGCTTGAACAAGTACGCTGGTTGCGTGACGAGATATATTTTTGTTTAAAGATTTATCGTTTTCTAATTCCAAACCTTTGTTTCCATCCTCGATAAGTTGTTTTATGGTATAGCCGTAAACGCTAAGGTGCGCAGGCTGGCTGGCATTTTCAAAATTGATTGTTATGTCACTTAGTGTTTTGGTTATTTCCGGAACGTTATCTTGTGAAATGTTACAAATGCAAATAAAATCTGCTCCCAATATATGATAAATTTCGAAGTTGGAAATATTTAATTTAGTTAATTGTTGTCCTACTTTTTGCACGCATTTTATTAGTACTTTATCGCCTTCTTCATGCGTACCTTCTTTATTTACTCGAAGTAAGTCGCGGATTGTTATGTAAAAAAATCCCACAGTCTTTCCGGTTGCCTGTTTTAAAATTTCACCGTCTTCTGTTTTTATTGTGTCTTTTACTATTTCTCCCAATCTGTGGTGAAAAAAAGAGCCTTTTATTGCTCCTGAAATGTCAAACTTATTTTCTTCAATAATTGCGGAAACTTCTGAATTCAGCTTAGTTAGTGATTTTTCTATAGCTTCTTTATCGTGCATATAAGTAGTATAAGTATAGCGCTATTACGCTTTTTTCGTGTAAAATTTGGATAAACATATGGATAAATTCGCGCTTACAATTACGGCAAATATAATAATAAGTTTAATTTCGCTGGTTGGTGTGGCTACTTTATCCATAGGTAGAGAAAGATTAAATAGATTATTAATATTTTTAGTTGCGGCATCAGCAGGAACTTTGCTGGGTGGCGCCTTTTTACATTTAATACCCGAAGCCAGTGCACAATTGCCCTCAAATGTTGTTAATTTGCTAGTTCTTGGCGCATTTATTGTATTTTTCTTGTTGGAAAAAATATTACGTTGGCACCACCATCACGATGTTGTAGATGATAAGCACGTTCTAGGGTTAATGAACTTAACAGGTGATGTTGTTCATAATTTCTTGGATGGATTGGTTATTGCCGCCGCTTTTTATACAAATATTAATCTTGGTATTGCCACAAGTGTGGCTGTAGTTTTACACGAAATTCCTCATGAGATTGGAAATTTTTGTGTTTTACTTCACTCAGGTTTTAGTGTGCGTAAAGCCGTACTTTCAAATTTATTTGTCGCACTTTTTGCAATTCTTGGTGGTTTTATAGGATTTTTGTGGGTTTCCCATGTTGGTTTGGTTGCACCTTATATCACGGCTTTTGCGGCAGGTGGATTTATTTATATAGCTACTTCAGATTTATTGCCCGAGATTCGTCAGGAGACCAATGTTGTAAGGTCTTGGCTATCTTTTGTATGTTTTTTGTTAGGCGTTGTTTTGATGTTCGTTTTGTAGGCTATAAGTCATTTGTGGTAAAATGTACGCAAATCTGATCAAAGGAGAGTAATTGTGGCTATAAAGCGAATCGCTTATATATGTAGCGAAGCCGACGAATTTTCATTTCTTCCATTGCTTGAATATATGCGCAACAATGGCATTATAACTTTTCAGCATTTCAGCAGTGTGACTGAAGCAGTTGAAAAATTCGACGGCTTGTTTGTTGTAGGGCATGGTAAGGGCAGATGGGATAGTTTCTTCTGGAAGGTATCAGATCTTTCGAAGAAATTGCCTTGTATTTATGTCTGGACTACCCAAGAACCTGAAATTCCCGGTATTAAGGCCGTGAATATTAATGTCACCTTATTTACGTCCTATTTGGAACTTTTCAGGCAACAATTTAAATTGGAATCGTAACGTTTTACAAAGATCCTCTTTGCTTAAATATTTTGGCAAGGGGGATCTACTTTTTCTCCTCACTTGCGGTAAACTATATGTATATGTCCAGACAGGTCATATTAATCATCATTTTGATATTGCTAATCGAAGTAGCGGCCATGCTTTTATATAAAAATTTGGTTATGGAACAGGCGATTAAAACTGTTGAAAATACTTCGATAACTCTCTTACCAGGCGGTGTAGATTTTGTCGGACAAGTTACGGCTATTGATGACGCTTGTAATCGAGATGGTATTTGTAGAATCGCGGTAAATAATGTTTGGATCATTACGGAGCTTGGTGGCGACGTATTACCTGAGGCTTCAAAGGCACGTGGAGCACGTGGAAGAATTATAGATAGTAAAGGTGTTGTTGTTGGAGCTTTAGCAAAGGATATGGTAGGTAAGACAGTTTGGGTTTATGTCACGCCTATTACAGAAGATGGAAAACCAATTACCACAAATCTCAAAGTAGTACGCGATGGTGTGACTGCTGCAAAAACGTATCCAGATGGTTTTTCACTTTACGGAAACCCAAATTTTTATATTAGCTTTTTGCCTATAAGAAACTAGCAGTGTTATTCCAAGTTCATTCGCTCTAGTACACCGTCTCCAATTCGTGCGAATAGCTCCTCTAAAGTTTTTCCACCTTCAAAAATATCGTCTTTCATGCTAATTGGATCAACCATAAAGTAGTGTTCATTGCCTCGTTCCGCAGAATAACCGTAATTAAAAGAGCCGCCATTCGATGCAAAAATTATTGATTCTGGTAAGTTGCTTGTAGTTTCCATTTTCTTGTTTCTTTCAGATAATGTATCGATTGGCCAGATTTGTATATATCCTTGTGTTCCTAAAGTACCTTCGGCGCCGTTTGATTTTTTATAAAAATTATTTAAATCTTCAGGAAGTATGATTCCGAGTTCGGACGCTGTATTTAAAATTATATCTTCGGTTGCAGGTTCATTTGTTTTTATTGTTTCTGGTATTTTCATGTGGTAATTATATCGCGGGTTTTGGGTTTGGTGCAAAAATAGCTGTTTTGGCTGGGGGATAGGGAGTCGGACCCCAATTGGCGCATCCAGAGTGCGTCGTCCTACCATTAGACGATCCCCCAACAGTCAAATATTATCACGGGCAACTAGCACATGGATTTTAGCACCTTAACGTGTCTGTCGCCAGCAAAACCGCCCACTTTACAAAGCTATTTCAAATAAAAACCACATAAGCTAAAATACACATATGAATCCAACCCAACACAAAGAACAAAGAGTGGGCGTTTTTGTAGATGTCCAAAACATGTACTATTCCGCTAAAAACCTTTACCAAGCCAAAGTAGACTTTAGTAAGGTTTTATTTACAGGTGTAGCAGGTCGTCGATTAGTTCGAGCCTTTGCTTATGTCATTAAAGCCGACGTTGGGGCGGAAAAAGAGTTTTTTGAAGCCTTACATAAAATAGGTTTTGAGGTAAAAGAAAAAGAACTTCAGGTATTTTTTGGTGGTGCCAAAAAAGGTGACTGGGACGTAGGACTTTGTATGGATGCGGTTAGAATGTTGCCAAAGATCGATGTCATGATTTTAGTGTCTGGAGATGGTGACTACACGGATCTTTTGGAGTACGCTAGAAGTCAGGGTGTTAGAACCGAAGTTATCGCCTTTAGCCCAACAGGTTCAGGAAGATTATTCGGTACTGCCGATTTTGTAGTTGATATGGCAGAATCCCCGGAAAAGTTTTTAATTGGTGCAAATAAAACCAAATTTAAATCATTAAAGGACTTTGCCAATGAGCGCAACGGGAATCCCAGTGACCAAAAAGAATAAGAAAGACAACAAAAAGTCTAATCTTACTGTAAATGAAGTCGTGGCTGAGGTGCCCATGGTTTTTGAACCTTCAGACTCTGTTGCTGATTCTGTGGCCGAACACGTAACTTCGGGCATGCCCACAATTATTAAACGCATCAAAAATATTTTTTTCAGACCAATATTTTTACTCGCTTACTTTGTTTTACTTTTATTTGTTTCGTACCATGTAATATTCGCGCAACGTATTATTCCAGGAGTAGTTGTTGGAAACGTTCGAGTAGGTGGTATGACTTATGTTGAAGCACAAAAAGCTTTGCAGGGAATTAACGCAACAAATCAAACCATAAATTTAACTTACCAAGATAAAACTTATCCGATAAACACTTCAGATATTAGTTTGGTTTACGATTGGAATGCAACTTTAGCGCGTGCCTTTAAAGTCGGTCGTACTGGAAACTTTTTAATAGATGCTAAAGACAAAATAGCGGGTTTCATAAAACCTGTTTCAATAGTGGCTTATTACGATTATAACGATGAAACTTTAAGTAACAAATTCTCGGCAATAAAAGCAGGTATTAATGTTGATGCCGCAAATGCTGCTTTTGCATATAAAGATGGGAAACTTTATGTGACTCCTTCAAATGAAGGCCACAAAGTTGTGGATGATTCTTTATATAACATAGTAATTGGTTCTTTTAATTCACTCGATTTTTCTTCAAAAGAATTACCTATAAAAACAGTGACACCAAAGATTTACGATACTGATCTTACGGGTTTGCAACAACAGGCTGAAAAAATAACTGCAAATTCAATGACTATTTCTCATGCACAAAAACAGTGGGTTTTAAAACCAGAACAATTATTAAACTTTGTAACAGTAACAAAGGACAATGGCGAGGTTTTGTTTACAATTGATGATCCAAAGTTTCAGGCGTTTTCTGATGGTATCGCAAACGACGTTAACGAACTTCCACGCGGTCAGGTTACAAGCACCGATGGTAATAACGTAACAGGTTTTGAAATAACTCAAGACGGCAAGGCTTTAGATGACAAACAATTTGAAGCTGATTTTAAAAACGCCTTGTTTGCTGCAAAACCCACGTTAGAGTTACCAATGAAATCGGTGTCAGGTCCGGCAAGTAAAGAGCAATATGGAATTTTGCAATTATTGGGTGAGGGAAGTTCACATTTTAAAGGTTCTATTCCCGGTAGAATACATAACTTATCCTTGGCGGCCGAAAGAACCAACGGTGTTTTGGTAGCACCAGGTGCAATTTATTCTTTAAATAATGCTATTGGCGAAATTAGTTTAAAAACTGGTTATAATACCGCGTATATTATTTCCGAAGGTCGCACCGTTTTAGGAGAGGGCGGTGGAGTTTGCCAAACATCTACAACTTTGTTTAGAGCGGTTTTAAATTCGGGTTTACCCGTTGTAATGAGATATCCTCACGCATATAGAGTTGGATATTACGAACAAGATATGCCTGTTGGTTTTGATGCGGCTATCTTTCAACCATCTTGGGATTTCCAGTTTAAAAACGATACAGCCAATTACGTGTTGGTCCAGTCTGAATATAATGCAGACGAGCAAAGTTTAACTTTTAGATTGTATGGTACATCCGACGGTCGTACGGTTGATATTCCAAAACCACTAATCACTAACGAAGCGCCACCTCCACCAGCGTTGTATCAAGATGATCCAACTTTAGCAAAGGGAACAATTAAGCAAGTAGATTTTCCAGCATGGGGTGCAAACGTAAAACTTACACGAACTGTTAAAAAAGGTGATCAGGTTTTGTACAACGATACGTTTAATAGTGTTTACCAACCTTGGAGAGCAGTTTATTTAGTAGGAACGAAGTAACGTTAAGTTAATTAAAGAAAAGCTAATTCCACGCTTACAATTGTAAAATTAGAACCATCAGTTGTTGTTGAAATTACAGTAGCGCGTTGATTACCTTTTTTGAACTTTGTTATAAACTCATTTGTATTTTCTATTTCAGCATCAAGTTCCCAACCTTTGTCTTGAAAAACACCTTTATAAAAAGTTACGACTTCTTGTGGATTTTTTGTTGTTTGAAACGTAGTTTGTTGTAAGTTTGAATTTTGGTTGAACCCAATCTTTTCTGAGTTTTCAGGGTAAGGAAATGAAAAGGTATCTCCTGTGTTTGCACCTTTTACAGCTTCGGCAACTTTAAAAACTTTTGGTTGATAACTTACAAAGAAAATATAACTTCCTATGGATAATATTGAAAGTATGGAAATTATGAGAATGTATTTTTTGTAACTTCTTTCCATCACTGTATTTATTGTACGTGCGTAATATTCTGCGCGCAACTGTGAGAAAGCGGGCTGTGTAGGGAGGTGTTATGGCATATGTTGTTTTTCTGGTAAAATATGGGGGAATTTGCTGTGGATAGCACCTCTCGCGAAATGCACAACGCTCGGAAACGCACCGCGTCACTGTACTCGCCTAAAGGCTCGTTTCGTCCCGCGGCCCCATCGTCTAATGGTCAGGACAACGGATTCTCATTCCGTTAACCGGAGTTCGACTCTCCGTGGGGTCACCAAAAACTAAAAATCTATCTCTTTGGAAACATGTTCCCCAAAAAGTGTTTCATCCAAAAACTTTGCGCTTACTATCTTTATTTTAAAAAGCGCTCCTACCATGTGCTTAACTGTGTTTAGTTCAAGAAGTTTTTCGTCTTTGTAACCCCATATAGCGTCAAATACCAAATCTAAACCTTTTTGGTATTCTTCACTTTGAGGTTCTATCTTGTTAGCTATTCCTGTAATTTGCACACCAATTTTTTGTGTATAAAATTTCTGATCGGTGTTCGCAATGGCCAATGCGACTTTACTGTTTTTTTCAATATCCTTCACATGTTTGGCGATTTCTGCGCTAATAAAGTAAATGTTGAAATTATCGTCAACAGTGTAGAAAACATTCGCCGCCCAAGGTCCTGTTTCGCTTGAGGTAGCTAAGGTCATTAACTGATTTTTTTTAAGAAAGTTTAGTAGTTCGTTTTTTATATCCATATTTATAATTTTATAACCTCGGTCGAAAAAAATAAATCTGCTTTTCCCGTATAATGATTATATGAACAAACAATTACTACTTACATTAATTAAAGAAGCGCAGACCAACGAAGTAAATAATCCTCAGAATTACGCACATGAAATAACGCATCACTACAGAACATGGTTGAACGCTAAGGAAATTATTGCGGCTATTAAAGAGCCTTTTGATGTGGATATAGTAGAACTTATATGTTGGTGGCACGATGTACAAATTATCGGCTTAGACTATACAGATAAGAGAATATGCCACGTTATAGCTGATTATCTGGCGTTTAAAGTTTCAAATGAAAGCAAAGAAATAGTTTTGGATAGTATAAAAAATCACGAGTTTGGTTCGACGCCAAATTACCTCGAGGGAAAAATCTTACAGGACGCCGCTAAGTTGGAAATTTTGTCGGATGAAAGATTTAGAATTGCAATCGACGCGATAAAAGCTGGATTAATGAGTAAAGACTACTTTTACAATGCGGCTGTGGAAGTTTACAAGAACTGGTTACCTAAAATGCCTAGCATGTACAACTTTGACATTTCACGTGAGATACATGAAAAGCGTCTCGACTTATTGGACGCAAAAATTAAGAAATACATTGAGGAGCTCGCAACCTTATAATGCATATTCTTTATCACGAAAATAGTCGAAAAGAACCTTATAATCCACAAGAAGATGCCTATGCAAATAATGCAAGCATTTTTGTTGTAGCTGATGGTGTTACACATGATAAAGACGCAAACGGTATTTATCCTATCCCATCTGACTCAGCAAAAGTTGCTCAAATTATTTGTGAGGAAGTACTTAAATATCTTTCAGAAAAACAACCTAACTTAGAAAATATAAAACAAGCATACATTGAAGCCAACAAAATTGTGCAGCAATATAATCAATCACGCCCGCTTTTTAAAGACCGGGAAAATAATGGTTACACAATTGGTGCCGCAGCGTCATCTGTTGTATGTATTACTGGCAACAAACTTTTATATGGTGTACTTGATGATTGCTTTATTTCTGTATTTAGTGCTGATTATCAGGACCACCCAATGCTAAGGTCTTACGTAGAACAATCGGCAAAAATATTAGATTCAAATTACGATTGGTCAAAACCGGAAACTCGAAAATTGTGGCGAAAAGAAATAAGAAATAATGTTTACCTTCACGATGGAAAAGAATATGGGTATGGAATAATTGACGGTAGGGAAGGTTTTATTAAGTATCTTCAGCTGGGCGAGGTTGATCTAAAACAAAACGATCTTGTTTGCGTTTATACAGATGGATTTATTCAATTACTTCAAAATATGGAGTTTGTAAGAGGTATAAGAGAGCAGGAGTTTTCAGGTCATACCTTTGACTATATTAAAGAATATTCAGAAAAATTAGATACGTATAAAGAGAAGACCGCTTATTTTATAAAACAATAGGATACAATTAATATATGAAAAACTTCATAGAACTATACCAAAACAGTTTCAACAAAATACCAACTAACGATGAATTTTTGAGTGCGGCTAAAGACTTATATGCCATTCTATCTACAGCGGCACTAGCCAAAGGTGAAACTTGGAAATCAGATCCTACAGTTGTTTGTCACTTGCACGAATTTATTCCAATGTCAGCAAATCGTGAACAAAATAAAACCTTTCAAGCTTACCTAAGCGAGGCATTTAAAAAAGAAACCTATAACAACTGGGACGATCAAAAGTATGTTTTGATCATTGTACCGACGCAAATATTGGGCGGCAGACATTTTGTTGTGTTTGAAAAGTAGTATTCTGTATCTTTTACTCAAAAAAAATACCCGGAGAATTTTAGTTCACAGGGTATTACTTACGTTACTTCTCCAACTTAAAGACATGACTACATTTTGGGCAAACCACGTGACCGGGTTGTGTTTTGCTCATATGTTCTCCCGGGTAAAAATCTTTGCTACATTTTGGACACGTGATCATCCCAGCGGATTTATGCATAGTCCTTGGTTTGTTGCCATAAAATCCTGATATTCCGTGCATTCCCATACTCTTCCTCCTCCACTTTTTCTAATGCCTTTATACTATACTATGGGACTGTTGTCCAATTTTGCGGCATTTCCAACAACATAGCCCTTGTGCTATATTTCCTACATGGGAATGTATAAAAAAGAACAACTAGTCCAAATAACCTATGAGCGTTTTGGCAAAAACATGGACGTGCTTACCCAAAAAATCACCGACTATCAAACTGAAAACAACATGAAATTTAATATGGTCGTGCCATTACTCCGAAGTGGTGCTTTCCCGGCTTTTCATATCGCGGCCCGTTTAGAAATCAAAAACATTATTCCTGTTTATTACATGTACCAGAACGGCAAACTTATAGATCGAATTGAAATACCAAAGATAACCTATGCCTTACCCGAAGAATTAAATGTATTAATTTGTGATGCCTGTTTAACTTCAGGAACAACTTTAAAATCCGCACTTGCTGACCTTAAATCACTTTATCCAACTGCAAAATTTTATGCTGCAATAACTTGGCTTGAAATAGGTCATGATTCCATTCCTGGAATTGAAAAAGTTTTTAGTGGCGCATACACTAGCGAAAAAGAACCAATCGTTGGAGATGTTATTAACGGATTAGTTGTTGCGCCTTGGGAAGATCTTGAAGTAGACTGGAACGAAATTAAAGGATATTAATTATGCCAATAACAACAATAATAAAGGATTCATTTGAAAAGATATTTGGAAATAAAGAACGCGTGTTAGTTGTAATGGCACATCCAGATGATAACGAAATTATCTGTGGCGGAATTGTTGCTCGCTTAATTGATGAAGGTAAAAAAGTTAGATTGGTTGTAATGACGAACGGCGGAAAAGGTTTTCAGGATCGTACTGATGTTACCGAGGAACAGTTTGGAAAGATGCGTATCGCGGAACAAATCGCCGCGGGTATAGAACTTGGTTTGCCCAAAGAAGAAAACTTTAATTTAGAAATTCCTGATGGAACAGTTGAAAACACTCTTGCCAATATTGAGCGCGTTGTTTTTCACATTCGCCAATTTAAACCTGATTTAATTATTACCCAAAATCCCTTTGATCCTATTAATACTTTTTCCGAAGATGTTCATTGGGTAAATCATCGAGATCATCGTGGGACAGCTTCTATTGTTTTGGATGCAGCATATCCTTATTCACGAGATAGGGGATTTTTTCCCGAGCATTTTACAAAATTTAATTTAACGCCACATACTGTTAATGAACTAATGTTTTCTGACGCCTATGCGTATCCGGATGTTTTATATTTTGATATTACTAAGTATTTTGAAAGAAAAAGAAGTGCTTTGTTACAACACAAAAACGCTTTTGATGCCGATACAGTAGAGAATGAATTTTTGGCAGAGTCCAAGTTGGAACCTGGTAAGAATTTTGAGCGTTTGAAGTACATCACGATTTAGTTTTTTCAATAAACACACTTCCCTGGCGATACTTGCTATAGGGTCTATTTTTGTGTTATTATCTGCGGAATTATCCTAAACCAATAAGAAAGTAGGGAAAAATGCTCAAAGGAAAATTGATCCAGACTGATCGTAGTACCGGCGAGGTTTTTGAACATTCTGCAGATTGTCCGAAATCCCAGGTTGCCGCGGAACTTACTGAAAAGGGAATTGACCTTAATTCTCCTGCAGGTCGTGCCGCTATTGCAGCTGCCAGCCATTCGACTTCATCTACCAGGGGAAAATCACAGATGCAGGTCACAATCCGCTTTGATTCCGTCGGAAATATCATTCGGGATGCTCCAAAAACCGATCCTCGCAACAATTAGCATTCCCAAGCTAATTTCTTGCAAAAGCCTCCGAGCCTATTTATATACTCGGAGGTTATTTTTTGCTTCCGCAAAATAACCCAATACCTACGGCAATGGACAAATTCAAAGAATCAATTTCATCATTATGCTTAATGTACACACTTTGGCCGACCTTTTGATATTTAGCCTCTAGCCCTTGGCTTTCGTTACCAAAAACAAGAGCGAAAGGTTTTTCAAATTTCACTTCATTAATTTCTGTCGCCCCATCAAGCATAAATGTGTATGGCTTGTTACTGAATCTGGTTTGATATTCCTCAAAAGTATCAAAGTATTCAAAGTTTAAGTTGAAGAAACTTCCCATTGAGGATCTAACAACTTTTGGTTCAAATATATCCACGGCCGGCTTTATTATGGCCAGGTTATGATATCCAAAACCAACCATGGTTCTAATTATTGTGCCTAGGTTTCCTGTGTTGCTTGGATTTACTAAAACCACGTGGTTTTCATTTTCGGCCAACTTAGTTTCGTATTTGCGAAACATGCCTACGGCGTAAGTGTTGTCTTTAGCTGAAATACTTTTAATAAACTTGTTATCGTAATCAAGAGGCACACCTTTTTCTTTACATACTTCTTCGAGCACGTGGTAACCTTCGTTGCGGATGCCTTCTGTATTTAGAATAATTCTCACGATTTTATCTCGTTTGAACTTAAACAAGTCTAGCGTTGGGAAGACACCGTACGTGTAAGAATAATCAAGTTTTTTGTCGTATATCTTTAGTGGCATATTAATTAAACTTAAATGACTTCAACAGATCATCTATAGTTTTTTGGAAGGCATCTCCAGAAGTATTTTTTATTGAAATTATTAACGCATATGATTTTCCGAAATCTTTTTCCACATCCACAAATATTAAGTCGTTTCCTTGCCAAGAATATCCGTGCAATAAAATTGCATTTTTACCCCCAATTTTCATTTCAGTATCTTGTGCTTTTGGTGGAACGCCACGAACTACCATGTAATCGTCGGTTAAAGCTTTTCTATTATTGGTAACATATTGCTGAAAATTATATTGGTCGTTAAGTCTAAATGCATAGAACCCTATTCCATCAAAATTATTTTTATCTACGTAGGTGTATTTATTTCCGAGAGAAATTATTTTTTCCGGATTTTTTAATGTTGGTGCTGGAACGTTACAGCATGCTGAATCCAGATGAGGATGTACGAATGCAAATCCGTAGTCTGTATTTGTGTACGTTTCCGTTGGTCCAACAGGTCCTCCCTCAGGATAAAAAGTTAAGCTGTTATAAATATCGTTTGCATTACTTTGATATAGTTGGCGATAACCTACATCACCTCTAAATATGCGTGTAATTTCGTAGTTGGTATTAAATTTTGAAACATACGTTATTACATAATCACCATTACAGTTTTGAATTGTAAAAGTTTTAGCTGGTTCGAAATTTACTGTTGTATCGGTTATTTTGCTAAACACTGCTGTCGCCGCGCAATTGGCTGTATAACTTGCTAATTTAACATTAACAATTTCATCCAAATCTCTTATTTGTGTATCAAAAGTTGTTACTTTAAAAATATATCCGTTTGCTAAATTATCTTCTGTCCACGTGTCTTTGCTGGTGTCATCTTTTGTATAAAGTACAACAAGCGTTCTGGATTGTCCGTTAACTTCTGGTGAGTCGGTAACTTTTGCATCACTTAAATAGGTAATATTTACTCGTAAATTATCGCTGCTATATTCATTTGAAACAATTGGTTCTGAATTTGCACCGCTTTTTGTTGGAGATGGCGTTGGTGTTTGTTTTATTATTGGGATGGTTACATTGCGTATGTACGAAACATAAAATTTATAAGATCCAAAACCAAGTAGAGGAATAACTATACACAACGTCACTATCCACGAGGTTATAGTGAATAAAACTTTCTTACGTTTAATTACTTTTTCTTTTTCTTCTATTGGAATTTTTGTATCATCTATAAAATTTTTGTTAACTTTTGGTTCATTCATATATAAATAATATCAAAATTATTGACAAATTGTCAGAATATTTGTGTAATTAACATACAAATGAATATTAAACGTTTTTATTTCTGCTCGAATATTCTAAACTAGGACTAACTCAGTTTTATGGGGAGTCCTAAAATTTTTTTAGGAGGTGATTTAGATGGTAGTAAAGAAAAAGAAAGTCGCAAAGAAAGTCGCTAAAAAAGTAGTAAAGAAAACAGTAAAGAAAGTCGCTAAAAAAGCTAAGAAAAAGTAACGATGATTACTTCGTTGCTTTCTCGCATTAGCTCGAAAGTAACTTTGTTCTCTGGTTGCTTGGTTGCTCTCACGCATCTGCTCGGGAGTAACAATTGGACTTTTGAATGTTGCTAAGGGCGGTTCGACCATATGGAAGCCGCTCTTAGTTTTTTATGAGCTACTGCGAATAAAAAACCATGAGGCTTGCCGAATTGTTTTTTTATGAACGTAGTAAAAAGGAAAAATTAAAGACCTAACAGCTCATGATTCTCTTGCATAGCTTTTAACGTTGTTTCAACCAAAGTATTAATATCAACCTGAATCTTCTCTTCACATTGTTCCATCTGAGATCGATCAACAGCTTTTGCAAACTCTTTTTGTTTAAATTTTTTCAACACTGATTCGGGTTTTACATCTTCTAACTTTTTTGAGGGTAATACTAAGGTAACGGCTACGATAAAACCTGTAAGCTCGTCAACGCATTCCAAGGTCCATTCTAATAACGTTTCGGGTTCGCGCAGGTGAGTCATTTTATTGTTGTGAGATTTTATTACATTAACCATTTCTTCAGGAACGTCATATTCTTTAAACCATTCTAAAGTTAAAACAGTGTGTTTCTCAGGTACATCCTTTGTTTCTTCCCAATCAGCGTCATGCAATATTCCAATTGTTTCCCATTGTTCTTTAGAAAGTGATCCTATTTCGCGGTTTTGATTTTTGTATAGATCGTAAAATGCAGACAAAGTTTTTCCAACCGCATAGCAGTGTCTTCTTAAATTTTGATTTTGCATATGAGTAATTAGAAGTTTATTGGCGTTTTCTACAGTGAGTTTTTCCATATTTTTTCGAATCTTTCGTTCACAGTTGCGTAACCGATATCTTTAATTAACCATCCGGCTTTTGGGCCATGTTCTTTTCCGATTAGAGAAGTATACATAGCTTTAAAGGCTTCCTTTGAAGGAATTCCCACTACTTTTGTAAGTTCAAAAATATCAAATTGTAATTCGTCGGCAGTGTGCTCGGAGTTTATATATTTTTCGTTAATTAATTTAGTTACACTATTTAAAAAGTTTTTTTGGACATCACTTAATTTTGTAGCGTTTTCTGGAATTTCTGTTTTGAACATAAATACATATTTTTCTGGAGCGTATGTGTTTAGCCAGATTTTTGCGTAAGCGATTCGTTCGTTTAGGATGTCTTTTTCAAATTGTGTTAATTCCGAACCTTTTTCGTCCGTTGCCCATTTTTGAATGTCCATCGAAGGCATTTGTATATAGCTACTTAATGTTCTGAATCGTGGTAAAAAGTTATGCTGTTTAAATTGATCCCTAATTATCGCGGCGTCAAAATATTTAGCGGCGTCAGCGTCTTCTGGAGTTTCCGCGTAAAAATTAGTCGCGCATCTATCAAATTCGTCGTACAAATCTGGAATAGTTTCACCCTCTGGTTCAAATAGAATAGCTGTGTTGTAGTTTGTTCTTAATACCAAAAATCTGGCAACCTCTGGAGGTAATACTTCAACTAAATCTTTAGCGTACATTCCCACGCCGGAGGAAGTAGACATTTTGCTGCCTTCCTTTGTTAAAAACCATTCGTAAGGAATATCTGCGGGTTCTTGAATTCCAAAAAGTTTACAAAGTTCTGTTGCCATATCTCGTGAGCCACCCGCGCTTGAGTGATCTTTACCTGCACCTTCAACGTTAACACCAAGGACTTTCCAGTGAGCTGGCCAATCAACTTTCCACATAAGTTTTGCATTACCATCAAACGGAGATATAGAACCTTTGTATGCACAACCTTGAGCCCATGTTACTAAGTCTGTGCGACATTCAAATTCAACTTCTTTTCCATTCCAACCCGTTACTATTGTGGTTCCTACTTTGCCGCATTTTGGACAAATAACTTGAACTGGAAACCAGTTTTCAGGTTTTTCGTAACCGGCTACTTCGCTGTAAATTTTTCTAATGTTTTCAACTTTGTCTAATGCTTCTTTAATGACATCATTAAATTTTCCTGCCTTGTACATTTCGGAGGAAAATAAAATTTCTGGTGTTGCTCCCATTTTGTTAAATGCGCCGGTAAAAATATCTGCAAAATATCTTGCGTAATCCTTAGTACCTTCGGGAGCTTTCATCATAAAAATTGGTTTACCCAAATCGGCTTCGTAACCTTTGCCAACAAGATCAGATGGAATCTTTTTCATAGGATCCATATCGTTATAAATGTATGTGTAAACGGATTTTTGACCTTCTTTTAAAAACTCTTTATGTAGAACATCGTGAAGTATTACACCGCGAAGAGCACCAATGTGCACCTGTCCCGATGGCGTTTTCATATCGTCAACATGATAAGGTCCACTAAGCTTATTTTGGATGTCTTTTGAGAGTGTTTCTGGCCAATACATGAAGCTATTTTACTTTATTGGTATTAATATTCAATCTTTTGGATTGTGTATATTAATTTTCCAACTGGAGCATCAACCTCAATTTTGTCACCGAGTTTTTTTCCGACAAGTGCGGAACCTAAAGGTGATTCATGAGAGATCTTCATTTGTAAAGGATTGGCTTCTGGAGCACCAACTATATGAAATGTTTCAACTGTATTATCAATGTGAACTGTAACTCTACAGCCAATTCCCACTAATTCTTTGTTTCCATTACCTTCTGTGACTTTAGCGGTTTTAATAACTTCTTCAAGTTCGGCAATTCTACCTTCAATGTAAGATTGTTCTTGTTTTGCAGAATCGTATTCGGAGTTTTCGGAGATATCGCCCATTTCTCTAGCGTCCTTAATTCTTTGAGCAATTTCAGGTCTTCTTACGACATTTAGGTCATTTAACTCACTTCTGAGCTTTTCTAAACCTTCTTTTGTTATATATAAAGTATTTACTTTATCCATATTTTTACTATTAATAGAAAACGATAATCACTTAATCCACGGGCAACGCCACGATATTGATTGAGAAATTAGGTTTCCTGTTCCTCTGAAAGAAAATATCCCTATACAAATATATAGGGAATTACAAATACTGACGCCTTTATATTTATCATAATAGCAAGGTAGTGTCAAATTGCGGACATTAGTATAAGTACTGTTATATCAACGTATATTCAGAAATCTCACAGCATTTACCCTAGTTCCAGCCAGATTACGCATGCTACAATATTCAGATGTTAGATAAGGCAAATATAAAAACCTCGTGGGACCTTTCCGGACTGTTAAGCGGGGATAACGACCCTATAATAGAGCAAACCAAGGAAGCTATTGCTAATAGAAATAAGGCTTTTGTGGCTAAATGGAAGGATAGAACCGACTATTTAGAGGATCCAGCGGTATTAAAGGAGGCTTTGGACGAGTTTGAGGTTATGGAATCAGAGGGAGTTACCGGAGGTAAGGTTGGTTATTACTTTTGGTTAAGACGTGCTTTAGACCAGGAAGCCACAGATTTAAAGGCTTTGGCAAACAAAATGGATGAATTTGGGGTAAAACAGGCAAACGATTTAAGTTTTTTTATGCATAGGATTTCCAAGATTGCGGTTGATAAACAGGATTTATTTTTAAATTCACCAGAATTAGTTTCTTATAAACACTTACTGGAATCCTCATTTAAGGACGCGAAATACCTTTTGTCCGAGGAAGAAGAGAAGATACTTAATTTAATGATGAAGCCCGCTTATTCAAACTGGGTAGAAATGACTGAGGAGTTTTTAAGCAGAGAAGAGGCTGTTGTTTTAGATGAAGATGGCAAGGAAACAAAAAAAGTATTTTCTGAACTTAGCTCGTTGATGTCGAATAAAAACAAACAGGTTAGAGATTCGGCCGCAAGTGCCTTTAACGTGATTCTTCAAAAGTATGTGGATGTTGCCGAACGAGAACTTAACTCTGTTTTGGAAGTACATAAAACCGTAGACGATTTAAGAAAAATTACACGTCCAGATTTTTTAACTTTACTCGGAGATGATATTGAACCCGAAGTTGTGGATGCGTTATTGGAAAGCGTTGAAAAGAGTTATGACATTTCTGCAAGGTTTTACGAATTAAAAGCTAAATTTTTAGGTCAAGAGAAATTAGAGTATCACGAACGCAATGTTGAGATTGGTGATAATTCAGAAACAATTCCGTTTGAAAAGGGTTTGGAAATAGTTTCAGATTCTTTTAAAAAACTAGACACTTCCTTTTTAGATATTTTCGAAACATTTTTAAAAGAAGGAAGGATAGATGTATATCCAAATAAAGGAAAAGAAAATGGTGGTTTTTGTGTGGACGTTGCAAAAGCACTTCCAACTTTTGTTTTGCTAAATTACACAGGTCGGATTCAAGATGTAACCACGCTCGCTCATGAAATGGGTCATGCGATAAACGATACCTTAATAAAAACTAAGCAAAATTCGTTAAACTGCGGAACTTCTGTTGCTACAGCAGAAGTCGCAAGTACATTTATGGAAGACTTCTCCTTGATGGAACTTTCAAAAGAAATGTCTGAGGAAACACGGTTGAATTTGAACATGTTAAAAATAAACGACGATATTTCTTCAATTGTTCGACAGGTTGCCTGCTATAAATTTGAGCAAGCTTTGCATACGGCTTACCGAGAAAAAGGATATCTGTCAAAAGAAGAAATTGGCGCATTATTTTCAAAACATATGCATGCGTACATGGGAGATTTTGTTGAGCAAACTACAGGGTGTGAAAATTGGTGGGTTTATTGGATGCATATTAGAAGATTTTTTTATGTGTATTCTTATGCAAGCGGTTTACTGATATCAAAATCTTTGCAAAATATGGTGAGACAAAATCCAAAAGATATAGAAAAGGTTAAAGAATTTTTAAGTGCCGGTACTTCAGAATCTCCGCGCGCTACTTTTTTAAAAATGGGAATTGATATTGCCGACAAAAGTTTTTGGGACAAAGGTTTAAATGAAATATCCGCACTTCTTGATGAAACGTGGGCATTAGCAAAAAAATTAAACAAGATCTAGCCCATAACAACTAGACAAAAAATGTACTCAATATATAATAATAGGTATGGAATTCCCTCAGAACTCAAATAATGGGTCCATTGGAAGTCTGGGAAGTTTCTACCCTAATGGCATGTCAAACTCCGATTCTCCAAAGAATTCGAATAGTAAAGGTATCTGGATTGTATTAGGTATTGTTGTTGTGCTGGCAATAGGTTTAGGCGTTTGGTTTTTTGTATTACGCCAATCTTCTTTTCAAATTCTAAGTCCTCTTTCACAAAATAAAAATAAGAACGCTATTGCAGGTGGTTCAGCACCCGTGGATGCCACAAAAATTATGAATCCTTTAACCGGTATGCTGTTTCCTGAAAATGCTGCAGCTTGGGTAAATAATAGACCTCTTGGTGTTATGGTAAATAATCATGTTGATGCCAGGCCACAATCTGGATTGATTTATGCTGACGTTGTTTACGAAGTAATAGCAGAGGGCGGAATTACAAGGTTTTTGGCATTCTTCGACACAAACACTCCCGAAAAGATTGGTCCTGTCAGAAGTATTCGCGAGTACTTTTTGGTTTTGGTAAAAGAAATGGGTGACGCCATGGTTATGCATATTGGATATTCGCCTCAGGCTTTACTTGATATAGAGCAATGGCCTGTGCGAAGTTTAGCACGTGGTGGTGCAACGTTTTGGCGAGATGAAACTTTAAATGTTGCAATAGAACATACAGCTTATGTTAATGGAAAAGATTTGCGAACTTTGGGAAGTAGTTTAGGATGGGATGGTTTACATTCATTTACACCTTGGAAATTTAAGGATGATCCCGCAAAATATTCCACATCTCCTGCTGCCAGCGAAGTTACAATTGATTTCTGGACACACGGAGATTACACTGCTTATTTCAAGTATGATTCATCAACAAATTCTTATTTAAGATTTTCAGGTGTTGATGCCAACGATAAACCAATTGCGTTACTTGATCGTGAAACAAAGCAACAGGTTGCCGTTCAAAATTTAATCGTTGAATTTGCAACTGAAACTTCTATACCCGGTGATGAGAAAAATCGTTTGGATTATCAATTGGTTGGTAGTGGGGAAGCTTTGGTTTTTATTGACGGACATGTTGTTAAGGCTACATGGAGTAAGGCCAGCAGAGATGCACGTGCAATGTTTTACGATATGAATGGTAACGAAATAGAGTTTAATCGCGGAAAGTTTTGGATTAGTATTGTGCCAGATCGAAATGTTAAGCAAGTTGTGTACGATTAAATTAGGAGAGCCACTAATATAAGTTACCGCCCCAGGTGGACTTAAAAAATGTTAAAAAATTTATTTGTATCTGATGTAAGAGTAAAAGTTTTAAAACTGTTCTTGTTGAACTCTGACAAACAGTTCCATGTGCGTGCAGTTGTGCGTGCAGTTGACGCTGAAATAAATGCTGTCAGACGAGAGCTTGAGAATTTAAACGAAATAAAACTTTTAACTAAGAGACAAAGCTCAAACAGAATTTATTATCGAGTTGATGTTGAGCACCCCTATTTTTCAGATTTAATTTCACTATTTTCAAAAGAAGAAGGTTTAGGTGCAAATATTATTGACGCTAAAAAATCTTTGGGAAACGTTGAGTACGCAACATTGTCTAAAGCATTTTTACGAGGTCGTCAGTCAACAGCATTAGATGTAGATTTATTTATTGTTGGTGAAATAAAAGTTGATGTTTTGGAAAAATTAGTTAAAGAGTTTGAATCAAAAAGTGCACGTGAAGTAAACTTTTCGGTTATGGATCCGGAACAGTTTAATTATCGAAAACGCACCAACGATCAATTCATTTTAAAGGTGTTATCTCAAGCAAGAACAATGTTAATTGGTGATGAAGAAAAGTTCGGTTCAGTAATGACTGCAATTTAAGAAAGATTTGTGAGATAATATTGCGTATGTTCAAGCGTCTATCAACTCGATTAGGATTAATAGCAGTAATAACCATTGTGGCACTCCTTATTGTTTTACCTCCAGTTAAACTACAAATGGACAATCAGCTTCTCCAACTTGATACAACTCTTGGTGGATATAACATTGATTGGTTCGGAGGAAAAATCCAAAAAGATTTACGAGATTTCAAAAAAGGTTTGGACTTAAACGGAGGAATCAGAATTGTTTTAGAAGCAGACATGTCTAAAATTGACGCGGCTAATAGAACAAACGCTTTGGAATCTGCAAAGGAAGTTATTTCTCGTCGTGTTAACTTGTTGGGTGTATCCGAACCTAACATTACAACCTCCAAAGTAAATGATAATTACCGAATCGATGTAGAAATACCAGGATTAGACGATATTACACAGGCTGTTAATTTAATTGGCCAAACAGCGCAATTAACATTTAAAGTCTTAAAACCTGAATATCCTTGGTCACAAGATAAATTTTCACAATATTATTTGAATCCAAATGTTTGGCAAGATACCGGAATTACCGGTGCTGATATGAAAGGTGCAACCGTTGTAGTTAATCAACAGGGGACTTTACAACAACAAAATCAGCCACAAATCCAATTACAATTTACCGATGAAGGACGCCAAAAGTTTTCTGATTTAGCAAAAGCTAATGTTGATAAGCCAATCGGAATATTTTTAGATCAAAACGCAGCACCACTTTCAATGCCTGTTGTAAGTCCAGATTTGGCAAAAGGTTTAACAAACGATCCTGTTATTAGTGGTAACTTTGATTTTAATACCGCTAAGAACTTAAGTATTCAGTTACGCGCCGGTGCTTTACCCGTTCCAGTAAAAATCTTGCAGCAAGAAACCATTGGAGCAACCTTGGGAGCTGATTCTATTCACAAAAGTTTTTACGCTGCGGCCGTTGGATTGTTGTTGGTTTTTGTATTCTTAATCTTTAGATACGGAAAATTGGGAGCACTTGCAGGTGTTGCCTTAATTATTTATTCATTAATTGTTTTAGCAATTTTCAAATTAATTCCTGTTGTTTTAACATTACCAGGTATCGCAGGATTTATTCTTTCTATCGGAATGGCCACGGACGCAAATATTTTAATCTTCGAACGAATAAAAGAAGAAGTCTTGTGGGGCAAACCAAGCAATATCGCTATCAACTTAGGTTTTGATCGCGCTTGGAATTCCATTAGAGATTCAAACATCTCATCACTTATTACCTCATTTATTTTGTTCCAGTTTGGTTCCGGTCCGGTTAAAGGATTTGCCTTAACATTGGCCTTGGGAGTTATTGTTTCATTGTTCACATCTCTTTTTGTTGTAAGAACATTTATTCATTTATTCAAAGTTGGTCACACAAAAGCCGAAAGGAAAGCGGTAGCTAAATGATTCAAATAATTAAATACAAATGGTTATACATAATATTTTCTGCAGTACTTTTGGTACCGGGAATAATTTCTTTATTTGTTTTCAAACTTGATTTATCCATTGATTTTACGGGTGGTTCTGTTTTTAAATATAAATTTAACCAAGTTGTTGACCAAAACGAACTTAAAAATACCTTTACTGCTCAAAACGTTTTTGTTGAATCTATAAGCAAAGAGAGTGATATTTACGTAGTCCGAACTCGTGAAGTAAACCCAAATAGAAACACAGATATAAAAGCTGGTGTGGCTCAAAAATACGCAGACGCGCAGGAAGTTTCGTTTGAAACTGTTGGTCCAGCAATTGGCGGTGAAACAACTAAAAAAGCATTTGTAGCACTAATCTGGGCTATGGTTGGAATACTTTTATATATTGCATATGCGTTTAGAAATATTCCAAAACCATATTCAAGTTTTAGATTTGGTATAAGTGCAATTTTGGCGATGTTCCATGACGCTCTTATGGTATTAGGTTTATTTTCTATATTGGGACATTTTGGTCACGTGGAAGTTGATTCATTATTTATTACTGCTGTTCTAACTGTTATCGGATTTTCAGTACACGACACCATTGTTGTGTTCGACCGAATTCGCGAGAATCTTGGAAAACTTTCAAAAGCTATGAATTTTTCAGATATCGTTAACTACTCAGTTGTTGAAACATTAAGCAGATCTCTTGCAACATCTTTAACCGTTCTTATAACATTGTTTGCCTTATTTATATTAGGTGGTGAAACAATTAAAACATTTGTACTCGCAATGTTAGTTGGAGTTGCTTCAGGAACATATTCTTCTATTTTTACCGCTTCACCAATTCTAGTTATCTGGGAAGAGTGGGAAAGTAAAAGACACAAAAAGCTTTGAGTGACTGTCGCGTAAGTTGGTGTAATATATTTAAGCAATGAAAAAGTGGAATATTTTATCCGAATATAAAGAAGGCGATATTGTAAATCAACTCATCTTAAACCGTGGTGTCACCGATGTTGAAACTTTTTTAAACCCCCCGGCCATAAACGAGGCATTTAAAAGTTTTTCAACAGAATTTAAAGAATCGCTGAAGAACGGCGCCCAATTAGTTCACAAATTTATCGCCGAAAATAAAGCAATTATAATTCACGGCGACTACGATGCCGATGGAATCTGTTCAACCGCAATTTTGTATAACATTTTAAAAACTGAATTTGGTTACGATAAGGTCTTTAGTTTTATTCCAAATAGATTTGAGCACGGCTATGGTGTTTCAAAAAAATCAGTTGATACAGTTTTGGAACAAGTAACTGCTGCCGGAGTTAACATTGATGAAGTTTTATTTATAACAGTTGATAGCGGAATTACCGCAAACGTTGAAGTTGATTATATTAAAAGTTTAGGACACAAGGTTATCATTACAGATCACCACCAACCACCCGAACCTTTGCCCACTGCCGACGTTATTATTTGGTCGGACAAGCTTGTTGGTGCAGGTATCGCTTGGGTTTTTGGAAGAGCGCTCGGTTCAAAAGATGTTAAGTCTATTGCCTTAGCCGCTCTGGCAACAATAACAGATCTTCAACCTGTTTTAGATTTTAATAGAAGTTTGGTTAAACGGGGACTTGAAGTAATAAATTCTGATCCACCAATTGGTTTAGCAAAACTTTTAGACGTATCAGCTCGACGTTCAGGCGAGGTTACAACTTATGATTTAGGTTGGGTGATTGGTCCAAGATTAAATGCAACCGGACGACTTATTGATGCTTCGGAATCACTTAAGTTATTGGTTGAAAAAAATGCTGAAAAAGTTGCAGAAATAGCTCACAAACTAAATGATGTAAATGTTACTCGTCAGGACAAAACTTTAGAAATGTACGCGTTTGCATCTGGAGTTGATCCCGATAATCTTCCAAAAATAATTATTTCAGCCAGCGAAAATTACCACGAAGGAATAAGCGGTTTGGTTGCAGCAAAACTTGTACAAAAATTTTTTAGACCAAGTATTGTTATAAGTTTAAATGATGGTTACGGAAAAGGCTCCGTTCGTTCGGTTAGGGGAGTAAACATAATCTCATTACTCAGAAACTTTGAAAATTTATTTGATAGCTTAGGTGGGCACCCAATGGCCGCAGGTTTTACGATTAAAAAAGAAAATATTCCAGTCCTTGAAGAAAAGTTGTTGGCGTTAGCTCAAACCGAAATATCCGACGACTTACTTTGTGAATCACTTAACGTTGATATAAAGATTCCAATAAATTTAATTGATATGGAACTATTAAATTCTATAGATAAGTTAAAACCATTTGGTCTTGGCAATGAAGAACCTGTTTTTATGAGCGATAACGTTGGTTTAATGGATATCACTCTCATGGGAAAAGAGAAACAGCACGTGAGTTTAAAACTTTATAAGCAGAACAAATATTACAAAGCTATATTGTTTAGCGGTGCCGAATTGGTAAAAGATTTGGCCATGGGAGATAAACTGGACGTTGTTTACACTATTAAGCGCAATAACTACAACGGTAATGAATCTATCGATTTAATGCTAAAAGACTTCAAGCGTTCGGTTTAAGCCCAAGATATAGCTTTTTTTGACTTATCTAATATAATGAAGGTTATGGCAAGAACATATATAAAAGATCTAAAAGAAACAATCGGTCAAGATATCTTGATTGAAGGATTTATCCAGGCAATCCGCGACCAGGGCGGAATCAAATTTTTAAATATTAGAGACGTTACAGGCGTAGTCCAAATCGTTATCCTAAAATCAGAAAAAGAAGTTTTCGATATTATTAAAGATCTAACTTTAGAAAGTGTTGTTGCCCTTGAAGGCTTTGCTAAAGAAGAAAAGCAGGCTCCAGGCGGACTCGAAGTTCAAGCCAAAAAGTTAACAGTTTTGTCAAAAGCCGAACCCGAACTTCCTATTCCTGTTGTTGAGGAAAAAGGTGGCGACGAAACCGAACTTATTAAATGTTTTGACTGGCGCTGGTTGGATCTTAGAAAACCTAACAAACTAAAGATATTTAAAGTTTGGACCGAGCTTGAGCGCGGTTTCCGAGATTATTTTGCATCCAACAACTATATTCAAATTTACGCACCTTCATTTATGAGTACACCAAGTGAAACCGGTGCTGAAGTTTTTGAAGTTAAATACTTTGAACAAAAAGCTTATCTTTCACAGTCACCTCAGTTTTATAAACAAATGGCCATGGCATCAGGATTTGAAAAAGTATTTGTGGCCGGTCCGGTATTTAGAGCCGAACCATCATATACAACAAGACACACAACTGAGTTTACAGGTTGGGATTTTGAAATTTCCTACATTAAAGATCACTACGAAGTTATGGCCGAACAAGAAAAATTAATTGTTGCCGGATTTACTCACCTTAAAGAAACAGTACTTCCTGACTTAGAAGTTCCTTCAATTCCATTTCCAAAAATGACGATGGAAGAAGTAAAGGAAAAACTAAAAGCCGCCGGTGTTAAAAGTGAAAAGCGTTATGATATGTCACCAGAGGAAGAGCGTGAAATCAGTAAAATGATTAAGGAAGAAACAGGAAGTGATTTTATTTTTATAACCGATTATCACATTTCTGTAAGACCTTTTTATCATATGCGCTATGAAGATAAACCTGAATTTACAAAGAGTTTTGACCTTATATACAAAGGTGTTGAAATAACCACTGGCGCGCAACGAGAGCATCGTGTTGAAGTATTGGAAAAACAAGCAACAGAAAAAGGAATGGATTTAGCACCACTTCAAGATTACGTAAACTTCTTTAGATATGGCTGTCCACCTCACGGAGGAATTGGAATGGGCCCAAGTAGAATAATTACGCGTATGCTTGAACTTGAAAGTGTTAAAGATGCAACCTATCTGCCTCGAGATGTGAAGCGTCTAAAACCGTAAAAAATGAGCTTAGCTTTTTATCAACAGTTTGTTCTAGGAATAATATTTTTTGTTATCCGTGTAATCTGGTTTGTTGATGTTGTCACCAGCTTTAGCGTTAGAAAAGTTTTAAAAATTTCTCGCGCTGTTTTTGTTGCTGTTGTTTTAAGCACTACAGTTGGATTTTTGATTTACGCAATTCCCTCAAAAACTTTATATTCTATTTTTGATGGCTATATGTTTGGTTCTCAAAGTTTTATTTACACCACTTACGTTAAACCAGATTTCCCAGTAAAAATCGCGACTAAACCAGCTCCTTCTATATCAGCTGTAGCTGCTTTGGTGGTTGATAATAAATCCGGAAAACGTTTATACGAATATAAACCTGATTTAAAACTTGCACCCGCTTCAACTACAAAACTTATGACAGCTCTTGTAGCTTTGGACTTATATAACTTAGATGACGAAGTAACTGTGCCTTTAAATTGCACACAAATAGACAGTACAAAAGCTTGGCTTCCCGTTGCCTCCACATATAAGGTTCGTGATCTCTTATTAAGTATGATGGTGGGATCTGCAGGTGATAGTGCATGTGTTTTAGCTGAGGGAAAAACTTCTATAACTGATTTTGTAAATCTTATGAACAAAAAAGCCGCAGAGTTTGGGATGAAGAATACCAATTTTACAAACCCAGTTGGTTTAGATGGACTTGTTGGGGAGCATCATTCGACAGCTGCCGAACTTTATATTTTGTCACAAAAGGCCACTTCAAATGATTTTATAAAACGAGCTGTTGCCCAAAAAGAGTTTGATATGTTTTCGGCCGACCAAAAGTTTGAAACAAAATTGTTAAACACAAACGCTTTGTTGTGGCAAATTCCCGGAAGTGTCGGTGTAAAAACCGGAACTACAGCCAGCGCCGGTGAGGTTTTAATCTACGAATATTCTGTTGATAAAAAAGATATAACTATTGTAGTTATGGGAAGCACCGATAGATTTTACGATACACGCGCACTTCTTGATTGGACGTTAAGCAGTTATAGTTGGGAATAAAACACGCATAGTGTTACTCAATTTTCTTTACGTTTTCACCTGCTACAGCCGGAAAGTAAATAACAATACTTCCTCCAGCGTTTGCACTGGTAGTATATTTTCCTTCAAATACATATATAGGTTGTAAAAAGTTTTCAGGTTTTATTGATTCGTAATATGCCAGGTACATGTTATCTATTAAAACATTACCAATGGCTGTAGCTGGAATCTCTTCAAACGGATTGGTGCCGGCTGGGGTTACATTTACAACAATACCTTGTCCCGCACTTACTGCTTTCCATGCCTGGCTAATTGGAATTATTGAGTACGTAGCTACAGATTTTGTATCTATTTCAGTATAATTGGCGTCTATCTTTGGATAATTCAAAACGTCTTGTGAGTTTTGCGCGGCATTTCCTCGTATAAAAGCATTAAGTAAACCTTTTTTGGGATCAGGACCCAATATATTGTAATCGCCAACCTTTCTATATAAGTCTACACGTGCTATTTCAGCATCTCGCGTAGCTGTTGTCTGTGTCATTTTACTGCCTGAGTAGGAGCCCAAAACTACGTTCTGAAAACCCAAAGGATACAGTGTGTCATTAAATCTTGTGAGGTCTTTAAATAATTGGATTGCTTTTTTCTTTGCATCGGCTTCTGTTATTGTTCCTGGAACAAAGTCTTGTGACTTACCTGTAAGGTTTGTATTTTGATTTATTCTCCTAGAATCTTTATCTATTTCCAATACAGTTCCGGTAATAGGATTTCTCCATCTAAACACTGTACCTTTTAAATCTGTAATTAAATCTGATTCGGAAAAGCCTAAGTATGCAGCATCTTTAAGGGCATTATCAGATGATAAGTAAGAAAAAGGTTTAGCCTTAAATTTATATACAGGCATTGTTACAGGAAAACCAGAAGGTAAGCGACCATTTTTAGTATTTAATGCAAAGGTTGGAGTTGAATTTAAAGTAGATTTTTCAACAAATTCAAGTGGATCAAGCAAGCCATAAACAGGATTAGGAGGTGCTGGTCTGTTAAATATAGCTTTAAATGTACCTACGGAAGCAGGGACAATGACAAGTATCCATAGATAATATCCGCCAATTACAATAGCTCCAATTTTAGTATATCTTTTAAAATAGGCAGAAACTTGGGTCAGGTTCAAGTGCATTATTAATATTATAACTATAACGCGGAGGAGATACAACGCTCATACTGTTAAACTGATCTGCGACACTAGTCGCCGATCACCGTAGGTGATAAAATCCAAGATATATGATTGCCAGAACAAGAATAGCTCCAAGTCCAACAGGAGAACTGCATATCGGTCACATGAGAACCATTTTGTATGACTATGCGTTTGCCAAAAAATATAATGGACAATTTATAGTCCGTATTGAAGACACAGATAGAAATAGATTTGTTGAGGGTGCTGCCGATAGAACGTTGCAGATTATAAAAGACTACGGTTTTAGTTGGGATGAAGGTCCAGGCATTGGTGGTCCTTACGAACCTTATGTTCAAACCCAAAGATTAGAAATATATAAAAAATATGCATTAGAACTTATTGAAAAAGGCGGCGCATACTACTGTTTTTGCACTCCCGAAAGATTAGATCAAGTTAGAGCCGAGCAACAAGCTCAGCATTTGCCAAAAACATGCTATGACAAGCATTGTCGAAATCTTTCAAAGGAAGAAGTTGAAAAAAATCTTAAGGACGGAGTTCCTTATGTTATTAGAATAAAAATTCCTGCGAATGAAACTGTAGTATTACACGACGCTATTCATGGTGATATTTCCTTTAATACTAACGACGTTGACGATATGATTTTGTTAAAATCCGACGGAATTCCTACTTACCACTTAGCCGCAATGGTTGACGATCATTTAATGAAAATTACACACGTTTTGCGCGGAATCGACTGGATGCCTTCTTCACCAGTGCATGTTTTGATTTACAAATTCTTAGGTTGGGACATGCCTATAATTGCGCACTTACCTAACTTAAAAGAAAAAGGATCAGCCGCTAAACTAAGTAAACGCCAGGGAGCTGTTGCTGCGGTCGATTTTTTGCAAGAAGGTTATTTGGTAGAAGCGCTTGTTAACTTTTTAATGTTTGTTGGTTGGAATCCTGGTACCGAAAAAGAAATTTACACTTTAGATGAATTTATAAATGATTTTTCTTTAGAGAGAATTCAAAAAACAGATTTAGTTGCCTTTGATCGCGACAAGTTACTTTGGTTTAACGGTTATTATATTCGTAATTTAAGTGATGATGTCCTTTTCGATAAAATAAAAGCTTGGGCAAAAAGGTTTGAGATAAAACTTAACTTTTCAGGAGATGACAAAATCGATATTAAAGTTGTAGCTCTGATAAAAGAAAGACTTAAAAAGTTTAGTGAAGTAAATGATTTGATTTCTTATTTCTATTCAAAACCAGAAGTAAAAAAAGAAATGTTGATTTCATATACAAAATCCGAAGAGCGCACAAAAGAAATTCTAAATAATTTTTATAATACTTTGGAAATTACTCAAAAAGAAAATTGGACTAGAGACAATTTGGAAAAAGTGTGCCATGATTTAATTACAAAATACGAATATAGCCCGAAGGAAGCTTTCATGACATTACGTGTTGCGCTTTCAGGTCAAACTGCAACGCCACATATTTTTGATATCTTAGAAGTTTTGGGTCGGGAAGAATCTTTAGATCGTATTAAATCTGCCCTCTAATAAAATTAGAATACTTGTCCTTGCTACAGACACGTATTTAAATAAAATAAATTTAGTAGCGTACTAAAGAAAAGGTACTTATATGCGTTTGCTAAACACTTTATGTTTTGCATTCACATTTATCTAACCGGGAAGGTTTATACATATGGCAACAAATAAAGAAATTCGTGAAGCTAGAGAGGCAACAAAAGAAGTAAAAGAAATTAGTACTTCTCAAAAGGGCAAAAACATTGCTTTGCAAACCGCGATAGATCAAATTGAAAAGAATTTTGGTAAAGGTTCCATTATGAAATTAGGTGGAAACCAAGGTGAAAGATTAATACCATTTATTCCAACAGGTTCCATTGCTTTAGATTTAGCATTGGGCATTGGTGGTGTTCCCCGTGGAAGAATCGTTGAAATTTACGGACCAGAATCTTCAGGTAAAACCACACTCGTTCAACATATTATCGCCGAAGCTCAAAAAGAAGGCGGAACAGCAGCTTTAATTGATGCAGAACATGCATTTGATCCAACTTACGCTGAAAAAACCGGTGTTAATGTTGAAGATCTTTTGGTTTCACAACCTGATACCGGAGAACAAGCTTTAGAAATTGCCGAAACATTAATAAGATCAAATGCTGTTGATTTAATAGCTATAGACTCCGTTGCGGCACTTGTTCCAAGAGCAGAACTTGAAGGAAACATTGGAGATTCAACTATCGCAATTCAAGCCAGGTTAATGAGTCAGGCTTTAAGAAGATTAACCAGCGCTGTCAGTCACTCAAACTGTACATTAATATTCACAAACCAATTAAGAATGAAAATCGGTGTTATGTTTGGTAACCCGGAAACAACCCCAGGTGGTAAAGCCTTAAAGTATTACGCATCTGTTCGTATTGAAGTAAGAAAAGGTGAATCTATTAAGGTTGGTACAGATGTTAATGGTATTAGAGTTGTCGCTAAAGTAGTAAAGAATAAAATGGCACCACCATTTAGAAAAGCTGAGTTCGACATCATGTTCAACGAAGGAATAAGTAAGGAAGCAAACATTATCGACGTTGGTGTTGATATGGGCGTTGTTAAAAAATCTGGCGCTTGGTACGAATATGCCGGTCAAAAGATTGGTCAAGGTAAAGAAGCAACTCGTATGTATTTAAAGGAAAACATAAAGGTAAGAGACGAAATTTCTAAAAAGATTAGAGAAGTTATCAAGCAGAAGCACGATATTCCTTTAGAACTTGGTCACAGTGGCGATGCACCAATCGGTAGTCCTGATACCGAAGACGTAATGGGTGCTGATGAATAACAAATATTAGTTAGTATGCTGGGGCAGCTGCCGTTTGGTGGGCTGCCCAGTGTATTATGTATCCATGCAAACAGGTGAGCTTTTCGAAAAGATTTATTCAAGAATCCTAGATTTTATTTCCTATCAGCCTCGAACTACACATGAGGTTTCCCAAAAAATAGATAAACTTAGTCAAAGATGGGATCTTTCCCCCGAGGAACTGGCTGAACTTAAATCGCAAGTAATCACAGAACTTAAGGAAATTCACCTTTTAAGTGACCTGGAGTTTGCAAAGTCGTATGTTTCAAGTTTTTCCAGCGGAAGGTCCACAAGTGCTCAAAAGATACGTACGTTTTTATACAAAAAGGGCATAGACAGGCAAATTGTTGATGAGGCTATAAAAGATATGGATCCGGAGTTTGAATTCGCTTCAGCCCTCGCTGATGGAGAGAAAAAACTAAGAATTTTGCAACTTTCAAGGAATTACGATGCCAATTTGGCACATAAGAAACTGTACATGTACCTTTTAGGTAAGGGATATCCCTACAATGTTTGTAATAGCGTAGTTGACAGGATAGCGAGTGTAAAATAGAATCTAGTCATGGATTTTGCTATAAAGTCGAGATTTACTGTTATTTCTGAACTCTAATCCCAATTTTATTCTGAGCGGGTGATCTGGCAAAGCCCCCGCAAAGAACGCGAAGAAGAGGAGACGACGCTCCTCAATGTGCCTTGATAGCATCATCCTGAATTAACTAGTTTTTAATATGTATAGAATATTGGAGGTAAATAAATATGGATATTTCAAATGTTTTGCTCGTTGTTGGTGCAGTTGTATCCGGTAGTGCGATTTCATACTTTGTTTTAAATTCTAAAAAGAAAGCCACATCATCTGCGGTCGAAGCTCCTGTTCAGGAAGCTTCTAAACCTGCTGTTGTTGCCGCTCCTGTTACTGTAGTAGCACAACCACAGCCAGTTGCTGCAGTAGCGCCTGTTGCCGCCCCTGTTGATCCTGAGAACGATCCAAGAGTCATTCAAGCTCGTGCTCAAGCCCGAGAAATCATAATCGAAGCTAAAGACATGGCTTTAAAGCTTAGAACCAAAGCCGAAGATGATTCCCGTAGAATCAAGGAAGAAGCTATAGAGACCGAAAAACGTCAGGCTCTACAAAAAGCTCAACTTGAAAATACGACTAGAGAGTTAGAGCAACGTACTAAAGTATTACGTGCTGCTAAAGAAGCTATAGAAAAGAAACAAGAAGAAGTTGAAATTTTGCACAAAAGAAAACAAGAAGACTTAGAAAAGATAGCTAACTTAACAAAAGAAGAAGCAAAAGCACAATTGTTAAACTCTTTTGATCGTGAACTTAGCCAAGAAAAAGGTAAACGTATTCGTGAAATGGAAGAAGAAATTAAACACGATTCCGATAAAAAAGCACAGGAAATTTTGGTAAGTGCCATGCGCTTTGGTGCTACAGATATAGTTGTTGAGCACGCTACATCTCGTATAAAAATACCAGATGAAGAAATAAAAGGACGTATTATCGGAAAGGAAGGTCGTAACATAAAAGCTTTTGAAGAACTAACAGGTGTTGATTTAGATCTTGATTCTTTCCCAGGTGAAATAATGATCTCAAGCTTTGACCCAGTTCGACGTGAGATTGCAAAGCTTTCCATGGAAAAATTAATTGCCGATGGTCGTATTCAACCTGCACGTATCGAAGAAATTGTTGAAAAAACAAGATCAGAAACCGAACACTTGATGTATAAAGCCGGAGACGATTTATGTCATAAAGTTGGTGCATACAATGTTCACAAAGATTTAATCCAAACTTTGGGTAGATTTAAATATAGATTTTCCTACGGTCAAAACATGCTTGAGCATACCTTAGAAGAATCAAGAATTGGTATTGCTTTGGCTCACGAGCTTGGTGTTAATGTTGATGTTGTTCGTATGGGTTGTTTATTTCACGATATTGGAAAAGTTGTATCAGACGAAGAAGGTACACATATTCAATTAGGTGTTGATCTATTAAGAAAATATAAAGTACCTGAAGAAATAATTAACTGCGTCGCCGAGCATCACGAAGACAGACCATTTAGTTCCATTGAATCTGCAATCGTTAATTTATCAGATCATGTTAGTGGTACAAGACCAGGTGCACGAAGTGAAGATTACGAATCTTATGTTACAAGATTAAAAGAACTTGAAGGTGCCGCGTTATCATTTGACGGAGTTGATAGAGCATTCGCAGTTTCAGCAGGTCGTGAAGTTCGTGTGTTTGTATCACCAGAAAAAGTTGATGATTACTCAACAGCATATCTAGCAAAAGAAATTGCAAAAAAGATTGAGTTAGAACAAACATATCCAGGTGTCGTTAAGGTTATTGTTATAAGAGAAACGCGCGTAACAGAAACTGCTAAATAACTTTAATAAAAAAATTAAAAAGAAGATGCCGCGAATAAAAAACGCGGTATCTTTTTTTGTGCACATAATCTTATAGCGTGTGACTAGTGAAAAACCTTGTCATTACAACAACTTTGATGTATAAAAATATTATCGATTTATGAAAATCTTATTTGTAGGAGAAATTGTTGCAGGCCCCGGAAGAAAAACTGTTGCGGCTTTATTGCCAGGTATAATCAAAACATATTCACCAGATTTAGTTTTAGCTAACGCCGAAAATATTTCAGGCGGCCGTGGTGTTACCCGTGAAAATTTAGATGAAATGAGAAAAGTCGGTATAGATTATTTCACTGGTGGCGATCATGTATTTTGGCAAAAAGGAACAGAAGATATAATTGACGATCTTCCAGTTTTACGCCCAGCAAATTATCCCGAAGGAACTGTTGCCGGAAAAGGTTACACTTTGTTAGATGCCGGAAGCAAAGGTTCTATTTTATTAATTAATCTCATGGGTCGCACATCATTTTCAAATACGTTCGCATATTTAGATGATCCATTTAAAAAAGCTGATGAAATTTTAGAAAAATTTAAAAACGAAAACTTATCCGCAATCATTATTGATTTTCATGCAGAAGCTACAAGTGAAAAAATTGCATTCGGTCTTTACTTAGATGGACGCGTTACTGCAATTGTCGGATCACACACACATGTTCCTACAGCAGATGGCATGGCATTACCAAAAGGTACATTGTACATAACAGATATTGGAATGGTTGGCGCAGTTGATTCTGTACTTGGCGTAAAATCCGAAATTGTTATCGCACAATATTTAACCGCAAGAAATCAACGTTTTGAATGGGAAGAATCTGGAAGACGTGCATTTAGAAGTGTACTATTTGATACAGACGCCAAAACAGTGACTCGTATTGATAATTTAAGTTAATTAAATTTTTGATTTGAAAGGGGGTGTTTTATAAATGGTAAAACAAGACTTAATAGCTAAAGTAGCCGATATGGCAGGAATGACAAAAGTGGACGCCGCTAAAGCCGTTGATGCAGTAGCTGACGCAGTAACCGCAGCATTGCAAAAAGGTGAAAAAGTAACCTGGACAGGATTTGGAACATTCGAAGTTAGATCCAGAGCCGCAAGAATGGGAAGAAATCCACAGACCGGAGCTCCTCTCCATATCCCAGCAAGTAAGACTCCAGCTTTTAAAGCCGGTAAAGGAATGAAGGATGCTGTAAAGTAATCTTTCTGACTTTTTCGATTTAAATTTTGAGTCGATTAAAAACATTGGGCCTCGCGAAAGCGGGGTCTTTTGTTTTTTGATAATGATTTTTGAATGTTAGAAAGCTTGGGAAAAAGAAAAGGCCTACTGTTGGATTTGTTCCGAACTAGTAGACCTTTTTGTTACTTGCGGGTTATTCTACTGTGATGTTACAGAATCCCACCCTGTTGGCGACGTCAAAATAGCCTTTTATTGTTCCGGCAGTTCCGACGAATTCGCCTTCGAATACATACCGTTTGCCTGAGCCATCTTCGCGAGCTAATGACTTTATAGCCACATTGCGGATGATTAATCCCGTGCTTGTGATAAAACTCAGTGACTTCCGATTTGCACCCGCTGATATTAATGAACCTACTATGTCATCCAGCGATGGTGCCTGCGTGATGTTGTAGTGACCGTTTAAGATCATTGTTCCTTTAAGTGCCATTTTTCTCTCCTTTTGGTTTATCTGGCTATTTTCAGCATTGTATATCCTTAACAAACTTCAGTCAACCTATAGCTTGTGTAAACATCGGATTTTTGCTACAATCACCACAAATCAGAGCTAGCAACAGCTGACTAATAAAGTTGCGCGTATCAATTGCGATACGGAAAGAGAGAGGTTATAGTGCACCCAAAGAATCGTAAAGCTCCGCTAGGAGAAGAATGGACCACATTAGATCAGGGAAATATTGGCTGGATGGGATTTCGCGATAGTATTGATCCCGTACAATTGTGGATAACACTACATCCAAATACAAGGGATATGGAAGGTACGAAAAGTGTGATCAGCCCGATTTTCAATGATATTGTTTGGACTGATACCACAGCTGTTGTTACGCTTAAAAAGCTTCCGCGGGATCCGCAAGGTCAACTTCGATGTTTTGCTACCCAGATTGATGCTGCTGTTTGGCGATGGGAAATGGCTGCGTTAGAAGATGCCGCATATACTGAAGGCGATCCTCGCAATGCCGAACAAGACCCTGACGAAGAACCGCCCGAAGAAGTTGAAGCCCAAGTTCGTTACCACACCGAGAAATATAACGGTCACCGTGGTTACGAATAAAAAATAGTAAGCAAGACCCTGCATAAGCAAACCAACTTATCAGGGTCTTTTTTTGTCACAAAAACCCACTAATCAACCCACTTAACGTGCTCTGTTGCCTTTGGCGACCGATCACCGTAGGTGATAGAATACACACTGTATGGCAAACGGAAAAGACTACTACAACATATTAGGCGTATCAAAAACAGCTTCCGCTGAAGAAATAAAAAAAGCATATCGCAAACTAGCACGAGAACATCATCCTGATGCCGTAGGTGCCGGTGATAAAGAAGCGGCTGAAAAACGCTTTAAAGAAATAAACGAGGCATATCGCGTTTTAGGTGATCCCGAAAAAAGAAAAACGTTTGATACCTACGGTACTGCCGATCCAAACATGGGTGGCTTTGGGCAAGGTCAACGCCCAGGTGCTGGTGGCCAGTGGGGTCCTTTTAACTATTCTTACACTTCAAACGGTGGTGCCAATGGTGCAGGTCAGGACTTTGGTGATTTTGATCCTTTTGATATTTTCGAAGAATTCTTTGGATTTCGTGGTGCAGGTGGCCGACGAGCTCCTCACAAAGGTAAAAGCTTATATTACGAATTAAACGTCGAATTCGCTGAAGCCATATTTGGCGCCGAAAAAGAAATCAATGTAGAAAGTGGCAAGTTTACTGTAAAGATTCCACAGGGAGCGCGTGATGGCCTAGAACTCAAGTTTCCTGGGCGCGGTATGCCTGGTCCACAAGGTACAGTGACAGGTGATCTGTTTTTAACATTAAGAATCAAAAAACCTCAGCAATTTAATATTTCCGGCGATAATCTAGTTGTTACAAAAGAGCTTGATTTTGCTACCGCCGCCTTGGGTGGTGTTATTGAAGTTCCTGTTATCGATTTAGAGCAAAAAACCGGAATAGGTTCTGCGAAGCTTAAAATCCCAGCTGGTACCGATTATGGCGCTCGTTTTATTATTAGAAGCAAAGGTATGCCAAGGTTGCAATCAAAAGGACAAGGTGACGTGCTGGTTCAGGTTGCCGTTGTCACGCCAAAGAAGTTAAATAGGAAGCAAAAAGAGTTGTTGGAAGAGTTTTTGAAGAATTAAAAGACCCATTATTATCCCAAACCCAAGTTGACCCCAACCCCGCATTGTGATAACTTATTCATAGTATTTGGTGGGCTTGTCCCGCCTTTTTAGTTATTAAGGGAAAAATATGGCAATATCAGAATTTAGCGCAGCGATAAATCAAGTTGCTACTGAGCGGGGAATCTCTGTTAGTAGTGTTCTAGAGTCGGTACAATCGGCTCTGGCTACGGCGTACAAAAAAGACCGAAAAGAAAACGGTGAAGAAGTCGCCATAGAAGAAATATCAGTTGATCTTAATCCAGACTCAGGTGAAGTAAAAGTTATAAGAGATGGTCGCGATGTTACACCAGCAGGGTTTGGTCGTATCGCAGCTCAAACAGCCAAACAAGTTATATTGCAAAAGATTAGAGAAACTGAAAAGGACGTTATTATCACTGAATTTAAAGCTAAAATCGGAACTATTGTTACTGGTCACGTTTTCAGATTAGATAATGGTCTTGTTACATTAGATTTAGGTAAAACTAGAACTCAAGGTGTTATGCCTTCAGGCGAACAAGTTCAATCTGAACATTATAGAATAAATCAAAGACTAAAGGTTTTGGTTAAAGATATCAAAGAATCATCCCGTGGAACTGAAGTAATTGTTAGCCGTTCAGATCCTCAGTTTGTTGTTAGACTATTCGAACAAGAAGTTCCAGAAATTGCTTCAGGCGTTGTAGTTATCGAAGCTATCGCCCGTGAAGCCGGTTCAAGAACTAAAATGGCCGTATTTTCAAAAGACGACAAAGTTGATCCAGTAGGTAGTTGCGTTGGACAAAAAGGTGTTCGTGTTCAAGCAATTATTTCCGAATTATTCGGCGAAAAGATCGATATATTGCCTTATCACTTATCAACTGAAAAATTTATTGCTGCAGCACTTTCTCCAGCAAAAGTTACCGATGTTGAATTAGACAAAGAAAACAAACGTGCCATTGTAACCGTTCCAGAAGAACAGCAAAGTTTAGCCATTGGTAAAGAAGGTCAAAACGCAAGACTTGCTAACAAACTAACCAAATGGAAGATTGATATCAAAGGAATTGTCGGGGCATTCGGTGGAAATGAACAAACAGTAGCACAAAAAGAAGAAGCTAAAGAAAACGCAAGAATCGTTGGTGTTTGGGATTCCGAAATTAGACATGAAGAAAAACCAAAATCCGAAGAAGCTACAGAAGAAAAAGCTGAAGATAGTTTAGATACTCAAGCTCAGTAAGGCTTTTGCATATGAACTTGATAAGCACTAAACATTTTAAAATATGGCAAAAAATGAAATTACAAACACAATTAAAGATGGGATACGTCCGCCTATTGTTGCAGTCATGGGTCACGTCGATCATGGCAAAACCAGCATACTTGACGCAATCCGTCACACAGATGTTCAAGCCAAAGAATATGGTGGAATAACCCAACATATTGGCGCTTACCAAATCACCTACAAAGACCAAAAAGTAACATTTATCGATACCCCAGGCCACGCGGCTTTTACTCAAATGCGCGCACGAAGTGGTAGAGCTGCCGATATTTGCATATTAGTTGTGGCTGCAGACGAAGGCGTTATGCCACAAACCAAAGAAGCTATTCAACATATCCACGCTGCACAAGTTCCTATGATAGTCGCTATTAATAAAATGGACGCTAACGGGGCAGATGCCCAGAAAATAAAACAAGAATTGGCATCTGAAGGTGTGCAGGTTGAGGATTGGGGTGGCGATGTTGTGTGTATAGAAGTCTCTGCAAAAAATAAAACAAACATTGATAAACTTTTAGACGCTATCTTGCTAATAGCTGATCTTAATCCCATTAAAGGAAGTGTCGAAAACGAGTTAGAAGCTGTAATCATTGAATCTTTCTTAGATCGCAAACGCGGTGTTAATGTATCCGTTATTGTTCGTAATGGCGTGCTTAACGTAGGCGATAAAATAACTGCAAGTGGTTATGTAGCAAAAATTAAATCATTACTAGACGACAAAGGTTTACCTATTAAATCAGCAGGTCCTTCAACTCCGGTTCAAATATTTGGATTTAGCCAAGTACCTCACGTTGGAGATTTATTAGTTACTGAAGGTAGTGAACTTGCCTCGTTGACTGTAGATGAGAACCAAGTAGAAATAATCGGCAAAAACTCAAAAAAGACAGTTGCTGTTGTTTTAAAAGCTGATACTTATGGCACATTAGAAGCTGTTAAAGGAAGTCTAGCTAATTTAGTTACATCCTCGGTCGAAGCCACATATGCATTAAAATTTTTATTCTCAGGTACAGGCGACGTTACAGAATCCGATGTTGTTTTAGCTCAAAGTAGCCGTGGTGGTGTAGTCATCGGTTTCAACGTGAGAATACCAACCGCAGTTGCCGATTTAGCTCTTAATAATAAGGTTACAGTTAAAAGTTATAAAACAATTTACGATCTCATCGATGATGCCGAAAAATTGCTTGAAGGCACTGCATTAAAAGAAGAATTAAAAATTAAAGGTCGTGCCCAAGTTTTAAAAACATTTAAATTACAGTCCGGTGATTTGGTTGCAGGTAGTAGAGTTATTGCCGGAGCTTTAAAGCCAAATACGCGAGTTTCTGTTTATGATAAAGACCCATCCACTTTAGTAGACGGTGATACATCTTTGTATACCGGTGCTATTAGAAACCTTAAACGTGGTAAAGACGAAGTTACCGTTGTAGGTAAGGATGTTGAGTGTGGTGTTTTCTTGAAGCCTCAGTTTGATGATATTAAGGCTGGTTATTGGATTGAAGTTTTATAAGTTTCCAAATAATTTTCCATTTTCTAGATATTGAGTAGTAATATCGTTTGCCTCAGATATAAATGCTATAGGTTGACAAAAAGCACGATTTGGAGCATAATTCCTTTGTATTCCAATGGAATACAAATATTTCCCCTTTAGTATTCATACAGGCAATTTGCGTTTCACAACGCTATGGAGCGCAGTTTGCTTGTATGAGGCTTTTGGCGGAAAGCTCTTTAAAAACCGAATGGTTCAAGCACTCAAAAATTGGGCGGAGGCGTTAGGCCTATCAAACCCAATAAAAATATGATGATGCCGTTAGGGCAGAAGGATAGGTATGTGATGATTAGTTTTCCTAAGTTTTATTGGACCGAGTTCAATACACCAGGCGCGATTCGCATGATTCCGCTGATGATCGTGTTGGTCAGTATTATGCGATTATTTGTGTGGTCTACCATTGACACTATGCCAGACAATAAGGGCACTCTGTACGAGATGTTTTTGATGATTGTCTTTGGCATAGTTATTGTCATATGTGTAGCTGGCTTATTGCTCATGACTGTCCAGCCAATATGTGCATATATCCACTACCGCTGCGAAATGCATATTGTATCAACACAGTTGCATTGGAGTGGTGGTTTGAACAAGGCGATTAGCGATTTTACAAAAGCTTTGATTGATGGAAAAACCGCATCCGGTGAAATCAGAATTTTGCTTAAGGAAGCTCGCGTACATTTGTACATGAAAGATGCGACTAAGCTTATTCAAAGCAAAATCGAAGGTGCGCTCATCAATACGCAGTTTGTGGTAACCCTGGATCATGAAACGCAATATAATCAGGGATTACTCGTATTAAAAGTCGATGGTAAAATTTATACCCGAAGTGATACACAGTTAGATTAAGTCAGTAAAGGCAGTTTGTCTTCCCCGCCAGGAACACAAGCTGCCTTTTTTTGCGCCTAATTCTGCCAGTTCTCAATGCTATGGGTTTGCACTTTCGCTATGTTTAACCTATAATCCAGAAATCAAATCTCACGCGGTGAGAAAATAGACCGACCGTAACAAAGTTATGGCGGATCAAAAATGGAGAGAATCATGACACAGTCATGGATTTTAGTTTCTGATGATGGTTCAACAAAATGTGTGTTGACCACATCGCCTGTAAGGGATTTTATCCTAGAAAAAGGTTTACGTTTAAGCGGGTTAACGATAATGCCCTATACCAATCAAGTTTCCCGGGTTTACGCGTTTAATACCGCACTCGGAATTGGGCGCATTGACTATAACCTGAATCAAGAACGGGTTTATATTATAGAAGTCAAAGGTCCAGTTGTGGCCGATGTATTAGAACTGCATATTCGTATGCTTGAGTTTGCTGGCGCTGTGAATGAAACTCCAGGCTTATTTAGCAAATACACCTGGAAGCGATTTTTATCTCGCTTAGGGATTTCGCACCGACGGCAGCCCCCCGCTATGAAAACGGAGGTAGTAAATACTTTATCCATACATTGTAAGCTTTTGCATAGCGTAAAGCTGAAGGAAATTCCAGATTGTACTTTTGTCTGGGTACGTTTGGGAGAAATTGCGGCATGCTTACGCAATGACGCAAAAAGCATTTGGGAAGAGAACTTTAAAAACTGGAACGACGCCGAATTTGGGATTGTAACAGTGGCCTTTCGTCGGGAAGATGGACGCATATTTGTTGGAGGAATTCGCAAGGATGGTAATAATTCCTTTGGCGAAACCCCTTTTGGCGATAGTGATAAGTTTCTTGAAATGCTGCCCGATGTTTATATTTTGGCAGAGAATTTGAAGGGCTTTGGATCTATGCAGATCACAAAGTAATGGTTATGTAAGACTCCGATCAACCGCAAAACTGCTGGTTCATCGGAGTCTTTTCTTTTTGTCACGCAGCCTCGCGATTTGACACTATAGGGCTATTCGGGTACAATACCGGCGTAAACCAATTTCAGCCCAATTTAACTATGAATACAGAAGAAAAGAATCAAATTGCTGAGCTTTTAGCATCAGCCAAGAGAATAGCTGTTATACCGTCAAAACTTGCCGGTCCTGAAGCATATGCTGCAGGTGTTGGCCTTTACTACCTTTTAAAAAACGCTGAAAAGAATGTTTCCTTAATTTATCCCGGTAAAACACCGGATGAGTTTCCCGACATCATCTCAAGAGAAGAATTAACCGCTGATACAGGAAGACGCGAGCTTGTTGTAGCCGTTGACTATTCAAATACTCCAGCTTCAAAAGTTCAATACACAACTGAAAACGACGTTTTATACCTAACCTTAAGTCCCATGAGCAAAAACTTTGATTTCTCAAAGATAACATCCAGTTTAAAGGGTTTTGACTTCGACCTTATATTTGTAATTGGTTCTCAGACCTTAGAGGATCTTGGACAAACATATTCAGATATGGAAGCTAATTTAAAAGAGGCAACTGTTGTAAACATTGATAATACTGATAAAAATACAAAGTACGGTAAGGTAAATTTAATCGATATTTCAAAGGAAAATCTCAGTCTTTTAATACTTAATACCTTTGGAATTTGGGGTTTAAACCTAGACCGCAGAGCTGCTAAGGCTTTATTGGGCGGTGCTATGTATAAAGCGGGTATTTAGGGCATTGCGTTTTACTAATCAATTTGCTAGAATATTGCAATATTATGGCTCTACAAAAAGAAAAAAAAGCACAAATAATAAGAGGCAATAGATTGCATGACGCCGACACAGGATCTCCAGAGGTTCAAGTCGCAATATTGAATGAGCGTATAACTAAACTTTCCGACCATTTAAAGTTACATAAAAAAGATAACCACTCAAGAAGAGGGTTATTACAAATGGTTAATAAAAGAAGAAGACTTTTGTCCTATCTTAAAAAGAAAGATGAAGATAGATACACTAAAGTCGCTGAAAAGTTAGAGTTGTCTAAATAACTCTTTGATAGTAATTAATATTTAATTAGTCGAGAAGAAGATTATTTGGAAGATTAGGAAATAAATTATTGCGCATTTGGTGCTTAGTAATTTAGGTCTTAATCCCCAAGGAATCTTTCACTCAAACATATAAAAAAATGAATAAAATCGTAAAAAAAGAGATAGAATTCGCTGGTAAAAAATTGGTATTGGAAACAGGCGAACTTGCACCACGCGCTAATATGGCTGTTAAAGCTTCATATGGCGATACCGTTGTATTGTTAACTGTTGTTTCAGGTGAAGCTACTCCAGATATAGATTTTTTCCCATTGACCGTTAACTACGAAGAAAAACTTTACTCCAGTGGAACAATTAAGAGTTCAAGATTTGTAAAAAGAGATGGAAAAGGTTCAGACGACGCTATTATTGCTCAAAGAGCAATTGACCATGCAATTAGACCATTATTTCCAAAAGATTATGCAGATGAAGTTCAAGTTGTTGCTACGGTCTTATCTTTAGATAAAACTGCTGATCCAGAATTCTTAGCAATGGTTGCTACATCAGCTGCTTTAACAGCTTCTAACGTTCCTTGGAAAGGCCCTATGGCTTCAGGAAGAGTTGGTTTAATAGACGGAAAACTTGTAATGTGCCCAAATGTTGATGACTTAGAAACAAAATCCGAAATGGATATGTTAGTTTCTTTTGTTGGACGTGAAAAAAGATTTTTAGCAATCGAAGCAGGAATGAACGTATTGCCAGAAACAAAGTTATTAGAAGCTATAAACTTTGTTCGCGATAGTATGGATACATTATTAGATCTTGTTGAAGATTTCGCTAATGAAGTAAATCCAACTCACGAAAAATACGCTTATATCTCACATGCTGTGACAGCAGAACTTGCAAAAGCTGTTAGTGAATTTGCCGATGCCAAGCTTACTGAAATGTTCAGTACCGGTTTTGACAAAAGTAAAAGAGTTGCAGCAAAAGCCGCTTTAGCCGAAGAACTTTTCAAGAAATTTGAAGGTACTTACAAAAAAGTTGATATGCAAGCCGCACTTGATGCTGCCGAAAAAACAGTTATTAGAAACAAAGTATTAAACGACGGAACAAGAATTGATGGAAGATCCGTAACCGAAATCAGACCTTTATCCTCACGAGTTTCTGTATTACCAAGAACACACGGAAGTGCCTTGTTCTTTAGAGGTGAAACACAAGCTTTAACAGTTGCTACATTAGGTTCTCCTACTATGGAACTTTTAGTTCAAGATATGTATGGCGAAAGAAGTAAAAGATTTTTGCATTACTATAACTTTCCTCCATTCTCAACAGGTGAAATTGGAAGATTTGGTTCACCAAAAGGTCGTGAAATTGGTCACGGAATGATTGCAGAAAAAGCCTTAAAAGCTGTAATGCCAAACCAAGAAGAATTTCCATATACAGTAGTTTTGGTATCAGAAATACTTTCATCAAATGGATCATCTTCAATGGCCGCAACATGTGGTTCAACCTTAGCCCTTATGGACGCAGGTGTACCTATTAAAGCTATGGTTGGTGGTGTTGCAATGGGATTAATGGTTAGTGATTATGACTTTACTAAATACAAAGTAATTACTGATTTGGCTGGAGAAGAAGACTTTAGTGGTTTCTTGGACTTTAAGATGACCGGAACCCGCGAAGGTGTTACAGCAATTCAATGCGATATGAAGGTGCCAGGAATGCCAATGAATGTTTTAAATGAAGTTATTGCTCAATCTAAAACAGGTCGTATGGTTGTTTTGGACTCAATGGAAAAAACAATTAGTAAACCAAAAGAAGCTGTTTCTGATTACGCTCCAAAAATGTTAAGAATCAAAATTGATCCTTCTAAAATTGGAATGGTCATTGGTACAGGCGGAAAAGTAATTAAAGAAATCCAAGAAACAACCGGAGCCGAAATTTCTATTGAAGAAGACGGAACAGTTGTAATAACAGCAGTTGATAAATCAGGAGCTGAAAAAGCATTACAAATCGTTGACGGTTTAACCAGAGATTTAGAAGTTGGCGATACCTACGATGGTGTTGTAAAAGACTTATTAGACTTTGGTGCTTTGGTCGAAATTTTACCAGGCCGCGTTGGTTTATTACACGTAAGTGAAATAGCCGATTCTTATGTTAAAGACGTTCGCGAATGGTTTAAACCAGGTGATGCCGTTAAGGTAAAAGTTGTCGGTCTTGGTAATGACGGAAAAATCAGTTTGTCTAAAAAAGCTATTGATATGGGCGATGCCTATGAAAATACAAACGATCGCGGTGGTGCACCACGTGGACATAGTGGCGATCGCGGTGGAGACAGAGGCGGTTTTAGACCTAGAAGATAATTCTAGACTTATCTCGTAACTTAAAATCTCGGATGGTCTGTTGCCTAGCGACAGATCATCTCAGATGATAGAATTAAAATATGCCCGTAGAAACATTTGTATTTGAAGAACTTAAAACACTCACCGATCACGTAAATCAAACTCCAGGATTACCAGAAGATCTTAGAGGTCGTATGATTCAGATGATTCAGCGACTTGAAAGAATGGCTACTATTGGTCATTACGCTTCTGAGTTCGACACGCTTTCCAGATACATTGAAGTTGTTACGAGTATTCCTTGGATGAAAAAAACTGAGGATCGCCTTGATTTGGCTGAAACAAAAAGATTGCTTGATAAAAACCACTACGGAATGGAAGATGTTAAAGAACGTATTCTCGAATACCTTTCAACGATTATTCTTTTAAAACAGCGTGGAAAAGATGCTATCGCACGTTCACCAATTTTACTTTTTGTAGGTTTGCAAGGTGTTGGTAAAACAACATTGGCTATTTCCATGGCCGAAGCTTTGGGTCGAGAATTTGTCCGTATTGCAATGGGAGGTTTAGGTTCGACACTTGAGTTACGTGGTAAAAGTAAGGCGTTTCCTGAGGCCGAGCCGGGACAAATTATTAAGGGCTTGATGACATCAGGCGTACGAAATCCACTTATTCTTTTGGATGAAATTGAAAAAGCGAGTGGTGAGGCCGGACTTAGAATGGATATCATGGCAGTTTTGCTTGAAATCTTGGATCCAAACCAAAATAAGTCTTTCCGAGATTATTATGTTGATTATCCAACAGATTTGTCTGACGTTTTGTTTGTGTGTTCTGCAAACAACACAGGTACTATTTCAACAGCACTCATGGATCGTATGGAAATCATAAAGATGCCTTCATACTCTGATCACGAAAAAATGGTTATTGCTCGAGACTACATTTTCCCAAAGGTTCGCGAAAACGCCGGTTTAACAGACGAAGAACTCTTGATAGATCCAAATTTGTGGCCAGGTATTGTGCGTCCGTTTGGATATGATTCAGGAATCAGAAGTTTAGGAAGAACGTTGGAATCTATTTGTCGTAAAGTTGCAAAGGAAATTGTTGAAGGAAAATCCCAGTCGGTTACATTGACCGCTGAAAATCTTAAATATTACCTGCCTCATTGATGCATTGATATGGACAAAGAAACATTTCTAAAACAAATAGAAATAAACGTTAAAAGTTGCAAAAAGTGTCGTTTGTGCGAAATGGCAAAGAATGCAGTTCCCGGAGAAGGAAATATAAACGCTGAGATAGTTTTTATTGGTGAAGCTCCAGGTGAAACTGAAGATTTAACAGGTCGCCCGTTTGTTGGTCGTGCCGGAAAACTTTTAGAAGCATCACTTGCAGAAATTGGTTTACAGCGTGCTGATGTTTGGATAGGAAATATTATCAAACATCGTCCACCTGAAAACCGCGATCCTTTGCCAGATGAAATATCTGCGTGCGAACCTTACTTGGCATTACAACTTAAAGCTATTGCGCCGCTTTTAATTGTAACTTTAGGTCGCTTTTCCATGAGCTACTTTTATCCCGAAGGAAAAATTTCGAGAGATCGTGGTCACATGTTAAAAACAGATTTGTATAACGTATATCCTGTTTATCATCCGGCAGCCGCCCTAAGGAATCCAACGATGATGAAGGATTTTAAAGATGACTTTTTAAGGATTCCCCGTATAATTGAATTAGTTAAGAAAGGTAATTTAGAAAAAATTGAGAACACACAAGATCAAAATGGGCAGTTGGGCTTGAGTTTCTAACACAAAAACATATGAATTTTTTGAATACAAACAAAGAAACACCCTTAAAAATTATTACTTTGAGTGGTACAGAAAGCGTCACAAAAAACATGACGTTATACGAATACGGCGACGATATTATTATCGTTGACTGCGGTATTGGATTTCCAGATGCAGATTTACTGGGCGTTAATGTCGTCATCCCTGACTTCACTTACGTTTTAGAAAATTCTCATAAGATTAGAGGACTATTTGTATCTCACGGACATGAAGATCATTTAGGAGCGGTTCCGTTCTTATTGGATCAATTAGATGTTCCGATTTATACAAGTAAGTTAGTCCAAGGATTTTTATCCGAAAGATTAAACGAAAAGCCATTTAAGCATTTAGCTGAAAAGGCACGATTCCATATTATTTCACCAGATAGTGGCCCTGTTACATTGGGTACATCTTTTAAAGTTGAGGCTTTTGGTATTAATCACTCAGTTCCATCTTCATTTGGATTAGCAATTAAAACTCCACAGGGAACTGCTTTACACATGCAAGACTTTAAAATAGACTGGACGCCTGTTTTAGATAAACCAATTGATATCGTTAAGATTGCCGGATACGCAAAGGAAGGCGTTGTGTGCTTACTATCAGACTGTTTAAACGTAACCACAGAGGGTTATTCTAAATCCGAAAGCTCGCTTAACGACACATTCTTTAATCTGTTTGAAAGTGCTGTGAAACGCCAGGTATTTGTTACAACAATATCGTCTAACTTATCTAGAATGCATCAACTTATTTCTGCAGCTCAAAAACATGGTCGACGTGTTGTTATTAGTGGTCGTTCCATTGAACAAAGTGTAAACGTTGGTAGAAAACTTGGTTACTTACCATTTGATAACAATTTATTTGTCCCCGAAGAAGATGCTTCAAGATATCTTCAAGGTGATTTGGTTTACATAATAGCCGGTTGTTACGGACAAGAAGGTTCGGCACTTTCACGGGTTGCTCGTGGTGAACATAAAAATATAGATATCGAAAAAGATGCTATGGTAATCTTTTCAGCTGATCCAAATCCTCCTGGAGTAGCCGACGATGTTGAAAAATTGATGTCATTGTTAACTCTTGCCGGTGCTGAAGTTATCTATTCTAAAATTCAGGATAACTTACACGTCTCGGGTCATGGTACTAGAGGGGACTTAATGACAATAGCAGCAATTGTTAAACCAAAATTCTTTATTCCTATTGGTGGAACTATAACTCGTATGAGAGCTTACACTAATATGGTTGGAGATTTGGGTGTTGATAAAAGGCGGGTGTTTGAATGCATGGAGGGTGACGTCACAGAATTCTTAAATGGAAACGCCAAAAAAGGTACAAGAATAAATACTCAACCGGTTTACATCGACGCTGACAAGACTAATGAAATAAACCCAGTTGTTATAAAAGATCGCGACTTACTTTCGACAGACGGAGTGTTCGTGGTTGTGTTACCAATGACTTCCACAGGTGAGTTACTTGCAAGTAAAGTTGATGTTGTAACTAGAGGTTTCATTTATGTTAAAGGTTCACAAGAACTAATGGATAAGTCCAGAAAGTTTATTACCAAAGAAGTTGAGAAGAATGTCGAAAAGAATGTTGGTAAAAATAAAGATTGGCCAGCGCTTAAGCGAAAGCTTGAAACCGAAATTGAATACTTTTTGAGAAAAGAAACCTCAAAAGCACCATTGGTCATTGTACATTCTATTACTGTATAAACCTTTGTAGCACGCGCGCTCCGAAATATCGGAGTAGCGGTGTTGCAGTGAAATTGATAGAATAGTACCAATGCCAAGAGGACGAAAAAAGAAATTTAAGGTTAATTTCAGCTTAAAACCCGAAACTACAAGAACATTACTAGCTTTAGGCTTGATTTTGTTTGCTTTACTCAGCTTATTATCCTTTTTTGTGCCAAACTACGCACTAAACGCGCAAGTACAACATTTACTAAAAGGTTATTTTGGCGGTGCAGCGATATTTTTGCCATTTTTAATTGGTATTTTTGGTTTACTCTTTATTCCCAGTCTTAAAATGAAAATCAAGGAACCCCGCGTGGTTGCAGGGTTAACTATGCTTTTGCTTGGTTTAGCAAGTCTATTGCATGTATTTACTCCTGCGAGTAGTGCTTATACCTTAGCCGAAAAAGGCATGGGTGGGGGAATGGTTGGATATTCTATCTCTAGTATGCTCACCGGTGCAATTAGTATTTATGGGGCAGTTATTGTTTTGTTTATCGTGCTTTTTATTGCTGTATTTTTACTTTTCGATATGTCGTTTGAGCAAATTGCCGAATTTTTTTCCAAAGTTACGGCCAACATTGATTTAAGTAAATTTAATTTTTTGAAAAAAGATAAAGGTGCTGTACTAAATGATACTGACGATATAAGCATTACGTCAGGTATGTCAACGTCATACGACTCAACGAGTCCTCCAGCAACCTCAACTTTCTCTTCAGCTAAAGAAGATTCCGGTGCGAACTTTGAAGTCATTCCTTCACCATCAGAGCCTCAGTTCTCGTCAAATATGCCAAGAATAGATAACACTGTTTCAACATTAGCTCCATCAGGCTCGATTGCGCCTTTGGAATTTATGCGACTTCCTCCTGATAAAATATGGCAAGAACCACCTCTTGATTTACTTATTGAGCCTCCTGTTGAGGTTCATGATACAAGCGAGGCCGAAAAGAAATCTAAAATTATTAAAGATTCCTTACGCTCTTTTGGAATTGATGTTGAAATAATGGTGCCACCATTGGTTGGTTCTTCTGTTACACAATATTCATTGTTAACTAAATCTGTAACAAAAGTATCTAAAATCGCCAGTTTGCATGAGGACTTGGCCATGGCTTTAGCTTCTCCGACAGGTTCGGTAAGAATAGAAGCGCCAATTCCAGGTAAACCTTACATTGGTATTGAAGTTCCAAACGCAAATAGAACTATGGTTTATTTTAAATCCATCATGACTTCTGATGCCATGAAAAACATTAAATCAAAACTGGCTATTGGTCTTGGTAAGGACGTTGGTGGAAAAACCTGCGTTTACGATATTACGAGAATGCCACATATGCTTATTGCAGGAGCTACCAATTCAGGAAAGTCCGTATTTATTCACAATATTTTATTCTCTATTTTGTTTAGAGCTTCCCCACAGGAAGTTAGACTTATATTGGTAGACCCAAAGCGTATTGAATTGAGTTACTACCAAGATATTCCTCATTTGTTGACACCTGTCGTTACGGATATGGATAGAGCGCCCTCGGTGTTTAGATGGCTGGTAGATGAGATGACAAAGAGATACAAATTATTTGAACAGGCCAAGGTGCGTAACATTGAATCTTATAATGAAAAGTCGGGTATTCAAGTGATGCCTTATATTGTTTTGGTCGTTGATGAGTTAGCCGAAATCATGATTCAAGATCCTGCCGGTGTTGAAAAAAGTATTATTCGTTTGGCGCAACTTTCTCGTGCTACAGGAATACACTTAATTTTGGCAGTTCAAAGACCTTCTACAAACGTTATTACAGGACTGATTAAAGCTAATATTCCTACACGTGCCGCTTTTAACGTACCAAGTCAGATAGATTCCCGAGTCATCCTTGACCAACCAGGTGCTGAAAAACTTTTAGGTAAGGGAGACATGCTTTTTGTTCCACCTGATGTACAAAAACCTGTTCGTTTACAAGTAGCAAACATCACGGATAAAGAAATTAACAACTTGGTAAATTATTTGAAATCTCAAGGTATGCCTACAGATTACCGAGATGATATTTTACAAATGCCCGCTAACAAAGGCACAAAAGGTGCTAATGGTTCAGCAACTTGGGGTGAGGACGTTGATGAGTTATTTGATCAAGCTGTTGAAATCATTTCGACTGCAGGAAAAGCTTCAGCGTCGCTTTTACAAAGAAAATTGTCGATTGGTTATGCTCGTGCTGCCAGAATTATTGATGAAATGGAAGAAAAGGGAATTATTGGTCATTCCATGGGCGGAAGTAAAACGCGTGATATATTATTAGGCGGTAGTGGTGGCGGGTATAATCAAGGTATAAGTACCGAAGAAGATTTTCCGGTTGATTCCTTAGAGTAATTTCTGGTATTCTACTCACATGGCAAAGAAGCTTAAAAAGAAACAAATTAAATATAACATAGCACCGGCAGTTTCTGCTGTTAAACAAAATGTTGTGGCGGCAGTAGCGCAGACAACTTCAACTCAAGCACAACCTGATGAGAAATATAAACTCCCAATAGCTGAAATAAAAATGGATTTACTTAAAAATATAGGATACACAGCTTTCGCAATAATTGCAGTTATGACATTGAAATATACGGGATTTGGTCTTAATCTAGTTCAGAAGTTCGTGAAGTTTTAAACTTACAGCCTTATTTCAGCATCAATAAATTCATCCAAGTTACCGTCTAAAACTGATTCTGGATTTGTGCTTTCAATGTCAGTTCGCAAGTCTTTAACTAATTTGTATGGATGCAAAACATAGTTTCTAATTTGGTTTCCCCAACCCGGCATTTTATATTCACCTTTAGCTTCTTTTTTTTCAGCAAGTAATCTGGCTTCTTCTAAAACGAGTAATTTGGATTTTAATATTTTTACTGCTTTTTCGCGGTTTTTGCCTTGGAATCTTTCTTCCTGACATTCAACGATAATTCCTGATGGTTTGTGTTTTAAGCGTACGGCTGTAGAAACTTTATTTACGTTTTGTCCGCCCTTACCTCCAGATCTGAAAAAGTCCCATTCTAAGTCCTCAGGATTTATTTCCATTTCATCGGAGTTGTCATCGACCTCTGGGATTACTTCAACAAGGGCAAAGGATGTTTGTCGTAAACTATCGGCATTAAAAGGGGATTGTCTAACAAGTCGGTGAACACCACTTTCATTTTTTAAAAAGCCATAAGCGTTTCGACCGGTAATTTCAATGGAAACGGTTTTTAAACCGGCTTCGTCACCAGGAACTTTGTTTATTTCTTCAACATCCCAGTGGTTCCTTTCAGCGTAGCGCACGTACATGCGAAGTAAGCTTTCGGTCCAATCCATAGCTTCTGTGCCACCTTGACCTGCATGAATAGACAATATTGCATTATTTTTATCACGTTTACCTGACATAAAGGTTTTAAGCTCGAGTTTTTTGATTTCCTGCTCAAATCTTTCAGGTTCGTTTTCCTCTAAATACAGCTCTAACATTTCGTAGTCTTCAATATCCTTTTTTAAAGCTGATAAATCTTTGGAAACCGCTTGTCCTGCTTCCCAATTTTGCCATAGTGATTCATCTGTAAGGCGTTCCTCCAATTCTTTTATTTTTTGGCGTTTTTCCTCAATAAAAAGGGAATTTCGCAATATTTCCAGTCTTTGTTTGTGTTCTTCTAGCATATCAGCTGATTTTATCATTTTTGTTGTTGCTCGAACACTAAAGGTAGTTTATTCTTACGAATATGGCAGACTACTTTGATCAATCAAACGAGCTAATCACGTCAATATTAAAAGAGACAATTGCCTTGGTTAAGGATAAGTGGGAGAAGCTAATACTTACAGCCGAGTATTCTGAAACTGATGTTGTTGCGACAGCTGTTTACAAGTTTGAACGCTTTTCTACAAACTTAACGATTCCTGACAACATAAAAACTTTGCTTTTGGATTTAAAGATTATTAACTCTACAGACGGTAAAGGTTCGTTGAAAAAGGTTATTTTTGAAACTAATGCTGCCGGCAAGTTTAATGTTAAGTACGATTATTAGTTGAAAACCTCATTACCCAAATATAATTCCGAACCTTGTTGAACTTCTTTTGATAGCATTTTTGTGGCTAAATATGTTTCAACCGTGTCTTCAATAACACGTGCCATTGGTCGCGCGCCCCATTCTGGGTTGTAACCTTTTTTCATTAATGTATCAACTAACTCATCTTTAAATTTGAGTTTAATTCCTTTTTGTTCTGCTTCTTTTCTAACGTCTTCGAGTAATAGCTGTGTTATTTGACGAATGCTATCTACAGATAGGGGATCAAATACGATAATGCCCGAAAACCTGTTTAAAAATTCAGGAGCAAATTTTTCGCGGACATCTTTCATCGCGGCGTCCTTCATTTGATCAAAGTTGCCGTGTTCGGCAAAGACCTGTTGAATTGCACGAGTTCCTACGTTACTTGTGGCAATGATAATTGTGTTTGTGAAATCAATAACCATTCCCGTAGCATCGGTTAAACGTGCATCATCAAGAACTTGTAAAAACATTAATAAAATATTTTGGTGGGCTTTTTCTACTTCATCTAAAAGTATTAAGGCAAATGGTTTAGTTCGTACGTGTTCGGTAAGAATGCCTTTTGTGGAACCGTCAGGTGAGCCTATTAATCTGCTCATGCTGTCTAGTTGTTGATATTCACTCATATCCAAGCGAATCATGTTTTTTGCGTCGCCAAAGTACGATTTTGCTAAGGCTTTTGCGGTTTGTGTTTTTCCAACTCCTGTGGTTCCAACAAACAAGAAGCTAGCAATAGGCTTGTTTTCATTTCTCATGCCTGTACGGGCCCTTTTTAGAGCCGAGGAGACTTGTTTAATTGCTTCACCTTGTCCGATTACCATATGGTTCATGTCTTGATCTATGTTTAGTAGTTTTTGAGCTTCGTCTTGGGTTATAGCTGAAACCGGAATGTGCGTTATTTCAGCTATTTCTTTGGCTATATCTTCGGAGTCCACAATTCGGTCGGTACTGCTTGCGCGGGAAATGGCTCTGGTTAATATATCGATGGCTTTATCGGGAAGAACTCTTTCGTGAATTAATTTTTCAGACAATTCTATTGTGCGTAGAAGAGCAGGGTATGTAATTACCACTCCAAATTTCGAGCTGAGTTCCCTAGCTTTTTCTTTTAAAATTTCCAAAGTGTCTTCCTTTGAAGCTTCATTAATTTCTACAATGTTAAATAACCTTGTGAAAGCACCATTTGGTTCAATGAATTTTCTAAAGTTTGGAATTGAGGTGGCGCCAATACATTGAACATCCGATGAAGCCAAGTGTGGTTCTAGAATGGAATAGATAGTAGAAATTTCTGCATTGCTATCGCCACCGCCCGCAACAAGGTTATGTATCTCATCGATAAATAAAATGATATCTCTGGAACTTTTAACCTCCGCCATTATTTGATTAACATTTTCGGCTAACTGCCCTGCCGTTTTAGATCCTTCAATTATTCCGCCAACCTCCAAGCTGACGATTCGTTTACCTTGTAAAGCTTTGTATTCAGTACCTTCGATAACCTTGTAAGCGATGCCTTTAACAATTGATGTTTTTCCACTTCCTGGTGAGCCAATTATTAAAACGTTTTGTTTTCCTTCATTATTTAGAATATCCGCAATCTTTTTAATTTCGGCTTCGCGTCCAATCATTCTTTTAACATGGCCGCGTTCAACTTCCTTTGTGAAATCTGTGGAAACGAAATCCAAGTGAGGTGTTACATGTCCGATCATACCTTTACCAATTCCACCTATCATTAACATTTCGTAGTCGTCTTGCCAAATAAACAACTTATTAAATGCTTCGCGGCTGTGAATAATCCAATGAGCTGCTTCGGAGAGGTATTCAGGTTTTTGATTAAATGTCGAGAATAAAACATCTACTTTGGGTAGATTTAATACTATTGCTAAAAATATGTGTTCAGGTTCTATGTATTTGGTGCCTTGGGAATTCGCAATATCCAGTGCCTTTTCGCCAATGTTTTCAACTTGTGTTAATGGCGCTTGTTTTATCTTTTCAATAAATTCGTTTGATAATAGCTCGGATCTGCGTAAAAGCGCAATAATTGCCGGATGTGCTAATAGTTTTATAAATCCGGCATTAGGTTCCTGCATAAACTTTGTTACCAATGTATGTGTGCTTGGTTTCATTGCCAAATGCCAGTTTAGTTTGTTTGCTTGTTTCGCAGTAATTATTGGTTTATCTAAGTGATATAAGAACCAAGATGCATAAAGTAAACCAAAGAAAATTAATACAAATCCAATGTTGCCTTCTTTAAATATAAAATATGGAATTGCCAGCCAAAGTAGCGGCAGCGCAAGAGAAATTGCTGTAAAGCAAAGAAGAAATACTAAACCAAGGATAATTTGGAAAATTCTTATGAAAAATCCTATAAAGTGACCGACAAGTGAGTAGTCTCCAAACAGAGGAGTAAACAAAAGTCTGATATTTAATGTAAAGGAAACGCTGTTGTTAACAAGAATAATGAATCTTTTTGCTACTTTAAATATTCTTTTTGGTGCCCACACAAGCCACCAAAGCAAGAACTGGTGGGGCAGTAAATATGCTGATTGCATATGATTAGGATATCAGAAATCGGTCAACAGTAGTATACATACGCTATAATTAGGCTATGCAAATACAATCAAAAGAACAATACGAAACTTTAAAAGCAGAAGCTGTTTTCAAAAGAGAGCAGGGCAATATGCAGGAAGCTTTGGATATTTTTAGTAACTTGGAAGATTGGGACGAAACACATGGAAATTTTAAAGATCAGGTCGACGTTTTAGGACATTTACGCATAACTTATTCTATGATGTCAGCAGGTGTTGAAGATAAGTTGAGTTTGTTAAATGCCGCTTTGGTTTGTGTTGATAAAGCAATGCAAATTATAAGTTCACAACATTTGGAAGAGGGGGTTTTAGCAATAACTAAGGTTCATAAAGCGGCTGTGTTGCGAGGTCTTTCAGGTATTGAGTTGAATGTTACGAGAAAAGCGGAACTGTTGGCTGAAGCTTTGGCACTTGTAGACGAGGCTTTAGTGTCTTTTCCAGGCTCAAAAGCGCACCTTGCGTGGCCTTTAAATCAAAAAGCTAACATATTGTTATTACAAGGCAACGGCGATGCTGCTTATGACGTGGTGCTTGCTGGCCAAAAAGCGTTGTTTGAAGGTTATGTTGACGAAGAAGCCGCGGGTGATCAGGCAGAAATTAAGTTGCCAATATGGCTGTCTGGATTGTACTTAACTGCTGCAGAAATTTGTGCTAAAGAAAATAAGTTAATTTTGGCTAACTTTTATGTACAATCGGTTTTAAGTATGCCCGATGAGCGTGGCATTTTAAAAGACCGTAAGAGAGAAGCTCAATCTCTTTTAGCAAAACTCAAATAAGTAATCGTTTTAGCTGAATTCCTGTTAAATATCCTAATATAGCCAGAACTGGTAATATTCCATATTTTTCGATAACCAGTGTACTGAAAATGTTACCCAATAAATTTGAAAACCACACGACCTTACCAATTATTTCTTTTTTTGAGTGAGGCATATCATCCGTTACATCGTTATTGTCGCCTTTTGTGTAATACAAAACCTGTCCTGAAGCCAGCTTAATTTCGTTTATTCTGTGAGTAATAACCTGATTAGATTTATTAAAACTTATAATATCCCCAATTTGGTATACGTCGCTTTGTTTAGTAATAATTACAGCATACTTTTGAAAAAATGGTTGCATTGATTCGCCGTTTATCAAAAATACCTGAATTTTTTCGACACTAAACATATAAATTAATATTCCAAAAATAATTGTTAGAACTAGAATTATATTTTTCATACTAGTTATCGGTTCCCCCGGGTAGAACCAAAGAACTAATTTTTTTCTGTTGCCTCAAAGTTAAAGTCGAATATAGCGTTTGATCCTTGTTTTGTTTCGCTTAAGTTATTGGTTGTGAAGCGTATTACTAGCGGAATGGCTTGGTTTGGGTTTCTTTCTCCTACATATATTCCCTCAGTTTTCCACTTAGTAATTGTCTTTTTGCCCAACAACAAATTTTGTTCTCCGTCATCCAGTTGACCATCCTGATCGGTGTCATTCCATTCGTAAATGGATACCTCCATATAGGTTCTTAGGTCATCAGGATCGTTAGCTGTTACATAATCTGCGTACGACGTAACATCGATCTTTTTGGTGCCATGATTTTCAAGTTTCAGCAAGTACACACCTTCCCAAGTTGAGCCAATATTACTAAAGGTTGGTCCGTTTAGTTGATCAACTAAGTTTGCAGGATCAGTACCTCGTGTTAAATCTGCTTGAAACTTTAAGTCAGCACTTCCAACTGTAAATGTAGAACCAAGTACTTTTCCTTCATCCGTAAATGCGGCCATGGAGATTCCGACAACGCTTGCTAGTGTTGCCAAAAGTCCTAACACAAATAGCAGTTTGTTTTTTATTTTATGCATGTATTTCACCTCCTTCCTTTTTAAGTTTGTACGAGCTAAATATTTGTAAAGCTTTCATGCTTGAAAAGGAATTGTCGCAAAAGATAATATGGTCCACGAGAGGAATACCTATTTGTTGACCGGCCTCAGCGATTTGTTTTGTCACATTAATGTCTTCGAGGCTGGGGCTTGGTTCATTAGATGGGTGATTGTGCACAAGTATTATTGATATCGCGTTTCTAGATATGGCTTTTTTATAAATTTCTCTGGGGTGAATAACTGATTCGGTCGCTGTGCCCACGGATATTAAATCTTTGGCAATTACTTTATTTCTGGAATCCAGGGAAACCAAATATAAATTTTCGTTTGTTTTTCCATATAGTTCTGAATTTAAAAGTTTTTTTATGTCTTCCGGATTTTTAATATATTGTTTATCGTTTTCGTTTGACTTGCTTTTAATTCTTAGCGCAATTTCGCAAGCAGCTTTTATAGCCGTGGCTTTTGCTAATCCCACATTGTGAAAATTTATAAGTTCGTTTAAATCACAAGAAAGTAATCCGTTAAAGTTTTCAAATCGATTTAAAATTTTTCTGGCTAGTTCAATTACTGATTCATTTTTTCCGCCGGATCTTAATAATAGTGCAAGTATTTCTGTATCTGTAAGTGTCCCAATTCCCTTGGAGACAGCCTTTTCTCGGGGTCTCTCGTCCTGCTGAAAATCCTTAATTAAATTTGTAGACATTAAGGTGCAATATAAGTTAATCTAATTTTCATTTCAATGTGTTAACTTCTATTCCAAATAGTATGTGTGAATTTAAAAAAGAAATGTGCAAAAAAATAAGGGATATTCGTACAAGCAAAAATTTGTCGCAGGATCGTTTTGGTCAAAAAATAGGCTTAAGTGGTAAAACAATATCCGCGTATGAAACGGGTCGAGCCATACCTTCTCTAAGAGTATTAGAAACAATATCTGAAGTTTATGATGCTGCTATTTTCCACGTTAAAACGGAGAGAAAAGATTTTCTTAAATTACAACTACAACAAGTTAAACAAGCGATAGTTGAATTGGAAACCTTGCTACTCGCCAAAGATTAACGTTTAGAGTATTGTGAAGCTTTTCTAGCTTTGTGTAAGTTAGGCTTCTTTCTTTCGACCATGCGATCGTCTCTAGTCAAAAGGCCTTGTTTTCTTAACACTTCGTCATATTCAGGATTCATGGCTGATAAAGCACGTGATAATCCATGAACGACTGCATCTAACTGAGCGGCTTTACCAGAACCTCGAACTTTTATGCTGGCGTTAAATTTAGCTTTTGGATGTGAAACACCAATTAAATGAAAAGGTCTTGTCCATTTAAGTTGTTCTTTTTCAGTAGGGAAGTATTCTGCGATGTCTACGTTGTTTACTATGATTTCACCTTTTTCGTCCCATACGAATACACTGGCTACTGCTGTTTTTCTTCTTCCTGTTCCTGTTATAAATCCTGGTTTTATTTTAGCTTCGGCCATTATTTAACCTCTTGTGCTTTGTGAGGATGTTCCTCGCCGGCGTAAATATGTAAGTTAGCAACTCTTATTTTTTCTAATTTGTTATGTGGAAGCATTCCCTTTATAGCGAGTCTTAATGTATCTCCTGGTTTTTTGGTTTCAATTTCTTCATATGAAGCTGTTCTTAAACCTCCTGGGAAACCAGTGTGGTGATAATATTTCTTTTCTTTAACTTTTTTACCAGTAACAATAATCTTTGATGCGTTTGTAACAACAACAATATCACCCATGTCTGCGTTTGGTGCATACATTGGTTTATGTTTACCAATTAAGATTCTAGCCACTTCAACGGCTACTTTTCCAAGTATTTTACCGTCTGCATTAACGAAGTGCCATTTTCTTAACATGTCTGCTGGTTTTGGTGATGTAGTTTTATTCATGTGTTACCTCTTTTTTAGTAGTTTTAGGCTTTGCAATCTTAGCAGGCTTTTTGGTTTTTTCAACTATTTCTGGTTTTGTGGCTTTTACTGGCTTCTCAGCTTTTGCTTCATCTTTTACAAGTTCGATTCGGGACATTGAAGCGTTATCGCCATCTCTGTTACCGACTTTAGTTATTCTTGTGTAGCCACCATTTCGATCTTTGAATCTTGGACCTAATTCTTCGACTAATTTCTTAATTACAGTTTCGGCTGTTAAGTTTTTTCTTAAGCCTTTAAGTACGTTAAACTTTTCGATTGGAGTTGCCATATTGACCTTTTTAGCTTTAGTTATAAGTTTCTCAAAGTGAGATCTTAAGTACTTAGCTTTGGCTTCGGTGGTCACAATTTTTTCGTGTTCAATAAGTTGTTCTGACAAATTCTTCAACAACCCTTTTCTGTGGTCCATGTCCCTATTTAATCTTTTGCCTACAATATGGTGTCTCATATAATAATCGACTTACTTTTCCAAGCTTATCTAAGACCTTCCTTGTTTAATAATACTTTGATTTCGTCTAATGATTTTTCGCCTAAGTTCTTAATATCTGCAATTTCCTCATCTGTTTTACTAGATAATTCATGTAATGTAGAAATTCCATGTTTCTTAAGAGCGTTTATTGTTCTTGTTTGTAATGGCAATTCTTCAATAGCTACATCTTCTGATTTAGCTGTTTCGGCGTCTTTTACTGTTTCTTCTTCTTTAGCTTCTGTTGTTTCCCATTTTTCGAAAGCTGCGTAGTATTCTTTTACAATCTTTGATGCGTCAACAACGGCTTGTTTTGGTGTAACACTTCCGTCGGTTTCAACGTGAAGTATAACTTTGTCTAAATCGGTTCTGTCGCCAAATCTAGTAGGTTCAATTTCATATACAGCGTTTACGATAGGTGAGAACAATGCATCTAAAACAATAACTCCAACTTTTGAAGTTTGTCTTTCTTCCATTGGTGAATAACCGGTTCCTGGTTCAATAACCATTTCAATGTTTAATTCACTTTTTGAATCCGCAAGTGTAGCAATGTGTAAATCTTTGTTCATTACTTCAGCTTCTGATGTAACTTCAATATCTTTAGCTGTGATTTCGCCAGCGCCTTTTTTCTTAATAAGAGCTATTACTGGATTTTTACCATGTAAACTAAATCTAAGTTTCTTTAAGTTTAAGGTTAATTCAACAACATCCTCTTTTAAACCTGGGATGGTTGTAAATTGGTGATTAGCACCGTTAATTTTAACTTGAGTAACAGCGGCACCTTGAATAGATGTCAATAAGACTCTTCTTAAACCATTTCCTAAAGTATGACCAAAACCTGTTGGTAAAGGCTCAATAGAATAGGTACCACTAGTATTATTTTCTTTTACTATATTAATTTTTAAATTTTCTTTACTAACTTGCATAATTAAAATAACCTCCTTTAAAGTTATCTAGAATAAAACTCTACAATTGACTGGACATCAACTTTTTCCTGTAAATCTTCGGTCCTTGGTAGCTTTGTATACTTTACATACTTCTCTTTTGTATTAGCTTCAAGCCATTCTGGCATAACAAAACCTTCTCTAACGTGAATTTTGTCGAAAGATACAGGTTTTATTGTATCGCCGGCTCTTAACTGAGCTGATGCTGTTGTTATAGCTTTTCCGTTGACTAAAAACAAGCCTCTTCTTACAAGTTGTCTGGCTTGAGCACGGGAAACAGCAAATCCACTTCTGTAAATCATGTTATCTAAGCGGGATTCAAGCTTCTGCATTAAGATTTCGCCTGAGATACCTTTTGAGTTTAAAGCGGTATTTACGTAGTTTTTAAATTGTTTTTCTAAAACACCGTAAATTCTCTTAACCTTTTGTTTTTCTCTTAATTGTTTTCCATATTCAGATAATGACTTTCTTGAGGTACCGTGTTGACCTGGGGCTTGTGGTCTTTTAGCAACTGCGCATTTGTCGGAATCACATCTAACACCTTTTAAGTAAAGCTTTGAACCTTCTCTTCTACATAATCTACATTTTGCATCAATATATCGTGCCATATGTTAAACCCTTCGTCTCTTAGATGGTCTACAACCGTTGTGGGGGATTGGTGTTAGATCAGAAATTGATACGACATTAAGTCCAACTGTTTTTAAAGCTTTAATTGAAGAAATTCTTCCTAGTCCTGGTCCTTTTAAAAATACAGCAACTTCTCGCATACCTGCTTGTGATGCGGCTGTTCCACAAGATTCGGCTGCTTTTGTAGCTGCGTAAGGAGTTGATTTTCTAGATCCTTTAAATCCGGATCTTCCTGAGCTAGCGGTAAATAAGGTATTACCTTCAGAATCAGTAATTGTAATAATTGTATTGTTCATCCCTGCGGAGATATAAACTCTTCCGCTGGCTGTTACTACTTTTGTTTTATTTTTACCTTTTTTTGTTATTGCCATATGTTACTTCTTAGCTAATTTCTTTTTCATACCGCCGACTGTCTTTCTTTTACCCTTACGGGTTCTAGAGTTTGATCTAGTTCTTTGACCTCTTACTGGTAAACCAGCTAAATGTCTGGAACCGCGATATGACTTAATTTCTTCCAATCTTCTAATATTCTGATTAACCATTCTTTTCAATTCGCCTTCTACTGGAATATCAAGTTTGGCTATAGCATTGTTAATTTTAGCAATTTCATCGTCTGTTAGGTCTTTAGCTCTTGTATCAGGATTAATTTCAGCAATTCCAAGTATCTTCTTAGATATCATTGGACCAACGCCATAAATGTAAGATAAAGATACCTCTATTCTTTTTTCATTTGGTATATCAACACCTTTTATTCTAGGCATATTTTAACCTTGTCTTTGCTTATGTTTAGGATTTCTTTTACAAATAACCCTAAGCACACCTTGTCTTTTTATAACTTTGCAATCTCTGCAGATCGCTTTTACTGATGATCTTACTTTCATATATTTTTTATTATTTTCAAACTATTTCAAACGGTAGGTAATTCTACCTCTTGTTAAGTCATGAGGTGAGAACTCTACACGAACTTTATCTCCTGGCAATACACGAATATGAGCCTTTCTCATTTTGCCTGAAATAACAGCCAAAACGTTTTGCTCGTCGTCCACGACAATCTTAAACATTCCTCCCATTAGAGCTTCTACTATTTTACCGTCTTTTGTTACTACTTCTTTTGTATTCATTAATTTATTAACATTTTACACACTTTTTAAAACAAAGTGCAGTGTGGACGCGCTTGATTGTATCAGAACAAAATTACAAGGTCAATGAAGATTCCGCAAGTAGGGAAATTAGCTTTTAGGGTTAAACCTAAACCTATGTATTCATTGACAAGGCAAGCAATGCCACTTATATTACCATTATATATTTGAAATGCAATAAAAAGACTGATTCCAAAAGGATTTATGCTAGATATTAATTTTATAAAAGAAAACAAAGAATTAGTTAAAAAGGCTGTTATTGATAAGCAACTTGGCGAATCGGTTGATATAGAGAAGCTTTTAGACCAATATCAAACATATGCTGACCTATTAAAGAAGGTAGAAAACCACCGCGCCCTAAGAAATCAGCTTTCAGAGAACATATCCAAAGTAAGTGCCGACGAGCGCACAAAGCTTATTGCAGAAGCTTCCCAAGTAAAAGAAGAAATAAAAAGTAGCGAAAAAGACCTAGAAGATGCTGAGGTTTTGCTAAATGTCTTGTTAAAGCAAGTTCCAAACGTTGTGGATTCAGAAGTCCCAGTAGGTAAGGACGAATCAGAGAATGTTATATTACGCCAAGTAGGAACGCCAAAAAAGTTTGATTTTGAGGTTAAAGACCACGTTGATTTGGGAAAGTATTTAGACATTATTGATACAGAAAAAGCCGTTGAGGTGTCGGGCTCACGCTTTTACTATTTGAAAAATGAAGCCGCACTACTTGAATACGCCATAGTTAACTTTGTTTTTGATACGTTAAGAAACCCGGAAATACTTAAAACGTTGGCAGCGAAGACAAATAATCCTTCCACAAAAGCTTTTGTGCCTGTTATTCCTCCTTTATTTATAAAAGCACCCGTTATGGACCGAATGGCCAGACTGCATCCTATTGACGAACGCTATTATTTTGAAAAAGATGACTTAGTACTTATAGGTAGTGCCGAGCACACACTTGGTCCTTTGCATATGGACGAAACATTAAGCTTATCTCAGCTTCCTATTAGATACATTGGATTTTCGCCAGCTTTCAGACGAGAAGCCGGTTCTTATGGTAAAGACACCAAGGGAATTATAAGAGTCCACATATTCGATAAATTAGAAATGGAATCTTTTACAACTGCAGAAAACGGACTAGTTGAGCAGGACTTAATTGTTGCTATTCAAGAATATATGATTCAACAATTGGGTATTCCATATCAGGTGGTAGCTATTTGTACAGGGGACATGGGTAAACCAGATTATCGCCAAATGGACATGGAATGCTGGATGCCTTCACAAAACAAATATCGAGAAACTCACACGTCAGATTATATGACCGACTACCAATCGCGCAGATTAAGTACCGCGTATGTCGACAGTACAGGTAAAAAGAGATTTGTGCATATGAATGACGCCACGGCTTTTGCCGTTGGTCGTATTTTAGTAGCTATTATTGAGAATTATCAGCAAAAAGATGGAACAGTAGTTGTTCCGGAAGCCTTAAGAAAGTATGTAAATTTCGAAGTTATTGCCCCAAAAGAGAAATGAGGATTTAGGCTATCTAGCAGGGAAAGAATTTGATAAGATAAAAAACGATGGGTGTATTCGACGGACTTCAATTACCAAAAATATTGTTTGAAACTGATTCTAAGTATAACGGTCATATACAGGTTTGGCAGGTAGGTAACACTAAAAAGATTAAGGTAGATAAAATTGACCAATCTATTAGTTATACTTCTCCTTCTTGTAATCGCCTTGTATGGGGAAAAGCAGTTGATATTTTAAAAGAGCAAGAACCCAACTTAAAGAATGTTTTAATATTAGGGCTTGGTGGTGGGACAATGGCACATCTTATATCCAGAGCTTTTCCTGAGGTAGAAATCGTTAGTGTCGAGCTTGATCCGGCAATGGTACAAATTGCTAAAGATTATTTTGATATCGAAACTATTCCAAATCACAGAATTATTAATGACGATGCTTTACGTGTTGTTGTTGAACCAGAAACCTTTGACTTACGCGAACATTACTTCCAAGCTATTATTGTTGATATCTTTTTAGGCGAAAAATTTCCTGATTTAGGTAAGTCTGGTAACTTTATTGCAGCTTTAAAGCGAATGACCGTATCTGGTGGTTTGATTATCTTTAATCGTATATACCTGGATTATCATCAGGATGACGTGAACACATTTATTGATTACGTATCTGAAACCCTGCAAAATGTTTCAAACCAGGTTGTCGCGGGCTACACGAACTCTGACAATGTTCTAATTTACGGAAGGACATAAATACGACAATACTTCACGCTTTAATATTAGGAATAGTTCAGGGTCTAACAGAATTTTTACCTATTTCATCTTCTGGACATTTAATTATATTTCCTCAAATATTGGGTTGGGCCGAACAGCCTTTAGCCTTTGATACAACTTTGCATTTGGGAACAGCTTTGGCGCTTATAATTTACTTCTTTAAAGATTTAGTAATTTTAGTTAAAGCTTTTGTTAAAGATGTACTTAAAAATAAATTTAATTTTAAAAGCTTTTCTCCTGACGGGAAGTTTGGGTTGAAGATTATTCTCGCGAGTTTACCTGCGGGAATTTTAGGATTTTTATTAAGCGATTTTTTGGACAATACCTTTAGAGGTGTTGCTTCGGTAGCAGTGTTCTTGCTTTTGGGCAGTATATTAATGATTTTTGCAGAATACCGTTACAAAGTTACGCAAAAAAAGGACAATCCAACTTTTTTAGATAGTTTATTCGTAGGATTTTTTCAAAGTTTAGCTTTACTCCCAGGATTTTCAAGATCTGGTGCTTCTATTTCTGGAGGTATGTTGCTTGGTTTAAACAGAGAAAACGCGGCTAAGTTTTCATTTATACTTTCTATTCCTGTAATTCTAGCGGCGGGTGGTTCTCAGTTGTTACATCTTCGACATGATCCATTAGGGTTAACAGCGGCACCCCTGTTGGTTGGATTTTTAGTCAGTGCGATAACCGGATATATTGCTGTAGATTTTTTGATTAAGTTTTTGAAAAGTAAAAGCTTATTACCATTTATTATTTATCGCATTGTCTTATTTTTGATTTTAATCGGCTTTGTAATTTTTAAGTAAAAAAAGTGGCACCCGAGTAAGTTGATACGGGGGTGCCTGTTTTTATTCCCGAGGGAAAATTTTTGTTAGTGCCCGGTTGGGTAGCATTCTAAATAACCGATGACACATGTTTTTGATTTTTTAATGATCGTGAGTGCGTATACCACTTCGCCAGCCTGATGCCCGAGCATAACAAGTTCAAGATGCACTTGAGTTGGTGGAATATTCTGTACCACCTTGGTTTCAGTTAAATCTTGCCAATGTTCAGCAAACTTTTTCTCCACCAGTGCTCTAACCAACTCAGCGTCTTCTTTTTTAAGCTTAAGATTTGCTAAGTCGGTCTTGAGTTGCGCACATAACAGTTTTGCATTTTCTTCCAAACTTAGTCTCGGCGTAGCAACAGCTGTTAGTTTTGCCAGTGTTTCCGCATAGCCTGTTTTAGTTGGATACGGCATATCTCTTTCCTCCTGATACTTTAGATTTGTCTTTAACTTATAGCACAATGTGCTTGCTAAAAAAAGCCTTACATGTGTGATAAAATCAAAACGTTATGTTCAAATTCTTGTTTGATTCAAACGAAAAACAACTTAATAAAATACGACCTATTGTTCTAAAAATAAATTCATTTGAAGAGGAGATCTCAAAATTAACTCAAGAACAAATGAAAGCTCAAACAACAAAATGGCAACAAGAGCTTAAAACATTAGATGATGAAGCCCAACAAAACTATTTAAACGAAATACTTCCAAAAGCTTTTGCACTTGTTAGAGAAGCCGGCAAAAGAACACTAAACATGCGCCACTTTGATGTTCAATTAATGGCGGGAGTTGTTTTACACGAAGGAAAAATTGCTGAACAAAAAACAGGAGAAGGAAAAACTTTAACTGCTACATTACCTTTATATTTAAATTCCTTAACAGGTCGCGGTGTTCACTTAATAACTCCAAATGATTACTTATCACGTCATGGTGCCGGCTGGATGGGTCCGGTTTACGACTATTTAGGATTACGCGTTGGAGTTGTTATGCAGGAACGCGCTTTTATTTATGATCCAACTTACGAGGGAAAAGAGTTTGGCGATACCTACGCTATTCACATGAAAGAAGTAGCGCGTCAACAAGCTTATCAATGTGATGTTGTATACGGAACAAACCATGAATTTGGCTTTGACTACTTGCGCGACAATATGGCACGAAGTTTGCAGGAAATGGTTCAGACGAATCCAAACGGTACTTGGGGAATTCACAACTTTGGAATTGTTGACGAAGTTGACTCTATTTTAATTGACGTTGCCAGAACTCCATTAATAATTTCTACTGCTGATACCAAGCCAAGTGATCGTTATTTTGAGGCAGACAAAATTGTAAAGTCATTGGCAAAAGGTAGCGATTACGAAGTTGAGGAAAAGTTTAGAAATGTAACCTTAACTGACTTAGGAATTCGCCGTGTAGAAAGATTAGTTGGTGTTAGCAATTTATATGAGCAGGATTTTGAAATGGTTCACTTGCTTGAGCAAGCTTTAACAGCACGTGCCTTATACGAAAAAGATAGAGATTACGTTGTTAAAGATGGTCAGGTAATAATCGTTGATCAATTTACCGGACGATTGTTACAGAACAATAGATTTTCACACGGATTACACCAGGCTATTGAAGCAAAAGAAGGTGTAAAAATTCAGGATGAGTCAAAAACATTAGCCGAAATTTCATATCAAAATTATTTTAGAATGTATAAAAAGCTAGCAGGTATGACCGGAACCGCTATCACCGAAGCCGAAGAATTTTTCAAGATTTACAAATTAGATGTTGTCGTTTTACCAACTCATCAGCCTAACATCAGAAAAGATCTTAACGATGTTGTTTATAAAACTGAAGCTTCAAAGTTTAGAGCCGTTGCCGATGAAATTGCCGAGCGACATAAAAATAATCAACCGGTCTTGGTTGGTACAACTTCAGTTGAAAAAAGTGAACTATTGCACGAGCTTTTGCAGAGAAGAAAAATTCCTCATGAAATCCTAAACGCTAAAAACCACGAAAGGGAAGCATTAATAATTGCACAGGCCGGTAGAAAAGGCGCAGTTACCATTTCAACAAATATGGCAGGTCGTGGAGTTGATATTTTGTTGGGTGGCGATCCTGCTGTTGAAGGTGAGCAAGCGCAGGTAAAAGAACTTGGTGGACTCTTTGTTGTAGGTACCGAACGTCATGAATCCCGTCGAGTAGACAACCAATTACGAGGTCGTGCTGGACGACAGGGTGACCCAGGTGAGTCCAGATTCTTTATTTCGTTACAAGATGACTTGATGCGCATATTTGGTGGTGAGCAGGTTCAGAGAATCATGGATCGTTTTGGTATTGATGAAAGTATTCCACTAGAAGCCGGAATCGTTTCGCGCGCAATTGAAAACGCTCAAAAAAAAGTTGAAGGAATGAATTTTGATCAACGTAAGCAAGTTGTGGAAATGGACGACGTTATAAATATTCACCGAGGTGTTGTTTATAAATTACGACGCAAACTACTGGAACTTCAAAGTGGTGATGACGAAATGGCTTTATGGCTTGTAAGTAAGCTCGAAGAATACCAAGCTTTTAGTCAAGAAACTTGGGATTCAAAAGTAAAAGAGTTTGGAAAAGAAAATTGGTATCAAATAGCCGCTTATTTAAGTTTGCCTGTAGTTGATGTTATGTGGATGGATCATTTAGTAGACATGGACCAAGTTAGACAGGGAATTGGTTTACGTGGTTATGCTCAACGAGATCCAATGGTTGAATATAAAAAGGAAGGTCACGAAAGATTTGGAATATTGGTTGCTCAAATTTATGCGGAAATTGGTCAGAGGTTGTCACGCGTATCTAAAGAGATTGAACCGGTTGCGCCAAAACCATTACAAAAACGAAATGTTACTTATCAACATGGCGAAATAGAAACTGGCGTTGCAGAAGAAGCAAAGGCAGTTGCGGTAGATACAATGGGGCGCCAGATAAAGGTTGAACAGATTGTTTCAGGAAAAGAAAAGATTGGTCGTAATGATCCATGTCCTTGCGGCAGTGGTAAGAAGTACAAAAACTGTCATGGAGCAAACTCCTAATACCCAAATGAAGAAGGACACTGCAAATAAAAAAGATTTATTTATATCCAAGGTTAAAGAAATTTATCCAAATGAAGATATACTTTCGTTGGGAACGCGCTTTGAAACCTTCCGAATAAACACACTCGCAAATTCATCTGACGAAATACTTAAAAAACTCGCAGATTTGGGATTTGAAATTAAACCCGGTCCCTTTACAAACAGTTACATAAACTTTTCTTCACCAGAGAAAAAAGTTTCACAAACAAGTTTGGTCGACGAACACATTTTATATATTCAGGGATTATCCAGTATGCTCGACGCCGTTGTTTTAAATCCAAAACCAAACGAAAAAATATTAGATTTATGCGCGGCCCCCGGCAGTAAAACTACTCAAATAGGAATCATGGCTGAAGGAAAAGCGGAAATCTTTGCGGTTGAAACAAACTCAAATCGCTTTAACTTTATGAAGAAAACCTTTGCCAACTACGGACTTGAAAATATTCAAACAATAAAAGCTAATGCTGCAGCGCTTGTAAATATTCGACCGGACCTTTTGGAATATTTTGATAAAGTTTTGGTGGACGTGCCCTGTTCTAATGAGGGAAACATACGAGATATTGAAAACTTTGATTTTAAATTTTGGAATCCTAAGCTTCCCAAAAAACTCTCCCAATTGCAAAAAAAGTTACTAGCCACAGGAATTAAGATGTTAAAACGTGGTGGGGAATTAATTTATTCTACTTGTACATACAGCCTTGAAGAGAACGAGCAGGTTATTGAATGGGCGTTAAAACATTTTCCGGAAGTTCAGCTTGAAACCATTAACTTTCCCGAAAAGAATTTTGTTACCGGATTTACACATTGGAAGGAAAAAGAGTTTGGCGAGACTTTAATAAAAGCTTTGCGCGTATTACCAAATCAATATTACGCTGGATTTTTTATTGCTAGATTCGTAAAGAACTAAGTTAATATCCCGCAGCATCCATACTTCTTATTGCATTTAGAGTATCAACATTTCCCGGATCTATAGCTAAAGTTTGCATAAAATATTGGCGGGCTTGCGCGTAGTTTTTTCTTTGATATTCCAGAACACCAAGCTTGTAACTGGCACCAAATAATCTTGGATTCATTTGAAGAGCTTGTTTCAAATATTTTTCTCCTTGGACCATATCTCCCATCTCCATGTAAGTAAAACCAATGTTGTGCACGGCATCAGCGTATTGTGGGAATAACTCTACAGACTTCTTAAACATTTCTATCGCGTTTTGATAGTCGCCTTCTTCGGAATATACATCTCCTAGGTTGTTGTACACGCGGTAACTTCTTGGTGACGTTTTCATTGTTGCTAGCCATAAGTTTTTACTGGATATAAAATCGTTTGTTCTATAGAAAGTTCTGGTTCCATATATTGCCACTAGTACTATTGTTATTCCTACTGCTACTTTAGTAGGCAATTTGTTTAGTAAATAACCAAGTGCTATGCAGAAGAACGCGGTTGTTATATATAAGTATCTTTCGGCAACAAACCACGCAATGGCCACCGGACTGAAAGATGGCAACATTGTTATGGGCATTAATAAAAATACTGCTGCTAGAACGCGATTCTTTTTATAAACAATTATCCAAGCAATAATAAGTGCTACTGTTACTCCAATCATGGTGGCGTATAGAGAAGGGGAAATAATGTTTCCTTCGTGATAAATCGTTAAGTCCTTTGGGTAGACCAATAGGTCAGCGACCATATAAACAATGTATGGTAATCGATTTAGGACTGGTGTTGGTTTTGTAGGATCAAAGTAGTAATCAGTTTTTAAGGCAACAACTCGCGCGAAGTAATTTTGATAAACAAATACTGCGGCGTACGCGAAACCACCAACAAGAAATGGAATGTAGTATTTAATATTTTTTAATTGATATTTCTTTTCCAAAATAAGCTGATCAATAACTACTATCAAAAATGGTGTGGTTAAAAGCCACGGCACGTGATGAATAATTAAAGTAACGCTAAAAGAAATCACTCCTACAATAAAAAAACTTTTATTTCCGGATTTTCTAAATAAGACGTACATTAAAACCGGAAAGATTGTGAACAATGTTGTGAACAAATAAATTCCACCTGATAACCAACACACAGCTTCTGAGGCAAGTGGGTGAACCAAAAACAAAAAAGACGATATTAGTGAAGTCTTTCTGCCGAACAACACATATGTTAGTAAAAAGAAAAGAAATACGTTAAGTGAATGAAATATTATTAAGGACAAATGATATCCGCCGGCGTTAAGTTTAAATATTGCAAATATAACTGCTAAGTGAAGGTGCCAGATGGAGACTAACTTAATTACCTGACTAAAGTCTTTTATTACAGGGTTAGCCACTATACCTTGATAATCGTCGAGGTTTAAAAACCCTGCGTGAAGCAATTGCATGTAAACCAAAGCCGAACCTACCAACATTAATATATAAACAAGTAGATTTTCTTGGATTAATTTGAAAAATTGTTTAAAGTTTTGTGGAACTTTCAAACCTACAGAAGTAGTTATTGTTTTTCCCGTTTCATTTATATTTTCGGTTTGTATTGATTTAATTCGTTTTTTCTTGGACATATCGATTCCGATATTATATCTTATATATACGTTATGAAAATGAAATCATATTTTTTTGAATTATTCGAGACTTTTGTTACTTCACTCATTGTAATCTTCATGATTTATATGTTTGTTGGATCTGTTGAAGTTGTTTGGGGCGCAAGTATGGAGCCTAACTTTTATACCGGCGAAAGAATACTTGTTGATAAAATATCTCCAATTGTTTCACCACTTAAACGAGGAGATGTAGTAGTATTAATTCCACCTAATGAACCTGACAAACATTATATAAAGAGAATTGTTGGGATGCCGGGAGATATAATAGAGGTATTCAACTGCCACGTGTACATTTCCCGAGATAATCAAAAGTACGAGCTTCAGGAGACTTACCTTCCTACTGATATTTGTACTAATGGTGGTTCTATTATTAAGGAAGGTCGGGCTTTAAAGATTGAGGATGGCCAATACTTAGTTTTTGGGGATAATAGACCCTTTTCCTTAGACTCTAGGTTTTTTGGCGTTATACAAGCAAAAGAGGTGGTCGGCAGGGTTGTATTTATATTTTGGCCACTCGATAAACTAGGTTTTATACACTGAGGATATGTACTAAACCTTGACAGTGCTTTATAATTATGTTACTTTTCGGCTTGTCCTTACGCTAATAGTATATAATGAATAATAGGGCATTTCGTGCCTTGAAATTTTTTTATATGGTTAGCGCTTCGTTGTATTTAAGGTTGTTGGAAAACGATTATTTCGCCCAGTGCTAGCCTTTAGTGCAGCCATCTTGCAAGGGTGATTTAATTTTTCAACACACACATTTTTAGGAATTATTTAATGAGACAAAGTTTTTCAAAAAGAAAAATAATATTACCACTACCAGATTTAGTTGCTATCCAAAAAGACTCCTTCGAGTGGCTAAAAAATGAAGGTCTAAAGGAAATTTTGGATGAATTAGGTGTTATCGAAGATAACTCCGGTCGAGGATGGGTCTTAACTTTATCCGATCCAACAATCGACGCTGCTAATTTAACCATAGAGGACGCCAAAAGAACCGGTCGAAACTATGATGCTCCTTGGTACGTAAAAGCTACCATTGAAGACCCAATATTAAAGAAAAAGAAAGCTCAGCAAATTTATATGGGCGATATCCCATTGATGACCGCACGCGGTACCTTTGTAATTAGTGGTGTTGAAAGAACAATTGTAAATCAGCTTATTCGATCAGAAGGTGTTTTATTCACCGGAGAACCATCTCCTGTTACAGGACAATTTTTAGCAGGTGCTAAAGTTTTGCCAAGAAGTGGTGTCTGGTTGGAATTCGAAACCTCAAGAAATGGTGTCGTTAGTGTAAGAATTGACCGTAAACGAAAAATCACAGCAACAACTATATTAAGAGTATTCGGACTTGATACCGACGACGAAATACGTAAAGCCTTTACAGGCGTTGAAACAAATCCAGAAGTAAATTACATTGATTCCACATTAGCTAAAGATCCAGCATCTTCTTACGAAGAAGCTTGTTTAGAAATATACAGAAAAATGAGACCAGGCGAGCCTTTGGTCTTAGAAAACGCTAGAGCCTTAATAAACGCCATGTTCTTTAACAAGAGACGTTTTAGTATGGGTTCTGTAGGTCGTTTTAAACTTAACCAAACATTAGGTTTAAATATTACAAATGATGCAGATCATAGATTATTGCAATTGGATGATTTGTTAAAGATTGTTTCCAGAATAATCGAATTAAATAACGGTATTGGTTCACCAAGTGACGTAGACTTTTTGGGCAATCGAAGAGTTAAGAGTATGGGTGAATTATTACAATGGCAAATGAGAATTGGCTTTTTAAGAATGGAAAAGAATGTTAAAGAAAGAATGAGTTTGTCTCCACGAGATATATTACCCGAACCATCAGTTTTGATTTCACCAAGAGCTATTGCCGCTGCTGTTCACAGTTTCTTCGCAACAGGACAGTTATCTCAATTGCACGATCAACAAAATCCATTAACCGCACTTGATCACTTAAGAAGATTATCAGTATTAGGACCTGGTGGTTTAACCAAAGAAAGAGCAAGTTTCTCAGTTCGAGACGTTCACTACTCTTCATTTGGACGCGTATGCCCAGTTAGAACCCCAGAAGGACCAAACATCGGACTTATTAACTACTTAGCTATGTACGCTAAAGTAAACAATTATGGATTCTTGGAAACTCCTTACATTAAACTCGAAAAAGAAGCTGACGGAAGAATCAAAGTTACCGACGAAGTTGTATATTTAGCAGCTTACGAAGAAGAAAACGTTCACATTACCGACCAATCAATAAACATTGATGCAAATGGTTACATCTCAGATACATTAGTTCCTGTTAGAAAAGCCGGAAGTTTCTTCTTAGGAGATCCTTCTGTTGCCGAGTACATGGAAGTTGTTCCAAGACAGGTCGTAGGTATTGCCGCAGGACTTATTCCTTTCTTACAAAACAACGATATTGCTCGTGCTTTGATGGGTACTCAACAAATGTCTCAAGCAGTTCCTTTGGTAAAACCACAAAGACCATTAGTTGGAACAGGTATTGAAAACGATATCGCCAGAAACACAAACGCTTTAATTAGTGCTGAAGAAGATGGTGAAATTGATTTTGCAGACGCTACAAAAGTTGTTGTTAAATACGGACCAAAGAATAAAGTTGAATACCGTGCAGCTAAATTCCAGCAAACAAATTCAGATACCTGTTTTAACCAATACGTTCGTGTAAAAACCGGACAAAAAGTTAAAAAAGGTGATGTCTTAATTGAAGGACCAGCTGTTAACGACGGAGAATTGGCTATCGGAACAAACATGAAAGTCGCTTACATGATTTACCGTGGCTTGGAATTCGAAGATGGTATCGTCATTTCAGATAGATTAGTTAAAGACGACGTTTTAACATCAATTCATATCTCTGACTACACAACATCAGTTCAAGAAACAAAATTAGGACCTGAAGAAATCACAAGAGACATACCAAACGTTTCAGAAGAAACATTAAGAAACTTAGACGAAGACGGAATTGTTGCCGTTGGATCAAAAGTTAAATCAGGCGATATCTTAGTTGGAAAAGTTGCTCCAAAAGGTGAAGTTGATTTAACCTCAGAAGAAAGATTATTAAGAGCTATTTTCGGTGAAAAAGCTAAAGACGTTAGAGATACTTCATTAACCATGCCTCATGGTGAGCACGGTGTTGTTATTGGAATTAAACGCGTTACAAAAAAGGACAACGAATCATTGCCAGCAGGAACAATTGAAAGAATTACAGTTTACGTCGCTCAACAAAAAAAGATTGAAGTAGGAGACAAGTTAGCTGGACGTCACGGAAACAAAGGTGTTATTTCAGCCATTGTTCCATCAGTCGACATGCCAATGCTAGCCGATGGATCTACTGTTGATATTATCTTTTCATCAGCATCAGTTTTAGCACGTATGAACGTCGGACAATTGCTTGAAGCATCACTCGGAATGGCCGGAAGAAAACTTGGTAAAACATACGAAGTTCCATCTTTACAAGCAATTCCAGAATCATTGATTGACGTTGAACTAAAAGAAGCAGGACTTCCAGTATCAGGAAAAATGAAGTTAATCGATGGTAGAACCGGCGATTACTTCCACGAAGAAGTCGTGGTAGGTGATACTTACATCTTAAAGCTTATTCATATGTCAGAAGAAAAGATGCACGCTAGATCTACAGGACCATACTCATTGATCACACAGCAACCTCTCGGAGGAAAAGCTCAATTCGGTGGTCAAAGATTTGGAGAAATGGAAGTTTGGGCACTAGAAGCTTACGGCGCAGCTCACATACTTAAAGAAATGTTAACCATTAAATCTGACGATATGTTAGGTAGAACACAGGCTTACAGTGCAATGATTCAAGGTAAAGTAATACCAGAATCAACAGTACCAGAAACATTTAAGTTATTAGTAAGAAAGTTAAACGGATTAGGTTTAGGATTGGAAGCATATTCAGCGGAAGAGCAACCAGCAATAGAAGAAGCTGTAGCTGTACCAGAAATAGCCGACGATTCTGCCAAAGAAGTGTATCAAGGTGAATTAGACGAATCGCCAAGCGAAACGACTAAGGAGGAAAAATAATATGAAAGATATAAGCCAATTACGTGATTTTGACGCAATAAAAATATATTTAGCCTCAACCGAGAATATGTTGACTTGGTCCTACGGTGAAGTAACCAAGCCTGAGACTATTAACTACAGAACATTTAAGCCGGAAAGAGAAGGTTTATTTGATGAAAGAATTTTTGGACCTTCCAAAAACTATGAATGTTACTGCGGAAAATACAAAGGTATTAGATACAAAGGTGTTGTTTGCGATAAATGCGGTGTTGAAGTAACTCACAGCCGTGTAAGACGTGAAAGAATGGGTCATATTAAACTTGCTTCTCCGGTTGCTCACGTTTGGTTCTTTAAAGGTATTCCTTCAAAGATGGCCTTACTCTTGGATTTAACTCCAAGAAACGTTGAGTCTGTTGTTTACTTCGCTTCTTTCATTGTTACAGAAATTGATAACAAAAAGAAAGCCGATGCAATATCAGCCGTTGAAAAAGACTTAGAAAAAGTAAAAGCCATTATCCAAAAAGAACTTGATGCAAAAGTAAAAGAATTTGATAAAGACGTTCATGCAGCTGAAAAAGAAAAAGATGAAATGAAGAGAAGTGAAGAATCTTTAAGAGTTAGAGAAAAGATTCAACAAGTAATAACTTCTTTTGATAAAAAGTTTGAAGAACAAGAAAAAGGTTACAAACTTATTCAGAAAAAGATTGAAAGTGTTGAACTTTACTCAGTTATTTCTGAAAACGAATACATTTCACTTATCGACTACTTAGATATCTTCGCCAAACTTGAAATTGGTGCAGAAGCCTTACAAAGAATTCTACAAGCAATCGACTTAAATACTTTATCAGGTGCTTTAAGAGAAGAATTAGACAACTCAAAAGGTCAAAAAGCGCAGAAACTTGCTAAAAGATTAAAAGTTATTGAGCAATTTAGACGCGCCAGTATTTCACCAGACCGTATGGTCCTCGAAGCTATTCCAGTTATCCCACCGGATTTGCGTCCTATGGTTCAACTTGAAGGTGGACGATTCGCAAGTTCAGACCTTAATGATTTATACAGAAGATTAATTAACAGAAACAATCGTTTAAAGAGATTGTTAGATCTTGGTGCACCAGAAATCATTGTTAGAAACGAAAAAAGAATGTTACAGGAAGCTGTTGACGCCTTATTCGATTCTTCTAAACAAAGACAAAAGACAAGAGTTACACGTGGTAAAAAAGAGTTAAGATCCTTGGCCGACATGATCAAGGGTAAACAAGGTATCTTCCGTCTTAACCTTTTAGGTAAACGTGTCGACTACTCTGGTCGTGGTGTTATTATCAACGGTCCGGAATTGAAATTAGACGAATGCGGTTTGCCAAAAGAAATGGCTCTTGAACTATTTAAACCTTTAGTCTTAAAAGAGATTCTAGGCAGAGGTTACGCTCCTAACGTAAAGAGCGCTAAATTCTACTTAGAAAGTAGAAGTAACGAAGTCTGGGATATTTTGGAAGAAGTTGTTAAAAACCACCCAGTACTCTTAAACCGTGCTCCTACATTGTGGAGATTAGGTGTACAGGCATTCTATCCAAAATTGGTAGAAGGTAACTCAATTAAACTTCACTTGTGCGTATGCGCTGGTTTCAACGCAGACTTTGACGGAGACCAAATGGCTGTTCACGTACCACTATCCGAAGAAGCTCAACAAGAAGCAAGGGACGTTATGTTATCAACACAGAATTTGTTGAATCCATCAAACGGTTCACCAATTTCTATTCCAACAAAAATTATGTTGTTCGGTGTTTTCTACGCAACCTCAGTTAACGAAAAACTTCCACTTTGTGAAAAAGCTTTCGCTGATGAGCAAGAACTTATGTATGCGGTTGACGTTGCAAAAACAGTTAACTTAAGACAAAGAATTAAGATAAGAGTTAACTGTGAAATGATGGAAACAACTTATGGTCGCTTAATGTTTAACAAAACACTTCCAGTTTCATTTGGATATGTAAACATTGCAATGGATAAGAAACAAATCAATATTTTGCTACAAAAAGCATTTGAAACCGAACCAAACGCCGTTGTTGTTAAACTTATCGACGACTTAAAAGATTTAGGTTTGGATTACGGTACTATGAGTGGTCAATCCGTTGCACTATCTGATATTCAGGTTCCTGCAGCTCGTGAACAAATCTTTAAAGATGGTAAACAATTAGCTGCTGCAGTTGAAAGTAACTACAGAAAAGGTTTAATCACACGAAGTGAAGCAACCAGATTAAAAGAAGATGTTTGGAACAAAGTCATTGCAGATTTGGATAACGCTGTTTGGGAAAACCTTGGTAACGATAACCCAGTTAAAACATTGGTTAAGTCAGGTTCAACAAGAGCCTCACGAGATCAGGTTAAACAAGTAGCTGGTATGAAGGGTTTGGTCGTAGACACTACAGGTAAAACAGTAGAAGTTCCAATTTTTGGTAACTACAAATCCGGACTTTCAGCACTTGAGTACTTCATCGGAGCAAAAGGTGCAAGAAAAGGTTTGGTCGACAAGGGTTTAAAGACTGCAGATGCAGGTTACTTAACCAGAAGATTAGTTGACGTTTCACAAGATATTATCGTTAGAGAAGATGATTGTGGTTCTGAAAAAGGTCGTACCATGAAAGTTGGAGAAGGAACTTTATTGCAATCGTTTGCAGATAGAGTAACCGGACGCTTATTAGCCGAAGACGTAAAAGTTGGTAATAAAGTCGTAGTTGCAAGAAACACACTTATCACAAGATCCGACGCTGAAAAGATTGAAAAATCAGGTTATGAAAACATTGTTATTCGTTCCCCAATGCATTGTGATACACGACGTGGTTTGTGCGCTATGTGCTACGGTAATGATCTTATGACAGGTCGCTTGGTTAGAATCGGAACTGCAGTTGGTGTCGCAGCCGCTCAGTCAATCGGTGAACCAGGAACACAGCTTTCAATGAGAACATTCCATACAGGAGGTATTGCAGGTAAAGATATCACTCAAGGTTTACCAAGAGTTGAAGAATTGGTTGAAGCTCGTGCACCAAAATCATTATCTGTTATGGCCGAAGTTACAGGAACAGCTCAAATCGTTAAAAACGGTGATGAAAGAAAGATTATAATTTTGCCATCAGACAAGACTGAGGATGCTGGAGAATACTTAGTTGATCCAGTTGAAGAAGTAATTGTTAAAGACGGAGAACTTGTTGTAAAAGGTCAAAAACTGACCTCAGGTAACTTGGACTTAAGTGATTTGTTCAGAACCGTCGGTGTTGATGAAACTAAAAAGTACATTATTGAAGAAATTCAAAAAGTCTACGCTTCACAAGGTGTTGCTTTAAACGACAAACATATTGAAATTATAGTAAAGCAAATGTTCCATCACGTTAGAATTGAAGACATTGGTGATACGCAGTTTATGGAAGGCGAATTGGTTACAAGAGCACGCTTTGACGAAGGTAACGAAGAAGTAATTGCAGGCGGCGGAACCCCAGCTACCGGTAAATTAACGATGCTTGGTATCACAAGAGCTTCCTTAAATACGGATAGTTTCTTGTCAGCAGCTTCGTTTATTCAAACAAGTAATGTATTGACCGACGCAGCAGCTTCTGGTAAGGTGGATTATCTATTGGGACTAAAGGAAAATGTTATAATAGGCCGACTAATTCCAACAGGTGAAAGGGCAAGGCTTGAATAGCTTGAAAAAATTATGCCAACAGTAAACCAACTAGTTAAAAAAACAAGAAAAACGAAACTTAAAAAGACTGCAACAAAGGCCTTAAAAGAGTCGTTTAACACAAAAAAGAAAAAAGTTATTAAGTTTGCGAGCCCATTCAAACGTGGAGTTGTGTTACAAGTTCGTACACAAACACCAAAGAAACCAAACTCAGCCTTGAGAAAGACTGCAAGAGTTCGTTTGTCCAACAAAAGAGAAGTCACTGCTTACATTCCAGGTGAAGGTCACAACTTACAAGAACACTCAGTTGTTTTGGTAAAAGGCGGAAAAATCCAAGATTTACCAGGTGTAAAATACACAATAGTACGTGGAGAATTGGACTTAGCAGGTGTTTCAGCACGTAAAACTTCGAGATCAATTTATGGTACTAAAAGACCAAAAGCAGGCGCCGCAGGTGCTGCTGCCAAAGCTAAAGGAGGCAAAAAATGAGAGGTAAAAAAACAAAGAAACGACAACTTAATCCAGATTCAGTGTTGAAATCAAAAGTAGTAACTCGCGTTATTAACACTGTAATGCTTAGTGGTAAAAAAAGCACTGCTGAAACAGTTGTATACGGTGCAATATATCGTATGAACGAAGACAAAAAAGAAGCTTTACGCTTATTTGAACAAGCAGTTAAGAATATTATGCCACAGCAAGAAGTACGATCTAAAAGAATCGGTGGTGCTACTTATCAAGTCCCAATGCCTCTTAAACATGATAGAGCAGAAGCTTTAGCTGTTAGATGGCTTGTGCATTCAGCACGATCTAAAAAAGGTCGTCCAATGCAAGATAAGCTTTTCGATGAGTTGACTAATGCAGCCCAGGGAACTGGAGATGCAATTAAGAAACGTGATGATACTCATAGAATGGCTGAGGCTAATAGAGCATTTGCCCATTTCGCGCGTTCTTAATATTGTTTTTCATGATCAATTAAGGAATAATAGATAACTATGGCTGAAAATACAAATAAAACATATCCGTTAGATAAAATTAGAAATATAGGCATAATCGCCCATATTGATGCTGGTAAAACTACCACAACAGAGCGCGTACTATTTTATACCGGAAAATCTCACAAGATAGGTGAAGTCCACGAAGGTGCAACCCAAATGGACTGGATGGCTCAAGAAAGAGAAAGAGGTATTACTATTACCTCAGCAGCCACAACCTGTTTTTGGAATAATCACCGTATAAACATTATCGATACACCAGGTCACGTAGACTTTACAGCTGAAGTAGAAAGATCACTTCGCGTATTAGACGGCGGTGTTATTATCCTTGATGGTTCACAAGGCGTTGAACCTCAATCCGAAACAGTTTTCCGACAAGCTCAAAAATATAATGTACCTTTGTTATTTTTCGTAAACAAACTAGATAAACTTGGCGGTGATTTTTACATGTCAGTTGATTCTATTGCTGAAAAATTAACAAACGATGCAGTTGCAGTACAGCTTCCAGTAGGTATCGAAAACGATTTTAATACAGTTATCGATTTAATCGAAAGAAGAGCGTTTAAGTTTGAAGGTCAATTAGGTTCCGACATTATTGAAGTAGACATCCCAGCAGATATGAAAGAAAAAGTTGAACAATTCCGCGCTAAACTTGTTGAAAAAGTTGCTGAATCCGACGATAAAATGATTGAAAGATACCTAAACGGTGAAGAATTATCTGTTGAAGAAATTAAAGCCGGTATCAGAAAACAAACAGTAGCCGCTAAACTTTACCCAGTATATTGCGGTGCTTCCTTATCTAACATTGGTGTTCAAAAAGTTTTAGACGGTGTCGTTGATTACCTACCATCTCCAGAAGATACACCAGCTATTCTTGGTCATGATTTAAAAACAGGTGAAAAGATTAGTCTTACACCAGACGAAAAAGGACCATTTGTTGCTTTAGCATTCAAGGTTCAAACGGATCCTTACGTAGGTAGATTGACCTATTTCCGTGTTTACTCAGGAAAAGCACAAGCAGGTTCATACCTTTACAACACAACAAAAGACAAAAAGGAAAGACTTGGTCGTGTCTTGTTAATGCACGCTAATCACAGAGAAGAAATCAAAGAGATTAGAGCCGGAGAAATTGCAGCAGGTGTTGGTTTAGAAGCGACAACTGGAGACACAATTTGCCAAGAAGGCACAGAAGTAGTTTTGGAAGCAATTAGCTTTGCAGAACCAGTTATCGGATTAGTTTTGGAGCCAAAGTCAAAAGCTGACCGCGACAAAATGTCTGATGCTTTAAAGAAGTTCCTAGAAGAAGACCCAACATTAAAAATGAAAACTAACGATGAAACAGGCCAATCTGTATTGTACGGAATGGGCGAGCTTCACCTTGAAATTATTGTCGACCGTATGAAACGTGAATTTAACGTCGAAGTAAACACAGGTAAACCTCAGGTCGCTTACAGAGAAACCATTAGAAAAACAGTAGACGTTGAAGGTAAGTACATTAGACAATCTGGTGGTCGTGGACAATACGGACACGTTGTTATGAAGGTCGAACCTCAAGAAAGAGGAAAAGGTTTTGAATTCGTTGATAAAGTTGTTGGTGGATCTATTCCAAGAGAATATATTCCAGCAGTTGAAAAAGGTGTTAAGGAAGCCATTGAAGCCGGTACTATTGCAGGATACCCATTGGTAGACTTAAAGGTCTCTTTACACGACGGATCTTTCCATGAAGTCGACTCCTCTGAAATGTCCTTTAAGATGGCTGCTATTGAAGCTATGCGTACAGCCCAACGCGAAGCAGACACATTCCTATTAGAGCCAATTATGAAGGTTGAAGTTACAGTCCCAGAAGACTACATGGGAGACGTAATTGGAAACATTTCCTCAAAACGAGGTAAGATTGAAGGTACAGAACAAAGAGGAAATGCCCGAGTTATATCAAGCACAGTTCCTTTGTCCGAGATGTTTGGATATGCAACTGAACTTAGAGGTATGACTCAAGGTAGAGGCTCTTTTAGTATGGAACCAAGCCATTATGAAGAGGTTCCAGGTAATGTTGCCGCCGAAATTGCAAAAGGCAAAAGTAGATAAACAGGCGGTTTTTGTGACTGTTGACCCGCAAAGTCACTAGAAAGTCCTTGATTTTTAGTGATTTATTTGGTTAACTATCACTTGTTATTGCGCTTCAACACAGGGCGCCGTATTAATTTATAATTTGAAAGGCTGGCAATGTGAATGCGTCTCGCGTGAGCGGACGTTCAATCAAAGTCAGTGAATTTATGTCAGAATTTGTAAGAAATAAACCACATGTAAACATTGGAACTATTGGTCACGTTGACCATGGTAAAACCACTTTGACAGCAGCTATAACTAAGGTTTTGGCTGGTAAAGGTCAAGCACAGTACGTTGCCTATGAAAATATCGATAAAGCTCCTGAAGAAAGAGCACGCGGTATTACTATTAACATTACTCACGTAGAGTATGAAACCGATAAACGCCACTACGCACATATCGATGCTCCAGGTCATGCAGACTACATCAAGAACATGATCACCGGTGCCGCCCAAATGGATGGTGCTATATTGGTAGTTTCAGCTGCAGACGGCCCAATGCCACAAACAAGAGAACATATCTTGTTAGCTAAACAAGTTAACGTTCCAGCAATGGTTGTTTTCTTGAACAAAACAGATATGGTTCAAGATAAAGAAATCTTGGATTTGGTCGAACTTGAAGTTAGAGAATTATTAACAAAATATGGTTACCCAGGAGATAAAACTCCTATAATCCGAGGTTCAGCAATGAAAGCCTTGGAAGGTGATCCAGAATCAGTAAAAAGTATCGAAGACTTAATGACTGCTGTTGATGAATTCATTCCTACACCAGTAAGAGACTTAGATAAACCATTCTTGATGCCTATTGAAGATGTCTTCACTATCTCAGGAAGAGGAACAGTCGTTACCGGAAGAATTGAAAGAGGAGTTATCAAGGTTAACGAAGAAGTCGAAATTGTTGGATTAAAAGATACTAGAAAGACAGTTGTTACAGGAATAGAAATGTTCAAGAAACAACTTCAAGAAGGTCAAGCCGGCGATAACGTTGGTATATTGATCAGAGGTATTGAGCGAGCTGACGTCGAAAGAGGTCAAGTTTTAGCCAAAACCGGTTCTGTTAAACCACATACCGATTTCGAAGCAACCGTCTACATTCTTTCTAAAGAAGAAGGTGGAAGACACAAACCATTCTTTTCAGGTTACAGACCTCAGTTTTACATTAGAACAACTGACGTTACCGGAGAAGTTACTTTACCAGCAGGTGTAGAGATGGTTATGCCAGGTGATAACAACGTTAAGATTACAGTCAAGTTGATTACACCAGTAGCTTTGGAAGATGGAATGAGATTCGCTATTAGAGAAGGTGGCCACACCGTCGGTGCAGGTGCTATCACTAAGGTAATTGCTTAAGATTATTAACTGATAAATTGCCCTCCTTAACCGGGGGGCATTTTATCCGAAAGAGATTATGGCTAAAGGAACAAAAGAAATTAAAATCAGAATAAAACTTAACTCTTACGATAGTAGAATCATTGATCTTAGTTGCTCAAAGATTGTAGATACAGCGATAAGAACAGGTGCTAAAGTAGTTGGACCAGTTCCTTTGCCTACCAGAATAGAGAAATTCACCGTTATTAGAGGACCACATATAGACAAGAGATCAAGAGAACAGTTTGAACTTAGAACTCATAAAAGAGTGATAGATGTATTGAATCCAACACCATCGACTATTGAGAATTTGTCAAAACTAAGTCTGCCAGCAGGTGTTGGTATATCGATGAGAATGTAAAATTTAGCTATCTTTTCTCTCCGCATTTCGCGAACAGAATTGTAGTTTTTTATCGATTTTACTGTATAATAGCGCATGCGCTAACACTAGGTTGAAATTGACTAAATTAATGAGCGTAAAGAAAAAATAGACAGAAAACAAAGGTTGTGCTGTAATGGCGCCCTTTGAGGCGCTAATTTTTACTATATTAGAAAAAAAATGGAAAACACTATAAAAGGTAAAAAAATGAATATGAGCCAAATCTTTCTGGAAACAGGAAGGGTTGTACCAGTAACTATAGTTTGTGCTGAAACCGAAGTCTCACCAGAGATGGAGAATAAAGACGTTATAGTGGTTGGAACATCCAAAGGTAAAGGTTTTGCCGGTGTTATGAAGAAATGGCACTTTAAAGGTGAAATGGCAACCAGAGGACAAAGTGATAAGCAAAGATCTGCAGGTTCTATCGGCGGTCAAACACCAGGAAGAGTTTTCCCAGGTAAACATATGGCAGGCCGAATGGGTAACTACAGAGTAACTATAAAAGGCTTGAAGATCGTTAAAATTGATGAAGGTGGCAAGCATATTTACGTTTCTGGAGCTTTGCCAGGTGCAAGAAATTCAGAAATTACTATAAAGGTTTTAGAATAATATGAACGTAGAAGTATTAGACATAAAAGGAAATAAAAAAGAAGAAATCACACTCTCAGATGGTGTATTTGGAATCGTACCAAATCTTAAGGTTTTGGCTCAATACATTAGAGTTTATACAACAAATCAACGTCAAGGTACTTCTAAGGTTAAAACAAGAGGTGAAGTCTCAGGTGGTGGTAAAAAACCATGGAAACAAAAAGGAACAGGTCGTGCTAGACAAGGTTCTACAAGAAGTCCAATCTGGGTCCACGGAGGTGTCGCCTTCGGTCCTACTCCAAAAGATTGGAGATTAGACCTTCCTAAGAAAATGAGAGCCTTAGCAATGAGATCAGCTCTTTCTCAGAAGTTTGCAAACAAAACGGCAGTTGTTTTAGAACAACCAGCACTTGAAAAACCAAGCACAAAACAAATGGTTGAAATCTTAGCTAACTTAAACCTACAGGGAAGAGTATTAATCGTTTGGAAAGAATTAGACACAGCAGTCATAAAGAGTGCCGCTAACATTGTGGGAGTTAAGACTTCTTTTATCGGAAGTATGAATGCCTACGACATCATTAAAGCTAAAAAAGTTGTTTTTATAAAAGATGCAGTTGAAGTTTTAGACCAAAGGTATACAAAGTAAGGATATATGAGATTAAATAACATAATTTATAGTCCAATATTAACCGAAAAAACCTACGAAACAGCAGGACGTGGAGTTTATTCCTTTAAGGTCAACATGAAAGCTACAAAAGGAAACATTAGAGAAAATTTGAAAAATATTTATAACGTCGAAGCTATTCAAATCAATACAGTAATAATGCCAGGTAAACCAAAGAGAGTTTTAGGTACAAGAGGATTTTCAAAGACTCAAGGTTGGAAAAAGGCAGTTGTTAAGTTAAGAGAAGGTCAAAGTATCGACGTCTTCCCAAAGGAGACCAAGTAGCATGATTAAAACATATAAACCAACAAGTGAAGGACAACGCGCACGAAAAACATTAGTTAGAGATGTTTCATCAAAGAGACCAGAAAAAGCACTTACAAAACCTTTAAAAGGCCCGGCAGGAAGAAGTTACGGTTTCATATCCAGTAGACATAAGCAAAGAGGAAACAAAAAGCAATATCGAATGATAGACTTTAAACGAAACAAACTTGATATTCCAGCAATTGTGGCAGCTATTGAGTACGATCCAAACCGTGGCGCACATATCGCCCTTTTAAATTATGCAGATGGTGAAAAAAGATATATACTAGCTCCCGAGGGTTTGGCCGTTGGTACAACGATTATTTCAGGTGAAAATGCTGAACCTATACTTGGAAACGCTTTACCTTTGTCTAAAGTACCTCTTGGATCACTCGTTCATAACGTTGAAATAAATCCAGGAGCAGGTGGAGTTTTAGTAAGAGGTGCAGGAAATGGCGCAATAGTCATGGCAAGAGAAGGTGAACAAGTTAACTTAAAGCTTCCAAGCGGAGAAGTTAAACAGATTTTATCTAGATGCTTCGTTACAATGGGTACATTAACCAACATGGATTTGAGAAACACTCAATTAGGTAAAGCAGGACGTGCAAGACACTTAGGTAAGAGACCAAGTGTACGAGGTGTTGCAATGGCGGATCCACATCACGATCACCCACATGCAGGTAAATACGGTAAAACCGGTATTGGAAGACCAGCACCTATGACACCATGGGGTAAATTGACCAGAGGAGTCAAGACTAGAAAACGTAAACGAACTAACTATACAATAATTACAAGGAGACCACAGAAGAAGAAATGATCTTCTCTGAGGAAATATTATGGCCAGATCATTAAAAAAAGGAATATATACAGACGAAAAATTGATGGAAAAAGTTAAAAAGGTACTTGCCGGAACTCTTAAAGGCAACATTAAAACCTGGGCACGCAGATCTACTGTTGTTCCTGAAATGGTTGCTTTAACAATTGAAGTCTACAACGGAAGAAAACATATCCCGGTGTTAATTTCAGAGTCTATGGTTGGTCACAAACTTGGTGAATTTTCACCAACAAGAACCTTTAGAGCTCACTCATCTAAGAAGGGTATATAAAACATATGGAAAAAGTTGACGTATACGCAAAATATAATAAAGCTAGAATCTCACCAAAAAAGGTAGCTCCTGTTATGAATTTGGTAAGAGGAAAAGGTCTAGAAGAAGCCAAAGTACTTTTAGCATTTGACGTATCAAAAGCTGCAAAAATGATTTTGAAAACAATGCAATCAGCTGAAGCTAACGCTACAAATAACTTGAAACTTGATGCTAAGGACTTATACGTTTCTGAAATTCACGTAGATGGTGGCGACATGGCCAAATCAGGTAATTTTGTAGGAAGAGGCCGTTTCAATCCTATTTTAAAAAGAGCAAGTCATATTTTTGTTGGTTTAAGCAAAAGGAGTGCTAAATAATGGGACAGAAAATAAACCCAACAGGATTCAGAGTAGGAATATCAAAAGATTGGGCTTCAAAATGGTATGCAGATAAAAATTCATACGCAGATTTAGCCTTAGAAGACTTAAAAATAAGAAAATTCTTAAGAATCAGACTTGAGCAAGCCGGTTTGAAGATTGTAGAAATTGAAAGAACTGAAAACGAATTAAGCATTATATTAAAAGTTTCTAAACCAGGACTTGTTATTGGACGTGGCGGAATGGGCGTTGAAGAACTTGAAAAAGAACTTAAGAAATTAACTAAATCTAAAGTAAAAATTACTGCAGAAGAAGTTAAGACTCCTGAAATTGAAGCTCAATTAGTAGGCGATTATATAGGTCGTCAAATCAAGAGACGTATACCTTACAGGAAGGTTGTTAAGTTTGCTTTAGCTTCGGCTATGGACAAAGGCGCCAAAGGTATTAAAATACGTCTTTCAGGTGTTTTGAGTGGTGGTAACACAATCTCAAGAACAGAACAGTACTACTTGGGAAAAATACCTTTGCAGACCTTACGAGCTGATATTGATTACGCCCAAATTGATGTTCACTTGATATATGGCTGTATTGGATTGAAGGTATGGATTTATAAGGGAGAGTTAGCTCTTTAATAGCATATGTTACTACCTAATAAAGTAAAATTTAGAAAACAACAAAGAGGCGGAAACAAAGGAATTGCAGTTAGAGGTTCTACTATCTCTTTTGGAGAGTATGCATTAAAAGCTATGGATCGAGGATTAATTACATCTCGACAAATAGAGTCGGCAAGAAAAGCTGTTATGCATGAAACTAAAAGAGGTGGAAAGCTTTGGATTAGAATCTTTCCAGATAAGCCAATTGTTAAGAAACCAGCAGAAACCCGTATGGGAAGTGGTAAAGCAGCTACAGATCATTACGCAGCTGTTATTAAGCCAGGTAAGGTGTTATTTGAAATCGCAGGTGTTTCAAGAGAAATTGCTAAGCATGCTTTTGAAAAAGCATCAGCTAAGCTTCCTTTAAAGACTAAGTTTGTAGGAAAAGAATAATAATATGAAAATGACTGAATTAAGACAAAAAACTGAATTAGAATTAAAAGAGCTCTTACTCAAGACAAAAAAGGAGTTGTTGGATACATCTTCTAATATCTTGCAGAGAAAAGAGAAGAATGTTAAAAAACCAAGAGCTATTAGAAAACAGATTGCACAAATAAAAACTTTGTTAGCGGAGGCCAAATAATGCCAGTAAAAAGATTAACAGGAAAAATAATATCAGCAAAAATGGAAAAGACTGTTGTTGTAGCTATTGAAATGCCAAAGAAGCACGCTATATACGAGAAACAAATGAAGAACACAAAAAAACTTAAGGTAAGAAACGAAGTTGGTGCAGAAGTTGGCAATGTAGTCATTATTGAAGAATGCAGACCTTTAAGTAAAGATGTTAGTTGGAAGGTTGTACAGAAAGCATAAAAATATATGTTACCTATTGGAGCAATTATAAAACCAGCAGATAATTCAGGGGCCAAAAAATTAAAAATTATTGGTATTCCTGGAACAAGAAAAAACTCAGCTAGTGTTGGTGATGTTATTACAGTAGCTGTTAATGGTGCAGATCCATTAGGTGCTGTTAAAGATCACAGTGTTGTAAGAGCTATCGTAGTTAGAACACGAAAAGAAGTTAGACGAAAAGATGGTAGTTACATTAGATTTGATGATAACGCTGCAGTAGTAATTACAAAAGATAATACAATGGTTGGAACCCGTGTTTTCGGACCTATCGCAAGAGAAATTCGAGACCGAGGACTTTTGAAAATTGTATCTCTTGCAAAAGAGGTTTGGTAAAGAATATGAAAATACATACAGGCGATAAAGTAAAAATAATAGCAGGAAAAGATAAAGGTAAAACCGGAAAAGTAATGAGGGTTATCTTAAAGAAAAACAGAATCCTTGTTGAAGGTATCAACATGATGAAGAAACATGTTAAACCCGGTGCTGCATCAAAAGAAGGTGGAATTATTAGTATCGAAAGATCCATCAACGTTTCAAACGCTATGTTGTACGACGAAGCTAAAAAGACCGCATTTAAGGTTGGATTTAAAGTAATCGATGGTAAAAAGTACAGAATTAACAAAAAGACAGGTGATGCTTTAGAAAAGTAAGGATTATATGAACAGACTAAAAGAAAAATATACAAAAGAAATATTGCCAAAACTTACTAAAGAGCTTGGATTAGCTAATATCATGGCTGTTCCTAGAATTGAAAAGATTTCTGTTAATTCAGGAATTGGACCTTTTAGAGAAAACAAAGAAGCCGTTGAAGTATTTTCCGAAGAAATGTCTAACATCACAGCACAAAAAGTGTTCGCAAGAAAAGCTAGAAAATCTGAAGCTGGCTTTAAGATAAGAAAAAATGATATAGTAGCCTTTGCTGTAACGTTGCGAGGTGATAGAATGTGGGCGTTCCTCGATAAATTGATTAGTATCGCACTACCACGAGTTCGTGACTTTAGAGGTATTAGCGAAGAATCTTTTGATGAAAACGGCAATTACTCTTTGGGAATTAAAGAACACGTTATCTTCCCAGAAGTTAATCCTAATACCACAAAAGGTATAAGAAGCCTTCAACTTACTATTGTTTTTAACACAAAAGATGTTGAGCAAAACAGATATTTATTAAAAAGTCTAGGAATGCCGTTCAGAAAGGACGACGATCAAAGATAATATGGCAAAAAAAGCATTAATTAACAAACAAAAAGGTGAACAGAAATTTAAAGTAAGAGAATATCATCGATGCCCACTATGTGGAAGTCCACGAGGATTTTATAACAGATTTAAAATGTGTAGAAGATGTTTTAGGGAATTAGCCCACAAAGGCGAACTTCCAGGAGTAAAAAAATCGAGCTGGTAAGCTTGGTAAAAACTATATGAGTTTAGACAGAATATCTAACATGATAAGTTCATTAAAAAACGCTTCAATGGCGGGTAAACCTGTTGTTGAAATTTCTTACACAAAACAATGTGAAGAAGTTGCTAAAGTTTTAAAAACAAAAGGATTTTTATCTGAAGTTAAACTGTTTAAGCCTGAAAAAACAAATGTTAAAATGTTACACTTGGAACTTGCTTTAGAAGATGGCGTTGCCAAATTTACTGAGGCTCATAGAGTTTCTAAACCAGGCAGACGCATATACAGAGGAAAAGATGAACTTAAGAATATAAGAGGAGTTTTTGGTGTCGTAATAGTATCAACATCTAAAGGAATTATGGATTCAGCTTCAGCAAAAAAGAAGAATTTAGGTGGCGAAGTTATATGTGAGGTATTTTAATGTCTAGATTAGGTAAAATGCCAGTATTAATACCAGCAGGAGTTACCGTTAGTGTTGACGGAACTAAGGTTGTTGTTAAAGGACCAAAAGGCGAACTTACAGGCGATATGCGACGTGAAATCGGTGTTGAAGTTAAAGATAACACTGTTGTCACAACTATAAAGCAAGATACAAAGAACGCTACAGCTTATTGGGGTTTAACAAGAGCTTTAATTGCCAATATGGTTACAGGAGTAACAGTTGGTTTTCAAAAACAGTTAGAACTTATTGGAGTAGGTTACAGAGTTAAGCAAAATGGTGCTGACGGAGTAATCTTAACCTTAGGTTTTTCACATCCTGTTGATTTTAAAGCTGAAAAAGGTGTCACATTAGAAGTCGGTGAAAATCAAACTATTGTTGTAAAAGGAATGGATAGAAGTTTAGTAGGATTAACAGCAGCTAAGATTCATAAATTAAAGAAACCAGAACCATACAAAGGTAAAGGTATTAAATACACTGGTGAAGTTATAAGGCGTAAGGCCGGAAAGGCAGCAAAGACAGCTAAGTAACGCTAACGCGTTGTTTTGCTCGACAAGCTCGCAAAATAAAAAAATATGTATAAAGTAATGCTAAGAAAAACAAGATTAGAAAAACGAAAACTAAGAGTTCGAAAGAACATTACTGGAACAGTCGAAAAACCAAGACTTTCTGTTTTCAGATCTAACAAATATATTTATTGCCAATTAATTGATGATGTTACCGGTAAAACTTTAGCCGCAGCTTCTTCTGATAGTAAAGAATTAGAAGGCAAAGCTAAAAAGGATGCTGCTTTTGAAACAGGAAAATTATTAGCTGAAAGAGCAAAAGAAGCAAAAATTAAATTAGCTGTTTTCGATAGAAATGGTTATCAATACGCAGGAAGAGTTCAGCGCTTAGCAGAAGGTGTTAGAGAGGGAGGAATTACTTTATGATGCAAAGAGAACCAGCTGTAAAAGGCGAATTTGAAGAAAAAGTATTACAGATTCGAAGAGTCTCCAAAAAGACTAAAGGTGGAAACACTATTAGTTTTGCAGCACTTGTCGTTGTAGGAAACAAAAATGGAAAAGTCGGCACTGGTTACTCAAAAGCTAAGGATGTTGCAACAGCAATTGGTAAAGCCGTAGCCCAAGCTAAAAGAAATTTAATTGTTGTTAAGCTTAAAGACAATTCTATTGCTCATTTAGTTAGTGCTAAATACGAATCTGCACACGTTATCTTAAAACCAGCTCCAAAGGGAACAGGAATAATTGCAGGTGGTTCTATTAGAAGTGTCGTTGAATTATCAGGTATTAAAGACATTTCAGCAAAAATGATTGGTGCAAATAACAAAATTAGTAATGTTCGCTGCACACTTGAAGCTTTAGGAAAACTAAAAGGTTAATAAAGGAAAAATATGGATCTATCTAACTTAATCGTAGTAAAAAACATAAAAAAGAAAATGATAATTGGCCGCGGAATTGGTAGTGGTAAAGGTGGTCATACCGTTGGTAGTGGTGCTAAAGGTCAAAAAGCTAGAAAAGGCCATAAAATAAAAATGGGTTTTGAAGGTGGACAAGTACCTTTGTACAAAAGACTTCCACAATTGGGTGGTTTTAACAATCCTACTAAAAAAGATATTTTCACAATCAGTTTGAATGCTTTAAATGTATTCAAAGAAGGTTCAACAGTTACAATTGCTGATTTAATTAAGAAAAATATTATTAAACGCGCACCAAAGTATGGCGTTAAGATTTTGGCAGATGGTAAACTAGAGAAGAAGTTAACATTAGTAGGTTTTTCGTATTCAGTAGCTTCAAAAGAAATCGTTGAAAAGTCCGGTTCCACTCTTGAATAAGCCTTGTTGAATATGTAGTATATATCACGGCGCTTTCGTGGAAGCGGTGCATTAAATGAATAATATATTTAGATATCCAGAATTAAGAAAAAAAATCCTCTTTACTATTGGAATCATTATTGTCTTTAGACTTTTAGCGCATACTCCTTTACCAGGAGTTGATATTGCTTCGGTGCGCGCATATTTACAAGGTAACGCCTTCTTTGGTTTGTTTGATTTATTCAGTGGCGGTGGTTTTCAAAACTTTTCTATTGTTACATTAGGTTTGGGTCCTTACATTAACGCATCCATTATTTTGCAATTACTTCAGGTGATGATTCCTTCATTGGAAGAGTTGGCCAAGGAAGGCGATTATGGTCGTGAAAAAATTAACATGTACACAAAGTTGATTACTGTTCCGATGACTTTGTTACAAGCTTATGGCATATATTTCCTATTAAATAAGCAACATGTTATTGGTAATTTACTGCCATTTGATTTAATAATTTTGATATTAACCTTAACAGCCGGAACCATGCTCTTAGTTTGGATTGGCGATTTGGTTACAGAATACGGAGTAGGTAACGGTATTTCACTTTTGATCTTTGTTGGTATTATAGGAAGATTTCCACAAGCTGCTTACGGTTTCCTAGCTTCACTAACCGCAGACAATGCCTTTAATGGTATTATTTTTGCTGCGTTGGCTTTAGCGGTTGTTGTTGGTGTTGTTATGGTCAATGAAGGTACAAGAAACATTGTTATTGAATACGGACGCACAGGTGTGAGAAATCAAAAAGTTACAAACTTTTTACCACTCAAAATTAATCAAGCCGGAGTTATTCCTATTATTTTCGCTGTATCAGTTGTAATGATTCCATCTATTTTAAGTGGCCCGTTGCAGACAGCCAGTAATGCCACCTTGCAACATATTGGACTATTCTTAGCTACTAACTTTAGTTCTAAATCTATCGGTTATAATGCTTTGTACTTTATATTGGTTGTAGCTTTCACCTATTTTTACACCAGTGTTCAATTTAGCCCTGACAAAATTGCTGATGATGTTAAAAAGCGCGGTGGATTTATTCCAGGCATTCGCCCAGGAAAATCTACTACTCAATATCTTAAGGGTATTGTTAACAGAATTACTTTAGCAGGTGCTGTGTTTTTGGGATTAATTGCTATACTACCTTTTATTGTTCAGTCTTTTGTAGGAATTGCTACACTTACAGTAGGAGGCACAGGTTTGTTAATTGTAGTTTCCGTTGTCCTTGAGACGATTCGCCAAATAGAGTCTTTGATGGTTCAACGAAATTATGATAAATTTCTCCAATAACTATGTTTGAAAAATTTAAAGATTTAAACAACTTAAGAAAAACACAAAGCGAAATCAAAAAACAGTTGGTTCAAATATTTGTAACACAATCAAAAGCAGGCGTGCGTGTTGTCATAAGAGGCGACAAGCATATTGAAAAGCTTGAAATCGACGGCGAAGATCGCAAAGATTTGAGAGAATTAATAAATGATGCTAACAAAGAAGTAGACAAAAAAGTCGAAAAACAAATGAGAGGCCAATTAGGCGACTTAGGTATTCCAGGACTTTAAGGTATATTAAACGTATGAAAATAATTCTTCATGGCCCGCCCGCCTGTGGTAAAGGCTCACAAGGCCAAAAGTTAAGTGAATATTTACATATCCCATTGATATCCACTGGAGCTTTGCTTAGAAATTTATCTCAATCCCATCCAAGATACGCTGAAAATAAAAAAATAATGGGCGCAGGTGATTTATCGCCCGATGATTTAGTTGCCGATGTTTTACGTGATGCCATTGAAAAGCTAGATACCTCCAATGGTTATATATTGGATGGTTACGGACGCAATTTAACTCAACTTAAATTATATGAACCTCCGGTAGATGCTGCAATTTATATTAATATTCCTGAGGAAGAAACCTTGCGCCGTATAACAGGAAGACGCATGTGTGCGGCTGATGGCAAAATATATAACATTTTTACACTTCCTCCTGAAGAACTAAGCAAATGTGTTGGTCCGATGACTCAGCGTGACGACGATAAGGAAGAAGTTGTTAAAGAAAGATTAAAGGTTTACAAAGAATCAACTTTTCCTGTTGTTGAATATTACAAAGCCAAAGGAATTTTAACTGAGGTCAACGGAACCGGTACTCCAGAGGAAGTTTTTGAATTAATAAAGCAAGCACTTAAAATATAGCTTCTAAACTTGTATACTAATTACTAATGGCCCTCCTGTCCAAAACAAAAGAACAAAATCCGTCGATAGTAAAGTATTGGCGTAAAAACCCGAAATCAATTGATAAGTTTCAATTTATATACCATTTTTTGCCGCATCCTGAACATAAACGTCGAGCAACTTTATTATCAAACAAAGCTTTAGTTATTTATTGTTTGGTGATTATGCTGACTATTGGTTCTTTGCGTTTCTTTCCAAAGTTTGCCCCAGGAGTTTTAGGTTATGCCTCAAGTATTAACATGAAAGATTTGTTGGTAGATTCAAATAAAATGAGAACCGATCGAGGATTATCTGCGTTACGCGTAAACGCTAAATTAACAGAAGCCGCACAGGAGAAAGCTGCAAACATGTTTAAAGATCAATATTGGGCGCACGTTTCACCCAGCGGAAGTGAACCTTGGGATTTTATTTTAAAACAAAACTATGACTATACTTATGCGGGAGAAAATTTGGCTAAAAACTTTTCTACTTCCCAAGACGTTGTAACTGCTTGGTATAACTCACCTTCACATCGGGAAAATTTACTAAGCCCAAATTATGACGAGGTTGGCTTTGCTGTTGTTAACGGTGTTTTGGATGGCTATGAAACTACATTAGTTGTTCAAATGTTTGGGCGTCCCAGAGATCCTCATCAAGTCGCAACAGTAGAGGAAGAAGACAATGTGTTAAGTAAAGCTGCTATATCCACAGGTGAAGCCACGCAGCCCGAAGGCGCACCGGCACCCGTTGTTAATATTAAACAACCTGCAGTTTTGCCAGCTATCGACGTAGCAACAGCAACAAGATATGTAACGTTATCGTTTGCCGGATTTTTAACACTACTATTGTTTTTGGATATTTGGTATACACGAAAGAAAGGTATTGCTAAGCTTAATGGCCATACTATAGCGCATATCACCATATTCATTATGGTAATATTAAGTATCTGGATTGTACTTAGGCCTGGATTAATTATTTAATATGACTGAAAAAGCTCGTCACATCGCTGAATACGCTGTCTTAGCAATAGCATCAACTATTTTGCTAGCTGCTTTTTACTATTTGCGTTTTGAGAAGAATGCTTTAATGGTTCTATTTGGAATTAGTTCTGGTTTTTATGCTATATGGGGTATAATTCATCATGCGTTAGAATCTCGGCTTACAAAGTCGATTTTCTTTGAGTATATTCTTTTTGGTTTTTTGATATTTTTACTGCTCTTTTTTGCCCTAAACATTTGATATATGAAGATTGTTATTGTTATACCTACATATAATGAGGCAGAGAACATCGGCCTCATGATAGAAGCATTAGCACAAGAGTTTAAACAAAACCCAGCAAACGAGTTTCATGTTTTGGTTGTTGAGGGAAATTCTCCTGATGGTACCGCTGAAGTTGTGAAACAAAAACAATCACTCTATCCTTTTGTACATTTATTAATGGAAGAAAAAAAAGCTGGCCTTGGTGCTGCTTATGCGTTTGGTTTTAAATACGCCATGAGAAATTTATCACCGGATGTGTTAGTTGAGATGGATGCCGACTTTCAACATGATCCTAAAGATGTTATACGCCTCGTAGAACCATTTTCCCAAGGTTATGACTATGTTATTGGCTCGCGCTTCACAAAGGGCGGTGGAATTCCACAGGACTGGTCGCTCTATAGAAAATTTTTAAGTGTTGGCGGAAATATTTTTTCAAAGATGGTTTTAGGTATTTTTAGCGTTAACGATTTTACTTCGGGTTTTAAAGCATCTCGCGTTCAAGGTTTTGTAGATAAATTGGATCTCGATAATATTTTGTCAGGTGGTTTTGCTTACAAAATTGATCTTTTGTTTAGAATGCATAAACTAGGTGCAAAAATTAAAGAAGTTCCAATTATATTTGGATTACGTGATCGCGGAAACTCTAAAATGGAAAACAATAATTTTATGGATTCACTTCGAGTTGTTCTAACTTTACGTTTTGGAAAAAAAGTTACTGCATTAATGAGTCCAAACTTTTTAAAATTTTGTATTGTAGGTTTTACAGGGCTATTTGTTGATACCGGACTATTTAACATATTACGTGTTACCTTGTTAAGTTCTAACTACGCAGCACTTACGTCAGGCACAATCGCAATGATTACAACATTTTTGTTAAACAACTATTGGTCTTTTAAAGAAAGAAAACTTGAAGGAATGACCAAAAAGGTGATAAGCTGGATACTCTATGTTGTTGTATCGTTTGTTCCGATACTTATTCGTTCAAAGTTAGTAGGTATTGCAACCGCTTCCTTTGGAAATACATTTATCGTTTCAAACGTAGCTTTTGTAATTGGCGTACTTTTTGGCTTAATCTGGAACTTTACTATGTATAGTAAAATAATCTGGAGGAAATCTAAATAAATGGAATATTCAATCGTTATACCTGTATTTAATGAGTCAGACAAAATAACAGCTTCTCTTACACAAATTCTAAATTTCATGCGTGGCTTTTCTACCAGTTTCGAAATAATAACTGTTGATGATGGTAGTAAAGATACCAGCGCTGTAATTATTGAAGAATATGCCAGACTTAACCCCGAAATAGTATTAATAAAAAATCTACACAAAGGAAAGGGACCTACACTTTGGACTGGTGTTACTCAGTCAAAAGGTAAGTATGTATATATTTGTGACGCAGATCTTTCTGCACCAATTCAGGAATTAAAAAAACTTTCTATTTGGGTAATTGATCAGGACTACGATATTGTAATCGCATCACGTGAAGGTTACGGCGCCAAAAGAGTTGGTGAGCCTTTTTACCGACATTTGATGGGTCGCGTTTTCAATTTAGTAGTTCAAATACTATTGTTACCGGGTATCAATGATACTCAGTGTGGATTTAAGCTTTTTAAAGGAGATGTAGCAAGAAAGATATTTTCTAGATTAAGAATATATGGAGAAGAGGCAAAAGTACTTGATCGCGCTTACTTTGGAGCATTTGATGTAGAGGTTTTATATTTAGCCAAAAAAATGGGTTACAAAGTTAAAGATGTTCCTGTTGTTTGGACATATGTTAAAACTACCAGGTTAAGTGCAATCTCAGATTCTATCAAAATGGTTAAGGATTTAATTTTAATTAAGTTTAATTATATGAAAGGAAAATATAACTTATGAAGTTATGTGTAATTGGAACCGGATACGTTGGTTTAGTAGGAGCCGCTATATTTTCTGACTGGGGCAATGAAGTAATTGGTGTAGATAAAGATGCCTCAAAAATAGAAAGAATTAAAGCTGGAGATATGCCAATTTACGAGCCAGGTCTTTCTGAAATTGTTTTGAATAATATTAAGGAAAATCGTTTAACTTTTACGACCTCAGTTGCCGACGGTATTAAAGACGCCGAAATAGTTTTTGTTTGCGTTGGAACCCCTCAAAGTGAAACCGGCGCCGCCGATTTATCCGCGGTTTGGGAAGTAGCAGAAGAAATAGGAAAAAACTTAACAGGTTACAAAGTTATTGTTACAAAAAGTACAGTTCCTGTTGGAACAAATGAAAAAGTTAAAACTATTATCAGAGCCAACGCTAAAGAAGGTATGGAGTTTGATGTTGCTTCAAATCCGGAATTTTTAAGAGAAGGTTCATCTGTTGATGATATGAAAGTTCCTGATAGAACAGTTGTAGGTACAGAAACAGCAAAAGCATTAGAAGTTATGACTCGTTTGTACACGCATCTTGGAAAACCAATCGTTGCTTGTGATTTACGTTCTGCAGAAATGATTAAGTACGCTTCAAATGGATTTTTAGCTACAAAAATTACCTTTATCAACGAGATGGCTCAGTTATGCGAACGTGCCGGTGCCGACGTTTGTACAGTTGCAAAAGGTATGGGTTTAGATCGCCGAGTTGGCCCAGCTTTTTTGAACGCAGGAATTGGTTACGGTGGAAGTTGCTTCCCAAAGGACGTAGCCGCTTTGTATAAAACATCAACTGACCAGGACTATGACTTTAGTTTGCTCCGAGGAGTTATGGAAGTTAACAAAGCTCAAAAAGATCATTTTGTATTTAAAGTCACACGATTGTTAGGTAAAAACTTGAGTGGCAAAACACTCGCAGTTTTAGGTTTAGCCTTTAAAGGTGACACCGACGATATTAGAGAATCCGTTTCTATTGAAATCGTTAAGTTGCTTCGCGGTATGGGCGCTAAACTTAAAGTTTACGATCCAGAAGCTATGGATAACGCTAAAAAAGTATTGGGTGATGTATCTGTTGAATATTGCAAAAGTTCTTACGAAACAATGGAAGGCGCTGATGCTTTGTTCATATTAACCGAATGGAAAGAATTTTCAGGAATTGATCTTGAAAAAGTAAAGAGTTTATTAAAGGAGCCAATAATTTTTGATGGTAGAAACATGTTAGATAAAGAAGCTGTTCAAAAATCCGGTTATACTTATTTTGCTATTGGAAAAAGAACAAATGGAGTAGAAAAAATTGACTCCAGAAAATCTGATCAAAGATCGGCATTCTTAACTAATGGAAATGGACATTAAGAAAAAAGTATTAGTCTTTGTACCAAAGTTTCCTGTACTTTCGGAAACTTTTATCGATCGTGAAATATCGAAAATGACCGAATCGGCGGTACTAGATATCAAGATTCTTTCTTTAGAAAAGGGTCAAGGTATGGTATCGCCGAATTTGGTGGATAAGGTTAGTTATTACAAGTTAAATGTTTTGGACTTGTTACTTTCGTTTCCAATGTGGTTTGATTACTTACCCCGAATTCTACGAGCTTATTCTTTATTAAAATCAACACCTTTTTCATTTGGCAAAATTTATACTCTTATAAAAGCTGTAGGTTTTGCTCGTAAAATAAAAGATTTTAACCCGGATATTATTTTTGTACATTTTTTGTCGTATCCTTCAACCTTGATAATGTTGGTTTCTGCAATTTTACGCATACCCTACGCAATTTCCGGACACGCTATAGATATTTTAGTAGAAGGTGAATATTTGCAGGAAAAGGCAAAAACGGCAAAGTTTATTGTTATTTGTAACAGAAATGCCTACAACTTTGTTTTGAATAAGTTAGATAAGTCTTTACAGTCAAAGGTGTTTTTGCAGTTTCACGGAATTGATTTTGGAAAAGAGTTGCAGTCTGGGGAAGCTTTAGCTGAAGTAAAAAAGCTGGACAAACCATTAATTTTTAATGTCGGACGGTTGGTAGAGAAAAAAGGACAAAAGTATTTGATAGAAGCTTCTAAAATATTAATAGACTCCGGTGTGGACCATTATTTGTACATCGCAGGTGGTGGTACTCCCGAGGCTTATGCCGAAATAATGAAACTTATTGCTGACAAACATCTTGAGAGCACAGTTAAGATTTTAGGAGATGGCCAGGGTGTGGTATACAGCGAAATAGAAAAGTGCTACTTAATGGCAGACGTTGTCGCATTTCCGGGCATTACAGCCGAAAGTGGCGATGCCGATGGTATTCCGAATGTTTTAGTTGAGGGTGCTTTTTATAAAGTTCCTATGGTTTCAACAGATTCGGGCAGTACCACTGATTTAATTGTAAATAACGAAACAGGTTTGTTGGTGCCTCAAAAAGACTCTCAAAAGCTGGCTGAGGCCCTTAAAACGGTACTTCAGAATAAAGACTTAGCTACAAAATTGACCACAAACGCTAGTTTAAAAGCCAAAGAATTATTTGATCTCAACAAAAATGTTAAAAAATTAGAAGAATTGCTTTGTAGTACAATATAATCATGAACATAGCGGTTAGCGTTAAAGCTACTACTTTTCACAAAGGGTTTGGCGGATTAGAAACACAGAATAGGGTATTGTGTGAGGGCCTGGTCAAAAAGGGTCATACAGTTGTTGTTTTTTCACCAAAAAATGAAGTAAAAGACACGGAAATTACAGAAAACGGTGTTAGATACATATTTGTTAACTGTATTAAACCAAAATTTTCAATAATAACTCAATGGCAAAAGAATAGTTGGTATAACATGCTGTTGCAAAGTTTTGCGCAGGAAAATTCTAAATCAAAATTTAATTTGTTTATTAGTCAAAGTTCTTCCGGACTTTCTGTGATAAATAGAAAAAAAGATATTGGTATTCCTGTTATTTCTATATCTCACGGAACTAAGTCAGGTGAATTTCAAACCAGAGTTAACAGCATTAATTCCGTTACCGATGTAATCAAAATATTCATAGATTTACCGCACGTCATTCTCAATTTCTTTACGGTACAGCGTTCTTTTGTTCACGGTTCAAATCTTGTGGTGGCTGTTTCAAATGCTGTTAAGCAATCTTTAATTGAAGAAACTTTTGTGGATGAGCGCAAGATTAAAGTAATTCATAACGGTGTAAACACACAGCTTATTCCCGAGAACCAGCAAAAAGGTGATGAAGACTTTTTTGAGGAAAGCAAAATAAAACTTTTATACGTTGGCCAGATTGCAAAGGAAAAAGGTCTTGATTATTTATTTGACATTTTAAGCGACAAAAGATTTTCTAATTTTCAATTAATAGCTGTTGGTGGGGGAACATATTTGGATGAGTTTAAGGAAAAAGTTAAAGCTGCAGGGTTGTCAAAAAAACTTGTTTTAAAAGGTAAATTAGATTATTCAAAGGTTGTAAGTTATTACGTTTTATCTCATCCTGATATTTTTGTTTTCCCAACCAAGCGTATTGAAGGTTTTCCAATGGTTTTAGTCGAAGCTATGTTGGCTTCCTTGCCTATAGTTGCTTTTGGCCTAGGTGGAGTTCCCGATGCTGTCATTAATGGCGAAACAGGTTTTGTAGTTCGCCAAGATGATATCGAAAGTTTCAAATTACGCTTGTTAGAACTGGCAAATAACCAATCTTTAAGGCAAAAAATGGCAGAGAATGCTAGAATAAAAGCTCTAAACGAATTTTCTTTAGAAAATATGATTCAACAGTATGATCAGGTAATTTCCGATGTGGTATTCCACAAGGAGAAAGATATATAAATGAAAATATTACGCATCGTATATGACTGGCCGGAGCCTTGGCAGGGTTTAGCTCCACATCCTTATGAAATTACTGTAGCTCAAGTAAAGTTGGGACATCAAATTGATATTTTATGTGGCTATTGGCCAAAAGCCGGAAGAATTGTGCGCCCAAAAGGTGTAAATGTTATTCCAATAATTCGTGAGCCTTTGCCTAACACAATTTTCTTTACCAGTTCAGTTTTGCTTTTTTTCAAATATCTTTGGTGGAGAAAAAGAAATACTTGTGATGTTATTCATTCTCATGGCCATTTTGGAATTTGGATTTATACATATCGTGCATTTCTTAAGAAGTTTATGCCTTGGTCAGACGAACTTAAAACTCCTTTAGTTGTTCATTTTCATAACACGGCCATGGGACGTTGGGCAGCTTTTATCGAAAAGAATAAAACAATTAAAGAAGGCTCAAAAAAAGTTGGTTGGCCTATGGCAGTATTCTCAGATAAAAAAGCCGTTGAAGCTGCAGCCGCTTGTATCTTTGTAAGTGATTCTAACCGACAGGAAGCAATTAAATATTATGGCGCAAACCCAAGTCGCTGCTTTTTGGTTGAGACCGGCGTTAATACTGAAATCTTTCATCCTGTAACTATTGAGGAAAGATCAAAATCCCGACATGACTTAGATTTAGACGAATACGATAAAATTATTTTGAACCACGGTGTTTTAAACGAGAGAAAAAACATTAATTTGTTGATTGATGCCGCAGCTCTTTTCCCACCACATTACAAATTACTGTTGTCCGGTTCTGGCGATGATTCTTACATGGAAAAGCTTAACGAACAAATTAAGGAAAAAGGTTTGGAGTCTCGCGTTATGCGCACAGGTTACACACCATATCCTCAAGTTCCTATTACCTATCAAATATCAGACGTGTTTGTTTTACCTTCAGCATGGGAAGGATTACCAAAGGCTGTTATGCAGGGATTAGCTTGTGGAATACCTTGTTTAGTCTCGGGTTTTAAACTTTCAGAAGAAGTTGAAGGTTTAAGTTATCTGGACAAAGATAATCTTGACCCCGTAGAAATCGCAAAGAGAATTATTGATATGGTTGAACATCCAAGAAAAGTAGATGTTAATAAAATAGTTTCTTTGTATGCGTGGGAAAGAAGAGCTCAGGAAATCGATCAAATATATGTCTTTGCTAAAAAGAATTACATTTAATCAACAACTGTTTTACGGTTTGCTCTACGCCGGATTCATCCTTCTGCACATATTATTTTTTAACATAAATGCTGCAGAGTGGGGTGATTCCTACAGAATTCTACGTGCTTCTGAGTATATTAGGCTGGGAACATATCCCGTTGACGAAAAACGCCCTCCGTTGTTTTCAGCTATTCTTGCAACACGTCCCGCGCCTGTTGACCAAATTTTCTTTGGTCGAGCAGTGTTGCTGGTTTTTAGTATTTTATCTTTGTTTTTGTTCGAAAAAATCACAAGACTTTTTATTAAAAACGAAAAGTATCGTAAGTTAACCTTAGCTTTGTTTTGCTTAAATCCTGTATTATTCTACTGGTCCTTACGTATATATGCTGATGTGCCGTTTATGTTTTTTGTTTTGCTAGCGTTTTACTTGCTCACGCGATGGAAAGAAAAAATAAGTGTAACGCAGGCTCTAGTTTTAGGTTTAATTTGCGGTTTGTCGGTTTGGGTTCGTTTTGAAGGTTATTTTTTATCGTTGGCAATATTTGTTGGAATTTTTTACAGAAACCTAAAGACCTTTAAAGACTTCTTTACCAAAATAGTTGAATACCTTAAAAACAATTTTGTTACTCTTTTTGCTTATGGCATTGGCGTAGCAGTCGTTGTAATACGTTTTTGGGTTTTTAGAAACCCGCTTAATTCAAGTTACTTTGAAGAACCGGGGGGTCGCGTTTACAACATTGAAATGGTTTTAATATTTTTAGCTTCTCTGGTTTATTTGTTCGGGTTTACCTCGGCGGGATTCTTTTTTATTAAAGATATTAAGGGCACACTTAAAACTTTGCTAGAAAACCCTGGTATTTTTGCATTTGTGGCCTTGGAACTTACTTTAATTTTATTCTGGCCCGCGGCTTTACCCCGTTTGTTTATTCCGATATTGCCGTTTTTGCTTATACCATTAACGCTTGCCCTGGAAAAACATTTTGAAACTTCACAAAAAAAGTTTGTTTTAAAAGACCTTATTGGGTTGTCGCCATTATTTTTATTACTAATTCTTGTGCCTTTGGTGCGATTTTATTTAAAACTGCAGTTTGTGCTTATTCAAAAAGAATTCTTGCTCGCGGTGATCTTACTTCAGATACCGGTGATTTACTTTATATATAAAAAGCAATTTAAAGCTTTCGCTCTGTTTGTGTGTATAAGCTCGTTGGTTTGGGCGTTATCCCCTGTGTATTTGCATAAGGATTTGTATCTGTCTATTAAAGAAGCCTCGGAATATACAGCAGCTAATGTTACAGGCTTTGTGGGATATAACGATAAAAGTAGCGTTGCCGACTGGTATCTCAACGATAAAGATCTTAGCTCGGGTACAGGATCAAGCTTGCATGGGGAGTATTATTACATTGAGGCAAATAAAAATATCGAGTTGTCTAAACTAAAAGCTCGGGGGTATGACTATCTATTGTTAACAAACGAGCATAATACAAGCACGACATTAGATATAGATAAACGACCATATTTAGAAGTTATTAAGAACTTTAGTTATAATATAAATGGAGTTAAGTTTTTTACTTTGTTGTTAAAAGTTAATAAGGAGTATTAGTTATGAAGTTATCTGTTGTTATACCGGTGTATAACGAAAAAAATACGATTGAAGAAATAATAAAAAGAGTATTGGCCGTAGATCTGGACGCTGTTGAAAAAGAACTTATTGTAGTGGATGACGCGTCAAAAGACGGAACTATAAATATTTTAAAGGATCTGGAAAAAGTTTACCCAAACGTTAAATTTTATTACAAGCCTGAAAATAAAGGTAAAGGTGATACGCTAAAAGTTGGGTTTTCCCATTCAACAGGCGATTACGTGGTTGTTCAGGATGCCGACTTGGAATACGATCCTCAGGATATAAAAGGTTTGTTGCGCGCATTAGAAGAAAGTAAAGCCGACGTTATTTATGGCTCAAGGTTTTCTGGTAACTACGAAGACATGAGTAGCTTACATTATTTTGGAAACAAGATGCTTACAATAGTAACTAACTTATTCTTTGGGGTTTTGCTTACCGATATGGAAACATGCTATAAACTTATGCCTGGAGATTTTGTTAGGAAAATTAACATCAAATCCCCACGTTTTGATTTTGAACCTGAAATTACGGCAAAAATCTTAAAAGCAAAATTGCGCATAAAAGAAGTTCCTATTAGCTATAAAGGTCGTAGTTGGAGTGAAGGCAAGCATATAACATGGAAAGATGGCTTTGCCGCTATTTTAACTTTAGTTAAGTTTAGGTTTTTGGATTAATTAATGAAATTACGCTTGTTTATAAAAAATAATATTACTTTTATCCTTTTGTGGATTTTAATTTTAGTTAATATTTTTGTAAATGCGCGTATGAATATATTTAGGTACAACGATTTCGATTTTGGTAAGTTTGATTTGGGTAACATGTCTCAAATGCTTTGGACAACGCTTCACGGGCATTTTATGTACTTAACCGATTACTTTGGAACAAACTTGCCACGATGGTCAATGAGTCACGTTGATCCAATATTATTATTATTCTTGCCTTTGTTTGCTATTTATCAGCACCCGCTTGTATTGGTGTTTTCGCAGTTTATTTTAGTAATACTGGGCGCTGTTGTTGTTTACAAAATCGCCGAATTAGAATTAGACAGCAAGATCGCTGCCTTTCTTATATCTGCTGCATATTTACTTAACCCATCTATTGGCTATTTAAATGCCACAACCGGGTTTCATGGTGTTACTGTAGTAGTTCCATTTTTCTTAACCGCCTTCTACGTTTTCGAGAAAATGTATAGAGAAAAGAATTTTTCTAAAGGCCGCATGATTTTGTTTTGGTTAATGCTTGTTCTTACAATGTCCGGAAAAGAACAATTACCTTTATATGTAATACTTTATGGAATTTTTGTAATGTTTTTCCGAAGTATTGATGCTCCAAAATTTAAGTTTGATTTTGACTGGTTTAAAAAATTTATTTCATTAAAAACTTCAAAGATTGCACTTAGCATGATTGGCGTAGGCATAGTTTGGTTTGTTGTCGCATTTTTAATTATTATTCCTGCTTACTCAAAACAAAGGGTCGATGGCTTTCAGAAATTTGCCGCTACATTACAAATTGATCCAAATTCAGTGCGTAATGTTGATGAGGAAAATTACTTTTTGGGTAGATACTCTGACTTTGGAAATTCATATTCAGAAGTCTTAATTACCATGGTTACAAACCCAAAAATGGTGATTAAGGTTTTATTTAGTGGCGATAGAATAGAGAATTTACAACGAATTTTTGAACCAGTCGGCTATATGGCCATACTTTCGCCACTTACTCTAATAATTGCGTCTCCAGATATTTTCATTAACTTTTTAACGACTGTTGATGGCGTAGGTACTTCGGAAATAACCAATCATCGCGTGTCTATGATTCTTCCTATCGTGTTTATTTCAACAATTTACGGTATAAGCTTTTTGGCATATTATTTAACGTCGTTTAAAAAGAAAAGCTTTCCGAAAATAAAAAAATCTATAATTATTGTAGCCGCTCTTATTACATTTGGTTTTAGTATTTATACTACGTTTTTTTACAACAATCCTGTTTATTTATGGCTTCAACAGGCTGTGACTCGAAGAGCATTTGCAAAAGAGTTTGATAACAGCATTGACCTTAATAAAGTTAAAATTGGGGATGTTGTAAAACTGACTCAGCTTGATAATAAGGACGTTGAATGCGCACAAAAAGTTGTAAACATGATTCCCGCCGGCGCTTCGGTTTCAGGTCCTGATTATTTAGGTGCGCAGCTATCTTTACGTGAAACATATGCAATATTTCCTGCTTTATACAACCAAACAGATTATGTAATTGTGGATGTCTTTTCACAGAAGATTCTTACCATTTTAGATTTACAAACAAATTTAGTTAAAGACGTAGTAAGTAGTTTAATTAAAGATCCAAATTACCAACTTTCTACCGGCTGCGGAAATCTATTTGTATTCAAAAGAGTTGGCCCACATACACAGTCGTTGTTGCTACCATTACAAGAAAGATATGCTTACACCGAAAAATATAATTATCCAATACTTTATGGCTTAACAGTCGTCGACTTTACGCTTCCAGCTGAAGTTACTAGGGGAGTCGATGACAAAGCTCAAATAGTTTATGTGAAAAGAGATGGTACTGCTTTAGAAGGTTTCGTTTTGTATATGACTTACATTAACAAGTCCACAGGGGAACTTTATCAATTGGCTAACTTACCTTCGTTTTCTATAAATGAGCCTGCCAATTGGGAAACAAACAAACATTATATAGAAGATGTTGATATTGCTCTGCCCCAATTCATTAATTCAGGCACGTATAAAGTTTTTGTAGGTATGTCCAATAAAATCAAGACCCGCAATTTGTATATTGGCGATATCGTAGTAAAGTGAGGTATATCCTATGAAAGAACTAGGTAAATGGCAATTTATTAGCTTCATATCAAGAGGCATGGCAATGGCGCTGGGCCTTATTCAAACGTTTGTAATAATACGTATATTGAGTGTTTCCGACTGGGGAATTGTTCAAATAGCTTCATCTATTGGTGGTGCTTTGGGTATTTACCAACACTTAGGTTTAGCCTCGGCCAGTACTCGAGAAATTTCGGCCGCTAAGGACGATAGTGATGTTTTCAAGGTCTTCATTACCTCGGCTGTCATACGATACGTTATAAGTATTCCTGTTGCTTTTGTTCTTTTCTTTTTCGCACATTTTATTGCTGTAACTATGTATAAAAGTGACTTACTGGTGCTACCTTTAAAAATTTACGCTGTAACCTTAATCTTTCAGGGTTTTCAGAGTATCTTGAACTCCGTAATCCAAGGAACAAAAAGATTTGGTCAGTTGTTTATATATCAAGTCGTTATAGCTTTCGTTAGTGTTATTGTGTACGTGCCTTTAATATTGTTATACAAGATTAACGGTTATTTTTATGCACTTTTGGCCTTTAATATTATTTGCTCGGTTTCATTGGCAGTTATAGCTTTTAAACCTCTCAAAGGAAAATTGCAGCTGCCGAATAAGCGCGACTTTACACGCTTGTTTAAGGAAATATTTTCTATAAGCATGGCCATTTATTTGGTTAAAGTTATTTACACTAACTGGGAAAAGATGGGTAACAATATTTTAGGATTGTTTAATACCCCGGCTACAGTCGCAATTTTTGCTTTTGCTATGTTGTATGCTAAAAAACTTATGAGTATTTCCGATGCCGCTACTGATGTTAGTTTGCCAGTGTTTTCCGAAAAGTATGTAAACGATATAGAAGATTTTAAGGTTAGTTTTGCCAAAAACTTTGATAAGTTATTCTGTATTGTTCTTTTTGTAGGTGCGTTTGCATCTTTTTGGGCCAGAGAAATAGCCAAGATTTTGGTAGGCAGCTCAAAGTATGATGCGTCTTTTCCACTTGTAGCGCCAATGATCATGGCGTTCATATTTTATTCATATATTAATGTTATAAAGTCTAGCGTTTTAATACCTGCAAAAATGATTCGAGATATGATTATTACGTTTGGGTTAATGATTGTTGGAACCGGAGGATTTTTTTATGTAACCTCCAGACTTATTCCTGTTTTGCCCGAACTTTCCGCTATGGCTTGGGGCGCCGCATTTGGTTCCTTAATTGCTTTGGCTTACATGCTTATTATGATTTCACGTACAATTAAACTAACTTTCTTTAACATTGACCACGTTGTGCTAATAATGGAAGGCTTTGCAATTTCATTAATCGTAACTGTCGATAACTTTTGGCTTAAGTTTGTGACATTTCCTATTTTTGTTGCACTAATGCTTTGGAGTTTTTATATTTCTAGTTTTGTAACAAAAGATGATTTTGTGTATTTAGTGAATAAAGTAAAAGTTTTAAAGAAACGTTTTGGTTTTAAATGAAGAAATATTCAAAGCTAATCTTAAAAATAGTGGTAAGTGTTGCTTTGATAGCTTTTCTGTACTTCAAAGTTGATAAACAATCTCTGGTAGCTACGATATCTAAAGTTAATTTAGCTTACGCTCCAATAATCCTTGGTTTATTGGTTATGAACTATTTTATTAGTTCCGTTAGATGGAAGTCCTTATTGTTGGAATCGAATAATAAAGTTTCGGTTTGGTATTTAACCTCTTTATATTTCATTGGGTCTTTTTTCAATAACTTCATGCCTACAAGTATTGGTGGAGATGTTTACAAGATTTTCAGGTTAAGTAAAAAGCTGGGGGATAGCTCCAGAGGTTTTTCGTCGACGTTTATGGAAAGATTTACAGGAGTTGTTGTTTTAGGATTTATTTCTATCTTTGGTTTAACTCATTACATTGGAAGTTATGTTATTTTGGTAGTAATCGCAGCTATAGCAGGAATATTTATTGGCTTAAAATTCTTAAAGGTTATTTCTAAGAAATTTCCAAAGATTAAAAAATATTCTGATTCTTTATATTCATACCGCCACCATAGATCTGTGGTAATTTGGGCGCTTGTTACATCTTTAATAGTTCAACTGTGTTCTATCTTCACCCAGTACTTTATTTTCATGGCTTTAGGTGTGCGCTTGCCCTTAGGTGCAACTTTTTTGTTTTTTCCACTAATTACCTTGGCCAGTTTTTTTATTCCCTCACTTAACGGACTTGGGGTACAAGATACGATGTATCGCGATCTATTTACGTTGGTAGCAATTTCCCCGGCTGTTGCTTTAAGCGCCTCCATTTTGTTTCACTTATCAAAACTTGCAGTAAGTCTAATTGGAGGAGTTTTGTATGCTACAGGAAAAGACTAAAAAAATATTACTTATTGTGTTGTTTTTCGTTGTCTTTGGTTTGACGCGTTTCCTGTACCTTGGCCCTGACGAAATAAATCCCGACGGGGTTAACTGGCACTATAGATCGCAGCAATTTATTGTAGGTCTTAAAACTCACGACTTTTTGCGAACCTATCAGCACTATCACCCTGGCGTAACTTTAATGTGGATTTCAGGTGTTGCTATTGAAGCGTATAAGCAGGTCACAAACATTAATACCTACGATAGAACAAACTTCTTGGCCTTCAATTTTGTAGCTAAAGCCAGCGTTGTAAGTGCCCAGTTGATTCTTACGATTTTAATCTTTTGGTTGCTCACAAAAATAATTGGTTTTTATAAATCATTCTTCACCGTCTTGCTTTTTTCTTTGGAACCTTTCTTTTTGGGAAATTCCCGTATGTACCACATGGATGTATTGTTAACCTTGTTTGTGTTTCTGGCGCTTATTTGCATGTATTTAACGTTTAATAAAAAGTCTGTTGTATATGCTTTATTAACTGGATTATTTATTGCACTTTCTTTTTTAACTAAGAGCATTGGACTTGGTACTTTAGTTTTCGCCTTCTTTTATTCGGCCTATCAAATTATTAAAGATCGAAAGAATATTAAATATTTAGGTTTGGTCACTGTTACTTCGATAGTTATGATCTTTGCACTGTTTCCGGCATTATGGGTTCAGCCTATGTTTGTGCTGAAAAATATTATAAGTGAATCTGAACGTGTTGGTTTAAAAAATGGGCATCCGCAAATAGTTTTAGATGAATACACCGAAACGGCGGATGAATCTTTTTATCCTTTGGTGTTGCTACTAAAAGTTTCTCCTTTTACTCTTTTGGGCGTTGTAATTTTTGCGCTTCTTCTTTTGATAGATCTTACAAAAAGAAAATTACGATTTGATTTAAATTCATTTACATTGATGCTGTTTGTCTTTTACATAGGCTATTTTGTTGTGATGACTATTCCTGCAAAAAAATTGGATAGATATATGTTGCCCGAATATCCGTTTTTGGCAATTATAGCTGTGTTTGGTTTTTACAAGCTTAGAGATTTTATTAATAAAGATAAGATTTACTTAGGTTTTACCGGAGCTGCTGCAGTTGCATTTATTATGCTTCCGATGTTTACTTATTATCCTTACTACTTTACATACACGAGTCCGTTGGTTGGTACACCGTCGCAGGCTAATCATATTATTGCTCAAAAACCATTTGGAATTGGCATGGTGCAACTTAGAGATTATATAGTTAAAAAGTATGGGGAAGTTTCTCTAGGTTTTTATGATACAAAACCTATAAAGACAATATATCCAAATTCCAAGGTATTTGATGTTCGCGCGTATGAACCTGGTGAATATGATATTTTAGTCTTAGGCATTGGTGAAGACCTACCCGCAAATATGAAAGATAGACCTGATGTTTTTTTTGTGAAAGATAGTTCCATTTACATAAATGGACTTGAATACTGGAGAATATATGTTGAAGAAGATAAATAGCGGTTTAATACTTGTTTTTGTTTTGGCCCTATTACTTAGGATGCTTGGTATTCAGTATGGTTTCCCTTTTATATTTCATCCAGATGAACCTACAATTGTGCGTTCGGCGTTGGGAATATTTTTTGATAAAAATCCGGGACACTTTGATTGGCCACATTTGTATATTTATGTAAATTACTTTATGTATTTTTTGTTTGTTAAGTTTCGCGATTCATCGCATACAGTGGGGTTAAGCAGAATTGTCTTCTCATGGCTGCCTATTCTCGGGGATGGTTCATTGTCCTTTTACTTTTTATCTAGAGTGTTAACCGCTTTTATTGGGGCATTAACGGTTATACCCGTGTATTTATCCTCAAAAAAGTTATTTAACATTAAGGCGGGCATATTAAGTGCTTTGATTTTTGCAATATTACCTATGCATGTTGTGCAATCTCACTATGCATTACCTGATATCCCTATGGTTTTTTTGTTGGCGTGGGTTGTATATTTTTCAATTTGCATTTTTTACGCTACAACTTTGAAGGACTATATTTTAGGCGGACTCTTAATTGGCTTTGCTGCTTCTGCGAAATATAATGGGGGACTATCTGCGCTAGGGTTTTTTTTGGCGCATGTAACCAAAAGTTTTTGGCAAAAATTTACTAACCTAAAATCTACAGGATATTTATTTTTGGCAGGAGCTTTATCGATATTAGCGTTTTTAATTGGTACACCTTACGCCTTATTTGATTACAAAACCTTTTCGCGCACCGATGGTCCCAAAGGAGCTTTGTGGCAATTCACCAATGTTGGTTCTCGGGAATTTCCAGATCATATACAAAACTTTTTTCGCGATATGTCGGAAAGATTGATTATCGACTTGGGCTACACCGTACTAATAGGTTTCTTAATATATTTGGGAATTGTTTTATATCGTATTCTTAAAAAGAAAAGTACCCAAAGGGATTTTGGCTTGTTATTTTTATACATTACTTCTTTGGTATTCGTTTACATTGTCTCAGGAGCAATAGATTCTCGCTCTCATTACTATTTAATTATTTATCCTTATGTGGCTATTATAACTGGTTGCTTTTTGGAGGAATGTTTACAGTTCTTCGATAAAAAATATAAATATATATCGTTGTTGCTTTTCGTATTTTTTTTAATTCCGCCGTTTTATGCCTCAAGTATCGCTTCCATGGAATTTGCAAACCAAGACACCAGAAATTTAGCTTTCAATTATTTAAAGGCAAATCTTCCGAATACCGCATATTTGGTATACTTTGATGCGGATTTTTCTGCTGTGGCAAATGCAGTTAGTGCCAAGACTTACAAAGGACTAGATAAGATTTCCAAAAACAATTGCGGATACATTGTTCTTTATTTTGATTCAGAGGAATATTTAGCCCGAAAACTTTGGCTCGAAAACTCCGTGCATTTCATCGATTTACAGGAAATAACAAGAATTGATCCCGTAAATCGTCGTGGCCCTGGTATAGTTATATTTAAGTACGCTTTATGAAAAAGATATTTACGCTGAAAAACTTAAAATTATTGTTACCCGAGCTTTTGATAGTTGTTCTATTTGTTTTGTCGCGCGCCCCGTCTCTTGGTCATGACAACTTTAATACCGACGTATGGAAGTGGAAGGCACGTAGCTACGATTTTGGTACCGGCATTTTTTCCTTAAACTTTGAAAAGACGCTTCAAAAATATCATCCTGGTGTAACACTTATGTGGGTTGGCGTTGCCGGCGTTAAAATATTTAACCTGTATGCCGATATAACTCACCAATCAATCGCTTCTGGTAACACCACATTTGCGGCTTTTGGTTTGGATGTAGTACAAAAGGCATTGCTTGTATTCGTGCTTGGACTTACCCTAGCTTTTTGTTTTTATCCTCTTCAACAATTATTTGGTAAAAGATATGCGGCATTTGCCATAACGGGAATTGCTCTGGAACCTTTATATATTGCTTTAACCAGAGTCTTTCATTTAGAAGGAATGATGTCCACGTTTATGATCGCCAGTGCTATGTGGCTATTTTACTTTTTGAACACAAAAAAATATTGGCATCTGATTTTATCCGGTGTGTTTGCCGGATTTGCCATTTTAACTAAGACCTCGGCATTGTATTTAATTCCGTTCGCAGGTTTAAGCATATTTCTGTGGAATCTTGATGAACATCGCAATTTATTTGTAACAATTAAGAAACTTTGGGTACCTTTTGGAATTTGGCTTGGATTAGCTTTAGCGACATTTGTATTATTTTGGCCAATCATGTGGGTCAATCCAGTTGAAGCTATTCAAACAATGTATCGCGGAATTGCGGTAATAGGCGTTGAAGGTGATCACAGCCAATTTTATTTTGATACATATGTGACAGATCCTGGAGTGTTTTATTATTTCGTGGTTCTAGCATATCGGGCTTCTATACTATTGCTAATCGGAATACTTGGTTCCGCGATAACGTATATTCAACTTAAAGATAAGACACTGAAAAAATTTGTACTATTTTGTTTTATCTTTACCTTCTTCTATTTTATTCAGCTTACGCTACCTTCAAAAAAATTAGATAGATACATTATTCCGGCAATGCTTTCGTTGTCTTTAATTTCATCAACATTTTATTTTTGGTTGGCTGGAAGGATAAAGTTTAATAAATACGCAAAATACGCCATGTTTTTATTACTTAGTGCCATTCCTTTGGTATATTTATATCCTGATTACTTTTCTTATTACAATCCGTTGTTAGGTGGTGTTAGTAAAGGAATTCATGTTATTGAACCTAAATGGATGATTGGTGCTACGGAGACAGTTGATTACTTTGATAAATTGGCTGCACAAGATGGTTCAACGCGCTTGTATCAGGACAAATCACTTGAAGGCATGATTGCGTCAGGAGAAATTGCTAAAACCGAAACAATAGGTTTTCAAGAAAAATATTACACGCAAATTTGGCCATTCTTTAGAGAAAAAGGAATGTTTGCTATTATTTCCGATCTAACTCCATTTGCCATTCACGCAAAATATTTTGTATATCCTGTATGGGACGACACAGGTGCTACTGAAGTGCGCTTTTCTGTAACAAAAATAGGAACGATAAAAGTTCGAGGTGCTGATGTATACAATGTTTATAAGCGTAATAATTGATGAAAGCAGTAAGTAAATACATTTCCCAAGTTATTAAAAATGAATATTTTTATGGAACTGTTGTTGTTGGTATTGGTACAGTCATAGGTTCATTCCTAAGCTATTTACTTCAGTTTTTCCTCGGAAGAATGTTGTCAGTTGAAGATTTCGGTTCTTTTAATGCACTTCTTTCTGTATCAACAATACTTGGTGTTCCCGCCGCTGTAGTTGGTATTTCATTAGTTAAGGTTGTGGCCACACTAAAAGCCAACGCAGATTATCCAAAACTTAACGCTCTATTTAAAAAGTTAAGTATTCAGTTTTTGTTGTTAGGTGTAGTTGTATATGCATTAGCCACACTTTTTAGCGGGTACGTTGCATCTCAGTTAAAAATTGATAATCCCTCATATATAAATGCTTTTAACATATATTTAGCTTTTCTATTTTTAAACGCCATAGCAGGATCTTATTTGCAGGGTTTATTAAAATATAAATCACTCTCTTTTTTCTTTATCATAAGTAGTTTATTTAGATTAGTTTTACCCTTAATCGGAATTTATATTGGTTATGAGGTCGCAGGGGTGTTTGGAGGAATGTCGGTAGCAATGTTACTCTCGTATGCCACTACTTATTTACTTATCAAAGAAGATTTAGGTAAAAAAGTTGATAATCATTTATCTGTTCAGTTTAAAAAATTACTTACCTTTAGTCTTCCAGTGTTTTTTATTAATCTAGGAATTATGTCACTAAATAATATGGACGTAATTTTGGTTAAAAAGTTTTTTGATCCCACATTGGCAGGTTATTACGCGGGCACCGTTACTTTGGGAAAGATATATTTATTCGGCGCAGGAATTGTTACAACAATTATGTTTCCGATTATTTCTTCGGTTTATGCAAAAAAGGAAAACTACAAAGCAAAGTTCTTTAAATTGTTGAGTATTGAGGTTTTTGTAGCTTTATGCGGACTTTTAGCTTTTTCATTTTTACCAGGACTTATTACTCAAATATTTTTTGGTTCCAGATTTTTTGACTCAATTCAGTATTTACCAAGGTTTTCAATATTCGTTTTATTTTACGTGCTTATTAACTTTTTCATTATGTATTGTTTGGCAATTGAAAAAACCTGGGTGTTTATCTTTTTACTTCCGGGGCTTTTGATTCAGTACATTTTAATATCAGTAAATCACGCCAGTCTGTATGATGTTATAAACGCAAATATAATTGCTAGTATAATCACTTTAGGGTTACTTACGATTTATGCACAAAAAACCAAGCACACAACCTAAAAAAGTTTCGATTATTATTCCTGCCTATAAACAAGAAAAAACCATTTTTGAAGATATTAAGTCTGTTGATGCAACTATGGCTTTAACTCGCTGGGAATATGAAATTATTGTTGTTGTTGATGGCTTTCTAGATAAAACTTTTGATGAAGTCAAAAAACTGGCCGGTCCTCGTATAAAGGTATTTGGATATGAAACAAACAAAGGCAAAGGTTATGCTATACGCTACGGTATGGTACGTGCGACGGGGTATTATATATCTTTCATAGATGCGGGCATGGACATTGATCGTAAAGGTGTATCAATGCTTTTAGAACATATGGAATGGTATGACGCTGATATTATTGTTGGCAGTAAAAGGCATCCGGTTTCGCGAGTATCTTATCCTTTAGTTCGAAGGATTTATAGCGAGGTTTATCATTTGCTAGTTCGAATTTTATTTGATATCCCAGTTAAAGATACCCAAACAGGTTTAAAAGTTTTTAAAAGGGAAGTATTGGAAAAAGTCTTACCCCGAGTGTTAGTTAAAAATTTTGCATTTGATGTTGAGATTTTATCGGTAGCACATAGATTGGGTTTTAAAAAAATATACGAAGCTCCTGTGACTGTAGTTTGGGATAGTAAAAACTCAAATATAGGACTCACCTTTATCTTTGAGCCGAATGTTAGAGCTATGTTATTAGATACCGCCGCAATTTTCTATAGACTTAAAATTCTAAAATATTATGACGACTCCAGTAAACGTAAATGGATTTACGACAAAGAATTAGAGATGCGTGTAAACACAGGAGAATTATCACATGACAAAATTTAGCGTTGTTATTCCGGTTAGAAAATTTAATCCTTACTTAAAAGAAATATTAAAGGCTTTGGCCAATCAGACATTTAAGGAATTTGAAACAATCGTAATTTTAGATTCTTTGGACAACGAGGTAATGCATCTTTATCCTGAAGTTACTTTTTTGGAAAGTGGCGCTGTAGGTCCTGCTAAAAAAAGAAATATAGGCGCTAACAAAGCGCGTGGCCAAATATTAGCCTTTTTAGATGATGATGCATTTCCGGCAAAGAATTGGCTAAAAAATGCGAAAAGTGTTTTTGACGAAACAGGTACATATGCACTTGGCGGACCTGCGATGACACCACCCGACGCAGGTGTGCGCGAAAAACTTTCGGGCGATATTTTAGAGTCGTGGCTTTCCGGTGGTTTTACAACGTATCGCCATGTTCCTCGGGATAGAAGAAATATTAATGATTATCCGTCGGTAAATTTGTTCGTAGAAAAAGAAGCTTTTATTAAAGTAGGTGGTTTTGATGAAGCGTTTTGGCCCGGTGAAGATACAAAACTTTGTTTGGATTTAATTAAACTTAAGAAAAAAGATTTTATCTATGATCCTTCGATTATTGTATATCATCATCGACGCGACTTATACTTACCATTTTTAAAGCAAATTTCCAGGTATGGGCGACAACGCGGGCAATTTGCACGTACGTATCCTGCAACGTCAAGAATTCCCGCTTACTTTGTTCCGTCATTTGTTATTTTAGTTGGAATCATTGGTGCTATTTTATGTATCTTCAGTTTTCCTTTTAGATTTGTGATGCTTTTTTTGATAATGCTTTATTTTTGGTTTGTAACTTATGAAACTACAAAGATTGCGTACAAAGAAATTAAACACGGACCTTTTGTGTTTTTTATAGCTTTTTGGGGATTTGTGCTAATTCACGCTACTTATGGTTTTAACTTTATTTTAGGTTTATTAAAAAGACCAAAGTTAGAATTACGTAGTGTTGACGACGCTTCCGGCAAATACTTAGGCGGGTAAAATGTACAATGACGTCACTAACCACTATACTAACCATATGAAAATTGCCATTGGTTATGCACCACTAGAACAAGAAAAAGGTGTACCCTTGCTGTCGCAGAATAGACAATTTCAGTACTTTAATGCGCCAACTTACATTTATCCTATGGTACCTGCGTATGCTGCTTCTTTGGCAAAACAACGAGGCTACGATGTGGTTTGGTTAGACGGTATCGCTGAAAAAAAAAGCTATTCTGACTGGCTTGAAGAATTACTTAAGGAATCTCCCGATATTTTATTACTCGAAACAAAAGCTCCGGTTTTAAAAAAACACTGGAAAATAGTTGATGAAATAAAATCGAAATTGCCAAATCTTTTAGTGGTTTTGGTGGGGGATCATGTAACTTGGAAGCCGCTTGAAACTTTAGAAAATTGCAAAGTTGATTATATTATTACAGGTGGTGATTATGACTTTTTGTTATCCGACTTGGCCGACTCTATTACAAAAGGAACAATGTTACCAGGCGGAATTTATGGTCGTAAAAATGACAGTCGCGTTCATTTAGATCCTGAATGGGTTAAGCACGAAAATTCCGGTAAAACAGAGTATTGGAAATCAGGCCCATTGCATCTTGAGCACAAGCTAGACGAGTTACCTTTTATCGATCGCGATCTCACTCATTGGGAATTGTATGCCTACGAAAATGGAAATTATAAATATAAACCTGCAACATATATGTATTCAGGTCGTGATTGCTGGTGGAATCGTTGTACGTTTTGTGTTTGGGATCACACTGTTAACCCATTAAAGTCTTATCGACGTTTTTCACCTGAACGTTTGTTTGCCGAAGTTAAGTATGTTGTTGATAAATATGGAGTAAAAGAAATTTTTGATGATGCTGGCACATTATTTGTTGGTCCACCTTTAAAGAAGTTTTGTGAGCTTATGATTGAATCCGGTTACAGCAAAAAAGCTGTATACAGCTGCAACATGCGTTTAAATGCTCTAACCCAAGAATATTACGATTTAATGGGTAAGGCTAACTTTAGATTTATTTTGTACGGTATGGAATCAGCAAACCAATTTACTTTGGATAAGTTAGATAAAGGCTTAAAGGTTGAAGAAATAGAACAAGGTGTAAAAATGGCCAGAAAAGCTGGTTTAGAACCACATTTAACGATTATGCTTGGTTATCCTTGGGAAACTGAAGAAATGGCTTTAAACACTATTAATATGGCCAAGGATTTGTTTAAAAAGGGTTATGTCGAAACTATGCAGGCGACTATTGTAATTCCTTATCCTGGTACACCGCTTTATAAAGAATGTATTGAAAAAGACTGGCTCACTGTAGATCCAACGGATTATGAAGCTTTTGATATGCGCGCACCAGTGATGAAAGTGCCGTTTTCAAACGAACGGTTGTACGAACTCACACAGTCGTTGTATTCGGCGTTTTTCTCGCCACAATACATTTTCAGACGTGTTATAGGTGTGCGTGACTTAAACGACGTTAAGTTTCTTTTTTACAGCGCATGGAAACTTTTAGCTCACTTGTTAGACTTTGATAAAAACCAAACAAAAATAAGTTGGTGGTCTCCAAAATTTTGGATGGCGGCACTAAAAAGTATGTTTTCTTCCCCGGAAACAAAGTAGAATGAACAACATGCTACATTTCATACTCACAGAAATAGGTCACATGTCGTTAGCAATAATTGGCGCGGTGTATTGCTATAAAAAGTATAAAAAATACTTGTCGGCAGCTTTAGTAATAATGGGCGGGTTCTTTATAGATCTTGATCATTTAATAGATTACTTTTTAAATTCAGGTTTTGGTTTTAACCTAATGCGCTTTATCACAGGAGCATCGTACATAGCTTCGGGTAGGGCATTTATTATTTTTCATGCGTGGGAATGGCTATTAGGTTTGGTTCTGCTTGGGCATGTTACAAAAAAACAATATTTCTTTTATTCTTTAGCGTTAGGAATGTTTTTACATTTATGTTTAGATCAAGTTACAAACAGCGTCGGTCCGTTTTCATACTTTATGACCTTTAGATTATTAACTAATTTTTCATTAACTGCATTTACAAGGGGAACACTTTAATGTTTGCAGATATAAAAGACTTTAACGAAAAAAGGTACAGCACTGCAGAATCAGTTAATGTAAATGATATTCGAATACAAAAAATAGCAAAATTAATAGGCACAGGAAAAAGCGTTTTAGACTTAGGCTGTTTTAAAGGAGACATCAGTTTATTAATTAAACAAAAGGGTAACGAAGTTTATGGCGTAGAAATGTCGAAAACTTGTGTGGACATTTGCGTACAAAAAGGTTTACCTGTAAAAGTTTGTGATATTGAGCATGAAGAAATTCCATTTGATCAAAAGTTTGATTGTGTACTTTGTGGAGAATTAATAGAACATGTTATTGATACCGATGGACTTCTTACTAAAATTTATAACGCGCTAACGGATACAGGATTTTTAGTAGTTACGACACCAAACTTAGCCTCCTTTGGACGACGCATACTTTTGTTGGCGGGTTTAAATCCTTTAACCGAAGTTTCTTATGACGAAAAAGCTGCCGGCCATTTGAGATATTTTGTAGAATCTTCGTTAAAAGGTTTGTTAGAAAAAAATGGTTTTTATGTTGAAGAATATACATCGGACGTTATTAATTTTGATAATGCCGGACGCCTTAGTTTTACTTCACTCGCATCGCTGTTTCCTGAGCTTGGTGCTACTATAATAATGAAATGCAAGAAAAAACCGTTACAGTAATCATTAATACATATCCACGTAATGGTCGAAGAGAAGATCTGGAAAGAGCTTTAAACTCAATTACTAACCAAAATTACAAAGATTTTAAAATTCTAATTATCGAAAACTTTGCAGACGATTCCAAAATTAAAGATATTGTTTCCGAATATCCTGATGACAATTTGCGCGTAATTTGCGATCCTAAAAAAAGATTATCTTATCTTTTTAATTTGGGGTGGAAAAATGCTGACACAGAACTACTTGGTTATTTAGCTGATGACGCCGAAGCCGATAAAACTTGGCTTGAAGGAATTGTGGCAGAACTTAATGGAGATGAAAAGATTGGAGTTATAACCGGGCCACTTCCGTCTCAATGTTATCCTGTTGGTGAAATGCATCGATTGTATTTGGCCAGTCAAAAGAACTTGGTAATGAAAATTATTGCTTGGCCATATTTAAATATAGTTGCCGAAGGAAATATTTTGAAACCAGGATATTTTTTTGAGAGCGGCGCATATAGTTTGGGGACAGCGTTGCCAGAAGCAGTTAACTTTGATAGACAAGAGATAGATTTGGCTACAACAACAAGTATGGGCACACGCCGAAGTATCATAGAAAAAATCGGCGGGTTTGATGAAAGATTTAATTTTAATCACGCCGACGGAGATTTATTTATAAGGGTAAAAGCTGCAGGGTTTAAAATTATTTTTAGTCCTTTAGTTTCGGCTAAACATTTTATGAGGCTCGGTCCTTCTAGAAATGCTTATTTTATTGGAAAGGATACAGGCATGTTTTATCGAAAAGACGTGCGTCCAAAGAGTTTACGCGGTTGGATCGGGGCAATTATTAACATAAAGGTATTGAACCTATACTGGGTTTATAGTGCGCTTAGATTACGTGATTTAAGCCAATTACGTGGTATTTCGGGCTTTTTTGAAGGTTTTATACTATTATAGTACCCTGTAGTATTTGACTTAGGAATTCACTATCCTCCTTTGCAATATTTTTCCAAGTAAAATTTCCAGCTATATTTTTTAGTTGGATGCCAATCTCTGAAGACATCTTTGGATCTTTTAACAACGCCAGAATATTCTTAGCGAACTCTTCGTAATTTCCAACCTCAACCTTTTTCAAACCCGTGCCAAACACCTTGTATGCGGGAAGATCATAACAAACAATCGGTAGCTCGCAATACATCGCTTCGCATACGGCAATTCCCCAACCTTCTTCGTAACTTGGGGACATGAAAACTTTGCTTTGCTTTAGAATTTTGTAAACAGCACTTCCGCTAAGTGGTCCAAATAAAATAATATTTTCTTGCAGTCCCGCCTGATAAATTTCCTCTTTAAGCTTGTTTACATTTTCTTCACTTCCACCGCCTATAACGGCAAATTTTGCTTTAGGAATCTCTGCGGTTACACTTTTCCAAATCTTTACAAAATCTGCGATACCTTTGCTTGGTCTTATTCCTCCGACAAAACACGCATCGTAAATCTTTTCTTGAGTGGGAACACTATCAATTGCTTCAACACTTATGCCGTTTTTCATAAAAAATATTTTGCCTTTGTAACTTTTCAGCAAGTTTTCAGCAATGTAGTGTCCTTCTGGAGTGTCGTATAAGAATATTGCTTCCGCTGTGACTTTTAAAAAAATAATACTAAGCTGTTGCAGTAAAAAAAGAAGCATATTAACCAACAAGGGTCCTTTTCGTTTAAATGGATTTTGAATATGATGATGAATCACACAAACCAGCTTTTTGTGATTAGCAAGTTTAAAAAAATAAGCGGGTATTACGTCAAAGAAAAAATCAGAGCTTGGAAAATACATGTCGTAATTTTTTACTTTACTTGCATATGTAAGTGATGCAAAAGTTGCGTAAATATAGGAAAGCATACGCCCTATCAGATTTTTATTTATTCCCTTAGGCCAAAAGCTTGGTTGGTTTATTGTGTAATAGGTTGTGTCCAATCCTTCGTTATTTTTAAATAAGTTATATCCAGATGCAGTGGTTAAAACGCTAAATTGGTTTGATTGTCGTGCGATTTCTACTGCGCGTTTATCTGCGCCACCTATTCCTGTGTTATCGGAGAATCCTAGTCCGTTAATTAGGTAAAGTATTTTCATATTTCTTTTGATAATACTATTAAAGCCAATTTAAGCAAAAAATATACGGTATTCGGGAAATTAATCCTTTATACCGTATCATTGCGTGTATTAGCTGCAGGCTTTTAGGGCATCTTTCAAATCCTGTTCGCAAATAACGCATAAGTTATAGCTGTTTTCTACTGGTTTAAAGTAGAACCACAGTGTTGTAGGGATGCGTCTTCCGTCTCCGATTTTGCGGATAATTCGCAAGAGTGTTGGCCCGCCAATTTCTATAACAGCTTTTTTGGACATCAAAACCTGTTCTAGTTTAGCTTTGGACACCGTTGCACCTGTACCATAGCGGCTATCGTACTTTACTGTGATGAGTACGTTGTCAGGACCGTCGTTTTCAACTGTCATACTTCTGACGCTGTTGTTTGGGGTTATTGGGAAAGCCATTCGTTTGCTCCTTTCTTATAAGATTCCGATTTTTGGATACTATATATTATATTTCAAATATGGTCAAACTATAGGGTTACGGCATTTGCAGTATTATGTAGTATCTACGTAGAGCTTGTATAATCAAACTATATGTCTAAAGTAGTTATGGTTACGACATTACAACCTTTCAGTAATTACTCACAGTTTTTGAGCAATGGGTTATTAGAAAACGGATGTGATTTGTTAGTATTTTCTGATAATGATCCTAAAAACAAAAAACTAGAATTTGCTGACAAAGTGAATTTGGTTTGGGACAAAAACCCAATGTTTGTTTTCCAAATATTAAAACAGCTAATTAAAATTAGACCCGCAGTTGTACATTACCAACACGAAATAAATATGTTTGGTGGTGGAATAACTGCTCTGCAATTTCCATGGTTAGTTTTTCTAACGCGTTTGCTTGGAATTAAAGTGATTACAACCATTCATGCAGGAGTTCCCTTAAAAATGATTGATGCTGATTTTGTAAAATCATTTAAAGGTGAAGATTCTAAAATACCTGTAGGTTTACTCAAATTAGTATTCTTGTATATTAATTTCTTCACTGGGTTATTTTCAAACAAAGTTATTGTTCATACTAATTTTATAAAAAATTTGCTAATTACTAATTACCACGTTTCCGCAAAGAAAATTGAGGTTATTCCTCACGGAGTAAATGTTTTTGAGAATGTAACACCCGCAGATTTAGAACAAAAAAAGAAATACTTTTTTTACTTTGGATATTTAGCAAAACGAAAAGGATTAGAAAATGTTTTAACTGGGTATGCGCGGTATTTAAAGGAATCGGAAAATCCAATTAAACTTGTCTTAGGCGGGGGAGTAATTCCCGGACAAGAATTTGCGTACTCAGAAGTAAAGGATATGGTGAAAAATTTGGGGTTAGATTCTCAGGTTATGTACACTGGTTTTTTAAACGAGGATGCTCTTAAAAAATATTTTTCAGAAGCATATGTTTTTTTAATTCCTGCTAAAATAAGTATTGCTGCAAGTGGTCCAATGTCTGTAGCTCTGGGATTTGGACGTTGCGTTGTTGCCTCTGATGTACCTAATCTTAATGAAGAAGTAACTCATAATTTGGACGGCTATGTTGTTGATAATGCCAATTGGGATCAGGCTTTTAGTTTTCTTGAAAAAAATCCTGATGCGGTACTTAATTTTGAGAATGCCTCCCGAGCTAAGGCCGAAAGAAGAAGCTGGAATAACGTAGCAAAAATGCATTTAAAAATTTACAAGGAAATGACTTTATGAACATACTAAATGACTTTTTTAGAAAATTCTTTGTGGCTCCACGTATATTTAGGGTGATGTCAGGAACGTTAAAAGGTTTGAACATTTATATGGCACCAAGGCACGGTATTAAAAAGATTCTTGGTACATACGAACCAGAAGTTGTTACCGCACTTAATCACGTGGTTAACGCTGACGACGTTTGTATTGATGCCGGATGCCATATTGGTTACATCGCTTTAGTATTAAGAAAGATTGTCGGTAAAGGAGGATTTGTTTTAGCAATTGACCCTAACTGTGTTTGTGTTGATAATAGCGCAAAGGCTAATGGTTTTGAGAATATTAAGACTGGTGCATATGCCTTGGGTGATTCAAACTCGGAGGCAACCGCGCATACATTTGACGATTCCAATATGGCTAACTTTATGGACTCAGGTTTTGTAAATTATTCTAAAAAAAATGAGACTATTTTTCATGTTAAAACATTGGATACCGTTGTTAACGAGAACCACCTTTCCAAAGTTGATTTCATAAAAGTTGACGTTGAAGGTTACGAATATAAATTGCTAATTGGTGCCAAAGAAATTATTGCAAAAGATCATCCGAAATTTTTAATTGAGGTGCATAGCTCTAAAATCTGGCCGGAAATTTACGATTTGTTAAATAACGCAGGTTATGAATTTGCGGATTTGCGCCAAAACAAAATTACCAAAGAAACATATTTAAATGCACCTGATGTTTTTCATGTAGTTGCTAAAACTGAAAAATGAAAATACTTTTTATAAATCGTTGGGTTGGCTATAACGAGGGTGGAAACGAAACTCACATAAAAGAATTAATATCCCAGTTTTCTATACATGGCGACGAAGTTACAGTAATTACGACTGTTGGCGATAAGCTGGATTTTGTAAAAGATAAAGTTGATTTGCGTTTTGTGTCAGCCCCAAAAAGTTATTACAGTTATTCAGCTTTTGGAATTATTTTTGCGTTGTTGTTTAATATAAAGTGCTTCTTCCTATTTCTAAAAATGTATTTGTTGGATCACAAAAGATTTGACCTAATTTCCGTACATTTTTCTTTGGAAGCTTACCTCGCACGCTTTATAAAGCTGTTGTTTGGAATTCCTTACGTTATGGTTATGGCCGGTGATCAATTCTTTGAACTTGTAGAAGGGAAGCGCGCCGATGGAGTTATCCAGATTTCTAAGTTTATGAATGAGCAATGCTTAAAACATGGTTATAGTGCCGAGATAATACCAAAAGGTTTCGATTTACAAAAGTTTAAGCCCGGCTGGGCTGTTTCAGATTTACGTCATGAATACGCTCTGGAAAATAAAAAAGTTATTTTAACGGTTTGTCGCTTGGATCCGCGAAAAAATTTATCTACTTTAATTGAGTCAGCAAATATTATTGTTAACCAAAAGCATGTTACGGATATAGTGTTTTTGATTATTGGTGACGGCGTTGAACGTGCGTTGTTAAACGATTTAATCCGAAAATATAATTTAGAAGATTATGTGAAACTTGTTGGTTCAATTTCGAACACAGGTGATTTATTGCCAAAGTATTATAATCTGGCCGATCTTTTTGTGTTGCCCACATTGCATGAAGGATTTGGTTGGGTTTATTTAGAAGCTATGGCCTGTGGCTTACCAATTCTAACTACTAACGTGTCTTCAAATCCAGAAATTGTGGGAGGCGTAGGAGAGTTGATACCGCCAAAAGACGCAACTGATCTTGCCGAAAAAACATTAAAACTTACCGGCGATTCCCACTTACTTTCTCAAATGAAGAAAAAAGGTTTGGAAAGAGCGCAACAGTTTAATTGGGACAACATCTTCGGCAAGTACCAAACTTATTATTTGGAAGTTTCAAAAAAGCGCGCGGGTATTGTGGCACGCTTACAGGTAGCTAAATTTATAATTCAGGATAGTGTTACAATTCTTTTGCACTTGTCTAGTTAGTTTTAACCTATGAAAAGATTTTGGCAAATTATAATTATTTCAACCGTTTTATTTTTTGTTCCTTGGCTTATTTTGTTTAAACTGGGAATTAATTCGTTGCCAATTCAATCACAGGATACTGTTCCTGCATTGTTTACTCCAATTTCAATATTAGAACACGGTAACCTTTATTTGGATGAATATTACAACATGATGATTAAGGAATACCCAAATACTGCTGATATGGATCAATCTCTTGGTTTAACACCGTATTACTTAAGAAAAGTTGATACTCATTATGTGTCGGCGTTTCCATTAATTATTTCTTTGTTGGCCTTACCAGTTTATATTTTACCTGTTTTATTGCACGTATCGTTTACCTGGAATACTTTGGCTATTCTTGGTCACCTGTCGGGTTCGCTGATTTTAGCATTTGCCGGTGGATTTTTTTATTTACTTCTTAAAGATATATTTAAGCTTGATTCAAAAAAATCATTAATGCTTACGGGGATTTATTTGTTTGGCACTGTTAACTTCGCAATGATTTCGCAGGCCTTATGGCAGCATGGCGCATTGCAGCTGTTTTCAATATTAGGTTTATATTTTCTATTATTTTATACACAGCAATCTTTTTCGTATAAACATTTATTTTTAAGCGGCTTGTTCTTTGGTTTGGCAGCACTCTCGCGTCCAACTGCAGCATTAACAATTATATTGGTAGGTCTTTACATCGGAATGTTGGAATTTAAACAACCTCAGAAGTTATTAAAAAGTTATTCGGCTTTTAGTATAGGCGTTTTGCTCAATGTTTTATTTTTTGTTATTTATAACGGGATCTTTTATAAAAGTGTTGAAAATCAAGGTTATGCCAATCAGTTATTTAAAAACTGGGTGGATACTTTTCCTGTAAGTTTCTTTGGTGTATGGATCTCGCCCAGCAAAGGCATATTAGTTTATTCACCAGTATTTGTGTTTTCCCTTGTTGGTGCATGGCGAGCACTTAAGTCTAAATCCTTACTAAATATCCTGTTTACGATTATTATCGTTTTACATACTCTTGTTATAAGTTTTTGGAAATACTGGTTTGGTGGTTGGTCTTACGGCTACCGTTTAAGCTCTGATGTAATACCTTATTTGGTACTTTTGCTAATACCTTACATAAATTCCCCATTATACGAAATAACAAAAAAAATCTTTTTCACGTGCATAGTCACGTCTGTTTTAATAGAACTTACGGGCCTTGTTTACTTTGATGGTATTTGGCATGCCGCTTACGACCGTGGTTACACAAATATCGGGTGGTTATGGTCAATAAAAGATAGTGAGTTTGTGTTTTATGCCCGCCGAATACTGGTTAAACTACATTTATTGCGTAAAGCTTGTCCTACCTGCTTATAGGAGTATTTCCTTTTCATAACATGTATAATAGTGGTTAGCCTTATACTATGAGCGTTGAATCGAATCCAAAAAAACTTAATGTAATTTGTCTATCAAACCAAATATGGACATATCCTTTATGGACAAACAAAAAGCATGTCATGAGCAGGCTTTCCAAAATGGGTTACAATGTTTTGTTTGTAGATCCACCAATAACCACCGGAAGATTGTTTTTCAGGCAATTGTTCAAAGGTCAGTGGTCATTTTTTAGATTAATCACACAAGTGATGAAAGATAGTGGTTTGCACATATATTCTCCGTTAGATTGTTTACCTACACGCGACAAATTAGCAAAATGGCACGCACGTTACATAAATTTATTAGCTTCACAATTTTTCGACAAAAACTGCAAAACAGTTTTATGGGTTTACCATGTAGAAATCGAAGGATTAGAAGATTATTTAAAATATGTTAAGCATGATTTCTTGGTTTACGATTGTGTTGATAATTACGCAGGTTTTCCACGATACGATACTCCCGCTAAAAAAGATAAAATTGTGCGCACCGAAAAGATGTTGGCCACCAGAGCTAATATTGTTTTTTCAACAGCTCCAGGTTTAATCACGCGACTTAAAAAATATAATTCAAACACATATTACACGCCAAACGTGGGTGACTTTGAAAAGTTTAAAGACACGTTGTTAATTAAAGATCTACCTGACGATTTAGCAAATATTCCTTCGCCTAGAATTGGTTTCACTGGCGCAATTGATGAATATAAGTTTGATAGAGAATTATTTAAGAAAATAGCTGGAGATTATCCAGGTTATTCTTTTGTAATTATCGGACCTATGGCTCTTAAAGATAGAGAGGCTGATTTAAAGCAACTTGGGTTAGATGGCTTTAAAAACATTTATTTCCTAGGTACAAAAGATTTTTCAGTATTGCAAAATTATTTAGCAGGATTTGATGTAATGATTATTCCTTATCAACTTAATGACTACACAGTCGGTGGTTGTTTCCCTGTTAAATTCCACGAGGAACTTGCAGCAGGTATACCAGTTGTTGTAACAGACCTTCCAGCATATACACCATTTTCAAGCGTTTGCTACATTTCAAAAAGTTATAACGAATTTTCTCATAATATTAGAAATGCTATAGAAGAAAACTCGGCTGAAAAAGTTGCAGCTCGTCAGGCAGTAGCCAGGCAAAATGACTGGGGAACTAAAGTAAACACAATGCTAGGTTATATTTTTGAAAAATTGAACGCATAAATATACGTTAGGTGAGTTATATGAAAATTCTTTATACACTAAACTCAGGAAAACCAGGTGGAATGGAACATTACGTTAGATATTTAGTGAAAGGTATGGTTGAAGCTGGTAACGAAGTTTACGTTTGGTGCCCTGACGGGGAAATAGTTCCCATGTATCAAGAGGCTGGTGCCACGGTTGAAATACACACAATTAATTCCGATTTTGATTTAGCGTATATTTTTAAGCTTTCCAAGTTTTTAAAAGAAAATAAAATAGATGTTATACACGCCAACGAGCTTAAGGCGGTAGTAAACTCGCTAATTGCGGCAAAGGTGGCAGGAACAAAAGTTCGGATTAGTCACACTCACACACCAATATCCGAATGGCAAATAAGTTCATTAAAAAAGTTTCTTACAACCAAAGGCTACGCATTTTTCGTAAATAATTTTTCAACAAAAGAAATTGCTCTTACACAAAATTCCCGTTCTGCAAAAGTTAAAGAGGGGATTGAGGATAACAAGTTAGTGGTAATTCCAAATGGAATAGATACAAAAGCTTTTAGTGCAACAAAAGAGCAACGTAACATGTTTAACAAACTAATTAGAAACCGCTACGATATTCCTGACACAACATTTATATTTGGAGTTGTCAGTCGATTAACAATAGAAAAAGGTCACGATGTTTTGGTTAAAGCATTTGCGAAGTTCTTACAAAAAATTAATTCTCATGGTGATGACTATCGCTTATTACTCGCAGGTGGAGGAGCGTTGTATCAACAATTAAATAAACAGGCGGCAGACTTAAAAATTTCAGATCAAGTCACAATAACAGGAATTCTTGCACAAGAAGATTTAGTAAAGCTATATTCAGCTATGAATTGCTTTGTTTTTCCATCACGAGCTGAAGGTTTTGGTTATGTCCTTGCTGAGGCTATGTATTCAGAAGTTCCAACCATTTGCTCCGATCTTCCGGTACTAAAGGAAGTTGGTTCCGATTTGGTTACATATTTTACAGTGGGAAACGATGAAGATTTATCTGACAAAATGGTGGCGATACTCCCAGAAATTTCTGGAGGTAGCGTTAAATTAGCAGAATCCAAGCAACGTGTTGAAGATTTATTTAGCTTGGAGATTTTTATAAAGAATTACATTAATTTATATACGGAGTCCTTATGAAAGTATTAATGCTGGGTCGTTATGGACTCATGAAAGTTGGTGGAGGAGACAAAATCCAAATCGAAAACACTGCAGCCGAATTGCGTAAGCTGGGCGTAGATGTAGAAATAAAAACGGATTTAAACTTTAACCCAAAAGATTATGACTTGGTTCACGCTTTTCAATTAGATTGGACACCTGAAATATTTTTCTACGCTAAAAAGGTTAAGGATTCTGCAGGTGTGCCTTTAGTGTTGTCTCCAATTCACCACAAAGTTTCTGAAGTTAAAAAGTTTGATGATTTCTACGTTTTTGATTATCGACGTGTCGCCAAGCTCTTATTTAGTGACCAATTTAATCGTGATGTTTTTAAAAACGTTTATAGATCAATTACAAGTTGGGAAAAGTTGAAACCAACTTTATTTAGTATATTTTACGGATTCAAGAAAATGCTTAGGGAAACTTTGCAAATGTCCGATGTTGTTTTAGTTCAAACAAACGTTGAAGCTCGTGACTTGCTTGATACCTATGGCGTAGATTTTAAATGGAGAAAAGTTGTTAACGGCGTTGGCGAACAGTTTATTAATTCTCAGGACTTCAAAAATCCTTTTGATTTTGAAAACTACATTATTAGTGTTGGCCGAATTGAACCTCGAAAAAACCACTTAAGTCTTATTAAGGCCGTGGAGCAACTACGAAAAGAAACGGGAAAGGATTTACAGCTTGTCTTAATTGGTCGAACTGGTGGTTACAAACACATGGAGTATAACTACCACTTTAAAAAGGCTGTAGCGGCTAATCCATGGATTCACCACATTCAATATGTGCCTTATACTGATATGCCCTCGTATTATAAATTTGCAAAAGTTTGTGTCTCCGCAAGTTGGTTTGAATCTACAGGATTAACCAGTTTAGAGGCTTTATATGTAGGTACGAATGCAGTCGCTGCCGGAGACTGTGCCCGAGAATACTTGGGTGATTTAGCAACGTACTGTGAACCCGACGATATCAATAGTATTGCTTCAGCTATAAAGATCGAGTTAGCGCGCTCTCGTCCGTTAATTGATGAAAGTATTAAGGTAGCATATACTTGGAAAAAGGCCGCTGAGCAGACTTTAGATGTGTATAAAAGCTTGTTAAATAAATAATATGTTAGAACTCGCAGTTGTTATTGCAATATTTTTAATATGTTTTTTCCTTATTTTGCGGGACTTTAAATTTTCCGTTTATATTTTGCTGATATTGTCGGTATTCATGCACAAGGAGTTGTTCAGCTTCTATCGCTGGGATTTGTTACCGGTACGTGGTTATATTTTTGCCGTACTTTGCGCTGGGATTGTTAAGTTATATACCAGATTTGTTTCTAGTGGGTCACGAAGTCCAAAAGGAAAAGGTATAGACGTTAAATTCTTTTTTTCAGAAATCATTGCATCTATAAAAGAACCTTTTGTAGCTGCTTTGTTGTTTTATTGGATAGCTGCAGGTGTTTCAATATATTTCAGTAAAAATATGTCTGCAAGCGTATCTTTGTTTGGATTCTTGACTGCTATAGTAGCTCTGGGAATTTATCTATATTTCTCGTTACGGGAAAACACACTACAAGTTGTTAAATATATTAAATTTTATACATACACAGTTTTTGCATTAACACTTTTTGGTTACATTCAAATGTTTTTGTTTATGCGCTACAACATAATAATTGGTGCCTTATGGAATGTTCCAGAAAACCTGCCTCGATTAGGTTCGCTATTTTGGGATGTAAATCAGTATGGCGCACTGCTTGCTGTAGTTTTACCTATTATTGCTATATTTGCCTTTACCGAAAAAAATATCAAGCTCAAGTTACTAAATATATTAATGTTTATTTCTATTGCCGCTGCTGTATTTTTAACGAACTCTCGATCCTCATGGATTTTAGCAGGAGTAGAGTTTCTAGTATTACTTAGTGTTCTTCTCTTCAAAAAGATCGGTGTTAAGGGCGTAATGTATGTTCTCATTGGGTTGATAATTATTTCTGCACCCATAGGCTATTTTTATAGTATAAAAAGCAGTCCATTTAGAGCTGCTATCCGCAATTATTTTCACTATAGAATGGATTCCTACGATTCACACTTTTTATTACTTCAAGGCGCTGTTGAAGTGTTTGAAAAATATCCATATCTTGGTGGAGGTTATGGCTCGTTCTTTGAACAATTTAGTTCTACTAAAACTGCACCAGTATTTTTTGGGCGGGATCCTGCAGCTTTAAGCACAAGGGTTCCTGCACATACCATTTGGGGTGAACTTGTTTCAGAGACAGGAATTCTTGGACTTTCTGCGTATCTTCTTTTTAGTTGTGTACTACTTATGACGCTGTTGTATATGGCACTTAAATCGACCGACCTGAAAAATTATCTTTTATCCGCGGGTATGTTCAGCGCAATTATTGGGTTATATGTGGCAGGAATATTTTATTCCTACAATACAGAATTTTTTTGGATAATCTTATTTTTATATTTCATTTGGGCTCACAGCATTGTAAGAAACCAAGTTTCATTTTCAGAAATATTGTCTAGCTTGTTAGGTTCTACCAGAAGTTTGTTGTTAATAGTCTTGGTTGTGAGTGCATTAATTTTGTTTGTTAATTTAGGTACAAATCATTTGGTTCCTTGGGATGAGGCAATATACGCAAAGATTTCTAAAAACATGGTTGTTTCAGGAAACTGGCTAGATATGTATTGGAAACCAAATAAGGTTTGGTACGAAAAACCACCTTTGTATATGTGGCTTATGGCTGGTGCTATGAAAGTTATTGGCGTAAATGAATGGGCAGCTCGTTTGCCAAGTGCAATTCTAGGGTTTTTATCGGTGGTGATTGTATTCATGCTAGGATCCAAATGGTTTAGTAAGACAACCGGTTTTATTTCGGCACTTATATTGCTTACAACTGTTCAATTTATCTATTATTCGCGCAGTGCAATGACCGACGTAAGCACTACGTTTTTCATTTTGTTATCCATATACTTTTATTCTTTCGCAAAAGACAAAGGAAAACTGGCCTACTGGATATTATCGGGGGTGTCAATCGGTCTTGGTGTAATGATCAAGGGTGTAGTTGGTTTGATACCATTTCCAATTATTTTCTTATACGAAATATATGCCTTATTAACAAAGTCTCAAAAGTTTACGAAAAAACTCGTTTGGGGATATGTAACACTTATTGTTTCTGCGTTAGTAGTTTTTATGCCTTGGCATATTTTCATGTACGAAAAGTATGGAATGTCGTTTTTGAAAAATTATATTGGCTACCATGTATGGGACCGCGCTACCGAATCTATTGAAGACAAAGGGAAACCATTCTTTTGGTATTTAACAGTAATAAAGGTAAGCATGCGCGTTTGGTTTTTGGTTTTAATACCAGGTTTAATTTTTAGTATTTTTAAAATTATCAAAAAAGATTCACGATATGTTTTGCTTGTTATTTGGGCTTTGTTTATATTTTTCTTTTTTTCGATCGCAAAATCAAAACTTATTTGGTACATAATTCCAATATATCCGGCGTTGGCAATAATAGCAGGAAACTTTATAGATACTGTTTTGAAGTTTGTTTACGAAAAATTCAGTCGATTAAATACAGTTTCAGTTAAGTTTTTAACAATATTTGTACTATTTATTTTTGGATTCTTTTATCTATTTTTAAACAGAAACCTGGCGTTCAGTTCTGATTTAACTGGTTCTGAGGCGCGATTATTGCAGCTTAAAGATTCAAAATTCGGAACAAAGGATAAGGTTTACGTTGATCGTATCGAAGATCCGGTTGTAATGTTTTATACAGACAGTCCTTACGAGGTTATAGACTTTGAACCTACTAAAAAAGATCGGGTGCCCGAAGTAGATCCTAATGTTCCATTAATTCTGTTAACTAAGTCCGGGCGATACTCCTCACAAGTAATAGGTAAGACTTATCCGCCCGTTGTTGTTCAATATGATGGAGATTACGTTCTGTGGTATTTCGATTCTAAAGTAGATCATGATGCAAAAGTTTTAGCTCAACAGGAGGCTGAGGCTAAGCAAGCAGCAGCGTTACTTCAAAAATGAAACGCATAGGTTTAGATTGCAGATTTTATGATGAAGCCGGACCAGGAAGGTATGTTAACAACATCGTTAAGCATTTAGAGCAAGTGGATTTGGAAAATGAATATATTGTTTTTTTAAGACCACGTGGCTTTGAAGCGTATAAACCTCAAAATCCGAATTTTAAAAAAGTCTTGGCTGATTACAAATGGTATACATGGAGTGAACAAATTCCATTTCTATTTTTACTGTTAAAATACAATCTGGATTTGTTTTACGTGCCTCACTTTAATATTCCTGTTTTGTATCCTAAAAAAATCGTAACTGCTATTCCCGATATTATTATGCATAGTTTCAGTACCGAGGCTGGAACTACTTTGCCAAAACCCTACTTTAGATTTAAAAAGTTTGTATACAAAATGGTCGTATGGTGGGCAGTATTTAGATCCAAAAAAGTAATAGTGCCTTCGCAAGATGTTCTTAACGATTTTAAAAAAGTATATCCGCAGATTTCTACTGATAAATATGTTTTAGCTTACGAAGGTGTTGATCCTAATTATTTAGATACAGACTTGACCTCAGAAGAAGTACTTAAACAAATTGGTGTGGAAAAACCTTTTTTACTTTATGTAAGTAGTGCTTATGAACATAAAAATTTGCCTAGGTTGGTTGATGCATTTGAGATATTAATTAATAAATATAATTATCAAGGAAAACTATTGTTAGTAGGAAAAAGAGATAAGTTTTCTGAAAAAATTGCCACTCTTGTAAACAGTAAGCATCTTGAATCTAAAATATTATTACCTGGATTGAACGAGTATATTTCAGATAAAATGGTTGTGGCATTGCGTCGAGCAGCCCAGCTTTATGTTTTTCCTTCATTAAAAGAGGGATTTAGCTTAACGCCATTGGAAGCGCAAGTTCAAGGTTTACCTTGTGTTATATCCGATATTCCGGTACATCGTGAGATTTATGACGACTCAGTGGTTTATTTTGATCCGCTAAATGTTGATGATATTGCTGCTAAAATAAATCTAGCTCTATCAGATACTGATTTGCAAAAATCACTTATAAAAAAAGGTTATGAGCAAGTTAAGAAATTTAGTTGGCTGGATACTGCAAAAATTACGTTTTCTGTTTTTCAGAAATTTATTTAAGATTCAAAAGTACATCCAAAGTTTTTCTCGCTGTGTTTTCCCATGTGAACTTTTGCGAGTGTTGTTTTCCCTTTAAAACATTTTGTGGATTTGGTGCGTAATTCAGTAGTTGTACAATTGCTGCTGAGATTTGATCAACATTTTCTGGATTTGCATAAATTGGTGTATCTTCTCCAACTTCCACAAACGCGGGGATATCGGAAATTGCTGTTGGGGTTTCACACGCAAAAGACTCTAATAATGGCAGACCAAATCCTTCCTCAAGTGAAAAATTAACATAACCTTGTGCACCTGAAATTAAGGCAGGTAAGTCTTCATCGGGAGCGCGACCTAAAAATATAACGTTGTTTTCAATGCCAAACTTTTTTGGCGCTGCCAATGATTCTTCGAACTCCCAACCTTTTTTACCAACAATCACTAGTTTTTCAAATGCTAACTGGGAATTACTTTTTACAGCTTTTGCGAAAGCCTCAATTGTTCTTGGCAAGTTTTTTCGTGGTTGAATTGTTGAAACAAAAATCAGATAAGGATTATTTTGTAAGTTGTACCTTGTTAATACAGTTTTTATTTCTTCAGGTGGGCGTTTATAAAAAGTTGGTGATACTCCTTCATTTACTATTTCAATTTTAGAATCTTCAGTCCATCCTTTTTTTAGTATCTTTTGTTTTGTCGCTTGTGTTGGAACAATGAGTTTGTTTGCGAATGTACAAACATACCATTCGGTTTTTCCTAAAACTAATTTTTGAAACCAGTTAGCATTATTTTTTGTAAAGCCATATTCCAAACCATGAACCATTACTACATACTTTGTCTTTAGTGGCCTAATTACAGGTAATGTGTGTATTGGGGTAAAGAACACATCTGGTGTGTTTTTGAATAATTCCTTGCCAAGTGAGTATTGTGTCCAGGAGTATTTTTTCGGAAGTACTTTATATGCCCAGTTTGGGTTGTTACTGCATAGACTTTTCCAGAATTCTGCACTAGGTTCGTTTTCAAAATAAACCACGTATTTGTTGGTTGTATCAACTTTGGATAGGGCAGAGTACATATTTATTGTATATTTCTCTGGTCCTGCTGGGTTTTGCATTAAAATACGTTGTCCGTTAAGTGCTATTAACATTATGGGTCTATTATAGAGGCTATTTAGTGTATAAGCTACCGCGATGCTACGTTGTAGTAATTGCATAGTATAATCTTAATCATCTATGAAATTGGCAATAGTCTGTGATGATCTCATTCAGTTCGGTGGAGCAGAAAAGGTTGTAAAATTAGTTTCCGAGATTTTTCCCGATGCACCTGTTTATACCTCGGTTGCCAGTAAACGTTGGTTGGAAAAATATAAAAAATCCGGTGTAGATGTGTATACGTCATTTCTACAAAAATTCCCTTTTGCTGTAAAACTTAATCGCGTGTATTCAGTTTTTCTTTTACACATATTAGCTTTTGAAAGTTTCGATTTTTCTGAGTTTGATGTAGTAATAAGTTTGTCTTCAAGATATTCACATTTTATTGTTACAAAGCCTTCAACTTTACATATTTGTTATTGTCATTCGCCCGGCCGTATGTTTTGGGAATCCGCAGATTATTTTGAAAATGAAAGTTTTGGCGGTAGCTATATTCTAAAAAATTTAGCCGCGTTCTTTTTACAGTTACCTTTGTCTTTAATTAGAATTATGGATTACTGTGCCGCGCAACGTGTCGATCATTTTATTTCCAATAGTGTTGTCACAAAAAATCGAATCAACAAGTATTATGGCCGTGAAAGCGTTTTAATAAATCCTTTCGCCGATATTAAAAAATCTGATGCTGCTTTAGCCGAACAATCCACCAGTACGCCTTATTATTTAGTAATAACCCGACTTGTTGCTTGGAAACATGTCGATATCGCGATTCAAGCTTGCGAAGAATTGGGACTAAAATTAATTATAGTTGGTGAGGGTAGTGATACTGAACGACTTAAAAATATTTCTGGAAAAAATACAACTTTTTTGGGGCATGTTTCAGAACACGAAAAATCTAGATTAATAGAAAATTGTTTAGCACTCATAAATACTCAAAGCGAAGATTTTGGAATAGTTCCGGTTGAGGCAATGTCCTTGGGTAAGCCCGTTATCGCTTACCGCAGTGGTGGTGCCCTAGAAACTGTTATCGCGGGAGAAACAGGTGAATTTTTTGATAAACAAACTTCCAGTAGCCTTATGCAAGTTCTCAAAAACTTCGAGCCCGAAAAATACAATTCACTAAAATGCCAGCGCCATGCATCTAAATTTAGTAGTAAAGTTTTTACCGAAAAATTCGTCACATTTGTT